>RCUU01000747.1_pt1 | contig 17225 bp, 9 predicted proteins | sample 2166211 | NCBI WGS metagenome assembly RCUU01 (sample SAMN09932620, study PRJNA488358) | compost metagenome | feature: garden; material: soil; isolation source: compost soil in phenylacetic acid-enriched culture | place: Germany: Experimental Botanical Garden Goettingen | collected 2016-01-27
CCCAAATAAGGAATCATGGCGCCACCTCCCTTATAGCGACAATATATGCCGCATCAGCGGGGTCGGTTACTAGGCTTTTCTACGCCATTGACGCCATTGATTTACAGGAAAACTGTATGTAACTAACTGAGCTATTTTCTGCTTGACCGACTGTGATTTTCAGAAATTTTTGCGAAAACTTAGAGAGTCACCCAACCAAATTTGATTGCATTAATGACCGCTTGAGTCCGGTCATCTACATCCATCTTTTGGAGAATGCTGCTGACATGGTTCTTTACAGTCTTCTCACTAATGAACAAATGCTCACCAATCATCTTATTGCTGCGGCCCTCTGCCATCAATCTCAGCACTTCCGCTTCCCGGCGAGTAAGAGGACTGTCTTCACCAGCAACAAATTTAACACCCGCTTCACGAATGGCATTGTCCTCTGCGATTGCACCAGTCTCACTCAAATACTCCATACGGCGAAGCTGTTGAATGAGTTTTCCTGTAACCTTCGGATGAATAAAGGCGTTACCCTCAGCGACAGTACGAATTGCATTAATGAGAGATTCTGCCTCCATATCCTTGAGCAAATAGCCCGTAGCTCCCTTGCGCAAGGTCTCGAACACATAGCTCTCATCATCATGGATAGACAAAATAATCACTTTTACTTCCGGTAGCGCTTCCCGAAGTTCTGCTGTGGCGTCTACCCCGTTCAGAAGTGGCATGTTAATGTCCATGAGAACAATCTCCGGTTTATACATGTGGCAGCTTTCCAATACCTGAGTACCGTCACTGCATTCTCCCACCACTTCAATATCATCTTCCATATTTAGAATCCGCTTTAAGCCCTCACGAAATAACTGATGATCGTCAGCCAAGAGAACCTTGATTGCCTGACTACTGCTGGAAATGAGATTATCCATCCTGATACTCCTTTCTCTTCTCTGTGTTAGTAGGGATATGGATGATGATTTTAGTGCCTAAATTAGCTGTTGATTCGATTTCCATTCTTCCTTCTAACAATTCAACCCGTTCCCTCATACCGATTAATCCAAAATGGGTATGACTTTTTGTCTTTTGCTCCAATTGATCTACTTTGAAACCAAGACCATTATCTTGCACTACGATTCGTACCATTTGTGCCTGATAGGTAATGTCTACGCCAACATAAGTTGGGAAGGCATGCTTGGCAGCGTTGGTAAGAGCCTCCTGAATCAAGCGGAAGATCGCCGCCTCCATGGGTGAGCTCATACGATGCTCTTTACCTCTCGTCTCAAATGTCGCCCGAATCTTTGTCTTCTCTTCGAAATCATGTACATACTTACGTAATGTAGGAATCAATCCGAGATCATCCAATGCCATAGGTCGCAAGTTGAATATCACTTTTCGCATTTCTTCAAGACTGGCTCGGACTTGTCCTTTCAAGTCTACTATTTCGTCCTCTACCATCTTAAATTCCTGCTTTCCAATCATTCTTTCAACAATTTCCGTCCTAAGAACTAGGTTTGCAAGCATTTGAGCAGGACCGTCATGCAGCTCTCTTGATATACGCTTTCGTTCCTCTTCCTGCGCCAGAATAATCTTCAGACCAATAAGCTGTCTATTTTTTGCTGATTCAATAATTTTTGATACTTGTCCCAATTCACCAGAAAGGTACTCCAGCACTACGCCCATTTGAGCACTCACCGTTTCTGCTCTTTCCACAGATTTTTCAACCACTCGTGCTCTTTTCTGCAGTTCATCACGGCGCGCCTTTAAATACATTTCTTTTTCACGATAAATAAGCAGGTCTAATTGAAGCTGAGTAGCCTTCTCGTAAGCCTGCTTAATATCCTCTTCCTTATACCGCACAAAGTCCCGGCTGACCTCCGTCAGCCGGATGCGGGATCTGCGATAATTAATTTCGAGCTGATCGACCTTTTCCACGGTCTCTGCTGTTTCCTTCATAATCTGCTTTACTTCATTATCCAGCATTTTTAATTCATCTCGCGCAGAATCCAGTATTTCAAGAATTTGCAGTTTGCTGTTTTCCATGACGCCAACGGCATTTTTTATGACACGGTCAATTGCATCAGCCTGATATTCAGCCACTTCAACCTTCTCCATTTCCATGATCCTTATATTCCCAGACTATCATATCATGATTCAAGACTAATGGATTTGGTTTTCTGTTCCCATTTTACAGTGATTCCTAATTGCTCAGACACCAATCTCAACGGGACTAAAGTCCTCCCACCTGTGACAATAGGAGCAACTTCGGCTGATTTTTGTGAGCCGTTGAGCATAAATTCTTTCTTATCTACTGTCAGCTCCATAAATGTTGCTCCGCGTGTAACCGTAATTTTTTTGGATGTATTATTCCAGGTCGCGGTTCCTCCAAAAGAGTCCAGTATATATTTAATAGGCACGTAGGTCGTTCCATTTTTTAATAACGGAGCTGCATCAATGCCTTGTTTTTGACCGTTGACTGTCATTGTTTTTTGCCCTACAGTCATTACTACTGTTGCGCTTGGCAGATCCGTGCTCCCATCCGGGGAGGCAGGAGCCGTGAAGCGAATATTATCAAAAGAAACACTTCCGCTCAAAGCTCTTTCATCTTGTCCCTCTTCCAAATTAACGATATAGAGACGTTTCAGCTTCGCCGGCTGCTTCATTGAGGAGCCTGACAAATCGATGTTGAGCGTCTTCCAGCCCGTAAAATCGAGTGGACGAATCAAGTCTACATATACGCTTTTACCATCAGCATCTACAAATTCAGCACGCAGCCAGTTCAAGCTTGCGTCCCCCAGCACATCAATAGCCATAGCTGTGGAGCCTTCCGGAATTGCTTTTCCCGTTGTTCCATTGATTTGTGCATAAGCAAATTTATTACCAGTTCCGCCGGTAAGTTCATAATCAAGCTTCAGCACCTTCGAAGAAGCACGGTCACCGGTTCCTTGTACAATTGCTGCCGAGCCTTTAGCTTCCGCCGGCAATCCAGTAAAGCCTACCGGATAGGATACATTCTCGAAATTCTCCCAAATTTGCTCAGCGGATGCAGATAGCACAATCGGAGTGCCGCTGTAGCCGTCATATTTTGGTGTCGCATAAGCAATTTTGGCACCTGTGTTAACCGATTGTACAGTTAGCGCTCCATCCTTCACTGCTGCTTTCATGCCAGTGAACTCCCATTTTATCGATTCAGCAGGAACGAGAACAGTATTACCATTCTTCAGTTTTGCCTTCACAGCTACAGGGAGCGTAGTACCGGCTTCAAGAGCTCCGTACGTCGTATCAGGTATCAGCCCGTCAATGTCACTACCACCAAGCACAGTCACCTTCAAGTTTTCCTTCACATCACCGCTAACTGCGATAACATTGGATGAGCCTGCCTTCACTGCTTTAAATTCAGATCCGGTCCAGTTTACATTCCCGTTATCTGATTTCCATGTTGCTTGAATGCCTGATGTATCTATCGGGTTATAGTAAGTATCATAGCCTTTCAAAGTATAGGATGCCGTTTGTCCAATCAGAAGTGTCGATGTACCGCTGATTTTAAGGCCTTTAAGCGTGCCTTGCGGTGCTGTTGTGTAAACACCAAGTCCATTTGCCACTGCGCGCTGTCCGGCTTCACCATTGGACGTTGTATAAGCAAGAGTCACGTTCGTCTCGGCTAATGGTCGAGTAACCATCGTCGTTGAGCCGCCTCCGTCAAGGTTGAGCCCTTTCCAAACGCCGATGCTTGTCATAAACTTTTGAAGCTCAGTTAATGTCATACCGCTGCTGCTGCTGTTTTTTTCAGCTGTAATGATATAGGCTGTCTTCCCGTCTTGAGAATATCCTACAGCAGTCCGGGCAACTGCACTGCTACCGCTGATGGATGTTGTGGAACGCGTAAAAGAAGACGCCTTTCCTTGATCAACCAATAAAGTATGGCCACCAATCATCATTTTAAGATCAGATGGATTCAATGCCTCTCCACTCGTCTGGGAAACTAATTGATAGGATGTATCTATCTTCTGACCCACCAATAAATGGTTCGCAATATAATCAGCAGCTGTCCCATGTGCCCGCAAAATATAGCCATCCTCCGGAACTGTACCAGGAATCGCTGCTTTTATAGATATTTGTTGAATAATACCGCCCTGTACAAGCACCTCAGTAGGGGTTGTAGAGCTTGCCTTTGGGCGTTCTTCGGATTTCCATGCGCTTGTATAAATAAACATTTTATTAACATGACTGTATGATTTATCAGGCTCTGTCATGTAGGATTCCTGATTAATTCCTGTCAATGCAAAAGTAGAACCATCCTCCGCATAGACAGTACCGCTAAATCCAAAACGATCAATCAGAGGGGTGCCATCCTTTTTCACTCCGAAAGCATACATTCCTTGTAGCTGGGCCGGACTGGTAACTAGAGTCCCGTCTGATACTGCAGCACCCATAGCCACACCTTGACCGGCTGTAGCAAAGAAATCTCCATTAACTCCGGCAACAGCGCCTGTCTCATTTGCCATGCCCTGAACGGATTGTCTGGTTGTTAATTGACCGTTTTTGCCTGTCATGACATCAAGCTCAACGTACGGATTGGTTAGATCCACCTGAATAACGTCAGCCAGCACCTTCACCTGCTTGCCTGAACGTGTTGTCGTATATTGGTATTTTACTAGTTTTGCCCCGGAGGTAATATCTTGTACATCTATTTTAGAGGTTTGTTCTCCCGCCGCCTCAGCGACAGATGAAGCCCCTGCAAACGGACCGACACTCACAATCGGCTGAATCCAAATCAAACCTGCCAAAGACACCAGAATCAGTTTCTTCCCTTTATCTACCGCGAAGCGCGCAAGCTTCGTACCATTACCCGTTTCCTCTCTTCTGACAACCATGAAATTTGATTCTCTCCCATCTTTATGCTGAAATTGATCCGGATGAAGCACATCGCGAAATCTAGTATACAATTAATAGACTACTTTAAGCCGGAAAAGTTACGAAAAAAAGCTGGATTTGTGAAATTTACTAGATAAAATTCATTCTTGCATACACTCCATATGGAAGATTATGTAAATCTTTAGTTGTTAGCATTGTTTGCTTCATTCACATATAACACAACAAAGGGGCTATGCCCTTAAGTAGATTTATCTACTTGAGGGATAGCCCCTATCTCTTTGTAAGTCGAGTCGACCTTGGTATTAATTCAACTTATCCAATACACGTTTTAACATAACTACCGCCTGCGCTCGTGTTGCATTGCCTTGAGGCTGGAATGTATTTGTAGTTACTCCTTGAATAATTCCTTCACGCACTGCCTTCGCTACAGTTTCTTTATTTTGGATCTTGGAGGAATCCTTAAACTTGGACAGGTACTGATTGGAAGTATCGGTTAGCTGAATATTGTAGCCTGTATATTCCATAGCGCGTACCATCATCAGCGCCATTTGCTCACGAGTAATGTAGCTTCCTGGCTTAAAGGTACCATCCGTATTACCATTGATGATCCCCGCCTTGGCAGCAGCTCCAATGTAAGCAGCTGTTGTTCCGGAGGCTACATCCGGGAATCGGCGTGCATTCGCTTCATCCCCGTCAAGTCCAAGACCTTTTGCTATAAATACTGCAAACTCAGCACGAGTAATGCTCTTATCTGGATCAAACAAGCCGCCGGCACGTGGTTCTGCAATCAATTTACTAGTTAGCTCCAAAATCGCTTCTTTCGCCCAATGCTTGGTCACATCCGAGAAATAACCGTACCCGATCACAGGTCCAATAATCGCGTTGCCGCTCGTATTTCCAGTAAAGAATGCATTAACTCCAGTACCCGTTACCTTTGATGGAATATACGCTGCAGAATAGTTTACCAGATCATATTTTACAAGACTTGCATAACCTGTTGATGATTGATTAGCAGCTTTAAAATATATCTTTCCAGTTTGTGACACGTCAACCGCAGTTTGACCTTTTGTAGTGTCATAGGCCGATACGTTTAGTTGAACCGGATCCGTAATGATTGTAGTGGTTACTCCATTTTTAGAGTTCAGCGTGGAGATCAAGGATTTTGAAACGAACTCCAACTGTACAGTTAAATAAGATGAATTTAAAGTGCTTACTCCTAACGAATTAATAATTTCAGAGTAACGAATCTTTTGAATAGGTATTTCATACATGACATTATTGTATTTAACAGAGAATGTAGCTGTCTTTCCACTGCTGTTCAAAGCGCTTAATGTGCTGAGAGGAACGGCTACTTCTGCCGCTTTTTCAGACACAGGGACTTCAAACACAAGGTTTTTGGCAATCACGTTGTTATTGGTTAAGTAATTATAGGCTCCCTGCACTTGTTCTGCATTCAACACATATTTCTTAATGGTTTGCCCGCTTTTGGAGCGGCTGCTGCTGGCTTGTGCTGCACTTTGGTTCAGGATATAACCGCCTACACCAAATTCCCCTACAGACATCAAGCTAATGTAGCCAGGCTGTACACGATTGTCTGTTGTTGATGACGTTGATGTTAGATTTTGAAGCTGCATTTTACTGTAGCTCTTAATCAGGTTTCCTAATGTATCATACAAAGGTACTCCGCCTGAAATATAAGAAACTTCTACGACTTGATTTCCTGTTACAGCAGAATCCAATTTCAACGTAACGGTATCACCGCTAAGCGAGGCAGACACAATGCTACGAGCTACACCGTCCACTGATGCATAAAACTGACTTACCGGCAAGCTGGTCACAGTTCTTAAAGTTGTATTATACGATATCGTAATCGTATCTCCTTTAATCGTTGCCAATCTAATACCTTCAGTCAATGTATTGGATGTTACAGGTTGCAGGTTAATGTAACCCGCCAAATTCCCGTTCAGATCCGCAATACCGCCAGAAGCTGATACATAGGATATCGTAACAACCTGATCTTTAGTTATAGACGAAGCAAGGGTAAGTATTACCTGATTGGAAACAACTTCAATTGCTGTTACATAAATAGGCGCGTTGTTAACAAGTACAGAGAACTGACTTTTCAACGGAGTCACCGTTGTTCTGAGTGCCTCGTTATATGTTAATACAATTTTATTCCCACTACCGGAGGCGCTTTGGAATACAGGCGGCTTCGTATCATAGGTGTTACGTACAAAATAATCGCTAAAAGCAGCAATATCCATGTCGCGATAGTCCTTAAGCGGATAAGAACCCGGTGTATAGGACACCTTTACAACCTCGCCATCATTAATAGCGGTAGATAAATTTAAGGTGATGGATGAGCCGCTTTGAGATAAGCTGCTGATGCCCTTGGAGCTGCCATCTCCAGTTACGGTAAACTGCTGGTAAGCGTAGCTGGATGGGCTCTTAATTGTATCGGTAAAATATAGCGTCACACTGTTGCGATATGCATAACCATCACGAGGTTTTGGCAATACAGAATCAATTCCATTTGTTACGACCTTACCCGAAAAATTAGCTGCTGCATTTCCGTATAAATCCCGAATAGTCTTAACTGAACTGCCTGTATAACTTATCTTTACATCTTGTCCAACAGCCACTCCTAAGTTTAAATATACATAGACATATTCTCCTGAAGCTGTAACACTGCTTATACTTCTTGTTTCGCCATTAACTGTCACTGCAAAGCTGGATGTAGATAGATATGACGAGGCATCAAGCGGTTCATTATATTGCAGACGGATAACAGTATTACTATACATCGTCGCATTCTGTAAGACCGGAGCTGTTTTGTCCGCCGCTACAGTTTGAAAAGTCCATGCACCAGTACCGTTTAAACCCGCATAATAAAGCAGTGGGTTTTGAGTATCATAAATCCCGTTGCCCGCAATCTCAATGTAATATTGTGTCCCTGCTTCCAAGTTGCTCGTTGGAGAAATAGTTACTGTATTATTACTTGCAGATACTGTAATGGGTACTGACGCATTATTAGAAGATCTTTTAAGTGTTACTCCACCGTTAGCTATGCTAGTGTTCAAGTTCACATTACGATTAAAAGTAATAACTGGTTTAGTACTTACACCCGCGCCTGTGCTTCCGTTAGTGGGGCTGAATGAAGTGGCTGTGAGAGCTGTTGCAGAAGTATTTGCTGTTGTAAAAGACCAGCTTAGCTCCGAAGATGCTTCACCATTTGTAGCACCGACAATAAATGCACCTTCTGGAAAGCTAACTTTGTAATTTGTGCCATATTGCAAATAAGAAGGTGGAGTCAGTACAATTGAATCGGTATATGTAGCTTGTGTTACACTTACCTCAATTTTTTCCGTATATCCGCTGCTCATTTTAGAAATAACATATGTCTGCTGGCCATTAGTTCTAAGCTTATCGGCACCGAATTTAATTTCCAGATTCGTGGTGATTGGAACATTAATACTGCCATTTGCTGGACTCACAATCGCATCCGCAGCTGTTGCACCTGCCACTACCTTAGACTTTGTACTTACTTGCATATCTGCTGCATTAGCTAGTGCCCCCATCAGCATGTTCACCATTAGGGTCAAAACCATGAATACTGAGATCTTACGTTTCATTAATATTCCCCTTTCATGTAAATCGATTCTATATGTACACCGCATCACGGCATTCATGCGCACACCTATATCTATTAACGGTAAAAATAGCTCTTGAGTTTAGAGCAATATAAATTATCGCATTACTTCTGTTTGGACAAAAAAATAGCCCTTTAATGTCGATCATCGATCAGCAATAAAGAGCTATCTCTATTTAAACTCCGTTTTATAACCCTGCTTGGGATTTAAGCACCTCTACTTTATCAATACGTTCCCATGGAAGATCAAGGTCAGTGCGGCCAAAATGACCATATGCAGCGGTCTGGCGGTAAATGGGACGACGTAAATCAAGCATCCGAATTATACCAGCAGGACGAAGATCAAAGTTCTCGCGAACGAGCTCAACCAGCTTCTCCTCCGGCACTTTGCCAGTACCATAAGTATCTACATTGATCGAAACCGGGTTAGCTACGCCAATAGCATATGCAAGCTGAATTTCAACCTTGTCTGCGAGCCCCGCAGCAACCAGGTTTTTAGCTACATAACGCGCTGCATAAGCTGCAGAACGGTCTACTTTTGTAGGATCTTTACCGGAGAATGCGCCGCCTCCATGACGTGCATAGCCACCATAAGTATCTACAATGATCTTACGACCAGTCAGGCCAGCATCACCTTGAGGACCTCCAATTACGAAACGACCCGTCGGGTTGATAAAATATTTAGTTTCTCCATCCAGCAATTCAGCCGGTACGACAGGAAGAATAACTTGTTCTTTAATATCCTTCTGAATTTGTTCCAGCGTAATATCTTCAGCATGCTGTGTAGATACTACAATCGTATCGACGCGTTTCGGTTTGCCATCTACGTATTCAATCGTAACCTGTGTCTTACCGTCAGGACGAAGATAAGCTAAAGTACCATCCTTACGGACTTCAGATAGTCGACGAGCTATGCGATGAGAGAGCGCAATTGGAAGTGGCATCAATTCAGGCGTCTCATTGGTTGCAAAGCCAAACATTAAGCCTTGGTCACCTGCACCAATGTTTTCCGTTTCCTTATCCATTTGAGCAGGATCACGGTTCTCCAAAGCAGCATTAACACCTTGAGCAATATCAGCAGATTGCTCGTTAAGCGATGTCAATACAGCGCATGTATTGGAATCAAATCCATATTTCGCACGCGTATAGCCAATTTCTTTAATTGTCTTACGAACAATTGCAGGAATATCAACATATTCGGATTTCGTACTTATCTCACCAATGACTAGCACGAGCCCCGTCGCTACAGACACTTCACAAGCTACTCTGGCGTACGGATCATTTTCCAGAAAAGCATCCAGAACCGCATCGGAGATTTGGTCACAAATTTTATCCGGGTGTCCTTCAGTTACGGACTCGGAAGTAAATAAATGTCGCCCTTTTATGGACATAAAATTCACCCTCCCCATATAGGATAGTATGGCAAATGCCTAGGTATCCAATTCTATTATAATAACGTTAAGAACAATGAGGATTAGCAATTAATAAGCATCTATCAAAAAATGAACCTTTTCCTATGCGGAAAAGGTTGAATTGACAATCCTCAAAAGTCATATTAACTTATTTGCCAAGTCATGTCAAAACAATTAAAGAACGAAATTAATTATTTTTAATTTAATAAATTGCGTTGAGCTTCGGCAACGAGTCGTTTAGTAATTTCTCCGCCAACAGATCCATTTTCACGTGAGGTCAGATGGCCCCAACTGCTTGTATAACCTGCTCCAACATTTGTTGAGCCTAATTCCCCGGCAAACTCAGTATCACCAGCTCCGGCCAAGCCTGCACCATATCCTACAGGTAAGCCGAACTCAGCAGCAATTTCATATTTCCATTGTTGAATTGCATGACGACTTTCAGGTATAATTTGACGATTATTTCGAGCCATACTATGCACCTCCTGAATTGTGTTCAGGATTTAGTATGTCTGCTTACTTGGAGGATAGCCGTTATAATGTTTGTTACTATTGGGAAATTCCAGACGTAGTGTTAATAATTCTATTTAACTTTATATCCCCCGCGCACCATAACCGTTAAACTGTGCGTATCTCCTTCTTGTACCTGAATGCCTCTTCCTTCTCTCGGGAAAGATAATAGATGATTATTGGTAACTTTACCGCCATTGGTAATATCTACACCATCTGTTAGATCGGCTACACCATTCTTATCCTCACTATAAATAACAGCTTTACCAGAGCGAACGACAAATTCTGCACCAGCTGAGGCTATTAGTATTCCCCCTGGCTTTACATCTACTATACTGATAGAATCCGAGGCTGACGAAGTCCCGTTAGTTTCATTTGAAGAAGGTGTTGTTGGTTGTGTAGGTGTAACTGGAGTTGTTGGTGTAGTGACTACACCACCGTTTTTTAATGCTTGCTGGATCGCTTGATCCACGTAACTCTTAGTCACAACAGGATCTTCAGAAGTTCCTGGCTGGCCCGTTACACCTGCTCCTTGTGCTTGTAAGTTAAAAACCGCCCCTGCCCATACACTTCCACCAATCACAACAACGGCTGTTACTATTTTCCATGGTGCTTTCATCCTGTTCCTCCTCTTTTGCTCACATTTCTTTATTAATCTTTATGATAGTGGTTTTAGTAAAGCTGGACAAGCTTTAAAAAAGCAAAAATCCCTTTCAAGGGATTTTTGCTTTTTAACAGTTAATTGTTTCTATTAATCGTACAGACTTCCATTATCATAAGCAGCAGCTTGTGTTGCTATTTTAATTTTCTCACCTTGATACGAATCATAAATGGAGAATTGGAAAGATCCTGTTCGTGAAGTTGCAAATATCAAATCATTCACTACATAAGAGAAGTTCTGATTTGTCCCTACAATAAAATCTTTTTCTATTTCAATTTCTTTTTCAAATCTTGTACCACTGGAATCTGTTACTTCAAGAACAAACTTATGGTTGAATTTACCCATATCAAACGCTAAATCCCGACTTAAGTCGTATTTAAATTTAACTTCCAAACCAGATGAACTTGTTTTTCCTTTTAGTTCTTTGACAGTCAAATTATAAGGGAATAACTCCACATTATTCAAGTTAGTCTGGATACTTCTGCTATCCAGTTTCAACTCCATGGTAGAGGCATTTACAAATCCTGTTGGTTTACCATCTGGTTCTGTAAATTTATTTTCCGTAATACTCTCTCCTAGAACCAGGTTCCAATTTGATACAGTCACTCCTTTTGGTACTTTTGCAGAAAATGATACTAGACTTGCCGCGTCTGGACCAACTGCATTCTGTGTCTGGTTAACTTCCGCCCTATAATACTGTCCTTTATCCGTTAAGAAGTATCCCGCGAGTTGAGACGGAATAATCTGCTGTTTTTCTCTATTATTCATAATTAATTCAGTATAGATTATATCATTTGTGTTCCCTTTATACAGATAAGTTTTCCGTGTTTGAACATCTGCTTTCTTACCTGCAGTATTCAAATCCAAATAGGACCCGTCTTTAACTACTTTTAAGTCGCTAGTTTCCCCATAGTTCGAGAACATGATCCAATTATTTGTTTTCTCTGCTGCTACCTTTTGAAGTAACTGAACTTGTACCATAGAAAACTTCAAATTTGATGGTACATTTCCTACAATGTAAACACTTGATTGTTCTCCTGCCGCAATGATTTGTGTATTATTGCTATTAATCAAATGCACAGTACTGTTTAAACTTGTCATATCCATTTTATAAGCACCTGTAAGTTCAGGAAGCTTAGCTGCCTTAGTCCCTTTGTTAGCAATCGTAATTTTGGTAACCAGCAAATTTCCATCATTCCATGGAAGCTTTTGAATCGAGTCGAGAGTCACACCAAAAGTTCCATCATTATTCTTTATGATTCTTTCTTTACCCATCGCATGCTGCATTTCTGTATATTCAGGCAATTTATAAGCAACGAGAGGATAACTACTAACAGCTGAAGGCTTAGTATTTTGATCCGGTGAGTTTGATGTAGTCCCGGTTGATGTTTTCAGAATTAGCTCCAATTCCTCAGCATTTGCTACGACTGGTATTGTCCCATCTAATGAGATTAGCTGTTCTTCACCTGGTTCTAAAGCTAACCCATCTATTCCGCTAGCAACCAGCGGATAAGATTTAGATCCTGATTGAATTTCAAATGCGTAGTTTGGTAAATTGACCGATTCATCACCTTTATTTGTAACTACAAATTGAATGGACAAGTTACTCTTTCCTAAATTTTGATTTCGTAATACACTATCTATTCTTGTAACTATATTATTATTATCAACAGCCAGTACGTTTTCTTTATTTACACCAACAACTGAATTTTGACCTTTTTTAGTCCCAAGCTCAAGTGACGCAATCGGTAGATCGGTCTTTGTCGTATCATCACTTTGAACTACAACAAGTTGTAAATTGTTTAAATTTACAGCCTTAGGGATTTTAGTAACTAAGTTTATTTTTTTACTTTCTTGTGGAAAAATTTGATAATTCGATCCGGATGCTTCTGCTGAGGCAAAAGCTGTTCCACTAGATGTCTGAACTACATATTTCAAATTTGGATTTTCCATCGTTTTAGAACCAACGTTATCAATCTGCAATGTTGCCTGAACATAATTGTTCTCACCTAACCCGATAACACTAACTGAATCCACCTTTAATTTGGCCGTCAAATTGTTTAACGAAATTTTTTGGGTAGTTTTCAACGGAGTCGCAACTTTGTAATCTGCTGGGACAGTTATAGTGCCTAATTTCTCTTCATAACCTGTAACACCAAAATTCCATTTAATGATCTGGAAGTTCAAATCTGATATTTTAATACCTTTGGCTATTTTAGTTGTATATGTAATACTTGTTGTCGCACCAGGCACTACTTTCTTCTTTTCTTTATCTGAAGCAATCATAGTAACACTGTAAACTGTTCCAGATTTAGTCTTGACATTTGTCCAGTAATCAACCAAAGAAAGTGCCTTTTTATCATTGTTCTGATAAGTCAATGTGTATGTCAATAGACTTCCATCATCTTGAGATAGAGTATTAACATTGGATAATTTGACAATACTTTTTGATGTAAGCTTTACTCCCTTTAGGTTATTCAAAGTCTTACTCTGGGTTGTTGTTTTTGTTGTTTTTGTTGAATTGAGCGTTGTTGATCCTGCGGCATCTGCTAGGCCGACTATATTATAACTAAACAATGCTGATGCTGCTAATGATATCACAAAAATCTTTGCCTTCTTCAATATTTAACCCTCCTATAAAAAAATACGTATATATTATATACGCATCAAAATGAAAAAAGTTCAAAAAAATTATAAAGACATAGGATATAATTATAAAATTATATCCTATGTCTTTATAATTTGGATACATTTATCTCATGTTAATACTTAAATCTAATAAATGATTGTCCCTTCGTAGTGACTAGTATACTTTATTAGATCATCTACACACCTGTTCGCATATACTTTTCACGATTATGTACATAATAAATTGCGATGCCTGAAAGATCATATAGATATCTCAATATGACATGTCTCTGTTATGTTTCCAAAATGTTAGCAAACAAATTGAAGTAGTTAGTCATATTTAGCATAAAGCAATTGTAACGTGGTAAACAATATCTATTCTCTTCTATCTCGGTTTGTTTAACAATCAGTACCACTCGTCCAACGGGTGGTTTGCACTAGGGGTGTAACCCCTTGTTGCCAAACTGCGCCTAAAGACGCTAGCCTGACCTTAAACCTGTTCAGGCTCAGTGTTATTTGTCTCTTTCACTTACCAGTCAAACTGGTTTATTTTTTCTTGTTCTTGTTACTGCTGAATGGATCTTCATACTCTTTCACACTCAATTTGTCTATGGCTAGATCATGTGCTTCTTGCTCTCGAATATATTTCGCTACAGTCGCTTCATTTAAGCCCACTGTGCTTACATAATACCCTTCTGCCCAAAATTTCCGATTTCCGTACTTATACTTCAAATTGGCGTGTTTCTCGAAGATCATAAGTGCGCTTTTCCCTTTTAGATACACCATGAACGCCGATACAGATATTTTGGGTGGGATCGCCACCAGCATATGCACATGATCTGGCATCATATGGCCTTCTATAATTTCTACTCCTTTGTACTTACATAAGCGCTTTATAATTTCAATTAAGTCTTGTCTCACTTGATTATAATTCTCTTTACGTCTATACTTCGGAGTAAACACGATATGATATTTACACATCCATTTCGTGTGCGCTAAACTATAATTTTTGTTTGCCATTTAAGATCATTCCTTTTTTTGAGCCTGAACATCTCAATTTTATCGGAATGATCTTATTTGGTATAACCCTCGTTCCCTCCACCCGCATAGCGGGTGGTTTTATGTTTCCCGCGTTTCACGCACTCAACTGGCTAAAGCCTAAATAAAATGAAAAAGAACTCCAAAAGGAGTTCTTTTTCAACTAATTAAATCAATTAGTTACTATACACATTGCTGAATTGTCCACCAATTTTGTTACCAGCATATGCGTTGTTTGTAGTTGCATCATCAACGATTGCTTTCAATTGAGCATTAGCATCGCCTTTAATTTCAACATTGAAATATTTTGAAGTATCGATTGCTGGCAATTTCACTTCAATTACCAATTGATTTATGTTAGCAACTGTAACATCATCAATTGTCAGTGTATCGCCACCGTATTTCACTTCAAGTACTCTCTTAGCATCAGCTGCGCTAGAAATATTCACTTTATCATTACCAGTCAAGATAAGTTTGTAAGTGGAATCAGTTACGCTGATAACTTTAACAGAAAGGCTATCGTTAAATTCAGGTTTGATTTCATCCTTCAAAGTGGCGCTTGCATTAGAAATTGCTGTGCCTTGTGCATCACTAGTTGAAGGACTAGTAACAACTACCAACTTAGCAGCATTAAGATATGCTGGAAGCTTGTTATTGTCATTAAAGGACAATGTCAATGTGATACCATCAGCACTCAAAGAAGCACTGTCTGGAACAACAACTTTCGTACCTGTTCCTGTCAGATCAGAAGGAACTTCAGCTCTGAAATCACTTGCAGTGAAGGAATTGATTTTTCCATCAAATTTCACTTTTACTTCTTGGCGAGAAGTCGCTTTTGCTTCAATAACCGTGAGCTTACTCGATGTCGCAACAGATGCAGTTAGAGTGTAGCTGCCAGATTGTTTGAAGAAGTTACCGTCAACGTCTTGAATGAGTTGAGCGGAAATTGTATTAGTATCTAATGATCCATCATTTTTGAAGATCAAGTTCAGATCATTCTTAGTTGTTTTGATACGAACTGTATCTCCGGAAACCACATCAACGTCAACATCTTTCAATGTTTTGCCATTCACCAAATATTTCTCGGCAAGATCGGCTCTTCCATCCCCAGAAGTCTTCACGTTTACTCTGTATTGAACATACAGAATATTTTCATTTCCGTCTTTTTTATACCAAACGCGGGTAATTGCATCACCGATCGTTTGCTTAGCGGAAATTGTAGCTGAGTAAGGAAGCATTGTGTTAGCAACATAAGCTGTATCAACAACACCTGCAACCTCTACCGTGTAATCTGCTGTATCCAATTTAGTGCCTAACTTAACTGTTACAGTATTTTTATCTGCATCATAGCTAGGTGTCGAGTATGGGTGACCATCATTGTCCAAACCAGTTCCACTTACTGCTTTACCATCTTTATTTTTGATAGTATAGTTTGTTCTCTTTTCAGCAGATTCTTTAGAAACTTTCTTGCTGAATTGAATTTCAAGATAGTGGTAACCAGTTACATCATCTTGTTTTACTTCAACTTTGTTAACCGTTGGACGTTCAGTATCCAATGTAGGGTTTACCTTTGCTTCACGGTTAGCTTTGTTACCACTGTAGTCAGTTACACCTTCGATATATACAGTGTTTTCAGCCAACGAGAGTGGTTTGCTGAATGTAACGATGAGTTTGTTATCTCTCTTTGTTACGATACCAGTATTACCGGATACGCCATGGTATACCTTGCTCCAAGTTTTGATAGACTCGTTGAATTCAATTTCAACTTCAGTCAAATCGTTCGATTTAATTGAAACAACTTCTGGAGCAGCAGTATCTTGTGCAATTGTGAAAGCTTGCTCTACTGGAGCAATTTTCAGCCCGGAGTAGTCACGAATGTTGCTAACAGTTAGCTTGTGATCTCCAGTTGGAAGACTAGCATTGATAATAGCAACGTTCGGATAAGAGTATTCAACATTACCACTTACGGATACTCCGTCTACTTTGTAGTTACTGGAAGCATAAACATCGGATTTTTGAACTGGTTCGCTGAACACTACTTTGAACGCGCTAGTTCCAAGACCTACTACTTCTTTAATTTCTGGAATTTGCACATCAACCGGTGTAAACTTCACAGTTTGCTCGATTGTTTTAGTTGCATCTTCGTTCTTAACATTTTTAACTTTAACTTCTGTTTCTTTTTGGTTTGTCAGCGTAGTGCCTTCTTCCAAGAGAATGGTAGCTGTTTTCTTGTCATCAGACAATTTAACACTGTCAACCTTTTGATCCTTAACTTCATAGTTTAATTTGCTTTCAGCAGACTTTTTCTCCACTGTGCCATCAAATACAACTACAACTTCCTTAAGGTTTTTAGCAGAAACAGATTCTACTTTTTGAGCCACAGTTGTAACATAAGTTACTTTATGAGTGTACTCTTTGTCCTTGTAAGTGAATTTCACTTCAGTTTCTTTGTTAGCTTCGAGAGCTTTTTCCAAAG
>RCUU01000749.1_pt1 | contig 17178 bp, 10 predicted proteins | sample 2166211 | NCBI WGS metagenome assembly RCUU01 (sample SAMN09932620, study PRJNA488358) | compost metagenome | feature: garden; material: soil; isolation source: compost soil in phenylacetic acid-enriched culture | place: Germany: Experimental Botanical Garden Goettingen | collected 2016-01-27
GCGGCCTCGGTGTAATCGCGCATCGTCGGACTCCTGGTTTCTTGTTTTTGGAGTTGAACCATCGGTCCGACGATGTTCGCGCCGCGTTGGCGTCGCGGCAATGGCCTAAGTTGTCAAACTGGATGACCGGTTTGGCCGGTGGCCATCAGCCCGGTGCGCGCTCCAGGCTGATCACGTAGTGCCGGGTCAGTTGCAGTTGCAAGGCCAGCCGATCGGCCTGCAGCTGCGCATCCAGCGCCTGTACCTCGTTCAGGTACTGTGCTTCAGCCAACTCGCCACGCCGTGCTGCCAGTGCCGCCCGCTGCTCACCGGCGAGTTGCTCCAGGTCGTTGAACGGCTGGGCAAAGTACTGTTGCACAAAGCGCTGCCAGAACGCGCGCGTGCACAGGTATGCCACTACATCATCGAGAACGTCCGCCCTTCCCACGGCTGCCTCTGCCGCCTGCAGCCGATGCTCGCTCAACCCTACGGCGGCCGCCCTGAGGCGCATTCTGGCAGGCTGGAACGGCAACCTGAGCCTGGTGCGCAAGCGCACCCTGTAGCGCATTGCCAACGTCGCCAGTACTGCCGGTTCGGCGAAGCCTTCAAGGTTTTGCCGCTCGGCCTCGACATACTCCTCAAGGCGGTCCAGACGTTGCAAGGCGCGCCCCAACGCCAGCAACTTCGGGCCTCGGGATTGAGCAGCATCGCCTGCCGCATCGCGCTCGGCATGCAGACGCAGCAGTCGGCTGAACAGGTCGATGGCACCATTGTCATCCTTTACCGCACCGGCTGCCGCCAGTTGCACCTGGCGAGCGAATTCGGCGTCTGTCTCCATCATCGACAGGCACTGCCAGCCCATGCGCAACAGATAAGCCCTGGGCCAGCTGAAGTCCGCCAGGCCTTGCAGAAGTTCCAGCAGATCGAACAGGCGGGCATTTTCGTCTCGGGCGCTCAGCCGGTCCCAAAGCTCGTCACGCCCATGGCTGGCGGAGTCGGAACCGACCCACCAGGCGCGGCCGACCTCTTCCTCTGGGTCCTCCAGCAGCGGCTCCAAGGCATAGAGCTTGCCGTAATCGGCCATGCTCAGGCGGTTGCCATCGACCAGGATGCGCTGGCGAAACTCCAGCGGCATGGCCAGCACGCCGTCAGGCACACCCCGCAGGAAATTGTCACGCAGGTCGGCTCGTTGCAGGAAGCCACACAGCTCGAGCCCCCTGGGCCAATCGCTGAGCCCGCAGCGGCGCAAATTCAGCTCGATCAGATGAGGCAGGTGATGGAAGCGCATTTCGTACACCCCCAGCGGGCTGTTGTAGCTCAGGTCGAGGTGACTGAGCAGCGGCAACCCGTTCAGTGCTTCGATGGCATGGGCATCCAGGCGAATGCGGTTATGCCCCAGGCGCAACCGGCGCAGGTTGGTCAGGTAGCCAAGCCCGCGCGGGCAGCGCAACAGCTGGTTGTGGCTCAGGTCCAGCTCCTGCAGGTAGGTGAATGCCCGCAGAAACTCTTCGTTCACCATCCCGATGGCCGTCTCGCTCAGTACCAGGGTGGTGACGTGATAGAAATCGATAGGCGCAGGCATGACCGGCAACGAATCGGTTGGCAGATCATTCAGGACCAGGCGCAGTCCCTGGCACTTGCCGTCACTGTCGACCACCACATGGTCGCCAAGTGCCTGCCAGGCGCGCAGCAATCGTTCGGCGAACAGCTGGCGTCGCGCCCGCAATGTGCCACTCAGCGCAGCCGACACCCAGCCATTGAGCGCGCGGTTCAACTGCTCATAATCGTCCTGCAGCGCCATGAGCGCATCGGCGACCGGCACATTCTGCAGCAGCCAGCGGTCAACTTGCGTTTCCAGCGAATCGCCCAGCCCCGGGAAGAATCGCCTCAGGCCGGCCCGCAGTTGTTCCCTGGGTGTGGTGGGCAGTGCCGCGCGCCCGCTGAGCAGGTAACCGACGCGGCCATCGGCAAGGCGCTGCCCGGGGTTGAACCAGCGCTCCGTCGGCGCCCAGCCCAGCATGCGGGCGATTTCCTCATGGGTACCCAGGTGCGCCATGAGCTTCTCGCGCAAGCGCTCGGCATTGGCGTTCTCGGCCAGGCCCAAACGGCCCAGCAGGTTGCGCGATTCGAGCGCGGCCAGCACAGCCTGGAAGATGCACGAGGAAGCAGGTGGCTGCATCGCGAGTTTTCGGCCCTGCCCGTCATACAGGGCAAAAACCCCTTGCTCACGCACCAGCACCCGCTGGTCGGCCGCATCGCCAACCGAACCGATGCGCTGCAACGCCACGGCATCCGCAGCAGCATTGCTCAACGCCAGGCTGAACGCATCAATGGCCTCGACATTCAGCAATGCCAACACCAGCATGCCCGTTTCGTCGCTATATGCGCTCGGCAGATAAAAACCTGCCAACGCCCTGCTCACCTTCGCCAGCGAGCACAACGACCTGGCCTGGGTGGCCAGGCTTTGCGGCAACTTTCCACCACTGACGAACAGCTGGCGAGCGTCGTGACTTGCTCCGTCGGCCAGATCGCGCGCATAGGGCTCAGGCAGCCCCAACGCCATCAGCGGCTTGAGCAAAGGCTCCGCCGATTCGGGCAGGCGTGTCAGCCGTGCGAACAGCAGGTCGCTCGACCTTGGCCGGTCCGCAAGCACTGCGGCACGCCCTTTTACGCTGCCCGGTCGGGCCTCGCACCAGGCCAGCAGCTGCAAGTCCTGATCGGAGACAGTGTCGTGTTCCAGGTGGCCGAAGAACGTGTCGATCCGGGCATCGGCATCGAATGCCCTGAGGGTTTCCCGCAAGGTGGCGGGCGTTCGCCGGTTTTCCACCAGCAGGCCGCGCAGTTCGTCCTCATCGATGCCGGCCATGCGCAAGATCCGCTGCGCCTGCTGGCCATCGAAAGGTTGATCGCGCGGCCAAAGGGTATCGAGCATTTTCGCAGGGTCGCGCCAACGCTGCGGCTCATCGTGCATCAGGCGCCAACTGCGCTCGCCATTGTGCAGCACGACCGGGCCGTACGCCTCTTCGCGACCGGGGTGGCGCAGACGCCAGGGGCCATCAGGGTCAGGCCGATGAACCTCGTAGAAGACCCCGTCGGCCTTCATCCAGCGGCGCTCGCCATCGGCATAGGCCCCGTCCGCACCCAAGGTGATCGTTTCAGGGGTCGAGGCAAAGGCTGCCAGATCTCGGGACCACAAACGCCCCGCCCCATTGGCAAGCCTTACCGGCTCCAGCGCCGCGACGAACGCGCTGCGCACGAAGGTGACGCCCACCACCGTCGCGGCGGTGCCCGCCAGTATCTCGGCAACGCCCAGCATGTGCTCCAGCGCCTCGTGCTGATGGCCTCGCAACCAGTCCTGCGTGCCCTCGAAAACCTCCGAGAGGGTGTGGGCCACCAGTTGCCCGAGCAGCAAGCCGCCCACCACCGGAATGAACAGGCCAGCGAGGTTGAGCACATCGAGACCGGCGGCCTTCCACGCCTCATGCCGCTCACGCGATGCGGCTTCATCGGCATCGGCGGTCGGCACCAGCAACAGGCGGCCATCCTGCTTCACCCGGTTTGTCTGCTGTGCAGCCAGCGCCTGGAAAATGTCATGCTGCGGCACGCTGCCATCGAGTTCCAGGTCCGGCTGGTCATCCTCCAGTCGGGCCCGCAGCTTGTGCATGAACCCGGCACGCTGATCCAGGCCGATCAACTGGCCGAACGCCTGGCGATAGGGTTCATGGCGCAGCTCGGCCACCAGCGCGCTGTTGATCGAGGCATGGCTGTCGAAGTGTCGCAACGCCTGTACCGGGTCGCTGGGCAGGTAGAGCACGCCGCCCTGCGTTTGCCCATGCGTGTCGCGAAGTTGAATCCACACACCATCTGCCACTGGGCAACCGAGGGCTTCGAGCAGGCCCGGATGCCCCGTGAGGCTAGCGGATTGCCGGCCCTTGGGTTTATCCACCAGGGCGTGCAATGCTTGCTTGACCGGCTCGGTGATCTCGCCTTTCAGCGCGGCAACCTGCACGGCCAGGCGCATCCCGGAGCGCTTGTCTTCACACAGGACGCGCTGTGCCGCGGCATCGAATGTTCGGTCCAGTTCCTGCTGATACAGGCGCCCGGCATCGAGCTTGCGGCAAGCTTCGACCAGTTCATTGATGCCCCGCGAAAGTACCCGTTCCTGCCCCGGCGCGACCAACCCGGTTCCCAGGTAGAAATCGTTGCTGGCGGCAAAGTTGCGCATCAGGCGGAGCAAGCCGTTTTCCCGCCGTTGCCCGTAAGTGGGAAATTGCGGCTCAGCGCCGAGCGTGGACGAGAAACGATGAGAAACCTCCAGCCACTCCAACTGCCAGAACGCTACGTCGCCCGGCAGCGGCTCGCGCAACAAACTGGCGAATTGCCGTTCGGCGAACTGCTGTGGTGACGGCAGCGCCAGGGTGATCCCGCGCAACCGGGCCTGGGTGGCATGATGGGCTTCCAGGCTTTCGCGCAAGGTGCGTATCTGGCTTTGCGTGGCCTGTTTGAGCCAGGCAGGCAACCGGTCACCGATGAAACCGTCGTGCAAGTGGCTGGAAGGCGCAGAGGCAGGCTGTGGTGCGTGTGGTTCGCGGGTCATGGCAGGTCCCTGGATAGCTGTCGAAAGCCACGCATGGTGTGCAACCTGCCGGCGCTTGCGCAGAGGGAACCCCTGCGGTAGAAGCAGGGCGGCAGGCACACTGCGTGCCGCCCGTGAAGCGCCGTCACTTTGCCTCTGGCACCAGGAACGCTTCGCGGGTAAGGCGCTGGGCAAGGCTGGCCAGGGCCTGCTCGCGCTCATCGCGCAGGGCGTTGCTCAGGTTCCAGTACTCGTCACTGGTCAAGGCCTCCCTTTGCTCGTCCAGAGTTTCCAGCCGCAGGGAGAATTGCGTTTCCAGGGTTTCGAAGTCGTCCGCATGCTCTGCCCGCAGTACCGGCAACCAGAAATCACGTTCGCTGATGAACACGATCCGTTGCTCGCCCGCCTCCACCTCCAGCACTTCCTTGAAGGCCTCCTCCAGTTGCAGCGGCGACACGTTGGCCAGCCTGCCAAACTGCATATGGCGAGGTTGGCCCAAAAGGTCCAGGCGCTGGGCCAAGCCGCTGAGGTAGGCAAGATTGACCTCCACCTCCTCTTCATCGTGGTCCCCCCGGCTCCAGCGTCCATCCTGGTAGCGGGCGTCGATTTCGCGTCGGGCGATTTTCTCTACCCAGTGCACGCGAAACAGCCGCTTGGCCAAATGCAGGCGTGCCGCGCGGGTCGAGATCGGGTCGCCGCCGCGGGTGGCCTGCTCGACATGCATGCGCACCTCAAGGCGGCTGAACAAGGTGGAAACGCTGTCCACACAGGTGGTGGGTTCCGCTGCCAGGTCAAACAGCGCCATGCGCGTGGCGGTATCGGCATGGGCCGCATCCAACATTGCCCATACCCTGAACCCGAGTTCGGCCGGCGCCTTGCTGAATTCGGCCGTGGTCGTCAGTTGCCTGAGCAGCTCGAAGAAAGCCAGGCTGCCGGGCTCGGCATTCAGCGCATCCCATATCCCTTCCTGCTCCTGCCGCGCCGCTGGGTCCAGGGTCTGCAGCCATTGTTCCCGGGCCGGGGCGTGCCGTTGCGGGCGGGGCGTGGCCAGCAGGCGTTCGGCGGCATAAAGGCGCTCGAGATCCTGCACTGGCAGCGCATTGCCCTCCAGGTGCATGGCGCGGCGCAACTGCAACGGGGCCTGAAACAAGGCTGCCGGCAACTCGGCTATCTGGTTGTTGCGAAGGTCGGCGAACACCAACAGGCCACACCACTCCAGGCCTCGGGGCAGCGCCGTCATCTGTACGCGGTTCAAGCGCAGGATCCGCAAGCTGGGCAACCGCTCGAACTGTAGCCTGATGTCGCCGAGCGGGTTGTCACTCAGGTCCAGCGAACGCAAGAGCGCCAGACCGGTCAGCACATTGGCCTGCGGCTCCGAGATACGAACACGGTTGCGCGGCATCAGCAACTGGCGCAAGGCGGTCAACCGCTCCAGCCCCACAGGTAGCGCGCGCAAGGCGTTGTCGCTCATGTCCAGGCACAGCAGATCGGGGAAGCAGGCGAGGAACCCCGACGGGATGGCGTCCAGACCGAGCGCTGACAGGGTCAATTCCGACACGTGCGAGAAGTCCGTCCCGACCGGCAAAACGGGCAGGCTGCCCACCGGTACGGCGACGATGCTCAGGCTGAGCATCGCATCATTGCTGATAGCCCCGACGGCGCGGTCGCTGCGCATCTGCCAGGCACGCCGCAACGAATCTGCGACTCGTCGGCGTGCGCGGCTGGCGCTGCCCGCCCCCTCTTCAACCCAGGCCAGCAAGCTGTCATCCAGGCGGCGATATTCCTGCTCGACACGCAGCAGGTTCTCGAACAGGCCCCCGCGCATGTCCAACAGGCTCTGGACATAGCGATCGACGCCGACATCCCCGATACCGGGATACAACGCGCGCACCCGCTGCCGCACCACGCGCTCCGGCGAGCCGATGCACGACTGGCAGCCGCCCAGTGGATAGCCCGCTCGGCCATCGGCCAAACGCTGCATGGGCGATGCCATGGGCCTTGCCTCCCGCCAACCGAGCAGGCGCAGCACGGCCTGCCGGTCACCGGGTAGCCAGGCCTGCATCTGCTCGCGGATTCTGGTCGGCGCATCGGCGCCATTCCACCCCTGTCGCACCCGGTATTCCACGGGCAGGCAAGCGGCCAGCACCTCGAACAGCCCCTCGGGGGCGGCGACCTCGCGCTCATCCGGCAAGCCTCTGTCGTTGTAGAGCTGGAAGCGCCCCTCCCGCCTGACCAGCACCACTGCCTGCTCAAGGTCGGTCTCGGTGAACAGCCGTTCCATCGCCGCCCCGGCATACGGGTCACGGCGCAATACCAGGTTGAACCCGGCAGCGCCGGGACCATGCCGACGCAGCAGGGCAAAGGCCAGCGCCACCACTTCCGGCCGGTAACTGCCTTGCAGGTACAACGCTTCGCGCATGCGGGTCAGGCGCGCCAGTTGCAGGGCCACCCGCGCCTGCTCAGCCAACGCCAGCGGCAGGCGGGACTCTGCCTGCATGCGCAAGCGCACAGCCTCGGTGGCCTGCTCCAACACATCGAGGGCATAGGCCTCTGGCAGCGTCGGGAAGTCTCGCTGGATCAAGCCCAGCAGCGGGTCGTCGGCCAGGTAAAGCCTGGAGAAATGCTCGAGCATCGCCTCACGCAACTCGCTTGCCGCGTCACGGATCGACAGCACCTGTTCTTCGACGGTTTCACCCTGCAGTTGCAACTGTTCGATGCACCATTGCCACAGCTCGGTATCGGTATCAGCCTCCCCCGCTTCCAGCCGGCTGAAAAAGGCCTGCGCGCGCGCGTCCACGGCAAAGCGCTGCAAGGTATCGCGCAGCTGCACCGGCAACCCTCGCCGTTCCACCAGCAGGCCACGCAGGTAGGCCTCGTCGACATACGCGACCTTCAGCACCTGCTCCACCCGCACGGCGTCCATCGCGGCCGCCGCCGGCCAAAGCCGCCCGAGCAACAGCGCGGCGCCCTGCCATTCCAATGGCCGCTCGTAAGCCAGCCGCCAGCCACGCGCAGAGCAACGTTCCAGCATCGGCCCGAACGCCGCGTCACCTTCGGCATGCAGCAAGCGCCAAGCGCCATTGGCGGTTTGCCTTACCCGATACAAGGCACCATTCAACCGCCACCAATGGCGCTCACCCTCGGCGAGCAAGCCGTTGTCGAGTTCCGTCAGCTGTACAGGTGGCGTAGTGTCCTGGTAAGGCGCCAGCTCATTGCGCCACAACCGTTGCCGACCATCTTCGGTGATGACCGGCTCCAGGGTTTCGACAAATGCGCTGCGGGCCAGATGGACACCGACAACCACCGCACCGGTGGTTGCCACGCTGAAGGCCACTTGGAGCATATGCGTCAAGGCCTCATGCTGATGGCCCAACTGCCAGTCACGCACGCCCTCGAAGGTCTCGGTCAACAGCTGCCTGGCCAGGTCCGCCACCAGCAAAGCCCCGATGACCGGCACGAACAGGCCCGCCAGGTTGAGCAATACCAAGCCGGCGCCTTTGAGCTCGTCCAGGCGCTGCTCCGAAGCCGCGTCGTCGGCCTGGGCGGTGGGCACCGCAAGGAAACGGGCATCGGCCTTGATTCGCTGCATGTGCCAGGCGGCCATCGACGCAAAACCGTCCCCCGCTTCCAACACCCTGCGGGGTTCCAAGTCAGGTTGTGCATCCTGCAAGCGGGTGGCCAGGGCCTGCTCACAAGTGGCGCGATCACCCAAGGCAATGCGCCGCACAAATGCCTGTCGATAGTCCTGGTTGCCCATCGCCGTGGCCAGAACGCGGTTCGCCTCATCCCAGTTGGCGAACGCGCGCAGGGGTTGCGCCTGATCGTCAGGGGTGTACAGGATCACTCTTTTCAAGCGCCCAGGTACCCCGAAGGGAAACGTGGACTGGTGGCGGGGCTGCTCGATCAATTCAACGGCCAGCGCGCCATCCACCCGGCAGCCAAGGACCTGCAGCGCACCGATCTCCAGCTGCACCGGCCCCTTGATCACGGCGGGTTCATCCTTGCACGCGATACGCAGCACCAGCAGGTCTTCCGGATCCAGCTGCTGCTTGATGGCCGCGATCTCGACCGCCACGGCCAGTTCCAGGCGCCGGTCGGTGGCCAGGGCTTTTTCAAAGTCAGGGGCCAACACCTGCGCCAGGTGCTGCTGGTAGGCGCTGCCGACATCCACCTCGCGGCACAGGCTGACAATCCGGTCGATGTGTTCGCTCACCACCTGCTCGGTCTGGTGGGCTTCCGGGAGGGTCAAGGCGGTACCGAGGAAGAAGGACTCATTGGCCTTGAAGTTCTGCAAAAGCTTTTGCAAGGCCGGCGTGCGCACGAAGTACGGTTGATAATCAGGGATCAATCCTGCTCTCACATCCAGCCGTGCGCGTGTTTCGCGCCACACCAGCTTGTCCAGGTCGACCTGCAGCTTCAGCTGGCTGTCCTGGCGCAAGGCAGGCTCGAACAGTTGCTTGGCAAAACGCTCCAGAGGCTGCAGGCGGTCGGCGAACCCTGCCATCTGCCGCTGACTCGCCAGATAGGCGTTGAAACGCAGTTGCAGCCTGGCAAGCTGCTTGGGCTTGGCCGCCTTCAGCCAGGCGGGCAAGCTTTGGGCGATGAAGTCTTCGGCGGGGTGAAGCAACTTGGGGTGCAAGGCAGGTTGAGACATGGTCGATTTCCTGGTCAGTGATCGACTTGTCACGATGCTTGCCAGCGGCGCCAGCCGGCAGCGGGAAGGCGTGGTTCCCTAACCGCCACTGCCGCGCTTGAGGATCAGCGCACGGTAATGCCCGGGGTTGCAGCCGAACCACTTGCGAAACGCCTTGTAGAACGAACTGCTGTCGGCAAAGCCCAGGCGCTCGGCGATTTCGCCCATGGCCGCGTCTTCCTGGCTCAGCCAGGCAATTGCAAGCTCACGACGCACGCTGTCCTTCAACCCTTGGTAGTTCTGCCCCTCTTCGGCCAGCCGCCGGCGCAGGGTAGAAGGCGACAGGCACAACTGGCGCGCCAGGCTGTCGCCATCGGGCCACTGCCCCGGGTCCAGGCGCAGCAGGTCGGTGCGAATGCGCCGCCCGAGGCTGGCCGGGTCACGGTACTTGACCAGGATGTTGCCCGGCGCCTCGGCCAGAAAGCGCTGCAGTTCTTCTTCGCTGCGCCGCAGCGGCAGCTCGAGGCATTCGGCAGCGATGATCATGCGCGTGCGCGGGCGCTCGAACTGCAGGTTTTCCGAAAACATCACCCGGTAGTCATCGCAGAACGGCGGTTCGGCACAGCGCAGATCGATGGCCAGGATCGGGATACGCCGCCCGGCCAGCCAGCAGGTCACACCGTGCACGATCATCCAGAAGGTGAAATAGGTGAAAGCGCGGCGCGGTGTGTCACGCGGTTCGTTGATGACGATTTCGGCCAGGCCTTCCTGGCGCACCAGGCTTGGCTGCAGGTCTTCAAGCATCAGTGACAGGAACGCCAGCGCGGTTTCCAGGCCGGCGCCCAGGGTTGGCTGGCCCATGCTGGCACGGCACATGAACGCCAGGCTGCCGCTGCGCAGACCGCGCGGGTCCATGGCGAAGAACTCATCGTTGCAGCGCCGCGCCAGCAGACGCCAGAGCCGGGCATAGGACTCGGCGCTGACTCGTGCCGCTGGCAGGTGCAGTTGTTCGACGGCGATACCCGCCCGGGCCAGCAAGCCGGTATCGGGCTCGCCGGCGGGGCAAGTCTGCAACAGCGCTTCGCGCACCAGCTGCATGGAAATGGTGTCTTTCTCGCTCATCGACGGTCCTGTCGGCTCAATGCCGGCCATCTTAGGCCGCCCCGTTGAAAACAGCCATCACAGCCCCGCCGCCAGGCCGAGGAACGCCTGGATCAGGCGCAGCTCACGGCGGCGCTCCAGGCAGCCGATCAGGTGCTGGTTGACCAGGCCGTCACCGGCCAGCGGGCGCGCCACTACCCGAGGGTCATTGGCTACTTCGGTGGACGACACCACGCCAATGCCCAGCTCCGAGGCCACCGCTTCGGTCACCGCCTCGCGGCTATCCAGCTCCAGCAGCACCCGAGGTTGCACGGCGGCCTTGCTGCAGGCCTTGTCGAAGGTGCGCCGGGTGGTGGAGCTGGGTTCGCGCAACACCATGATCTGCTGATGCAGCTCAGCCAGCGGCAAATCACCCTCGTCGCTGGCCCAGGCATGCCCCGCCGGCAGCAAGGCGCACAACCGCGACTCGCACAGGTTCTGCAAATGCAGGCCTTTGCGCGGCTCGATCTCGGTCAGCACGGCCACGTCGGCATGTTCGCTGAGCAATGCAGCCAAGGTTTCCTGGGCATTGCCCAGGCGCAGGTTGACGGTAATGCCCGGGTAGCGCTCGCGCAGCAGCGCCAGCATCGGCATGACCCGGTGCGGGCCATCGGCCGCCACCTCCAGGCGCCCGGTCAGCAATTGCCGGTTGGCCTCAAGCATGGCCTGCGCCTCTTCGGCCAGGCCGAACATGGCGCGGGTGATGGCCGCCAGGCGGGTGCCCTCTTCGGTCAACTCCACCCGCCGCGCGGTACGCCGCAGCAAGGTGATCTGGTAGTGCTCCTCCAGCGCCTTCACGTGCCCGGTCACTGCCGGCTGGCTGATGAACAGGCGTGCGGCGGCACGGGTGAAGCTGCCCTCACGGGCCACGGCATCGAAGGCACGCAATTGGAACAGGTTCATATTTATCGGCCTGACTTATAGCTCGGATAACAACAAACAATTTGATTGATGACAGCGCCAATTGCAACCTAGGCCCCGTAGTTTCAGCCCACCGCTTGTGAGGAATAACGGAATGAGCAACGCCCCGATTCTGCTGACCCCCGGTCCCCTGACCACATCAATCCGCACCCGCCAAGCCATGCTGGTGGACTGGGGCTCCTGGGACCGCGACTTCAACCAACTGACCGCCAGTGTCTGCGAGCAACTGCTGGCGATCATCGACGGCAGCGCCAGCCACCACTGCGTGCCCCTGCAAGGCAGCGGCACCTTCGCCGTGGAAGCGGCCATCGGCACCCTGGTGCCGCGTGACGGCAAGGTCCTGGTGCTGATCAATGGCGCCTATGGCCAGCGCCTGGCGAAGATCTGCAAAGTGCTGGGCCGTGCCTACAGCACCTTCGAAACCGCCGAAGACCAGCCGACCACCGCCGCCGACGTCGACCGCCTGCTGGCCACCGACCCGGCCATCACCCACGTCGCGCTTATCCACTGCGAAACCAGCACCGGCATCCTCAACCCGCTGCCCGAGATCGCCCAGGTGATCAAAGGCCACGGCAAGCGCCTGATCATCGACGCCATGAGCTCGTTCGGCGCACTGCCGATCGATGCCCGCGCCATCCCCTTCGAGGCGCTGATCGCCGCCTCCGGCAAATGCCTGGAAGGGGTACCTGGCATGGGCTTCGTGTTCGCCGAGAAAACCGCCCTGGCCGCCGCCGAAGGCAACGCCCACTCGCTGGCCATGGACCTGCACGACCAGCACACCTACATGGCCAAGACCGGCCAGTGGCGCTTCACCCCGCCGACCCACGTGGTCGCTGCCCTGCACGAAGCGCTGCAGCAATACAACGAGGAAGGTGGCCTGCCAGCGCGCCACCAGCGCTATGCCGACAACTGCAAGACCCTGCTCGACGGCATGGCCGCCATCGGCCTGCGCAGCTTCCTGCCTGCCGCGATCCAGGCGCCGATCATCGTCACCTTCCACGCGCCGCAGGATGCCCGCTACCAGTTCAAGGACTTCTACGAGCGGGTCAAGGCCAAGGGCTTCATCCTCTACCCGGGCAAGCTGACCCAGGTGGAAACCTTCCGTGTCGGCTGCATCGGCGTGGTCGGAGCGGATGGCATGCAGGCCGCCGTGAATGCCGTGGCCGAGGTGCTGCGGGAAATGGAAGTGCTGGACATCTGACCCTTTGCCCACCCAACTTCAGGAACAAGCGCACATGAACTACAGCAACCCTACCCAGCTGCAAGCCGCCATCCTCGACTGGGCCGGCACCGTGGTCGACTTCGGCTCCTTCGCCCCGACCCAGATCTTTGTCGAAGCCTTTGCCGAATTCGATGTGCAGGTGTCCATCGAAGAAGCCCGAGGCCCGATGGGCATGGGCAAGTGGGACCACATCCGCACCCTGTGCAATGTGCCGGAAATTGCCGAGCGCTACCGCAAGGTGTTCGGCCGTACCCCGACCGACGATGACGTCACCGCCATCTACAACCGCTTCATGCCGCTGCAGATCGAGAAGATCGCCGTGCACTCGGCGCTGATCCCCGGCGCCCTGGACACCCTCACCGGGCTGCGCCAGGACGGCCTGAAGATCGGCTCTTGCTCGGGCTACCCGAAGGTGGTGATGGACAAGGTGGTGGAACTGGCCGCGCAGAACGGCTACGTGGCCGACCATGTGGTGGCCACCGACGAAACCCCGAATGGCCGCCCATGGCCGGCCCAGGCCCTGGCCAACGTGATCGCGCTGGGTATCGACGATGTGGCGGCGTGCGTGAAGGTCGACGATACCGTGCCGGGCATTCTCGAAGGCCGCCGTGCCGGCATGTGGACCGTGGCCCTGGTGTGCTCGGGCAATGCCCTGGGGCTGACCTGGGAAGGCTACCGCGCGCTGAGCGCCGAGAAGCTGGAAAGCGAGCGCCAGCGCATCCACGCCCTGTTCGCCGGCTCCCGCCCGCACTACCTGATCGACACCATCAACGAACTGCCAGAAGTGATCGCCGATATCAACCGGCGCCTGGCCAAGGGTGAGATGCCACAAACATCCTGACTCGGCCATGGGGGCCGCGTTGCGGCCCATCGCCGGCAAGCCAGCTCCCACAGGTCCAGCGACAATCTTGAGAACAACGCTGTACTTGTGGGAGCTGGCTTGCCGGCGATGGGCTGCAAAGCAGCCCCATCAAGGCCCGCCCCTACTCCGGCAACTGCACCCGGGGTTTGGTTGCCGCGAAGATCGCCCAACCCGACACGAACAACGCCGCAATCAATGGCCCGATCACGAAGCCGTTGAGCCCGAACACCGCCAGCCCGCCCAGCGTCGACACCAGAATCAGGTAGTCCGGCATGCGCGTATCCTTGCCCACCAGGACCGGCCGCAACAAGTTGTCCACCAGGCCGATCACCAGCACGCCGAACGCGGTCAGGATCACCCCTGGCAAAATCGCACCGGTCAGCAGGAAATACGCCGCCACCGGCGCCCACACGATCCCCGCCCCTACCGCTGGCAACAGCGACAGAAACGCCATCAGCACCGCCCACACCAGCGCACTCGGGATATCCAGCACCCAGAAGATGAAACCGCCCAGCGCCCCCTGGGTAATGGCCACCAGCACGTTGCCTTTTACCGTCGCCCGCACCACACGGTTGAACTTCAGCTGCAAACGGCGCTTCTGGTGTTCGGGCAGCGGCACTGCCAGACGCACTTGGCGGGCGACCTCCGCGCCTTCGCGCAGGAAGAAGAACAACAGGTACAGCATGACGAAGAAGCTGACCATGAACTGGAAGGTGTCCTGCCCGAAGTTGAACGCCTGGCTGGCCAGCACCTGGCTGCCCTGGGTGGCCCACTTGCTGATCTTGTCGCGCAGCCCGTCGAGGTTGCCCATGCCCATGCTGTCCAGGCCCTGCTGGGCAAACGCCGGAAGCATGTCCTTGCCGCGCTCGACATAACCGGCAATATCCAGCTCCCCGTGCTCGATGCGCTGATACAGGGCGGCTCCCTCCTGCACCAGCAGCGCGCTGGTGATGATCACCGGCAGGATCGCCACCAGCAGGCACACCAGCAAGGTGGTCACCGCAGCCAGGTTGCGCCGGCGGCCGAAACGCAGCAGCAGGTGGCGCTGCAGCGGGGCGAACAGGATGCCGAGTATCACCGCCCAGAAGACCGCACCGTAGTACGGCAGCAGGATCCAGATGAAGGCAATGCTCACCAGCGCCAGCAGTACTGCCAGGGCTTTGTTCTGCAGGGCGGTCTGGTTCATCGCGGGTCCTCGCATGGCTTATGCGTTATTAGTGCACCGCGCCCTGGCAAAAGTGCCGCCATTCCCTTGACGCAAATCAATACGGGCCGTATCTGCCAACCCTAGCATCCCCGCCTTTTGCTCCGGTGCGCACATGACCCCTATCGCCAAGCCCGAACTGCTGGCCCCCGCCGGCACCCTCAAGACCATGCGCTACGCCTTTGCCTATGGCGCCGACGCGGTCTACGCCGGCCAGCCACGCTACAGCTTGCGGGTGCGCAACAACGAGTTCGACCATGCCAACCTGGCCCTGGGCATCCAGGAGGCGCATGCCCTGGGCAAGCGCTTCTACGTGGTGGTCAACATTGCCCCGCACAATGCCAAGCTCAAGACCTTCCTCAAGGACCTGGCACCGGTGATCGAGATGGCACCGGACGCGCTGATCATGTCCGACCCAGGCCTGATCATGCTGGTACGCCAGCACTTCCCGCAGATGCCGGTGCACCTGTCGGTGCAGGCCAACACGGTCAACTGGGCCAGCGTGCAGTTCTGGCAACAACTGGGCCTGAGCCGGGTGATCCTGTCGCGCGAGCTGTCGCTCGAAGAGATCGAGGAAATCCGCCAGCAGGTGCCGGAAATGGAGCTGGAGGTGTTCGTCCATGGTGCCCTGTGCATGGCCTACTCCGGCCGTTGCCTGCTGTCGGGCTACCTCAACAAGCGCGATGCCAACCAGGGCAGCTGCACCAACGCTTGCCGCTGGAAGTATGACGCCACCCCGGCCACCGAAAACGCCACTGGCGACATCGTGCGCGAAGTGCAGCCGACCCTGGGCCTGGGTGCACCGACCGAGCAGGTATTCCTGCTGCAGGAAAGCAACCGCCCCGGCACCGAAATGCCGGCGTTCGAAGACGAGCACGGCACCTACATCATGAATGCCAAGGACCTGCGCGCCATCCAGCATGTCGGGCGCCTGGCCGCCATAGGCGTGCACTCGCTGAAAATCGAAGGCCGCACCAAGTCGCACTTCTACTGCGCCCGCGCCGTGCAGTCGTACCGCCAGGCGATCGACGACGCGGTGGCCGGGCGGCCATTCGACCGCTCCCTGATGGACAACCTCGAATCCCTGGCCCAGCGCGGTTACACCGAAGGCTTCCTGCGCCGCCACGTGCACGACGAGTACCAGAACTACCAGCGCGGCAACTCGGTGTCCGAGCGCCAGCAGTTCGTTGGCGAGCTGACCGGGGTGCGCGTCGACGGCCTGGCCGAGGTCAAGGTGAAGAACCGCTTCGCCGTGGGCGACCATCTGGAACTGATGACCCCACGCGGCAACTACCACTTCGATCTCGAGCACATGAGCAATGGCCAGCAGCAACCGCTGCAGGTCGCCCCCGGCGATGGCCACACCATCTACCTTCCTGTTCCCGAGCAGGTGCCATTGGCATACGGCCTGCTGATGCGTGACCTGCCAGCTTGAGCGAGGTGGCTAGAGTTCAATCCTGGTAATGGCGCCAAGCCGCCGGTCGCCCAATTCCTTACGAATCTGCTGACGAAAAGCGGCGAAACGTTCCACGTCAAAACGGTAAACAGTGCCGGTGTTCCACACGACGATGTCACGCTGGGCCTCGCTCCAGAATCCGAAGTCGCGCATCTCCACGGTGCCATTGAAGCGAAACGAGTAGACCGCCAGATGGATCTGGCCCTCCTCGTCCTTCTGGCAGGGTGTTATCAGAAACGATGAGGCGACGTCGTTCTGCCAACCAGACTGCAGGAACTTGCTGGCGTGAGCACTGATGCGCAGTTCCTGCATGGATGCGCGCGCCAGTTGGGCCAACAGCGTCGGCGTGCTGCCTGTGCCGATGGGCTCGACCCTGGTATCGAAATCGTCATGGTCCCTGATGACCTGGGGCGGTAACTCCAGGGCGGCCGTCCTTACGCAGCCATGTTTCTCCAGGCGATTGCGGAAGCGGTCGAACCAGCTTTTCCATAGCTCGTCCCGGTCGAGGAAGCGGCTCGCGAACTCATCGGCATGGTCCAGCAACGTTTGCACGTCCAGGCGTTCCTCGTCGGACAGGTTTGGTCCGATGCCGATCAGATTGGTCTTGGAGTACAACAGGCAGTCCAGTGGTAGGGTCATGATCAAGCAGGCTCTCAGATAGGTGTGCCGCACGTTAGCCAGCGCGATGACAGGCCGGCATCCGGAACCACTACCTGGCAGGTAGACTGGCTGCCTGACAACGCTGGCGAACGGCAACAGGCCGCGCTGCGCCTGAAGGCCGCTTACGCTATGCTGCTGGCCAACCGCTGGATACCGGACCGCCCCTGGGGCCGTAACGACACCGGGCGCGTGCAAGGCACAGGCCTGGTCGCCGGTATCCGCCCACGTTTTTGAAGGAGTGCTTCATGAAGCTGCGTAAACACCTGCTGCCCCTGGGCCTGCTGGCCATCACCGGCCTGGCCCAGGCTGCCGAGACCATCGACGTCTACCGCGACCCCAACTGTGGCTGCTGCAAGGCCTGGATCAGCCACCTGCGCGACAACGGCTTCACCGTCAACGACCATGTCGAGCCGAACATGAGCGAGGTGAAGCAACGCCTGGGCGTGGCGCCACGCCTGGCGTCGTGCCATACCGGGGTGATCGACGGCAAGTTCGTCGAAGGCCACGTGCCGGCCGAGCAGGTGC
>RCUU01000750.1_pt1 | contig 17178 bp, 16 predicted proteins | sample 2166211 | NCBI WGS metagenome assembly RCUU01 (sample SAMN09932620, study PRJNA488358) | compost metagenome | feature: garden; material: soil; isolation source: compost soil in phenylacetic acid-enriched culture | place: Germany: Experimental Botanical Garden Goettingen | collected 2016-01-27
AGTACGTGCAAAACGTGCTGTCGTATTCGGTGATCTATGGCGAGAAGCTCAACTCACCGCAGCCGATCGTGGATTGGCATGAGCGGTATTTCGACGATCAATGATCACTGCAGGAGCGAGCCTGCTCGCGATGGACATTAGAGTGCCGCTGGGTGTCAGGCATCCCGCGTCATCGTTGACGACCATCGCGAGCAGGCTCGCTCCTACAAGAGTTCCCCGGCGTTAATCAATCCATCACTGAACTGCAACGCCGCCAACCGCGCATACAACGCATTGCTGGCAATCAGCTCCTGATGCGTGCCCACCGCCACCAGTTTCCCCTGATCCATCACCGCGATTCGGTCGGCGTTTTTCACCGTGGCCAGGCGATGGGCGATCACCAGGGTGGTCCGGTTTTTCATCAGTGTCGGCAGCGCCTGCTGGATCAGGTGTTCGCTTTGGGCGTCGAGGGCGCTGGTGGCTTCGTCCAGGAGCAGGATCGGCGCGTCCACCAGCAGCGCACGGGCAATGGCCAGGCGTTGGCGCTGGCCGCCGGACAAGCCGAGGCCGCCGTCCCCCAGATGAGTCTGGTAACCATTGGGCATGGCTTCGATAAAGTCATGGGCGTAAGCGACTTTTGCCGCTTCCTGTACCTCGGCCAACGTCGCCTGCGGATTGCCGTAGCGAATGTTTTCTTCAATGCTGCCGAAAAACAGCGCCGGGGTTTGCGACACCAGGGCGAAGCAGCGGCGCAGGTCCAGCGGATCGAGTTGAGTCAACGGCACGCCATCGAGCAGGATGCGACCCTCGGCGGGGTCGTAAAAACGCAGCAGCAAGTCATACACCGTGGATTTTCCGGCCCCCGATGGCCCGACCAGCGCCAGCGTCTCACCGGCATTGACGGTCAGGCTCAACCCGTCGACAGCATAATTTTCCGGCCGCGACGGGTAGGAAAAACGCACATTGTGCAGTTGTAGTTGGCCATTGACCCGCTCCGGCAGCTTCACCGCGCCCGCCACCGGCGGCAGGATGATGTTTTCCGAACGCAGCAACTCGGCAATCCGCTCGGCCGCGCCGGCTGCCCGCTGCAACTCGCCAATCACTTCGCTCAACGTGCCGAACGCGCTGCCGACAATCAGGCTGTAGAACACGAACGCCGCCAGCTCGCCAGCGGAAATTCGCCCGGCGATGACGTCCATGCCACCAACCCAGAGCATCACCCCGACCGCACCCAAGACCAACACGATCACCAGGGTAATCAGCCAGGCCCGCTGGAAGATGCGCTTGCGCGCGGTGTTGAACGCCTCTTCCACCGTCACGGCAAACCGTCGCTCGTCCTGGGCCTGATGGTTGTAGGCCTGCACGGTCTTGATCTGCCCCAGGGTTTCGGACACATAACTGCCGATATCGGCAATCCGGTCCTGACTCAGGCGTGAGAGGTTACGCACCCGGCGTCCGAAGATCAGGATCGGCGCGATCACCAGGGGCAAGGCAACCACCACGATGCTGGTGAGCTTGGGGTTGGTGATGAACAACAGGACGATCCCGCCGATCACCATCAACAGATTGCGCAGGAACAACGACAGCGAAGACCCGATGACCGATTGCAGCAGCGTGGTGTCGGCGGTCAGGCGGGACTGGATTTCCGAGCTGCGATTGTCTTCGTAAAAACCCGGGTGCAGGTAAATCAGGTGATTGAACACGTCACGCCGGATATCGGCGACGCAGCGCTCGCCGATCCACGACACCAGGTAAAACCGTACAAAGGTGCCGATCGCCAGCCCCACCACCAGCAACATGAACAGGCCAATGGACTGATTGAGCAGGTGTGGCGACTGGGTCATGAACCCCTTGTCCACCAGCAGGCGGATGCCCTGCCCCATGGACAAGGTGATGCCCGCAGTGACGATCAACGCCAGCAAGGCGCCAAAGGCCTGCCAGCGATACGGCGCAATGAAACGACTGGCCAGGCGAACAGCACGGCGGTGACGGGCAGAGAGCATCGCAAACATCCGGGACAAGACAATCATTAGGGTCAGCCTACACCGCTCAATGGGGTGGCTCGCTGCAAATCACAATGAGTCAGGTTAATTATGTCCACCAACACTAGAGGCTAGACGCTATTGGTCTAAAGTTCGGGTAGCCACGCGAAGGCATTTCTGCTGGACTGGTTCTGTCCCCCCGGAAAGATCGCAGGGAGTTGTCATAGCCCGGTCACCTGGCGGTTCTACAGTAAGCACACAACCTGATGAGGAGACAGGCCATGTCCTTGCAACACAGCAGCGATGACAAGATTGAAGTGATCCGCACCAAGCCCGGCCAATCTCTGGGTTGCTCGATACTGGATAAGGATGGGCGTGAAGTACCGATCACTGAAGAAATGATCCAGCAAGCCTGCAGCGAGCTGGAGAAGCGATTGGTCAAGCCTGCCGAACAAAAGTGATATAGCCACCGTCTTCCTGACCCGGCCCCTTTGGCCGGGTTTTTTCTGCCTGCAGATCCGGGGACATTTGGCGCGACTTTCGCGAGCAGGCTCGCTCCCACAGGAGATCGTCAGTGAGTGCGAGATCCATATGGGAGCGAGCCTGCTCGCGAAGGGGCCGACCCGGTTTCTAGACAGTCACCGCACCCAGTGCCGCGACTATCTTCGCCAACACCGGCGAATCCCCTTCAATCCGCACCTTCAGCCCTTCAATCTCGCGCCGCACCGGATACTGTTTACGCAACACATCGAACGCCGCCCGCTGCTCGCCGACATTACCTACGAGGCTGCGGCGAAAATCCGCATCATCGCGGCGCGGGTCGTACACGCCACGACACAACATCGCCAGCGCCCAGGCCGGATCGCTGTCGCCATGCAAGGTCACTTGCGACAACCACGGCGCCGGTAGCAGCTCACTGAGTTGAATGCTTGCTGGCTGGCCGATGAATTGGCAGTAAGCCTGATAGATCTGCGCCGTTCCGCGCTGTTTGCCATCAAGGCTGTAACCGGCAATGTGCGGAGTGGCCAGTACGCAAAGTTCGGCCAATGCAACATCAACCTCAGGCTCGGCCTCCCAGACATCAAGAACGGCTTGCAGGTCTTCACGCTCCAGCAGCACTTCGCGCAGCGCGGCGTTATCCACCACCGGACCACGCGCCGCGTTGATCAGCCATGCACCGGGCTTGAGCTGCTGCAGACGCTGCTGATCGAACAGATGCCAAGTCGCACCAACGCCGCTGCGTGTCAGCGGTGTGTGCAGACTGATTACGTCACACTGCTCAATGATTTGCTCAAGGCTCACGTAATCGCCGCCCTCGGCAGCCTGACGCGGCGGATCGCAGACTTTGACATTCCAGCCCAACTCTTTTAGAACCTTGATCAGGCGCCCTCCCACCTCACCGGCGCCGACGACACCATAAGTCCGCTGAGTGAGATCGACACCTTCGATTTCGGCGAGGGTCATCAGACTGCCCAGCACATAATCGACCACGCCTCGGGCATTGCAGCCGGGTGCACTCGACCAGGTGATGCCGGCCTCATTGAAGTAGTCGAGATCCAGATGATCGGTGCCGATCGTGCAGGTACCGACAAAGCGCACCTTGCTGCCCTCAAGCAACGTGCGGTTGACGTTGGTCACCGAGCGCACGAGTAACACGTCGGCCTGCGCGACCGTCGCACGGTCGATGGAACGGCCCGGCACCCGGCGGATCTCGCCGAAACCGGCAAAAAAGGCATCGAGCAGCGGGATATTTTCGTCGGCAACAATCAGCATGGCGGGCTCCTTAGGCGGATCGGCAGTTTAGGTGCAGATCGGTCGCCGGGCCAGCGGGCTTTGCGCTTACAAATCCGCAACAGAGGATTTTTCCTGACCAAGGCGTCAGCGGCGTAGAATGCGGCGCCTTGCGCATCAACAGCTGTGGACGTTTTTCCCGTGAATTCTGTAACTGATCAACCTGTCGCCGTCTCCCTCACTCGCCCCGCGCGGATTCGCCTGGAGTTCAAGAACCTGCTCGCCCTGGCATTGCCGATCATCATCGCGCAACTGGCGACTACGGCCATGGGCTTCGTCGACGCGGTGATGGCTGGCCGCGTCGGGCCAAAGGATCTGGCAGCGGTGGCGCTGGGCAACTCGATCTGGGTGCCGGTGTTTCTGCTGATGACCGGCACTCTGCTGGCAACCACGCCGAAAGTCGCCCAGCGTTTCGGCGCTGGCACCCACAGCGAAATCGGCCCGCTCGTGCGTCAGGCGCTGTGGCTGGCGCTGGTGGTCGGACTGATCGCCACCGCGATGCTGGTGGCCGCCGAGCCGGTACTGCACCTGATGAAAGTCGATCCAGAGCTGATCGGCCCGTGCATGCAATACCTGCACGGCATCGCCAGTGGTCTGCCGGCAGTGGCGTTCTATCACGTGCTGCGCTGCACCAGTGACGGCATCGGCCGTACGCGTCCTGCCATGGTGCTGGGCCTGTGCGGTCTAGCGCTGAACATTCCGCTGAACTACATCTTCATCTATGGCCATTTCGGTGTGCCGGCGATGGGCGGCGTCGGTTGCGGTTGGGCCACGGCCATCGTGATGTGGGTGATGGCGCTGGGGCTGGCCGGTTATGAGCGCTGGGCACCGGCCTATCGTTCGAGCGAAATATTCAGCCGTTTCGACTGGCCACAATGGACAGTGATCAGGCGTCTGCTGGCGATTGGTCTGCCTATCGGTATCGCCGTGTTTGCCGAGTCGAGCATTTTTGCCGTGATCGCCCTGCTGATCGGCAGTCTTGGCGCCACCGTGGTGGCCGGGCACCAGATTGCCCTCAACGTCAGTTCGCTGGTGTTCATGATTCCGTATTCGCTGGGCATGGCGGTGACCGTGCGCGTCGGTCAGGCACTGGGCCGCGAAGAACCACGCGAAGCGCGTTTTGCCGCTGGTGTCGGCATGGGCACCGCGCTGGCGTACGCCTGCCTGTCGGCGAGCATGATGCTGTTGCTGCGCGAGCCGATTGCGGCGATCTACACCGCTGACCCGACAGTGATTCACATCGCGGCGATGCTGATTGTGTACTCGGCACTGTTCCAGTTTTCCGACGCGATCCAGGTCACCGCCGCCGGCGCGCTGCGTGGCTATCAGGACACGCGCGTGACCATGATCCTGACCCTGTTCGCCTATTGGGGCATTGGTTTGCCGGTGGGCTATGCCCTCGGTCTGACCGACTGGCTCGGCGAACCACGCGGCCCGAGCGGTTTGTGGCAGGGTTTGATAGTGGGCTTGAGCTGTGCGGCGTTGATGCTGTCGATTCGCCTGACGCGCAGTGCGCGCAAGCGTATTCGGATCAGTCGCTCGGCGGGTTGATCGCCCATAAAAAAGACCTGCAGATGCAGGTCTTTTTTTTGCCTTTGATCAGGACTTTTTGCGGATCCAGTACAGATATGTACCGGCGTCTTCGTGCTGGCTCACCAGTTCATGGTCGAGAAACACGCAGAACTTGGGGATATCGCGTTTGGTCGACGGGTCGGTGGCGATCACTTTGAGCAGGCCGCCGGGCACCAGGTCACGGATATGCTGGTGCAGCATCATCACCGGCTCCGGGCAATTGAGACCGGTGGCGTCGAGGGTGCCATCGACCGGGGTATCGATCATTTCACTCATGATTCACTCCTGAAACTGGCCGGCATTGTCGCGCATTGCCGGGTATTCGGTCATCTATGGCGTTACGCCACACCCTATGTAGGAGCTGTCGAAGGCTGCGATCTTTGCTTTTTAAGATCAAAAGATCGCAGCCTGCGGCAGCTCCTACAGGGGTTTTGCGGTGTATCAGCGGGATTTGGCTTTCTTGGTGTCGTGACGGCGCAAATGGCAGGTCACTTCTTCGCGGTCGTGATACAGCTGTTTGCAGCCGATATCGACCTTGATCCCGCGTGCCTTGAAACCATCGGCAATGCGTTCGAGCAAGCGCTTCACTTCGGCGTAACGCTGCTTCATCGGCAACTTCAGGTTGACCACCGCCTCGCGGCAATGCCCTTCGCCGATCCACTCTTCCAGCATCGCGGCGTTGCGTGCCGGCTTCTCGACGATGTCGCAGACCATCCAGTCCACCGGTTGCTTGGGCTTGAAGGTGAAACCGTCTGCCATCAAATGCTGAACCAGTCCGGTATCCATCAGACTTTCAGCCATCGGGCCGTTGTCGATCGCGGTCACCAGCATGCCGCGATTGACCAGTTGCCAGGTCCAGCCGCCCGGCGCGGCGCCGAGGTCAACGCCGGTCATGTCGCTGTGCAGGCGATCTTCCCACTGATCACGCGGGATAAAGTGGTGCCAGGCCTCTTCCAGCTTCAGCGTCGAACGGCTCGGTGCTTCACGCGGGAACTTCAGACGCGGAATGCCCATCGGCCACATCGCCGAATTGCCGGCATCGGCCATGCCGAGAAACACTTCACGACCGCTCTTGAAGGTCAGCAGCAGACGCGGTTTGCTGGCGTCATCCACCAGTTTGCCGGCGCCGGTCAGCGCCTTGCGCAGCGGGCCTTCGAATTTCTTGCAGAAATTCGACAGTTCCTTGCCGTCGTTGGTGTCGACGACTTCCAGCCACAGGCTGCCGCACACCGGGAATTCGGCCATGTGCGCAAGGATCACGCTGATGCGGTCGGTTTCAGGCAAATCGATGAAAACCCCACGCGCCCATTGGCGCGGGAAGATCAATTCGGCGAAACGCTGACCGCGCATTAGGCGCTCGGCGCCGTCTTCTTCGGTGCAGACAAACTCGGCGCAGGCGGTAGCCGCTTTGGCCTTGGCGTAGCCGGCCACGTTGAGTTGCGCGGCGAGGTCGGAAATCTCCGAACAGACTTCGCCTTCGAAGCCTGGCCGGCAATGCATGAATAGGGTGTTCATTCTTACTCCTGGGCAGCGGGCGATCATTCGGCCGCCGCGCGATGCTCAGGCCTTGCGTTGAAGCAAAGCCTGTCACGAAAACCGGCGCATGATAGCCGATGTCGGAACCTTGGTTCCGCTCATAGAGTCCAGTTATTAGCCAGCTACCTAAAACAGGGCTAGGTTTAAAGCTCTATTCGTCCCCTCAATCCGTAGCCGTGCGGATTCAAAGGAGTGATCGTAATGCCGTCCCTCGATAGTCTGAAAACGCTCAAAACCCTGCAAATCGATGACAAGACCTACCACTATTTCAGTTTGCCGGATGCCGCCAAAAGCTTGGGCGACCTCGACAAGCTGCCCATGTCGCTGAAAGTCCTGCTGGAAAACCTGCTGCGCTGGGAAGATGAAAAAACGGTCACCGGCGCCGACCTCAAGGCGCTTGCCGCCTGGCTCAAGGAGCGCCGCTCCGACCGCGAAATCCAGTACCGCCCTGCCCGGGTATTGATGCAGGACTTTACCGGCGTACCCGCGGTGGTCGACCTTGCCGCCATGCGTGCGGCGATGGCCAAGGCCGGTGGCGATCCGCAGCGAATCAACCCGTTGTCGCCGGTGGATCTGGTGATCGACCACTCGGTGATGGTCGACAAGTTCGCCACCGCCAGCGCGTTCGAGCAGAACGTCGATATCGAAATGCAGCGCAATGGCGAACGTTACGCCTTCCTGCGTTGGGGCCAGAGCGCTTTCGACAATTTCAGCGTGGTGCCGCCGGGTACCGGCATCTGTCACCAGGTCAACCTCGAATACCTCGGCCGCACGGTGTGGACCAAGGATGAGGACGGCCGCACCTACGCGTTCCCCGACACGCTGGTCGGCACCGACTCGCACACCACCATGATCAATGGTCTCGGCGTGCTCGGCTGGGGCGTCGGCGGGATTGAGGCGGAAGCGGCGATGCTCGGGCAACCGGTGTCGATGCTGATTCCAGAAGTGATCGGTTTCAAACTGACCGGCAAGCTCAAGGAAGGCATCACCGCTACCGACCTGGTGCTGACCGTCACGCAAATGCTGCGCAAGAAAGGTGTGGTCGGCAAGTTCGTCGAGTTCTACGGTGACGGCCTCGCCGACCTGCCGCTGGCCGACCGCGCGACCATCGCCAACATGGCCCCGGAATATGGCGCGACGTGCGGCTTCTTCCCCGTTGACGACGTAACGCTGGAATACCTGCGCCTGTCCGGCCGGCCACCGGAAGTGGTGAAACTGGTCGAGGCGTACACCAAGGCTCAAGGCTTGTGGCGTCTGCCCGGTAAAGAGCCGGTGTTCACCGACAGCCTGGCGTTGGACATGGGCAGCGTCGAAGCCAGCCTCGCCGGGCCGAAACGCCCGCAGGATCGCGTTTCGCTGCCGAATGTCGCACAAGCGTTCAGCGACTTCATGGATCTGCAATTCAAACCCACCAGTAAAGAAGAAGGACGTCTGGAAAGTGAGGGCGGTGGCGGTGTCGCGGTGGGCAATGCCGATCTGGTCGGCGAAACCGAATATGAATATGAAGGCCACACTTATCGCCTGAAAAACGGCGCCGTGGTCATCGCCGCGATCACGTCCTGCACCAACACCTCGAACCCGAGCGTGATGATGGCCGCCGGCCTCCTGGCGAAAAAAGCGGTGGAGAAAGGCCTGACCCGCAAACCTTGGGTGAAGAGTTCGCTGGCACCGGGTTCGAAAGTGGTCACCGACTACTACAAGGCTGCGGGGTTGACGCAATACCTAGATCAGCTCGGCTTTTCCCTGGTCGGCTATGGCTGCACCACTTGCATCGGCAACTCCGGGCCGCTGCCGGAACCGATCGAGAAAGCCATTCAGAAAGCTGACCTCACCGTCGCTTCGGTGCTCTCCGGCAACCGCAACTTCGAAGGCCGCGTGCATCCATTGGTGAAAACCAACTGGCTGGCCTCACCGCCGCTCGTGGTCGCCTACGCCCTGGCCGGCAGCGTGCGCAGCGACATCAGCAGCGAACCGCTGGGCGAAGATCAGCAAGGCAATCCGGTGTACCTGCGCGATATCTGGCCAACCAGCAAAGAGATCGCCGACGCGGTCAATCAGGTCAGTACGGCAATGTTCCACAAGGAATACGCCGAAGTGTTCGCCGGTGATGAACAGTGGCAAGCCATCGAAGTGCCGCAGGCGGCGACGTATGTGTGGCAGGACGATTCGACTTACATCCAGCATCCGCCATTTTTCGACGACATCTCCGGCCCGTTGCCTGAAATCAAGGATGTCAAAGGTGCACGGGTGCTGGCCCTGCTGGGTGATTCGGTGACCACCGACCATATCTCCCCCGCCGGCAACATCAAGGCCGACAGCCCGGCCGGGCGTTATTTGCGCGAAAAAGGCGTGGAGCCACGGGACTTCAATTCTTACGGTTCACGGCGTGGCAATCATGAAGTGATGATGCGCGGCACCTTCGCCAACATCCGTATTCGCAACGAAATGCTCGGCGGTGAAGAAGGTGGCAACACGATCTACATTCCGACCGGCGAAAAACTGGCGATCTACGACGCGGCGATGAAGTATCAGGCTTCGGGAACGCCGCTGGTGGTGGTTGCCGGGCAAGAATATGGCACCGGGTCCAGCCGTGACTGGGCGGCCAAAGGCACCAATCTGCTGGGAGTCAAAGCGGTGATCGCGGAAAGCTTCGAGCGAATTCACCGTTCCAATCTGGTGGGCATGGGCGTATTGCCGCTGCAGTTCAAGCTTGATCAGAACCGCAAGAGCCTCAATCTCACCGGCAAGGAAACCTTTGAAATCCAGGGTCTGACCGGCGTCGAGCTGACACCGCGGATGAATCTGCCGCTGCTGATCACCCGTGAGGACGGGCGCCAGGAGAAGATCGAGGTGTTGTGCCGGATCGATACGTTGAATGAGGTGGAGTACTTCAAGTCGGGCGGGATTCTGCATTACGTCCTGCGCCAATTGATCGCCTCGTAACGCACAAACCAAAGTAGGAGCTGCCGCAGGCTGCGATCTTTTGATCTTGCTTTTAAAAGCCAAAGTCAAAAGATCGCAGCCTGCGGCAGCTCCTACATACAGGCGAAAAAAAACCCGCCGAAGCGGGTTTTTCCCAAGACCATTATCGACTCCCTGTCGGCAGCGATCCTTGCAAATGGTCGATCATCCTTGATCCTGAAACACTCCCTGTGTCTCAGTTGATGTGTGTAGATTACGCGGTGGATCCAATCGCCAATAGTCGTAAAAGCTACCAGCGCGTGTAGGACATTCGCCATAGCAACCCTTCCGAAAACCCCTAGCCGTGTCAGGCAGCAAGCATGGAAGCCGCGATCTGCGCGACTTTCAGCTGCCCTGAGGCCTGCTTCCAGCACCACCGTGCACATAGCCGGCTATCGCTGTCGTTCAGGCAAGACTCGAAGGTCTCAACCACCGTCACGCTCGCGGGCCTTGGCGCTCTCAGCAAGAAACTGTTCGAGCCGGCTCAACTGCTCCTCCCAGCCACGGCTGTCCATGTAATACGCCTCTTTCTGGCGAATGTCAGGAATGTGCGCGAAGCCGGATTCGGACACTTTCAGCAACGTACCGCTCTCGAAGTCTTCCAGCTCGAACCTGACCAACGTAGTCGGCTCCTGGGAATAGTCGATCTTCGGATTGACCGCATACGGATGCCAGCGAAACGAAAACAACTGCTGCGGCTCGACCCGCTCGATCAGCACGTTCCACAACACGTGTTCATAACCCGGATACGTGACCTGCCCTTGCGTCCATTCACCGGCAATAAAACGCCTGCCCTCCAGCGCCACCCCAAACCACTGGCCAAACGCCTCGGCATCGACCAATGCACGCCAGACATGCGAACGCGGCGCCTTGAGCGTGATTTTGCGTTCGAAACTATTGGGTACTGGTTTCATACGTCACCTCCTGTTTTGAACACTAGGCCTGTATGACCACATGTCCAATGTGAAGTTGTATCAAGGCGGTGCAGTCATTCATCAGCAAAGACACATCAAGCTGCACTTTTTGACCGTTGCTGTGATGGATCCAGGCACCCTCCGCCCAACGAAACTGTTACCTTCTCCAGCGAATTTGAATCTACAAGGACGAATCATGCCGCCATCCCTCGCTGAACGTTACCGCGGAGCCCTGCTCGGTCTTGCGTGCGGCGACGCTGTCGGTACTACGGTTGAGTTCAAACCACGGGGATCATTCCCACCATTGACCGATATGGTCGGCGGTGGCCCGTTCCACCTCAAGCCAGGGCAGTGGACCGATGACACTTCCATGGCCCTCTGTCTGGCAGAAAGCCTGCTGAACAAGAATGGATTCAACGCTGCCGATCAGATGGGGCGCTACCTCAACTGGTGGCAATGGGGTTACCTCAGTTCGACCGGTGAATGTTTCGATGTCGGCATGACCGTCAGCCAGGCGCTCGCGCAGTATCAACAAACCGCTGATCCCTTCGCCGGCTCGACCGACCCGTACAGCGCCGGCAACGGTTCGCTGATGCGTCTGGTGCCGGTGGTGCTGTTCTACTTTCCCGATGCCCGGAAAATCCAGAGCTTTGCCGCCGACAGTTCGCGAACCACCCACGCAGCACCTGAAGCCATCGAATGCTGCCAATTGTTGGCCGGGTTGATTGCCAGAGCGCTTGAAGGCGCAAGCAAAGCAGAACTGCGTCAGTTGCCTTTCGCCAGCTTCTCGCAATCCAAGGTCGCCGCCATTGCGCATGGCGAATACCTCGTTCTGTCCGAGACGGACATCAGAGGCAATGGCTACAGCGTGCAGTCCCTGGAAGCGGCGCTGTGGTGCTTTCACCAGACGGACAGCTTCGAAGCGGCCATTTTGCGAGCGGCCAACCTGGGGGATGACGCCGATACCACCGCTGCGATCACCGGTCAGTTGGCCGGCGCCTATTACGGCGTGCGGGGCATTCCTGCACATTGGCTGGAAAGGCTGCACGATGGTGAAGAGATTGCGGCCATCGCCGACCGTTTGCTCGACGCCTCCCGAATGCGCCTGCCTGAATAAGTGCGAAGCAGCCGCTACACTGCTCGGCACTTATCTTCGATACAGCGAGACTTGACCATGTCCCCACGCCTGCTTCTGGCTCTCACGCCCTTTCTGTTCACTCCCCTCGCCCACGCCGCCGTGGACTGTGCAAATGCCAGCGATCAAGCGACGATGAATCAGTGCGCCGGGCAAGACTTCAAAGCGGCGGACAAAGAGTTGAACACCGTGTATCAACAGATCATCGGGCGCTTGAAGGACAACCCGGATGGCAAGAAGCTGTTGGTCAGCGCGCAGCGGGCGTGGCTCGGGTTTCGGGATGCCGAGTGCAAGTTTTCATCGTCGGGAGTTACTGGCGGGAGCGTTTATCCATGGGTTTACAGCAGTTGTCTGACAGGGGTGACCAAGCTGCGGGTTGAGTCGCTGAAACAGTATTTGAAGTGTGAAGAAGGTGACATGAGCTGCCCGGTGCCTGGGGCCTGATTTTTTGCGGCGGCTTTGAGGATCCTTCGCGAGCAGGCTCGCTCCCACATTGGAACGCATTTCAAATGTGGGGGGCGGAGAACATCTTTCACCTTTACGGAATTTGATGACGAGCACACTGACAGACCTGCTGAAATGGCGCTATGCAACGAAAAAGTACGACCCTTCCCGGACGGTGTTCGATGAAAAAATCGAGCGCATTCTGGAGGTGGTACGGCTAACGCCGACATCAAGTGGACTGCGGCCCTTTGAATTGCTCGTAGTGACCAATGCAGAGTCTTGGCTCGGCTCTGATCGCTGCGGCATTTGAAGAAGTCGACGCGACACCGATGGAAGGTTTCGACCCGGCAGCCATCGATGAAATCCTCGGACTCACGGCCCGCAACTTGCGCGGTGTAGTGATTCTGCCGCTAGGGCATAGAGCAACTGAGGGAGACTGGTTGGTCAACTTGAAAAAGGTTCGCCGCTCGCGGGAAAACTTCATTACCGAGATCAAGTAAGACCGGTTAGAGCGGGGACTGAAGCATGCTTGTGGCGCATGCCCCCCGCTCCAATCATTCGCTGAACCCGTCATCGATATCAGCGTTCACCGCGTGGGTCGCGCCTCTCCCTGCTCTCGACTTGCTTCGAACTCGAGAGTCTATCGACATTGAAATCCCCGCAAATCGATTGAACTGAGGTTCATTCTATGGCCTCTGCGTCCGATGCTAACAACGCACTTCACAAAACAAGAACAATTTATTATTGCCATTCGATAATTTTACATCGAGAATTAGTCATTCCCAATGACACCGCAAGGATTTTTCATGAGTACTCGTAACAACGGATTGGCACTGCAGCGCATGCATTGGGTCGGATTACTGGCAGCGATTCTTGTCTGGGTCTTAGGGGTGACCGAGGTCGGTGGCAACGCTTCGATCTGGTTCTTCCAAACGGATGAAATGCTCGCAGCTCTGCTCTACGCCTTCGCCGAAAACTCGCCGCAATTACTTGACCCGTTTGTCGAAGGTGCCCTGCTTGCCCCCGATACATGGCTCTCGCCACTGGTCACTGCGCTGCTTGTCGTTTTGGATTTCCTGCCCGTCCTGCTTTCGACCTACGTGCTCTGGCTGACAGGGTTGTTTTTCCTGCGCTTGTCCCGCGGCGAAACCTGGACCGAGCGCAACATCAAGGTGCTATGGCGAGTGGGGATTCTTTGCATCATTTCTCCGGCCGCCTACCCACTGGTAGAGACTTTGCAAGGTTTGGCCCTGTCTATTGATCTACCGCCAGGGGATCGTATTTTTCAGTTCTCGATCGGCCTGTCTTCCACTTCTGCCTATGAGATTGTCAAAGGCGTATTGCTCTGTTTGTTTTCAATTATCATGCGCGATGCAAAAGTACTCAGCGATGAGCAAAGCCAATACATATAGAACAACACAATGACCATTATCGTCCGCCTTGACGTTGTCATGGCCACGCAAAAAATTCGCTCGAAAGAGTTGGCCAGCCTGCTGGGCATCACCGAGGCCAATCTGTCATTACTGAAGAATGGCAAGGTCAAGGGCGTGAAGATGGCCACCCTGGACAAGCTCTGCGCAGCACTCGATTGCCAGCCAGGCGATTTGCTGGAATACCAGAAAGACTGAGCCTTGCGCAGGCGTGCAAGTTAATTGTCGCCAGTCCACACCGTTTAACTCTTATTCAATCCTTAGTTTGTAAGGCGGCTTTGTCATGACCCGGTTTTTACTTTGCGCGCTGTTTTTACTGACAGCGTTGATCAGCGGCTGCGCCACGCAAATGGACGTAGCGCTAAATGCGACACCCGATCCGGACTATCATTTTGACCGAAAGGCGACTGTGCTGGTGACGTCTGCGAGTGGCAGCGACGAAAACGCTCTTAATGCCCGCTACTATCTTCGCGACATGGTTAACGCGCTGAAAGACAGGGGTTTCCAGGAGGTCTATACCGACGCCAGTCTGCCGAAAAACCACGCGCCGATAAAAATGACTGTCAGTCTCGATATTGGCAGTCGACAGGTGACTTACCGCTATACCGCCACCGACTATGGGCAAGTGCCGACCAGCACCTCTACGGTGTGTAAGACCAGAAAGAAAAAAGACGACCGACTGACCTGTACGAGTAAACCGAACACCACCTATGGACCGGTAGGGACCTCGGAGCGCACCGGTTACACCACGCTCAGCACCTTCGTTGCCACTGCCCGCGACGAAGTCAGTAAGCGCCCGGTCTACCTGCTTCGCGCGTCGTCCTATAACGAAGACTGCCAATCCACCAAGGTTGAAGCCTTTCTGGTGGAACAAGGCTTGCAGAACCTGAACTTCGAGGATCGCGTGCAGCGCAACTACACCGTCACGATGCCCGAGGGTTACCGCTGCAAATAGTCTTTGCAAGACAGTTCACAGTAGCGGCTCAGCTTGCATGAGCCGCTACTGTGAACTGTTGAAGGTTAAACGTGCGGGTCACCCGGCGCTTTCGTCGGCGCGGCGTATTGCGGCTTGAGATGGCCGTCCTGATCAAGCAGCCAGGCGTCCATGATCTGCCGCACCACAGGGCCGGCAACACGACCACCGGCCTCGCCGTTCTCAATCATCACCGAAATCGCAATCTTCGGATGCTCGGCCGGCGCGAAGCCGACGAACAAGGCGTTATCACGATGGCGCTCCAGGGTTTTCTCGCGGTTGTAGCGCTCGCCCTGCTTGATCGCCACCACTTGCGCGGTACCACTCTTGCCAGCGATGCGATATTGCGCACCGGCCGCGGCCGCACGCGCGATACCTCGCGCATCGTGCATTACCATCTGCATACCGTGATTGACCTGCTCCCAGTCTCGCGGATCCTTGAGCAGGATGTTCGGCATCGGATGTTCGTCGACAGGAGCGACACCGTCGACGGTCTTGGCCAGGTGCGGCCGGTTCCATACACCTTTGTTGGCGATCAATGCCGTGGCCTGAGCCAGTTGCAGCGGCGTGACCTGCATGTAGCCCTGGCCGATGCCAAGGATAACCGTTTCGCCCGGGAACCAGGCCTGACGGCGGGTCGCGCGCTTCCACGCTTGCGATGGCATCAGGCCGGGCGACTCTTCAAACATGTCCAGCGAGACCTTCTCACCCAAGCCGAACATTGCCATGTAATCGTGCAGGCGATCGATGCCGAGCTTGTGCGCAAGATCGTAGAAATAGGTGTCATTGGAACGCATGATCGCCGCGTCCATGTCCACCCAGCCGTCGCCACTGTGGTTCCAGTTGCGGTACTTGTGATCGAAGTCCGGGAGTTGGTAATAACCGGGGTCAAAGACGCGCGTCTGCGGTGTCACGACGCCGGCGTCGAGGCCGGCGATTGCCACTTCTGGCTTGATCGTCGAGCCCGGTGCGTAGAGCCCGCGCAGCACACGGTTGAACAGCGGCCTGTCGATCGAATCTCGCAGTGCCGAGTATTCCTTGGAGCTGATACCGGTGACGAATAAATTCGGATCGAAGCTCGGATTGCTAACCATGGCCAACACCTCGCCCGTCGACGGATCGAGCGCTACCACTGAACCACGACGATCACCCAGAGCGGCTTCGGCGGCTTCCTGCAGTTTGATATCGAGGCTCAGGACGATGTTCTGGCCCGGGACCGGGTCGGTATGTTTGAGCACACGGAGTACGCGACCTTGAGCGTTGGTCTCCACTTCTTCGTAACCGACGTGGCCGTGTAATTGCGCCTCGTAGAAGCGTTCGATGCCGGTTTTGCCGATGGATTGCGTACCGCGATATTCGACCGAGTCGAGGCTCTTCGACTCTTTTTCATTGATCCGCCCGACGTAGCCGATCGAGTGGGCGAAATGCGCGCCGAGCGGGTAATGCCGGACGAACTGGGGTTCGACATCGAGGCCCGGGAGGCGGAACTCATTGACGGCCAATACAGCGATTTGCTCTTCCGTCAGCTCATAGAACAGCGTCACCGGCGTAAACGGGTGACGAGACTGCTTCATGGCTTTATCGAAGACTGTACGATCTTCTGCAGGCAAGTGCAGGAGGTTGATGACCTCGTCCAGTTCTTGATTGACGTCGGTGGCGCGCTCGCGGGTGATGGTCAGGTTGAAACTGGGGCGGTTATCGGCGAGCAAGACGCCGTTGCGGTCGTAGATCAAGCCGCGTGTCGGCGGGATTGGCAATACGTGGACGCGGTTGTTTTCGGAGATCGTGGAATGGTAATCGAACTCCACCACCTGGAGGATGTACAGGCGCACGACAAGGGCGCAGCTGATGGCGAAAACGAACAAGGCGCAGGCGATCAACCGTTTGTTGACCAGGCGCGTCTCTTTTTCGTGGTCTTTGATCGGGATGGGTTCAGGCATTTCTACAGCAACTCTTTGACATAAATGAGTGCCGATCCGTGGGCATGACATCAGTCCGTTAAAAAAAACGAGCTGCACCATACCAAAAACTGCCCGGTCATTTCAGAAGGAATTTCCCCAATGGCCATTTCTTGCGACAGCTGGGACAGCGTTGTCCTGTGAAAACTTTCCCGCGGGCAAAACAAAACCCCAACTGCTTTCGCAATTGGGGTTTCGGAATTTAATCTTGACGATGACCTACTCTCACATGGGGAAACCCCACACTACCATCGGCGATGCATCGTTTCACTGCTGAGTTCGGGATGGGATCAGGTGGTTCCAACGCTCTATGGTCGTCAAGAAATTCGGGTACTGAGTCGTGGCCAGTTGGCCTCGCTTCAGCAAATTGGGTATGTGATAGCTTCGGTGTTTTGTGAGATTCGAACTTTCGGTTCGTTGCGTCTTCACACACCGCAATCTGGCCTTTCGACGCAAATTGCTTGGGTGTTATATGGTCAAGCCTCACGGGCAATTAGTATTGG
>RCUU01000751.1_pt1 | contig 17173 bp, 12 predicted proteins | sample 2166211 | NCBI WGS metagenome assembly RCUU01 (sample SAMN09932620, study PRJNA488358) | compost metagenome | feature: garden; material: soil; isolation source: compost soil in phenylacetic acid-enriched culture | place: Germany: Experimental Botanical Garden Goettingen | collected 2016-01-27
ATGTTGGCGATGTCGGCGAACGGACTGTCCAGTTGCTCCTGGTATTCGTCGAACAGCGGCAATTGCCAGGCGCGGTCGTCGGCAGTCTGGCCAGCGCTCAACAGTTGGCCGATCAGTTCGTCGTTGTTGCCCAGCAGGCCCGAGGTGTGCGCGCCCAGTGCCACGACGCAAGCGCCGGTCAGGGTGGCGATGTCGATCACCGCTTGCGGCTTGAAACGCTCGGAGTAGGTCAGCGCATCGCACAGCACCAGACGGCCTTCGGCGTCGGTGTTGAGGATTTCCACGGTCTGGCCGCTCATGGTGGTGACGATGTCGCCCGGACGCGAGGCATTGCCGCTCGGCATGTTTTCCGCGCAGGCAAGGATGCACACCAGGTTGATTGGCAGTTTCAGCTCAAGCACGGCACGCAGGGTACCGAACACGGAGGCTGCGCCGCCCATGTCGTACTTCATTTCGTCCATGCCGGCACCCGGTTTCAGGCTGATGCCGCCGGTGTCGAAGGTGATGCCTTTACCAACCAGTGCGTACGGCTTCTCGGATTTCTTGCCGCCGTTGTATTGCATGACGATCAGGCGCGGAGGCTGGGCGCTGCCCTGGCCGACGGCGTAGAACGAGCCCATGCCCAGGGCCTTGATCTTCTTCTCGTCGAGGACTTCGACTTTCAGGTCCTTGAACTCTTTGCCCAGATTCTTCGCTTGTTCACCAAGGAAGGTCGGGTGGCAGATGTTCGGCGGCAGGTTGCCCAGGTCGCGGGTGAATGCCATGCCGTTGGCGATCGCGGTAGCGTGATTCACCGCGCGCTGCACTTCGGCCTGAGCAGCCTTGATGGTCAGCAGGGTGATTTTCTTCAGGGCGCGCGGTTCGGCTTTCTGGCTCTTGAACTGGTCGAAGGTGTATTCGCCATCCACCAGGGTTTCTGCCAGCAGACGGGTTTTGCCGTAGCTGTCGCGGTTTTTGACAATGATTTCATCCAGTGCCAACACGGCGTCGCTGCCGCCCAGACCTTTCAGGGTGTTAAGGATGCCGGCAACGATTTTACGGAATGGACGGTCGCCCAGTTCCTCATCCTTGCCCACGCCGACCAGCAACACGCGCTCGGCTTTCAGGTTCGGCAGGCTGTGCAGCAGCAGGCTTTGACCGACTTTACCAGCCAGATCGCCACGCTTGAGGACGGCGCTGATCGCGCCACCGCTCAGTTCGTCGACCTGTTTGGCGGCGACACCGAGTTTGCGGCCTTCGCCGACGGCAACCACCAGGGTGGCGGTTTTCAACGTTTCTGGGCTAACGCTTTTTACAACCAGTTCCATGTCCGGATCCCTGAATGAATGGTCAACACGCAGGCGTTCGACGGTGTCCGCAGTCGCCTGCTTATAGAGAGAAGAGGCGCAGGCCAAAGCCTGCGACAAGGGCCGCAGTTTGAACCCCGCTCCCCGCACCTGACAACCCTAGGGGGCGTTCTCAATTAGTTTTCACACCGCGTTGTCCTTAAAGCCAGCCAGGCAAGGCGCAGGCCGCTGGGAATGGTTGTTCCCTTTCCAAGGCCTGCAACGCAGCCTGGCCCGCTTTAAGGCACAACCCGAAGGGCCGGGCCTGCTGTTGTGCAGGGCTGCGTTGCTCGAAGCTTATTTGGAATGACCAAACCACGCTTCTCGCGCCTTGCCCAGCACAACAGCAGACCCGGCGCGGTGTGAAAACTAATTGAGAAAGCCCCCTAGGTTGTACGATCTGCAAAGGATTACAGACATGGATGAGTGTGCGCAGTGACAGGCGCCCTCAATCACAGGATAATGCCGCATCTTTTTTCGACGGCTCTGCGTTGCGGGCCGGTCGATGTGTTTGCTTGTTTGGCCGCCTTAGCCTGACAACCCTGGAGTGTCTGGTTTGATCGTCTTCCGTTATCTGTCCCGCGAAGTCCTGTTGACCCTGAGCGCCGTCAGCGCCGTGCTGCTGGTCATCATCATGAGCGGTCGCTTCATCAAATACCTCGCCCAGGCGGCTTCGGGCCTGCTGGATCCGGGGTCGTTGTTCCTGATCATGGGCTATCGCCTGCCGGGCTTCCTCCAGCTGATCCTGCCGCTGGGGCTGTTTCTCGGGATCCTGTTGTCCTACGGGCGCCTGTACCTCGAAAGCGAAATGACCGTGCTCTCGGCCACCGGCATGAGCCAGCAGCGGCTGTTTTGCATGACGCTGTTCCCGGCCACCCTGGTTGCGCTCGTCGTTGCGTGGCTGAGCCTGAGCCTGGCGCCACAGGGGGCCAATCAGTTTCAGTTGCTGCTGAACAAGCAGGATGCCCTGACCGAATTCGATACCCTGGAGCCAGGGCGTTTCCAGGCTTTGCGCGACGGCACCCGGGTCACCTACACCGAGAGCATGTCCGATGACCGCGTCAATCTGGGTGGTGTGTTCATCTCGCAGAAAAACATCAGTTCCAATAACAAGGATCGCGGGATTTCCGTGCTGGTGGCGGAAAAGGGGCGCCAGGAGATTCGTCCGGACGGCAACCGCTACCTGATCCTTGATAACGGCTATCGCTATGACGGTAGTCCGGGGCAGGCCGACTACCGGGCGATCAAGTATGACGAGTACGGTGTGTTGCTGCCAAAACCGGAAGTCAGTGACGAAGTCACCGACCGTGATGCAATGCCGACCCGTACATTGATCGGCAGTGACGACATTCGCATGCGCGCCGAGCTGCAATGGCGCATGTCTCTGCCGTTGCTGGTGTTCATCGTGACCTTGATGGCGGTGCCGCTGTCACGGGTCAACCCGCGTCAGGGCCGATTCCTCAAGTTACTGCCGGCGATTCTTCTTTATATGGCTTACCTGACCATTCTGATTGCCGCCCGCGGTGCCCTGGACAAGGGCAAGATCCCTGCGGTGTTTGGCTTGTGGTGGGTGCACGGGATTTTCCTGTCCATCGGCCTGGGCTTGCTCTACTGGGAACCCTTGCGCTTGAAGAGGGCGAGTCGCCGCAGCGCGCTGGAGGTGGCCCGTGGTTAAGCTGGATCGCTACATTGGTAGCAGTGTGTTCATGGCGATCCTGGCGGTGCTCGGGATCATTCTTGGTCTGGCGACACTGTTTGCCTTCATCGACGAGATGGGGGAAATCAGCGATACCTACACCCTGGTCGATGTGCTGAGTTACGTGTTGTTGACCGCTCCGCGCCGGATGTACGAAATGCTGCCGATGGCTGCGCTGATCGGCTGCCTGATCGGTCTGGGCAGCCTGGCCAGCAACAGTGAGCTGACCATCATGCGCGCCGCCGGTGTGTCGATCGGCCGGATCGTCTGGGCGGTCATGAAGCCGATGCTGGTGTTGATGCTGGCTGGCTTGCTGATTGGCGAGTACGTCGCTCCGCCCGCTGAAACCGCCGCGCAGGCCAATCGCTCGCTGGCCCAGGGCAGCGGCGATGCTCAAAGCGCCAAGCACGGCTTGTGGCACCGCCAGGGCGATGAGTTCATTCACGTCAACTCGGTACAACCCAACGGCATCCTGTATGGCGTGACCCGTTATCGCTTCGACAAAGAGCGGCACATGCTGTCGGCGAGTTTCGCCAAGCGTGCCAACTTTGAAAACGATCACTGGCAGTTGTCGGATGTCACGACCACGCTGTTCCACGAGCGCAGCACCGAAGTGGTTTCGACCCCGCAAGAGCGCTGGGACGTTGCGTTGAGTCCGCAGTTGCTGAACACCGTGATCATGGTGCCCGAGTCGCTGTCGATCAGTGGCCTGTGGAGTTACATCCATTATCTGGCGGACCAGGGGCTGAACAATGGCCGCTACTGGCTGGCATTTTGGGTCAAGGTGTTGCAGCCGCTGGTGACTGCCGCCCTGGTGTTGATGGCGATCTCCTTCATCTTTGGTCCGCTGCGTTCGGTGACCCTGGGTCAACGGGTGTTCACCGGCGTGCTGGTGGGCTTCACCTTCCGCATCGTTCAGGATCTGCTGGGGCCTTCGAGCCAGGTGTTCGGCTTCCCGCCGTTGCTTTCGGTGCTGGTGCCGGCGGGTGTTTGTGCCGTGGCGGGGCTCTGGCTGTTGCGTCGAGCAGGCTGATGGCGGGCATTTTCCGACCGCTTTGACGTTAAAAAACGCCCTTGTCGCAAGACCGGGGCGTTTTTGTAGGCACCGTCTGACCTGCGAACGTGACGCTTGCGCCGTGGATCAGGTACAATTCCCGGCTATTTTTCGGCGGGCTATGCCTGCAGCCTTTTTGAGTGTTGATCCGTGAGTGATTTGAGTCATATCCGCAATTTCTCCATCATCGCCCACATTGACCATGGCAAGTCGACGCTGGCCGATCGCTTCATCCAGATGTGCGGCGGCCTGGCCGAGCGTGAAATGGAAGCCCAGGTACTGGATTCCATGGATCTGGAGCGTGAACGCGGGATCACCATCAAGGCCCACAGCGTTACCCTCTATTACACCGCCAAAGACGGCATCAAGTACCAGCTGAACTTCATCGACACTCCGGGCCACGTCGACTTCACCTACGAAGTCAGCCGTTCCCTGGCTGCGTGTGAGGGTGCCTTGCTGGTGGTCGATGCCGGTCAGGGCGTTGAAGCTCAGTCCGTAGCCAACTGCTACACCGCGATCGAGCAGGGCCTTGAGGTCATGCCGGTGCTGAACAAGATCGACCTGCCGCAGGCCGATCCTGATCGCGTAAAAGACGAAATCGAGAAGATCATCGGCATCGATGCCACCGACGCCGTCACCTGCAGCGCCAAGACAGGCCTGGGTGTCGATGAGGTGCTCGAGCGCCTGGTGCACACCATTCCCGCGCCGACCGGCAATATCGAAGATCCGCTGCAAGCGTTGATCATCGACTCCTGGTTCGACAACTACCTGGGCGTTGTCTCCCTGGTTCGCGTGCGCCACGGCCGCGTGAAGAAGGGCGACAAGATCCTGGTCAAGTCCACCGGCAAGATCCACCTGGTGGACAGCGTGGGCGTGTTCAACCCGAAACACACCGCTACCGTCGACCTCAAGGCCGGTGAAGTAGGCTTCATCATCGCCGGTATCAAGGACATTCACGGTGCGCCAGTGGGCGATACCCTGACCTTGAGCTCGACGCCGGACGTTGATGTACTGCCAGGCTTCAAGCGTATTCAGCCGCAGGTTTACGCCGGTCTGTTCCCGGTCAGCTCCGACGACTTCGAAGATTTCCGCGAAGCGCTGCAAAAGCTCACCCTGAACGACTCGTCGCTGCAATACACGCCGGAAAGCTCTGACGCACTGGGCTTCGGCTTCCGTTGCGGCTTCCTCGGCATGCTGCACATGGAAATCATCCAGGAGCGCCTGGAGCGCGAGTACAACCTGGACCTGATCACCACGGCGCCGACGGTAATCTTCGAGCTGCTGCTCAAGACCGGCGAGACGATCTACGTCGATAACCCGTCGAAGCTCCCGGACCTGTCCTCGATCGAAGACATGCGTGAGCCGATCGTGCGGGCCAATATTCTTGTGCCGCAAGAGCACCTGGGCAACGTCATTACCCTGTGCATCGAAAAACGCGGTGTGCAGGTCGACATGCTGTTCCTCGGCTCCCAGGTCCAGGTGACCTACGACTTGCCGATGAACGAAGTGGTCCTGGACTTCTTCGATCGCCTGAAATCCACCAGCCGCGGCTATGCTTCGCTGGATTACCATTTCGATCGTTACCAATCGGCTAATCTGGTGAAACTGGACGTGCTGATCAACGGCGACAAGGTCGATGCCCTGGCGTTGATCGTGCACCGTGACAACTCGCACTACAAAGGTCGCCAGTTGACCGAGAAGATGAAAGAACTGATTCCGCGGCAGATGTTCGACGTGGCAATCCAGGCCGCCATTGGCGGGCAGATTGTGGCGCGTACAACCGTCAAGGCGCTCAGAAAGAACGTATTGGCCAAATGCTACGGCGGTGACGTCAGCCGTAAGAAAAAGCTGCTGGAAAAGCAAAAGGCCGGTAAGAAACGCATGAAGCAGGTCGGCAACGTGGAAATTCCACAAGAAGCCTTCCTCGCAGTGCTCAGGTTGGATAGTTAGGTCCTATGTCACTAAATTTCCCGCTGTTGCTGGTCATCGCCGTGTTCGTCTGCGGCCTGTTGGCGTTGCTCGATCTGTTGATCCTGGCCCCGCGTCGGCGTGCCGCCATCGCGTCCTATCAGGGCAGCGTCAGCCAGCCTGACATGGTCGTGGTCGAGCAGCTGAACAAAGAGCCGCTGCTGGTCGAATACGGCAAGTCGTTCTTCCCGGTGTTGTTCATCGTGCTGGTGCTGCGTTCGTTCCTGGTGGAACCGTTCCAGATTCCTTCCGGTTCGATGAAGCCAACCCTGGATGTCGGCGACTTCATCCTGGTGAGCAAGTTTTCCTACGGGATCCGCTTGCCGGTGATCGACAAGAAAGTCATCGAAGTCGGTGATCCGCAGCGCGGCGATGTGATGGTGTTCCGCTACCCGAGCGACCCGAACGTCAACTACATCAAGCGTGTGGTTGGTTTGCCGGGCGACACGGTTCGCTACACCGCCGACAAGCGCCTGTTCGTCAACGGTCAATCGATTGCCGAGCAACTGGTCGGCTCCGAGCCGGGCACGCTGGGCAGCGCCGAGCTCTACAAGGAAAAACTCGGTGCGGCCGAGCACATGATCCGCAAGGAAATGAGCCGCTACCGCGCCATGCCGGACCATTCGTGGACCGTGCCGGCCGGGCACTACTTCATGATGGGCGACAACCGCGACAACTCGAACGACAGTCGCTACTGGGATGATCCGAACATTCCCAAGGATCTGCTGGGCATGGTTCCCGACAAGAATATCGTCGGCAAGGCCTTTGCGGTCTGGATGAGCTGGCCGGAACCCAAACTCAGCCACCTGCCGAATTTCTCGCGGGTTGGCCTGATCAAGTAATCAGACACGGCGCTGTTGAACACAGCGCCGAATGCATTTCTGGAGCCGGCACAATGGGCGCCAGAGGCATGAAAACAATGATATTCAGGACGTTATTTTTGAACACAGCTTTAATTGTCCCAAGCCTGCGCCAACTTACGGCGATGGCGGTGGAATCCAGCCACGAACTCAGCGTGGGTAAACCGTGAGCGTCTCCTTAAGCCGTCTAGAGCGTCAGCTCGGCTACACCTTCAAGGATCAGGAACTGATGGTCCTGGCCCTGACTCACCGCAGTTTTGCCGGGCGTAACAACGAGCGCCTGGAATTCCTCGGTGACGCCATCCTCAACTTCGTCGCCGGCGAGGCGTTGTTCGAGCGTTTCCCGCTGGCCCGCGAAGGCCAGTTGTCGCGTTTGCGCGCACGCCTGGTGAAAGGTGAGACCCTGGCCGTACTGGCCCGTGGTTTCGATCTGGGCGAGTACCTGCGCCTGGGCTCGGGCGAGCTGAAAAGCGGTGGTTTCCGTCGCGAGTCGATTCTGGCCGATGCCCTCGAAGCGCTGATCGGTGCGATCTACCTCGATGCCGGCATGGAAGTGGCCCGCGAGCGTGTGCTCGCCTGGCTGGCCGGAGAGTTCGAAGGCCTGACGCTGGTCGACACCAACAAAGATCCAAAGACCCGCCTGCAAGAGTTCCTGCAGTCCCGTGGTTGTGAGCTGCCGCGTTACGAAGTGGTGGATATCCAGGGTGAGCCGCATTGCCGGACGTTCTTCGTCGAATGCGAAATCATCTTACTGAATGAAAAAAGCCGAGGTCAGGGTGTGAGTCGTCGTATTGCCGAACAGGTAGCGGCCGCCGCAGCACTGATTGCCCTGGGCGTGGAGAATGGCAATGACTGATACAAACGCAACTCGCTGTGGCTATGTTGCCATCGTCGGCCGTCCCAACGTCGGTAAGTCGACGCTGCTGAACCACATCCTTGGCCAAAAGCTCGCCATTACCTCGCGCAAGCCGCAGACCACTCGCCACAACATGCTCGGGATCAAAACCGAAGGTGACGTGCAGGCGATCTACGTCGATACCCCTGGTATGCACAAGGGTGGCGAAAAGGCCCTAAACCGTTACATGAACAAAACCGCTTCGGCAGCGTTGAAAGACGTCGACGTGGTGATCTTCGTAGTCGATCGGACCAAGTGGACCGACGAAGACCAGATGGTTCTCGAGCGTGTGCAGTACGTTACCGGCCCATTGATCGTTGCGCTGAACAAGACCGACCGCATCGAAGACAAAGCCGAGCTGATGCCGCACTTGAGCTGGTTGCAGGAGCAGTTGCCGAACGCGCAGATCATCCCGATCTCCGCGCAGCACGGGCACAACCTCGACGCGCTGGAAAAGGTTATCGCTGATCATCTGCCGGAGAACGATCACTTCTTCCCGGAAGACCAGATCACCGACCGCAGCAGCCGGTTCCTTGCCGCCGAACTGGTACGCGAGAAAATCATGCGCCAGATGGGCGCTGAGCTGCCTTACCAGATCACCGTCGAAATCGAAGAGTTCAAGCAGCAGGGCAAGACCCTGCACATTCATGCTTTGATCCTCGTTGAGCGCGACGGCCAGAAGAAGATCATCATTGGCGACAAGGGCGAGCGTATCAAACGCATCGGCACCGAAGCGCGCAAGGACATGGAGCTGCTGTTCGACTCCAAGATCATGCTCAACCTGTGGGTCAAGGTGAAGGGCGGCTGGTCCGATGACGAGCGTGCGCTGCGTTCGCTGGGTTACGGCGACCTGTAATCACCGATCCAGAGAACACCGATACCCACTGTGGGAGCGAGCCTGCTCGCGAAGAGGATGTAACATTCAGCCTTGATGTTGACTGTCACTCCGCTTTCGCGAGCAGGCTCGCTCCCACAGTGGTTTTGGGTTGTGTGTAAAACTGCGTTTCTTCATCGAGAACCCAATGTCGCAAAACCCGCCTCCGGCCCAACCCGCCTATGTCCTGCATTCTCGCGCCTACCGCGAAACCAGTGCGTTGGTGGACTTCCTCACGCCGCAAGGTCGGCTGCGGGCGGTGTTGCGCAGTGCGCGGGGCAAGGCCGGGACGCTGGCGCGGCCATTCGTGCCGCTGGAAGTCGAGTTCCGGGGCAAGGGCGAGCTGAAGAATGTCGGGCGCATGGAGAGTGCTGGCATCTCCACCTGGCTCAATGGCGAGGCGCTGTTCAGCGGTCTTTACCTCAATGAATTGCTGATTCGCCTGTTGCCCGCCGAAGATCCTCATCCCGGTGTATTCGATCACTACGCTGCGACTTTGCTGGCGCTGGCTGAAGGTCGTGCTCTGGAGCCCTTGCTGCGCTCCTTCGAATGGCGCTTGCTCGATGACCTCGGCTACGGTTTTTCCCTGACGACTGATATTCATGATCAGCCCATCGCGCCGGACGGCCTCTACCGTTTGCAAGTGGATGCCGGGCTTGAACGTGTCTACCTGCTGCAACCGGGCCTGTTCAACGGCACCGAATTGCTGGCCATGGCTGAAGCCGACTGGTCTGCCCCCGGCGCTCTGTCTGCCGCCAAGCGCTTGATGCGCCAGGCGTTGGCCGTTCACCTGGGCGGCCGTCCACTTGTCAGTCGCGAGCTGTTTCGCAAGCCCTGATCACACCGTATGCTGTGCACCGAACTTTCTCTTCTTCTGGAGCGCTTCCGTGACCACCAGCACCCGTATTCTTCTTGGCGTGAACATCGACCACGTTGCCACCCTGCGTCAGGCCCGGGGCACCCGTTACCCGGACCCGGTCAAGGCTGCACTGGACGCGGAAGAGGCGGGCGCCGACGGCATCACCGTGCACCTGCGCGAAGACCGTCGGCACATTCAGGAGCGCGACGTTCTGCTGCTCAAGGACGTGCTGCAAACCCGCATGAACTTCGAAATGGGCGTCACCGAAGAAATGATGCAGTTCGCCGAGCGCATCCGCCCGGCGCACATTTGCCTGGTGCCGGAAACCCGTCAGGAGCTGACCACCGAAGGCGGCCTGGACGTGGCGGGGCAGGAAGCGCGGATCAAGGCGGCGGTCGAGCGTCTGTCGAAGATCGGCTCCGAAGTGTCGCTGTTCATTGATGCCGATGAGCGCCAGATCGAAGCTTCCCGTCGTGTCGGCGCGCCAGCCATCGAGTTGCACACCGGGCGTTATGCCGATGCCGAGACACCGACCGAAGTCGCCGAAGAACTCAAGCGTGTAGCCGATGGCGTGGCCTTCGGTCTGGCCCAGGGCCTGATCGTCAATGCCGGCCATGGCCTGCACTATCACAACGTTGAAGCCGTGGCGGCGATCAAGGGCATCAACGAACTGAACATCGGCCATGCGCTGGTGGCCCATGCGCTGTTCGTTGGCTTCAAGTCGGCTGTTTCGGAGATGAAGGCGCTGATTCTGGCGGCTGCCGCAAAAGCCTAAGCCGAACACAAAAACCAATGTGGGAGCGGGCTTGCTCGCGAAAGCGGAGTATCAGCCAACAGAGATGTTGGATGATAAATTGCCTTCGCGAGCAAGCCCGCTCCCACATTTGATTGGTGGTGATTGTCAGAGCGGTGCAGGTTCCTGCGACGGCTTGCTCTTGTCGATCCCCGGAACAAGCAGTTTGCCCTCGGCGACCTGGTCGCCTTCAAGCTGCGGCTGCGTGACCCAGGTCAGGATGTCGTAGTAGCGACGGATGTTCGCCACGAAATGCACCGGTTCGCCGCCACGGGCGTAGCCGTAACGGGTCTTGCTGTACCACTTCTTCTCGGACAGGCGCGGCAGGATCTTCTTCACGTCCAGCCATTTGTCCGGGTTCAACCCTTCCTTGGCCGCCAGTTTGCGTGCGTCATCCAGGTGGCCGCTGCCGACGTTGTAGGCCGCCAGGGCAAACCAGGTCCGGTCCGGCTCCTGAATCGAGTCGTCGAGCTGGTCTTTCATGTAGGCCAGGTACTTGGCGCCGCCCATGATGCTTTGTTTCGGATCGAGGCGGTTGGACACGCCCATGGCCTGCGCGGTGTTCTGGGTCAGCATCATCAGGCCGCGAACACCGGTCTTGGACGTGACGGCCGGTTGCCACAGGGATTCCTGGTAGCCGATGGCCGCCAGCAGGCGCCAGTCGACTTTCTCTTTCTTGGCGTAGGACTTGAAGTGCTGTTCGTACTTGGGCAGGCGTTGCTGCAAGTGCTGGGCAAAGGTGGTGGCGCCCATGTAGCCGAGTACATCGACATGCCCGTAGTAACGGTCCTTGAGGCGTTGCAGGGTGCCGTTCTTCTTGACCTTGTCGAGGTACTCGTTGATCTCGTTGAGCAGGCTGTTGTCGTCGCCCGGCGCCACGGCCCAGCTCTGGTTGCTGGCATCCCCCAGGTCGAAGGCGACCCGGATGTTGGTGAAGTACACCTGGTTCATCGCGACTTCATTGGAGTCGACCAGTGTCAGATCGATCTGACCTTCGTCGACCATGCGCAGGAGATCCACGACCTCGACCGCGTCGGATTCTTCGTATTCGATGCCAGGAAACTTCTGTTTCAGTTGTGCGAGTTGCTCGGCGTGGGTGCTGCCCTTGAGCACCATGATCTTCTTGCCGACCAGATCGCCAGGATCGGTCGGCCGTGACTGGCCGTTGCGATAGATGATCTGCGGGGTGACTTCAAGGTAGGAGTGCGAGAACCGCACCTGCTGCTTGCGCTGTTCGCTGCTGACCAGACCGGCGGCGGCCAGCACCGGGCCGTTCGGCTTGCCGATCTGATCGAACAAGTCATCGAGGTTGTCGGCGGTCTCGATCTTCAGCTCTACGCCCAAATCGTCGGCGAAGCGCTTCACCAGCTCGTATTCGAAGCCGGTTTCACCGCTGCGATCCTGAAAGTAGGTGGCGGGGCTGTTACGGGTAATCACCCGCAGCACACCATCCTCCTTTACGCGCTCGAGTGTGTTGGGTTTATCAACACAGCCACCGAGCATCAGGAAGAGTCCGGTTGCGATCAGCCATTTGGCGTACCGCGGACGCAAAGCCGTTGGGGAAAACATCTGCGCAGTATACGCAAAGGACCACGGGCGCCATATCTCGACAGCGAGGGGGTTGTCTGCTAGAGATCACAAAACCGACCGAAACCCCGCAGGAATGGGCTTTGTCTGCATTTTGTTACAGCAAAAATAAGCTGTCGCCACACGCCCCATTAACCTGACTTTCGAGGCAGAAACACAGATCGACACCCGAGTGCAACCGTGCGTAGCGTTTCGGGTGATGTCGCGGGCTGTTTAGGCTAGAATGCACGGCCTCAAAGCACACCCCTTCCCGAGGCTGTCCCGAAGATGTTGATCCTGCGCGGCGCTCCTGCCCTTTCTGCCTTTCGCCACAGCAAGCTCCTTGAGCAACTGAGCCAGAAGGTTCCGGCTGTCAGCGGCCTGTATGCTGAATTCGCTCACTTCGCCGAAGTTACCGGCGTCCTGACCGGCGACGAACAGCAGGTGCTTGCGCGCCTTCTGAAGTACGGTCCAAGCGTTCCGGTACAAGAGCCGACCGGTCGTCTGTTCCTGGTACTGCCGCGTTTCGGCACCATCTCGCCGTGGTCGAGCAAGGCCAGCGACATCGCCCGCAACTGCGGCCTGGCGAAAATCCAGCGCCTGGAGCGCGGCATCGCGTTCTACGTGGCCGGCCAGTTCAGCGACGCTGAAGCCCAGCTGATCGCCGACGGTCTGCACGACCGCATGACCCAGATCGTCCTGGGCAACCTCGAGCAGGCCGCCGGCCTGTTCAGCCACGCCGAACCGAAACCCCTGACCGCCATCGACGTGTTGGGTGGCGGCCGCGCCGCGCTGGAAAAAGCCAACACCGAGCTGGGCCTGGCCCTGGCCGAAGACGAGATCGACTACCTGGTCAACGCCTTCGTCGGCTTGAAGCGCAACCCGCACGACATCGAACTGATGATGTTCGCCCAGGCCAACTCCGAGCACTGCCGCCACAAAATCTTCAACGCCAGTTGGGATATTGATGGTGAGAACCAGGAAAAAAGCCTGTTCGGCATGATCAAGAACACCTACGTGATGCACAGCGAAGGCGTTCTGTCGGCTTATAAGGACAACGCTTCGGTGATCGTCGGCTCCGTGGCCGGGCGTTTCTTCCCGGACCCTGAAACCCGCCAGTACGGCGCGGTGCAGGAGCCGGTGCACATCCTGATGAAGGTTGAAACCCACAACCACCCGACCGCAATTGCCCCGTTCCCGGGTGCATCGACCGGTTCCGGTGGCGAGATCCGCGACGAAGGTGCAACCGGCCGTGGCGCCAAGCCAAAAGCTGGCCTGACCGGTTTCACCGTGTCGAACCTGCAGATCCCCGGCTTCGAACAGCCGTGGGAAGTGCCGTACGGCAAGCCTGAGCGCATTGTTACCGCGCTGGACATCATGATCGAAGGCCCGCTCGGCGGCGCTGCGTTCAACAACGAATTCGGTCGTCCGGCCCTGACCGGCTACTTCCGTACCTTCGAACAATCGATCACCACCCCGCACGGTGACGAAGTTCGCGGTTACCACAAGCCGATCATGTTGGCCGGCGGCATGGGCAACATCCGTGAAGAACACGTCAAGAAAGGCGAGATCGTCGTCGGCTCCAAGCTGATCGTGCTCGGCGGCCCGGCGATGCTGATCGGCCTGGGCGGCGGCGCGGCTTCCTCCATGGCCACCGGCACCAGCTCGGCAGACCTGGACTTCGCTTCCGTACAGCGCGAAAACCCGGAAATGGAGCGTCGCTGCCAGGAAGTCATCGACCGTTGCTGGCAACTGGGCGACAAGAACCCGATCAGCTTCATCCACGACGTGGGTGCGGGCGGTCTGTCCAACGCCTTCCCGGAACTGGTCAACGACGGCGACCGCGGTGGCCGTTTCGAACTGCGCAACATTCCAAACGACGAGCCGGGCATGGCCCCGCACGAAATCTGGTCCAACGAATCCCAGGAACGTTACGTTCTGGCCGTCGGCCCGGCGGATTTCGAGCGCTTCAAGGCGATCTGCGAACGTGAGCGTTGCCCGTTTGCCGTCGTCGGCGAAGCCACTGCCGAGCCGCAGCTTACTGTTACGGATAGCCACTTCGGCAACAGCCCGGTGGACATGCCGCTCGAAGTGCTGCTGGGCAAAGCCCCGCGCATGCACCGTTCGGTGGTACGTGAAAACGAGCTGGGCGACGATTTCGATCCGTCGACCCTGGACATCGCCAACTGCGTCGAGCGCGTCCTGCATCACCCGGCCGTGGCCAGCAAGAGCTTCCTGATCACCATCGGCGACCGCACCATCACCGGCCTCGTGGCCCGTGACCAGATGGTCGGCCCGTGGCAGGTGCCGGTGGCCGACGTTGCCGTCACCGCCACCAGCTTCGACGTCTACACCGGTGAAGCCATGGCCATGGGCGAGCGTACTCCGCTGGCACTGCTGGACGCTCCGGCGTCGGGCCGCATGGCCATTGGCGAAACCCTGACCAACATCGCTGCTTCGCGCATCAACAAGCTCTCCGACATCAAACTGTCGGCGAACTGGATGTCGGCTGCCGGCCACCCGGGCGAAGACGCGCGTCTGTACGACACTGTGAAAGCGGTCGGTATGGAACTGTGCCCTGAGCTGGGCATCACCATTCCGGTGGGCAAGGACTCGATGTCCATGGCCACGCGCTGGAACGATGAAGGCGTGGACAAGTCCGTGACTTCGCCGATGTCCCTGATCGTGACCGGTTTCGCGCCAGTGACTGACATCCGTCAGACCCTGACCCCGCAACTGCGCATGGACAAGGGCACCACCGACCTGATCCTGATCGACCTGGGCCGCGGCCAGAACCGCATGGGCGCCTCGATCCTGGCGCAGGTTCACGGCAAGCTCGGCAAGCAGGCTCCGGACGTCGATGACGCCGAAGACCTGAAAGCCTTCTTCGCGGTGATCCAGGGCCTCAACGCCGACGGTCACCTGCTGGCTTACCACGACCGTTCCGACGGTGGTCTGCTGACCTCCGTGGTGGAAATGGCCTTCGCCGGCCACTGCGGTCTGAGCCTGAACCTGGACAGCGTTGCCGAGTCTTCGGCGGAAATCGCTGCGATCCTGTTCAACGAAGAGCTGGGTGCCGTGATCCAGGTTCGTCAGGACGCCACGCCAGATATCCTCGCGCAATTCAGCGCGGCCGGTCTGGGCGACTGCGTGTCGGTGATCGGTCAACCGATCAACAATGGCCAGATCAACATCACCTTCAACGGTGACACCGTGTTCGAAGGCCAGCGTCGTCTGCTGCAACGCCAGTGGGCCGAGACCAGCTACCAGATCCAGCGTCTGCGTGACAACGCCGACTGCGCCGAGCAAGAGTTCGACGTGCTGCTGGAAGAAGACAACCCGGGCCTGAGCGTCAAGCTGAGCTACGACGTCAACCAGGACATCGCCGCGCCTTACATCAAGAAAGGCATCCGCCCTCAGGTTGCCGTGCTGCGTGAGCAGGGCGTCAACGGTCAGGTGGAAATGGCCGCCGCGTTCGACCGCGCCGGTTTCAACGCGATCGACGTGCACATGAGCGATATTCTGGCCGGCCGTGTCGACCTGAACGAGTTCAAAGGTCTGGTGGCCTGCGGTGGTTTCTCCTACGGCGACGTTCTCGGCGCCGGTGAAGGCTGGGCCAAGTCGGCACTGTTCAACAGCCGCGCCCGCGATGCATTCCAGGGCTTCTTCGAGCGTAACGACAGCTTCACCCTCGGCGTGTGCAACGGTTGCCAGATGATGTCCAACCTGCACGAGCTGATTCCGGGCAGCGAGTTCTGGCCGCACTTCGTGCGTAACCGTTCCGAGCAGTTCGAAGCCCGTGTGGCCATGGTGCAGATCCAGGAGTCGAACTCGATCTTCCTGCAAGGCATGGCCGGTTCGCGTATGCCGATCGCCATTGCTCACGGTGAAGGTCACGCCGAGTTCTCCAGCGAAGAAGCCCTGCTGGAAGCCGATCTGTCCGGTTGCGTGGCGATGCGTTTCGTCGACAACCATGGCAAGGTCACTGAGCGTTATCCGGCCAACCCGAACGGTTCGCCGCGCGGGATTACCGGTCTCACCAGCCGTGATGGCCGTGTGACGATCATGATGCCGCACCCGGAGCGTGTGTTCCGCGCGGTGCAGAACTCGTGGCGTTCGGAAGACTGGAACGAGGATGCACCTTGGATGCGTATGTTCCGTAACGCGCGCGTCTGGGTTAACTAAGGCCTGTGTACAAGCTCGCCTTTTTTGTTCCTGACAGTCATGTCGAGGTGGTCAAAGGGGCTGTGTTCGCTGCCGGTGGTGGGCGGATCGGTGACTATGACCACTGTGCTTGGCAGGTGCTCGGTCTGGGCCAGTTTCGACCGTTGGACGGCAGTCAGCCGTTCATTGGTGAGGCGGGGCAGGTTGAGCGGGTTGAGGAGTGGAAGGTTGAGCTTGTGGTGGCGGATGAGTTGATCGTTGCTGTGGTGGCGGCTCTCAAGTTGAGCCATCCCTACGAGACGCCGGCTTATGAGGTGTGGCGGCTGGAAGATTTCTGACTTTTCTTGCTGCTGAAACGGGAAACCCGCAGATGAGTGATTGTCTGCGGGTTTTTTGTTGCCCCCCGATTTTCCAGGCAATGGGAATCCAATGTGGGAGCGAGCTTGCTCGCGAAGGCGTCGGATCAGGTAATGATGTTCTGGCTGACCGGGTACATATCCGTTGCTGCGGTAACGGCTTCTTAGGGTTCCGCCCTTACGGCGGGTCACTTTTTACAAACGCCTAAAAAGTAACCAAAAACGCTTGCTCCTACGTGCGGCCCGCTCGCTGGGGCTCGGGGTTCCTTCGCTCCGGGATCCATCCGGGCGCATCGCCTACGGTTTGCTTCGCTGCACCTCCTCTCGATGCATTTGGCTGCGCCAAACGGTCGCTGCGCTCCCACCCCCGGATAAATCCCTCCACTCAGCCTGCCGACGGGGCCTGTGGATCAAGATCAAGAGCAGCAGCCGAGCTAACGCTCATCCTGTTGAGTGGTGAAGAGCACGGGGTGTTCGGCTTTTGATTTGTGTTGGAGCTGCCCCTCACCCCAGCCCTCTCCCGAGGGAGAGGGAGCCGATTTGTGGGCTTTTCAGGATCTGAATTCGACTCGGTATTTCACGTCAGCGTAGATCCACCAAACACCCCGGTCAGTCCCCTCTCCTTCTGGGAGAGGGCAGGGTGAGGGGCTTTGATCTGTTTCAGAATCTGAATTCGACTCGGTATTTCACGTCGGCGAACATCCACCAAACACCCCGGTCAGTCCCCTCTCCCTCTGGGAGAGGGCTAGGGTGAGGGGCTTTT
>RCUU01000755.1_pt1 | contig 17137 bp, 15 predicted proteins | sample 2166211 | NCBI WGS metagenome assembly RCUU01 (sample SAMN09932620, study PRJNA488358) | compost metagenome | feature: garden; material: soil; isolation source: compost soil in phenylacetic acid-enriched culture | place: Germany: Experimental Botanical Garden Goettingen | collected 2016-01-27
CCCGTGTTCGTCGCCATATGTACATTCCCTGCCGCCACCGCCACGATATTACGCCAGTCCTCAACCTTGCATTGTCCATGTTTAGGATCGCCGACAGCGATAACCGTGCCGTCCGAGCGAAGACCGACGGAATGCCGTGGGCCTGCCGCCAGGGTTGCTTTATATAATGTAGGGTCCATGTCTTACCTCCTTGTGTCATGGATTCCGATTGAATTCATCATACGAAAAGCTTCTGAAAGAAATCAAACAAAATCATAAGATTAACGTCTCGAACCCGAGGGCAGCCGAAACTTATGATGAGAGTGTGACATAGCTACCTGCCCTACAAATCGGGTACCCCGGGGGTGATGTATGAATCAACCTGCGCAAGTCGTTCTGATTACGGACGCCGACCATCCCACAGGCAAGGCCATGATCCGCCGCTTCGCCGAGGATGGCGCCTATTTCCTGTTGAACAGTTTGTCTGATGGCACGCAAATTGCCGCCGAGATCGACATGGCTAAAGCGTCTGGATCCAAAGTGATCGTGAAGAATGTCGACCTGAGCGCCGGCGCGAACGCAAGTGAACTTGTTCTGCTGGCCGAGCGGGAGCTCGGTGCGCTTACCGTCCTGATCCATAATAACGATCGGCTCGTCTCTATTTCCGTCGAAGACGGCTCCGAAGCATCGTTTCGCGAGGTAATGAACACCAACGCAAAGTCGGCCTTTTTATGCGCGCAAGCGGCCGGAAAGGCCATGGCGGTACGGGAGTCGGGCAGCATTATCTTCGTCTCGTCCATTCATGCCGAGAAGCCGACCGGCTCCTCCTTCGTCTACAGCGCATCCAAGGGCGCCGTCAAGATGCTGGCCAAAGAAGCGGCCCTGGAGCTCGGGCGGCACGGCATCCGCGTGAATACGATTGAGGCCGGTCTGATCGAAGGCGACGGTGAACGGTTCCGCAGCTCGCTGACGACGCTCTACCGCAGTTACGAACTCAAAGTTCCGAGCGCTCGGCTAGGCACTGCGGAGGATATCGCAAACGTCGCCCACTTCTTGGCTTCAAGGGAGGCGGGATACGTGAACGGCGCGGATATCCGGCTGGACGGAGGGTTCCTCCTGCATTATATGGATCACAAAATGAAACGGCCAAGGAGCGGTGATTCGCCATGAGTCTATCGGGCAAGGTCGCACTCGTAACAGGAGCCGGTACCGGCATCGGCCAGGGCATCGCCATCGAGATGGCAAACAGAGGAGCAAGAATGGCACTCCACTATAACCGGAGCGAGGCCGGCGTTCTCGAGACGAAGAGACGAATTGACGGAGCGGGAGGAAGCAGCTTCATTGTCCGGGCGGATGTCTCGAACCAGAAGGAGATCGCCGCGATGGTTCGCCACATCGAAACCCGCGCTGGCGATATCGATATTCTGGTCAACAATGCCGCTGTACAACTGAACTACGACCTTTTCAAACAGGATGGCGAAACGTTCGACCTCATGTTCGATACGAACGTAAAGGGCTACTGGCAGTGTATCCAAGCCGTTATTCCCGGCATGAAGCGGAAGGGAACCGGCCGAATCATCCTGATCTCCTCGGTACATGCCAAGCGGCCGACGGATTTCGATCCGATTTATGCCATGACCAAAGGCGCGATCCGCATGCTCGGGCGGGAAAGCGCGATCGAGCTGGCACCGTACGGCATTACGGTGAACACGATCGAGCCGGGAGCCGTCGATGTGGGCAAATACAACCTCATCTCACCGGACGATCCGGATGCAGAGAAGAAACGGGAGGCGCGGCGCAAGCACCAGTTGGAGAAATTCCCGCTGGGGCGCGTGGGACTCCCGCTTGATGTCGCTCAGCTCGCCTGCTTTATCGCCTCGGACGAAAGCGAGTATATGACAGGCTCCGCTATCCGGCTTGACGGCGGAAGCATGCTGCTGTAACGAGGCTGCAGCACACCAACCGATTAGGAGTGATTTCATGGTAAACAAAGAAACGTACGAACAAACGCTGGCCCATGTTCGTACTTCCTCCAGCCCTTCGGATCTGCGTATCACCGATATCCGCTTCACGGATATCATCGGCGGTCCGTTTCACAGCAGCTTGATCAAGGTATTCACGAACCAAGGGTTGGTCGGTTTCGGGGAAGTCCGCGACGGCGCAGACAAGGCCTACGCCCTCATGCTGAAGAGCCGGCTACTCGGAGAGAACCCGTGCAATATCGACAAGCTGTTCCGCCGGATCAAGCAGTTTGGCGGGCATGCGCGTCAAGGCGGCGGCGTCAGCGGAATCGAGCTTGCGCTCTGGGATCTGGCCGGCAAAGCGTATGGCGTGCCGATCTACCAGATGCTCGGCGGCAAGTTCCGCGATCGGGTTCGCATGTATTGCGACACGGATGTTGTCGGCAAGGACACCGGCAAAGCGATGGGCGAAGCGCTCAAGAAGCGGATGGAAGCCGGCTTCACCTTCCTCAAGATGGATCTTGGCATCGGCCAGCTCATCAACGAACCGGGGACGCTTAGCGCGCCGCTTGGTTTCCTGGAAGAGATGCGGGAGATCGCGAAACGCCGCTACAGCCGCGACAAAGGTAATCTCACCGAACAGGAGCTTCGTGAAATCAAGAACCGTCACTACGATATTTACAACATCCCTCATCCCTTCACCGGCATTCATGTGACGGAAAAAGGCCTCGACATGCTGGAGCAATATGTCGCGGACGTCCGGTCGGTTATCGGCAGCGAAGTGCCGCTCGCCATCGATCACTTCGGCCATATCGGACTTGAGGACTGCATCAAGCTAGGCAAACGTATCGACAAGTTCAATCTGGCCTGGATGGAGGATATGATTCCGTGGCAGTATACGGATCAATATGCCCGTCTCTCTCGCGCCGTGACGACACCGATCTGTACGGGGGAAGACATTTATTTGAAGGAGAACTTCAAGCCTCTCCTCGAAGCCGGCGGGGTGTCTGTCATCCATCCGGACGTGCTGACGACCGGAGGCATCCTCGAGACGAAAAAAATCGGGGACATGGCGCAGGATTACGGCGTCGCGATGGCGATCCATATGGCGGAGAGCCCCATCGCCTGTCTGGCCGCCGCTCACGTCGCCGCGGCGACGGAGAACTTCCTAGCGCTCGAATACCATTCCTGCGAAGTGGATTGGTGGGACGACATCATCATCGGCAGTCGACTCCCGGATAAGCTGGTCCAGAACGGCTTCATCACCTTGACGGACGCTCCCGGACTCGGGATCGACGATCTGAACGACGAAGTATTGGCTGAGCATCTTCATCCCGAAATCGGCGGCCTCTGGGAGTCAACGGATCAATGGAATCATCATTATTCTAACGACCGGCAGTGGAGCTGAGGCTCCTCTGCTTTTTCTTTCACAATAAAAGGATCGTCCTGACGGCGCAAGCCGATCAAGACGATCCTTTTCATTCCTCTTACAGGGTGGCGGAAGCGCGGTTCATCTTGGCCGCCGCCTCCATTAAGCCGGTAATATATCCTACGCCAAACAAACGGCCAAGCAGCTCATACCCCGGGTTCTCATTGTCTTCGCCTTCCATCGTCGGCACGTGGTCCGGCCTGGCCGGGCCGCTAAAGCCAACCTCGTAATACGTCTTCATCGCTTCGAGCATATCCGTCTGGCCATCGTCATGGAACGTCTCCTCGAATTTTTCCGGCGTGCCCTTCACGTCACGGAAGTGGACGAAGAATAGCTTCTGCTGGTCAGCGAAATGCCGAATGACTCCCGGGATATCCTCACCGGCTGTCGCCAGGGTCCCCTGGCACAACGTGATGCCACTATAAGCGCTCGGCACCAGATCGATGGCCCGCTGCAGCGCCGATGCATTCCGCAAGATCCGCGAGACGCCGCGGATCGGCGTAATCGGCGGATCGTCCGGATGAAGCGCAAGCTTCACCCGGGCGGATTCCGCGACGGGAACGATTTTTTCCAGGAAATAATGGAGGTTCTCCCACAGTTGTTCCTCCGTCACAATTCCGGCTTCCGTGGGCGGCACTTCCGCCATCAGGCTGTGATCGTAGCTGGAGACGAGCGCTCCCCCGCGTGTCCGGGTTGTCGTTGAGGTGCGGAACCAGTTGAATTGAGCCATAAAGTTATAGCAGAGCACGGGAATGCCGGCGGCCCCCATATTGACCAGGAATTGCTGAAAAATCTCGATTTCCTCATCACGGCCGGGCGCTCCCAGCTTAATCTTGTTGCTTGGCGGCATCGATTCGATCACGGACAACGTTAGACCAAAGTCGGCATAACGCTGCTTCATTCGGATCAGCGGCATCAAATCCCAAGGTTTCTCCGTTTTCTCTTCCCACGGCAGCCCGCTGACCGCGTAATTGACGTTCATCTGTTTTGCCAAATGCCATAGCCGGCTTGGCTGGGATGGAAGAAATTCCGCAAGCTGCATGTCGTTATCCGCCTCTTTCTATCGTTTAGTTGCCTGCCTTGGCGGCCAGCTCCTTACCGAGCTTATCGATTTTGTTGAAAGCTTCTTCAATGGACTGCTGACCGAACGTCACCGCGTCCATCTCCTTCTTATAGGCATCCACCCATTCCGTAAATCCCGGTGCCGGCGAATAGAACGGCAACGCCTTGTCAACGGACAGATCATAAATTTCTTTACCGAGCTTATCCTTCGCCTCCAGATTCGGTTCTAGCTTCTTGTAGATATCCGGATTGATCGGAATCCCGCGGGTCAAACCAAGCGCATCCCCTGCGGCTTCATCGGTAATAAACCATTTGACGAATTTCTTGGCTTCTTCCTTGTTCTTCGAATTGGTGCTGACGCTAAGGAAGATCGTCGATTGCGCCCAGCCTCCGCCCGCAGGGCCGGTCGGCATATTCACGACGCCCACCTTGCCCGGCATGAGCTGCTCGAGCGCGCTGACCGAGCCGGTTGTTGCGCCCCTCGTCATCACGACCCCGCTTGCCATCGGGTCGGCCTGCGGATCGTTCTCGAGGAAGGCGGCAGACTGCTCCGCCGGAGGAACGATTTTATCCTTGCGGAATTGTTCGTAGGTTTGATAGAACTTCATGAACAGGTCCTTGTCGAGCGTAAACGTCTTCCCGCCGTCAGACATGATCGGCGGTTTCCCCATCGCCGTCTGGTAATAGTTGTAGAAATCCCAGGTTGTCGTGTCGCCGATCGGGTATTTGCCCTCCGGCAGCTTGGCGCGGGCGTCCTTCGCCCATTGGAAGTACTCGTCATAGGTCCAATCTTTATGCGGTAAAGGGATGCCATATTGCTCGAGATCCGCCTTGTTGAAGGCGGTTCCCTGCGCATTCTGGCTCAGCGGGATGCCGTACAGCTTGCCGTCGATCTTCAGGTTCTCGATGACGCCAGGATCGACGATTCCGGTCAGGTCGATATCCGACAGGTCCTCCAGCTGTCCCCGACTTACGTATTCTTGCAAGTAAGCCGCATCCATCTGCAAGACATCCGTCATCGTTTTCGACGCCGCTAACGTCGGCAGCTTCTGCCAATAAGCGTCCCATGCCATATGCTCGGGTTTGAATTTAACGCCGGGGTTTTGCTGCGTATAAAGATCCAAGGCTTTCTGCGTCGCTTCGTGGCGTGCGTCCGTCCCCCACCACATGATGCTGAGGGTCTTCTCTCCGCCGGAGTCTCCATTTCCACCGCTCCCGCCGCCGTTTCCTCCAGAATTCCCACCGGAATTTCCACCTGCATTTCCTCCGGCATTGCCTCCGCCTCCGCCGCCGCAAGCCGTCATTACAAGAAACAGGGCCAGCAGGAGTGCGGCTGCACTCATCCATCTCGATTTGCTCATTGTCGATTTCCCCTTTCCATTTCTCTTAATCAAGCACTTGACTTCAATGGGTAACGCCAAAATCAACCTTTCAGCCCCGTCGTTGCGATCCCTTCCACGAAATGCTTCTGTGCGAACAGGAAGATCAGTGCGGAAGGAAAGACGGACAACAGCGACATCGCGAGCAACTGCCCCCACTGAATCTCAAACTGGTCGATGAATCCCCGGAGCGCCAGGCCAACCGTAAATTTATCAACCGAGCTAAGGTACAGCACCTGCGAGAAGAAATCATCCCAGCTCCAGATGAAGGTGAAGATCGCAACCGTCACGAGTGCCGGCTTGATGAGCGGGAAGATGATCCATACGAAGATGCCATATACGGAAGCGCCATCGATCTTGGCCGCCATGTCCAAATCGCGAGGGATGCCTCGAATGAACTGGACGAGAAGGAAGATGAAGAACGCGCCTCCGCCGAAGAAATGCGGCAGAACAAGCGGCACGTAGCTGTCCACGAAGCCAAAGGAGTTAAACAGGATATACTGCGGAACGACCGTAACTTGGCCGGGCAGCATCATCGTCAGCAGAAGGACCGAGAACCAGAAGCCCCGCAGTTTGAAGTTCAGTCGGCCGAAGCCATAAGCTACGACCGCGGCAGTCAACACACCGCCAAATACGTTCCCAACCTCCATCAGAAGCGTATTGCCGAAGAAATGGGCAAATGTATAATCGCTGGAGTACTGCCACCCGTTGCTGTAGTTCTCCCATAACGGCGTTTTCGGCCAGAGCGTCGGCAAGCTCAGCTCCTCCGTCTTCTTCAGCGAAGCGCCAACCCACCAGATCACCGGATAAAGCATGAGGAGGGAGAATAAAGTCAGAAGCAGATGATTCGTCAGCTTGGACCTAAGCTTCATTTCGACCCTCCCCCTTCCGATTCGTAGAACACCCAATAGCGAGATGCGGCAAAGTTAATGACGGTCAGCAGACCCACGATCGCAAGCAAGATCCAGGCAAGTGCCGAGGCATACCCCATCTGGTAATGCTTGAACGCCTTTTCGTACAAGAACAAGGCGTACACGTACGTGGAATTGACCGGTCCCCCTTTGGTGATGATGAAAGCGGAGGTGAAGGTTTGGAAGGAGCCGATCACGCCGAGAATTAAGTTAAAGAACATGACAGGAGACAACATCGGCAGCGTGATGCTGAAGAATCGGCGGAACTTGTTTGCGCCGTCCACTGCCGCAGATTCATATAACTCCTGAGGGATCTGTTTGAGTCCGGCCAGGAAAATGACCATCGTCGAGCCGAACTGCCAAGTATTCAGCAGAATGAGGGTTCCGAGCGAAGTGTCCGGATTGGTGATCCACCCCATGCCCTGGATGCCAAACCAGGCGAGCACCTGATTGATGTAGCCGTCTAGTCCGAACATATTGCGCCATAAAGCCGCAACCGCAATGCTTCCGCCAATCAGCGAAGGGAAATAAATGGCCGTTCGATACAGATTCATCCCTTTCAATTTCTGATTGAGCGCCATAGCGACGAGAAGCGAAAAAAGCAGCTTGAGCGGCACGGAGAATAGGACGAACGTGAAGGTTACGGTGAGAGATTTCGTAAAGGTTGAATCATTCGTGAAAATGTTGACGTAATTGCTCGTTCCCGTCCAAACCGGATCCTCCAGGAGCGAATAATCGGTGAAAGACAGGTACAACGATTGGGCGATCGGCCATAACGTCAGCAATAGAAAGCCGATGAGCCACGGGGAAATAAAAATATAACCGGCTAGATGGTTTGCACCGGTCTTCGCGCGCTTTCGGACGGCGCGTCCAGCTTTTCCAGCTTCGTTAATCGTATTGGTTTGTGCAGCCATCCTTTTCGATTCCTCCCCTCTTGCGATACACCTTGTGATAAATGTTGTAGTAGTACTACTGTATTCGAAGGCGGTTTCACGATTAAAGGTGACGAAATTATGATATTGTTTGATTTTTTAGAATCCGTGGGTCCCACGGGAAGCGCCGACGACAGCGGTGGAAAAAATTATGATGGGGCGGGGAAATGCCTTAAGAAAGTCGCATCGACAAAACGGCGGCCCTCCCTAACAATAGAGTCATGTTGAACAAAGAGGAGGCGCTTCAATGAAATTCGATAACCCGGAAGATCTCATTCAATTGACTCCGCTGTGGAAGGGCGAACGGTTCGAGAACGGGCGACCTAAGGTGCCGGAAGATGTCCTGCGAAGAATACGAAAAATTACATTGGAGGAAGCATGGGGGCCACTATGGCACCGTGGCTATACGTTTCAGTTCGAAGGCGACTTTAAGATCGTCCATCCCGATCAGGTGATGGTGGGACGGGCCGTAACGGCCGTTATGGTGCCCAAGCGGCCCGATCTGCACGAGACGCTGCTGAATTACGGGCATGAGCAGGAAGGGCGAAGGGGCTTCTTCAACCAGTGGGTCATCGACTCCCTAGTCGAGGATGACGTCGTTGTCGTCGATATGTTCGACAAGATCCATCTCGGCACCTATGTGGGCGGAAACCTGTCTACGGCCATCTCGACCCGAACAAAGCGGGGCGGCGCCGTGATCTGGGGCGGCATCCGCGACAATCAGCAAGTATCCGAGATCAAGAACATTAACGTATACTACCGCGGTAGCGACCCGACGGCCATCGGCGATGTCACGATGGTGGGGATGAACGTGCCGACCCGGATTGGCAAGGCGATTTGCCTTCCTGGCGATGTGGTTCTCGGAACCCCGGCGGGTGTGATTTTCATCCCTCCCCATCTTGCCGAGCTGACAGCGGAGCAGGCGGAGAAATCACAGGTCCGCGACGTGTTTGGCTTCATTCGGTTAAAGGAAGGTGTCTATTCCACCGCGCAGATCGACGCATCCTGGCCCACCGCACTGTGGGAAGACTTCATCCAGTGGTTCCAGAACGACGAGGCGGCTGCCGAATACCGCCATTTATCCTGGGAGAAGGAGCTTGAGGAGGCGCGCCGGAACGAGCAGGACGGACACCGTTCCGACGTACGTTTATAAGGGCAGAACCAAGAAACAGGAAGCGGACGCTGCGCCGCTTCCTGTTTTATTTGCAAATCGACTCCCGATACTCGCTCGGCGATACCCCAACCTTCTTCTTAAAGATTTGGCTGAAGTAACGGGGATCCTGGTAACCGACTTTCTCAGCGACTTCATAATTTTTCAAATGGGTCGTCCGAAGCAGTTCCTTCGCCTTGTCGATCCGAATATCGGTCAAATGCTCAATAAACGTCTTGCCAGTATTCGTCCTGAAGAGCATGCTCAAATAGGTTGGTGTCATATACACTTTCTGAGCAACGCTCTGCAGCGATGCGCATTGGCAATCCTGCTCCATGTAGAGGATCGTCCTCTTAATGATGCTGCGATGGTTCTCTTTCTGGCCAGGCGAGACGACCTTCCACATCCCGGTTAGAAAAAGGCAGACATAGTGCTTCAGCTCTTCCAGCGTGCTTAACCTTACAAGCGACGTCGCTTCAAAGGGTCTGTAAGCGCCTACATTTTCTTCATCGGCAAGGACCCTTCTTTCCACACCGACCAGCAGTCGGATGGTCAGCTCATACATGCTTTTGACGTCGACCGGCCCCTGCTCCAGTACCGCAGAATAAAACGACTCTACCGCCTCTAAGATTTCCTGTTCCGAAGCCGCCGAGCGGAAACTCTCAACCAACTGTTTTTCCCTCTCTACCGGGTAACGGTCTATCGACTCCAGATGGCGAAGCTCGCCGAAATGGATCATTTGGCCGGTTCCGCTGTAGAACTTGTTCTGTAACGCCCATGAAGCCTGCCGATAGGATAAGTGGATATCGCCCAAATGGCTGCAAGGCTTCCCGACCCCGATATTCACGGGATGAGCGAATTGTTCCAGAAGTACAGCCCGCAGCCGTTCAAGCACCTCCTTGGATACCCACGAGAACAGCAGCCCAATCCGTCCGTCCCCGTCAAGAAAGGCGATACCGTTTGCCGGCATCCGTTGCTGAAGGCTTTCTCGTATGCTCTCCAGATAAGACAGCTTGTCGTGTTCATGATCGGCGGGGGCAGTTGGCTCCAGCAGCGCAATCGTAGGGAAAGTATAGTAAGGATTCAATTGAAGCTTAGCCAAGCTCTCCTTTAAATCCGCCTTCGCATCTGCCGGCCCGGATACAAGATATCGCAGAAGGCGGTCTCTCATCCATGACGTGATCGCCTGGTGGTCCAACAATAGACGTTCATTCAGCATACTCCTTTTCCCCCTTTGGATAGAGAATGACAACTGAAATCCTGGCCTTAATCGAGATGAATGATCTTGTACGCATGCATGTGCTCAATAAATGCTTCCTCCGCAACGTCGCCGTCCCCCGTCCGGAGGGCGTCAATCAGCATCCGGTGCCAATCGGCCAGCATTTCCGTCGTCGAATGCCGATTGGAGATGGCCATGAAGCGCATTACCTTCGTCCGCATATGGTTCCATAGCTCCAAGATGGCTTGATTATCGCAGCGCTTGTAGAAAAAACCATGAAAGTCCATATCCATTTCCAAAATGCTTAGCGTGTCGCTCTGCTCGACCGCCTCCTCCATCCTTTGAATAATCCGCTCAAGCGCGGCGTAATCCGCCTCTGTAAGCGTTGGCATAGACGCGCGAACAGCGAACCCCTCTATGATTTCGCGGAGGACAAAAAGATCCCGAATCTCCTTGGATGTAATGTTGGATACGACCGACCCTTTATTTCGAATGCCGTTGATCAATCCTTCCTGCTTCATCCGCTCCAGCGCTTCCCGTACAGGCGCCTGGCTAACCTGGAAATGTCCCGCGATATCCAGCACGATGAGCCGGGTTCCCGGGCAAAGCTCGCCCGTGAGTATTTTTCGTTTGAGCGCTAGATAGATTTGCTCGCTAATGGAATTCACCAGCGGGACGATATCATTGCTTGGCATCCTTGTTTCGTCTCCATTCGCGATAATCGATTATCGATTATCGATAATCCATTTTTTTCTATTGTATGAGGGCACCCGCGCATCTGATACCGGAAATCAATAATTCGTTAGCAAAAAGATCCGCGAAGCTTTCGCTTCGCGGACCGAATGGGACATTCTTTATTTCACATTCTTACTCCTGATCAAAATAGACAATCTTCCCCGTCTCGGCGGATTGATAGACCGCCTCCAGGATCTGAGAAACAATCATCGCTTCTCTCGGTTTAACCAAGGGTTCGATGTCGTTCACGATGCTGTGAATCCATTGTTTGGCTTCATACTCGAAATCGGACATCTTCTCCCCACGGAAAAGTTCCCTTGCATTCGGATCCACATCAAGCTGATTCAAGAACAAGCTTCCGTCCCGCTCGCCGTTAATCCGCAATTTATTGTGGTTGAAATCCGCGCCCCCCTTCGTTCCGCAGAGCAGATTGCCACCGCCGTCCGCAATGTTCAGGGCCCAGCTAGTTTCAATAATGACGGTAGCCCCATTCTTGAATTTCACATATCCGAACGCAGAATCTTCGACCTCGAATTCATTAGGATCCCAAGATCCCCATTCGTTTGCGGCATTTTCGGTATCCTTCAGTTTATGGAAGACGCTGCCGACGACGCTTTCCGGTTCATAGTTATCCATCAACCACAGGATGAGGTCGAGGGAATGGGTTCCGATATCGATCATGGGACCGCCGCCCTGCTTCTCTTTATCCAAAAACACACCCCAGGTCGGTACGCCTCTTCTTCGGGTAGCGACAGCTTTGGCGAAATAGATCTCACCCAGTTCCCCGCCTACGATCATCTTTTTTAACAGTTGGCTTTTGGCGCTGGACCGGCTCTGGTACCCGACGGTTAGCTTCTTGCCTGTTCGCAAGTGGGCCTCGTACATCGCTTTCGCCTCCGCACCGGTGACGGCCATCGGCTTCTCGCACATGACATGCTTGCCGCTTTCGAGCGCATCGATGGATATCGAGGCGTGAGAACGGTTCGGGGTTAGCACATGGACGACTTCGATCTCTTCGATCGCTAGCAGATCCTTGTAATCCGTGAACACCTTGGCTTCCGGCGTACCGTATTTTTTCGCCGCTTGCTCGGCTCTTTCCGGGATCAAATCGCAAAAGGCCACCATCTGTACGTTCTCCAACTTCGCTAAACTCGGCATATGTTTGTCATTCGCTATCAATCCGCAGCCGATGATTCCTATTTTGACCGTTCGCATCGAATTTCCCTCCCTTGTGTCATTTGAATCATTTGAACTCTACCGTTCGGTTTTCCTGATGGGCAATGTAGGCTGCTTCCAAGAGCTCCGTCAATTTCGTCCCCTCTTCCAGTCCGAAGGGCATTGGCTTATCGTCAAGCACGGCATCCACCCACTGGAGGATCGGAAGCGGCTGCTCTGCTGGGAGTTGTTGAGGTGAAATCCATCCGCCAAAGGGTAGATCGAGCTTCTTCGAAGTGACTTTCACGGTATGATCCGAGATGATCAAAGTGCCCTCGGTACCGTAAATTTCAAGCGCAGAAGGCGTTCGGAACGTAACCAGGCTGGTTTCGACCAGGGCGACCGCGTTATCGGCGAACTCGATAGAGCATTGCGCATTATCTTCCACGGCACGATTCGTGAAATAATGGAACATGGAGTTGATTCGTTTGGGCTTCCCCAAATACCAACTGGCGAGGTACATCGGATGACAACCTAAGTCCATCATGGCCCCGCCCCCGGCTTGCTTCTTATCGTACCAGTACTCCGGGAGCCAATTGTTCAAAGCCCCGTCGTGGCCGTTACGTATGCGCAGAAGCGTAACGTCTCCTAAGATTCGGTCATCGATCAGCTGCTTCGCGAACAACTCGTGCGGTCTCGTGCGAGCAGGAAATGAAATGCCGAACTTGACGCCGGCTTGGCGCACCGCTGCCGAAATCCGATCGCATTCCTCCGTGGTAAGCGCCATCGCTTTTTCGGTAAAAATATGTTTACCGGCCTGAGCCGCAGCGACCATGATGTCCGCATGCATACTTGTAGGGGCATCCACCACGACGCCATCGATGTCTTCGCGCCCGAGAAGAGTATCCAAATCCGCCTCAAAATCCGCACCCAATTGGGTTGCCCATTCCCTTCCGCGTTCGGGTTCTTCATCCCAGACGGCCGTGATCTTCACCTTCCCATGGGATTGCAGCTTTCTGGCGTAATCCTCCGCATGCACATGCCATTTACTTAACATTGCAACGTTCAACATATCGTGTCCTCCTTCGTCTTGAGGATGAGTCGAGTTAAAACCCGACATCATCTCGTTCTGCCGCCTTTTGAGCCACAAACTCCGCCATCTCATCCACACCGGCAGCTTTAAACTTGTCTTGCACCTCATGAAGCATTTTTAAAGCTTCTTCATCAGACGCGGCAAACAATGCCTTCTTAAATTCCTCATCAAAATTCAAGCTGCTGGTTTTATCGATGAATTCCTGATAATTAGGCCACTCTCTCGCAAGATAACTGGCACTGACCTTGTCGATGATTTTGATCGGCAATTTGGCCGAGAAGCTCTCCTCCAGCTTTTGCCACTGCGTTTTTTGATCCTCTGGCGTAGGCCAAGTGACGGTATCGGAGAAGGCACCAATGAATCTTCCCGGAAGGTAATTGAGCCCGGCATCTCTCTTCAAATCCGGATTCTCATCGAATTGTTTCTTAACATCCGGAATCCATTGAGGAATCCCATTCTCCAGTGTGTAGTGCGTTCCTTCAATCCCGAAGTACGATAGCAACCGGCCTTCCTCGCTGTTGACATAATCAATGTACCGTAAGGCCGCATCGGGATCTTTGATGTTCGCGCTTAAGAAAAGGACCGGGAAACCGGAACGGCCGGGTTTTTCCACTTGCGTCCGAATTTGTCCGCTCTTATTCTTCATAGGTCCCAGCAGCTCATATTGCATATCCGGATTCGTCTTATACAGCGTTTTGGATAAATCAGGCAACATCGGTTGAGCTCCGAATACGGCGAGCTTGCCCGTAGTCAGCTTCTCGTTTGCGGTTGTGCTCGTATTGCTGAAAGCTTCGAGATCAAACAAACCTTCCGTTAATAACTTCCTCATATATAGCAGTCTATCTTCATGATCCTTGGTTTGCGTCCAGTGGATCAGCTTTCCGTCAACCTCACGGTAGTCCGAAATGTTGTAATCCGTCCAACCCGCAAGGAATTGGCCATAATCCCATCCATTCCACATCGTTCCGGCAGGGATCACCGGCTTTCCGGCAATATCCTTGAACCCGCCGTCTCTGATCTTGATCAATAAATCATAAAGTTCCTCTTGCGTATCAATATCTTCCGCTTTCACATTTAACGCCTTGAGAATATCTCCCCGAGCAAAAAGGCCGTAATTCCAGTTATGAATGCTCTCTGGGGTTCCGTCCGGGGTTTCCGTAGGGATGAGATAGGTTTTCCCTTCAAAATCCGGGCTGTTGAGATCGAACTCGTTGAAATCCTTCGCTATCCCGGTGGTCACAAGTCGTTTCACATTCGGGTACTTATCCAGATAAGGAGTGAGATCCAGAAGTTGCCCTTCTATCGCGGCCTTCTTGATGACTTGCCCTTCTCCCCCTGTGGTCGACCAGAAGGGGGCGTTCACAATATCCGGAACCGTACCGGAGGCAAAGATGGTATTCAGCTTTTCGACCTCGCTTGTCGTGATGGACTCCAGTTTTAAGGTCACTCCGGTTTTTTCCCGGATTTGACTAGCTACGGGGTTATTCTCCTGATCCTGCGGGAAACCGGCTCCGCCCCCGTTCCAAGCACTAAGGAAAGTTAAGGTGACCGGCTTTATTTCCTCCGTGCCCGATTCCTTCACAGTACCTGGCTCACTCGGACCCGTGTTCCCCGTTCCCGCTTCCTCCTTCCCGCCTGATCCCGTACAAGCCGTCAAGGTTGCAAATAGAAGCAAAGCGATCAGCGGAATGCCAAGGACACCCCTCAACTTGTTCTTTCTCATACTACACTCCCCTCTCATTGAACATTTTTATATAAAAGGCTTGGCCTCTTATATCACCTACTCTTTAAGGGAACCTACCAATACGCCTTTCACAAAATACTTCTGCAGAAACGGATACACGCAAATGATCGGTGTCGTAATGATAATGACGAAAGTCATCCTCAACGCTTCCGGAGTGACGCCGCGCAGCTCCATCTGAGATTCGGTCATATTTTGAATCGCAGATCCGCTATTTCCCGACGATGACGTCATCGATTGGAAAGACGCTTCACTGATCATTTTGTTCAGGAACGTCGCTGCAGGCTGTAATTTCTCGTTCTGGATAAAAAATTGTCCGGTGAACCAGTCATTCCACACGCCCACCCCGACAAACAAGGCTATAGTAGCAAGTACCGGCATCGAAAGAGGCAAAACGATTCGGGCGAACACCGATAACTCGCTGGCCCCGTCGATTCGGGCTGATTCCGATAAGGCTTCAGGAATCCCATCGAAGAAGGTTTTCATGATAATCGCATTAAAGAAGCTATACAGGGAGGGCAGAACCAGTACCCAAAACGTGTTCAGAATGTGTAACTGCCGGAACAGGATAAAGGTCGGGATCAGTCCCCCGCTGAACAAGGTGGTAAAGAAAAAGAAGAACACGATAACTTTTCTTCCCGGCAAGCCTTTCCGCGAAAGCGCATAGGCTAACAAAGCCGTCAAAAATACAGATCCGATCGTGACCACCAGGGTTCGAGTAACCGAAACGTAAAACGAATTTAAGATAAGCGGGTTGGTAAACGCCTTTGCATAGTTCTCTAAGGTGAACACTCTAGGAAAAAAATAGATTCCGCCCTTCATCGCATCGTAGCCGTCATTGAATGAAAGGGCTAAGAAATAAATAAAGGGATATAACGCCGTGGCGCAAAAGATTAACAACACCGAATAATTAAGCAGCATATATATTCGATCCGCCGGCGTCAGCCTTTTCGCACCCATGCACACACCTCCTTATGCTCCTCGAAGCCCCTTACCATAGCGATACCTCGCTCACACGTCTTGAAATATGATTGACAGCCACAATAAGCAGTAACGAGATCGCGGATTTAAATAAGCCGATTGCCGTGGAATAAGCGAGTTGCCCTTGTTGGAGTCCTGTTTTCAACACATACGTGTCCAATATCTCGGAAACGCCTAAGGTAGCTGGAGTTTGCATCAGCCAAATTTGGTCAAAGCCCGCGTTCAGGATTCCGCTGAGGGAAAAGATCAGCAGGATCGCGATCGTCGGCGTTAGGCAAGGCAGCGTAATTTTGAATAATTTACTCCATCTTCCCGCCCCGTCGATTTCTGCAGCTTCATACAAGTGCGGGTCGATATTCGTTAACGCGGCTAAATAGATGATGGAGCCCCATCCTACCCCTTTCCAAACGTCGGAAATGAGAACCAAAGGATAGAATAACTCCGGCTTCCCCATAAAAAAGATCGGATCCAAACCCATTTGATAGCGAATGTCATTGATCAGCCCTACGTTCGGAGACAGAATTTTTTGGAGTAAAGTCACGACGACAACCCACGAAACGAAGTGCGGCAAATAGGAAATCGTTTGAAACACTCTTTTGATTTTTTCGTGCATAACGGCATTTAACATCAAAGCCAAGATCAATGGAGCTGGAAATCCAAATACAAGTTTCAGGGCACTAATGGACAACGTATTGCGGAGGACTTCGTAGAAACTGGAATCGTGTAAGAACTGTTCGAAATACTTAAAGCCTGCCCACGGACTCCCCAATATGCCCAGGTTGTATTTGAAATCTTTGAACGCTATCAAAATGCCGTACATCGGATAGTAAGCAAAAACCAGAAACCAGATGATAGCGGGAAGCAAAAACAAATAGATATGCCTGAAATACCATACTTTCCTTAATCTATTGGGTACCATGCTCCGATCACCTCCTAGATCATCATCAGGTCGATTCTATAGAACCGCCAATCCATAAACCGGTAGCCTAGTGTTCCCACCCCTCTCTTGCAAGCGGTTTCATTTAGTTGATTATAAATATTCGATATAAACAAATATATTCAATATACTATAGGAAAAATTCCATCATTCTTTGTAAGACGAAACCTAACACGCGAATTATTACGGAAATTCGGTACTAAAGACCCTCAAACAACGGCAAACTATAATGTGTATATTTAATATGTACACTAAGAGTCTAACGAGGCACAAAAGAGGAGCCTAAGCATTGTTTGCTTAGGCTCCTCTTCATATCTTCTCTATGATGGATCATAAAAGGTGCAAAAAGAATGGGTAGAAATCCTTGTTTTCATTCCGATTCTATTCTGTAGCATGAGTTTTGGCTCTTAGAAACTGCAAACTCCTACTGCAAACAATTTCCCAATGTATGCATGCCATTCATGATTATACAG
>RCUU01000757.1_pt1 | contig 17132 bp, 17 predicted proteins | sample 2166211 | NCBI WGS metagenome assembly RCUU01 (sample SAMN09932620, study PRJNA488358) | compost metagenome | feature: garden; material: soil; isolation source: compost soil in phenylacetic acid-enriched culture | place: Germany: Experimental Botanical Garden Goettingen | collected 2016-01-27
GAACTGGAGGAGCGATAGCGACCGCGACCGCCTTTGTCTGCGGATTTCCACCGCGAAGAGCGGTAACAATCAAGAAATCTGCAGATGGGCAGCGGCCGGAAGTCCAAACATTCCCTGTAGTGATGACCATAACCCAAATATAAGGATCTCAAATTTCAGTTTATTTAGGAGAACAACATGACGATCTCAGATGTGCTGATGGTAATTGCGGTGATCTGCATCTGGTCCCTGCTGCTGGTCAACGTGGCTCTGATTATAGCGGGCTATCTGTATTACATTAAAACTGAAAATGAGGATGTTCCGGAGATTAAGGGCGAGTATCCTTTTGTTACGATTATGGTGCCCGCGCACAACGAGGGCGTTGTCATCAGCAAAACCGTAGAATCCCTGCTGGCGCTGGATTACCCGCATGACCGGTATGAGATCATTGTGATTAATGACAACTCCTCCGACAACAGCGCACAGCTGCTGGGCAATATCCAGAGCCGCCAGCCGGAGCGCAATCTGATCATTATCAACACGGATGCAGTCACGGGCGGCAAAGGAAAGTCCAATGCGCTGAACATCGGCTTCACCCGCAGCAAGGGCGAATTGATCGCGATCTATGATGCAGATAATACGCCGGAGCGGACCGCGCTGAAGTATATGGTCGCTGAAATTATGAATGATGCCACGCTCGGGGCAGTGATCGGCAAATTCCGGACCCGCAACCGCGATGCGAGCCTGCTCACCCGGTTTATTAATATTGAGACACTGTCGTTTCAATGGATGGCCCAGGCCGGGCGCTGGAAGCTGTTCAAGCTGTGTACGATTCCCGGCACCAACTTCATTATGCGCAGGTCGATTGTAGAGAGCATCGGCGGCTGGGACGTCAAAGCAATCGCCGAGGATACAGAGATCAGCTTCCGGATTTACATGATGGGCTACCGGATCAAATTCCAGCCGAAATCGGTGACCTGGGAGCAGGAGCCGCAGACCGTGAAGGTCTGGTTCAAGCAGCGGACGCGCTGGGCCAAGGGGAATATCTATGTGATTGTCAAAAATATTCCGCTGCTGTTCGACCGCTCGGCGGCCAAAATCCGCTTCGATATCCTGTATTACCTGTCCATCTACTTCCTGCTGCTGATCTCGCTGGTCACCTCGGACCTGCTGCTCGTGCTGCATGCGATGGGCTATGTGCATACGACCATTGCCGGACTCAGCAGCTTCCTGTGGCTGCTCGCAATCATTCTTTTCGTAGTGGGAATCTTCGTCACTCTGACCACAGAGAAGGGCGAGATGAGCCTGTCCAATCTGTGGATCATTCTGCTGATGTATGTATCCTATTGCCAGCTGTGGATGGTCGTTGCCGCTTATGGGCTATACAACTATCTCAAAGACGTCATTTTCAAGCGGGAAGCCAAATGGTACAAGACGGAACGCTACTAAGGCACTCTGAGGCCAAGAAATCAGTGAAACAGGAGATACGGACTATGAACAAAAAACAGATCATGATGTGGGCGCTTTGCCTCTCCCTTTTCCTGATCCCGATTCAGCCGGCTTCCGCAGCTGCGGCGGTCCCGGGTGACGGAAGCCTGACGTACGAGACGACGTTTACCGGCAGCGACAGTTCACTTACGGGAACAAGCTCGCAGCAGCAGTATTTCACGGTAATGGATTACTGGAATGTGCAGGACCTTAAGGTCAATCTGCATTTTCAGATTTCGCAAATCACCGAGGATCAAATCTCCAGTGTCACGCTGTCCCTGAACGGCAGTCCTTTCTACTCCTTCAGGCCCTCTCTGCAAAACAACGGGGAGCAAAGTGTGACCATTCCGGCACCAAAGGGCTTCCTGAAGGAAGGAGTGAACACCTTAAGCATTCAGGGCTATCTGCGGACAGCCGCGGAGAATAACCAGGTCTGCTATGTGGACAACACACCGGATAACTGGCTGCATCTGTTCAATACCTCCAGTGTGGCGGTAGCTTATACGCCGAAGGCTTTGAGCGGCGGCATCAGCGATTTCAGCGAACGCTTTTCCGGTATGGATTATGTGAAAAGAAGTCAAAGCCTCTTAAGTGTGCCGGAGCATGCCAGCGGGTCTGAACTGGAAGCAGCCACCTATGCCTTATCGGGCTTCGCGAAGGCCAATACCCTGACCGGCAAGACGCTCCCGCTGCTGCCTTACAGTGAAGAAGCCGTTAAAGACAAGGGACTTGTGGTTCTGGTGGCCCTGGCGGATCATGTGCCGGACGGGTTGAAGCAGCAGCTTGATGCTTCCGTGGATCTGGGAGGGCATGCCCTCATCCAGCTGGTGAACAAGGATAGCCGGCCTACGCTGGTCGTCACCTCCAAGGATGAGAGCCTGCTGATCAAGGCCGGCCGGCTGCTTGCCAGCCGCCAGCTGGCGAGCCAGATCAGCAGCGATAAGAAGGTCGTCGATGATGCCACCGATGTGGCGTCTCCGGCTTTTGCCATCAACTCCAATGTGACCTTTACGGAGACCGGGGACAAGCTGACCGGTCCGAACCATCAGGAGCAGACCTACTTCGTCACTCTGCCTTCGAACCGCTCGATTGCCGACTCCGGCAAGATCAGTCTCGATTTCCGCTATGCGGAGAATCTGGACTTCGACCGCTCGCTGGTGACCGTGAGCATCAACGATACACCAATCGGCAGCAAGAGGCTGACCAGGGAGCTGGCAAACGGCGATATACTCAATCTGGCGATTCCGCAGAGTCTGAATATCTCCGGTAACTTCTCGGTGACTGTGGCGTTTGATCTGGAAATGAAGAATGCCATCTGTACTCCGAATACGGGGCAAATGCCCTGGGCCTACATCAGCAAGGAAACAGCCATGCAGTTGAATACCAAGGACCGCACGGATCTGCTGTTCAACAATTACCCGTACCCGTTCCTGCGCGATGAGATCTACAACCATGTAGCGGTCGTGCTGCCGCAGAAGATGGATCACTATACGTATCAGAGTCTGGCGAATGTTTTCAATCTGCTGGGTCAATATGCAGGCGGGAATACGGGGGATGTTCATTACTATACCGATGCCGTCAGTGCGGAGAATCTGCAGAACAACAATATCATCGCCATCGGGTCTTATAAGGACAACAAGGTGATCCGTGACAACAATGACAAGCTGTATTTCCGGTACAGCAAGGATGGGGCCACGATCCTCTCCAATGAGAAGATCAGCCTCGATGAACAGTATGGGGCGGAGATCGGCACGCTGCAGCTGCTGGAATCCCCGTACGAGAGCGGCCGCGGCTTCATGGCATTGACCGGAGTCAGCTCAGAGGATGTCTATCTGGTCTCCAAGCTGATCGCCAGCGAAAAGGACAAATGGAAGGTTTACGGCGACGGTGTGATCGCTGACAAGGACGGTAACGTCAGCGCGTACCGCTTCAAAACAATTGCAGGGTCTGACAAGGACTCTGTGATCACGCAAATAACGGAACGCAGCGATGTGCTGGGCTTCGTGGTGGCGGTTGTGCTTGCGGTCACGCTGGTGATTGTCTCGCTGCTTCTGCTGTTCCGCAAACATATGAAGAAACGGGGGGATAAGCGTGAGACGTAACCGCAGCAGCCTCTTTTCCGATCTCGCTTTTCTGGTGTTCCTGGTGCTGAACTTCATATGTATTGTGTTTATCGCAGGCTCGCCCGATCACTATATCCAGAACATTATTATTTTGAATATTGCTTTTCTTCTGGCCCTGGTGACCTATTTCACTACCGTGACTGCGGGGCTTGTGCTGAATCTTGCGTTTATCTTCGGCTACGGCTTCTTTGTCCTCTACCAGACGGTGTCAGGGGGCGAGACCATTGGCGTCAATACGTATTTCTGGCTGATTATGACACCGCTGCTTACGGTAGTAATCTGGGTATTTGCCTCCCGAACCCGGGAGCTTCAGGAAGAGAATGAGCAACTGGAGAAAAGAACGGCCAACCTCGCTACCGTTGACGAAAACACGGATCTGCGGAATATCCTCTCTTTTCAGAAGGATGCCAGCCTGTTCACGGGGATTTCCACCCGCTACAGCATTCCGCTGACACTGCTTGTGGTCAAGGTGAAATACTGGAGTGAAATTCGCCGCCTGATCCCGGAGGAGCAATTGTCCGAGGCGATCTACGATGTATCCCAGCTCAGCCAATCCAGTATCCGCACCAATGATGCACTGTATCTGCTGGACAAGGAGGATGCCACTTGGGGGCTGCTGCTGTTCACGGACCGCGAGGGAGCCAAGATTGTCATCGAACGGATCAAATTCAAGCTGCAGGAATTGAATGACACGGAATTCTCGGCCAAATACAAGGTGAATCTGGGGCTGAAAATCGGGGCTGTACAATATGAGGCAGAGACGGTTGAGAATCCGTTCGACTTTATTTTGCAGGCCAAGAAGCAGCTGGAGTATGATGTGTAGCCGTTAAATAGTCTATATCTGTAAAAATGGCGATGAGCAGGCTGGCGGGCTCATCGCCATTTGGTTTGTTCGCCCTTAAGCAGGCATCTGCTTGGAAACAACGGCAGAAATGCCGTTGTTGGAGGACCAGCAGTCAGTTTGCTCTTGCCCAAGCTTAGGCTGAGAGGCGGAAGTCTGGACCCGGGGACCGGGCTGTACTAAAATTAGTTTATCCGCTGCCGATTATTGGCAGCATGGGGACTAACACTACCGGAACTGGCAGTACGGAAACCTGAGCCTCGGCTGCAGTGAGCTTCATTCTGGCAACCGGCCCCCGGGGTATCGGAAGAAGGAGGCAGAGAAGAATGGATTTGGGTCTTACAGGGAAATCGGTATTTGTCGCAGCAGCCAGCAAAGGGCTGGGACTGGCCACCTCGCTGGAATTCGCACGCGAAGGCGCGAAGGTGACCATTGCCAGCCGTAGCCTGGAGAAGCTTGAGGCGGCCCGGCGGGCCATCGCCGAGGCAACCGGGCGTGAGGTGGCTGTGGTGCAGATGGATGTGAACCGCCCGGAGGAGATCGGGCGGGCGATTGCAGCCGCCGCCGAATACGGAAGCGGGCTGGATGTGCTGGTTACCAATGCCGGAGGCCCTCCGGGCGGCGGCTTCGGGGAGATGACCGACGCGGATTGGAACGGCGGCTATGAGCTTACGCTGATGGGTACGGTGCGCATGATCCGCGAGGCGCTGCCTTACTTGCGGTCAAGCGGCGGCGGCCGCATTGTGGGCGTCAGCTCTGTATCGGTCAAGCAGCCGATTAGCGGCCTGATCCTCTCGAATGTCTTCCGGGCGGGCGTGAGCGCGCTGTTCAAGACGCTTGCGGCCGAGCTTGCCCCGGAGGGCATCCTGATCAATTCACTTGCGCCGGGGCGCATCGGCACTGACCGGATTCTGCAGCTGGACGGCAAGCGGGCGGAAGCCCGGGGCATCTCCCGGGAGCAGGTCGAGCAGGAGGCGCTGGCCCAGATTCCGGCCGGAAGAAGCGGCACGCCGGAGGAGTTCGGCAAAGCGGCCGTGTTCCTCGGCTCATTTGCCAATACCTATATTACCGGCCAGTCCCTGCTGATCGATGGCGGGATGGTGAAGTCGCTGTAATGTTTACGTTCAGTACATTAAGTGAAATACCGCTGCAGGACGCAATTGCTGCCTGGAATACAGGGTTCGAGGATTACTACACGAATTTGCAGATGGACTGCCGGGTTTTCCTGGGCAGGTTCCACCGGGAGGATCTACTGCCGGAGGAATCCATCATGCTCTATGCGGACGGTGAGGCGGCGGGCTTCACCCTGAACGGGGTCCGTACGGTAAACGGGGAAAAAATGGCCTGGAATGGAGGGACTGCTGTCCTTCCAGCCTACAGGGGCCAGGGAATTGGCAGACGTTTGCTGGAAGAGAATATGCGCAGATACGCGATCGCCGGAGTGCAGATTGCAACGCTTGAAGCCTTTGTGCAGAACGAAACTGCGATTGCCCTATATGAAAAGTACGGCTACCGTTCGAAGGGAACAACGCTCTTCTACGCATTGAACGGTGAGTTCACTGTTCCACTGGAGTCCGGACAAGCTTCCGGGGGCGGAGAAGAAGACGGTCTGAAGATTCGCGAGTGCGCAGCTGCAGAAGCAGCGGCGCTGCCGTTCTACGACTATTCCGGTCCCTGGCAGACCCACTGGCCCAGCCTAAAGGACGGACGCTGCCTGATAGCCGAGAAGAACGGGGCCGCACTGGGGTATATCCAGTTCCGGCGGGTATACTCAGAGACGGGACAGCTCAGCGGGATTCAGCTGTATCCCGGCAAGCTGCGGGAAGACTTGCCTGCTGCGGGTAGGCTTATCCATCTGCTGCTTAGCCGCATCTTCCGCACTAGCGGGAGTGGAGTCAGCCTGGGTACGGTGCATACCCCGTCTTCCGACCATAGAACACGCAGCTGGCTGGAAGCCGCCGGGTTCAGCGTCCGGAGTGAGCTTTTACACATGCATCAGGTGCTGGGTTAATTTAGGTGGTTGACTCAGCGCCCCCGATCGCGTATGATAGTATGGCGTGTAAATCTGTGGATTTAGTTATCTCCCAAGAGATCGCTTCATTTTGCCATAGAGATTGTATATGTACGGGAAGGAGGTTACTACAATGAAAGAAGGCATACACCCTAAATTCAACCAGGTGATTTTTCTGGATGCCAGCGTAGGTTTCAAATTCCTGAGCTCGTCCACCAAATCGTCCGGTGAAACTATGGAATGGGAAGACGGCAACACTTATCCAGTGATCCGTGTGGACTCCAGCTCCGCATCCCACCCGTTCTACACTGGTAAACAAAGAGATACCGAAACTGGCGGCCGTGTTGATAAGTTCAAACAACGGTTGGCTCAGAAGAAATAATAGCTTTACCGCACAGAGGATATTCCGCAGCCATGCAGATGGCATACAGGAAGTCCTCTTTTTTTTGTACAGGCTGCTTATTCCGCACAGATAACGGGTATTTATAAGTAGGTGGGAAGTGGAAGGTGTCAATTATAGCGATTGGAATGGCATGTAATGTGTATTCTGAAAGGTAGTTGATTTCACCCATGTACTATCTGAAAGGCAAAAACAAATCGAGATGGCGTCGATTGTTTACTGGAAAAGTACCCTAGCCTGTGGAACCTGGCTTAATTAAACATTCACTTCTCACCTTTTGAAGACTCTGCGGGCTGCCTGCAGGGTCTTCGCTGTGTTGTATTCACACAGTAAAAAGCCGCGATCCTGCATTTGCAGGGCATCGCGGCTTTTTTGAAGGATATAGAAAATCAGAAGTCTGCCTTAATTCTTCTTCGTCTCCAGAACCACTTTCATTGCGGTGCCTGTTGGAGGCAGGCTGCGGGTCAGGAGGGGACCATAGAAGCCGATCACTTCGGCTCCCTGGATCAAATCGGCGGGGGATACGGCCTCGCCATTCTCATTAATGACAGCCGTGTCCTTCGTCAGACGAAGCACGACCTCGTTTTGCGACTGTTCGCTCAGCGCACTCCCGTGAATACGGATGCTGACCGTGCCATCCTCCGCGGTGATGACCTGCTGGATCGTGCCTGCTGTGCCAAGCAGCTCGCCTTGTATCTCCCCGTCCAGTACAGTGATCTGATAGGCCGGCGTTTGCGGAGGCAGGCTGCGGGTGGAGATCAGGGAGTGCTGTGCCTCCACGGTCATGCCGATGCGAAGCCCGCTGAAGGCCAGCTCCGAGCCGTCTTTGCGGACAAGCTTGGTATCTTTGCTAACATTCAGAACGATACCTGCGGTGCCGATGCCCCTGATACGCACGGACTGGTAGCTGTCCGCATCGGTAATGGCCGTGATTACGCCGGTCTCACTGATATGCTCTGCTGCCGGAGTGATCGTGATCTGTTGTTTCTCCACGCTGACCGATTGACGCAGCACTTTGCTTACAAAAGAAGCGGGGACATACAGCTTGTTCTGCTTCGTTTGCGGAGCTGTTCCGAGCTTAGTGTACATCTTATTGATTACATAGCGGTCCTCGCCGCTTTTTACAGTTGTGAAGATGCTGCCTTTATTCAGGTCTACAGCCTTCGTCTGTACATTCCAGGTAACCTTGAAGCCAAGCGCAGCGGCAACGGCGCGTAGAGGAACCAGCGGCTCTTTGCTGCCCGAAGGCTGGAAGCCGGACTCTGAAAGAGCAGAACCGTCCATGGAAATGGAGAATATTCCAGCTGCAGCAGCAGTTGATGTCTGTACGGTATTGTAATTAGATATGGAAGCAGCGCTAGGGGCTGCAGAGACCCCTCCGGTTGTAAGGGCGAGTGTCAAGGTTAGCAGGATGGCACTTGTTTTCAGTAAAGTGTTCATAGGGGATGCTCCTTTGATTCAATTTCTCGGATGTCATTCTATTAACTTTTAAACGTCTTAGCCTACTATTTTGTTGCATAAACTCCGGATCGGTTTAAAATGAAAATATTGACAACAGCTTCAACAGAAACGGTCAGGAGGGGAATTATGTATCAGACTTACATTTTTGATCTATATGGCACATTGATTGATATTGAGACAGACGAGGAGCAGCCCGAAATCTGGGAGCGGCTGTCGCTTCATTTCAGTTATCATGGGCTGAGTATTAAAGGGGAGGAGCTGCAGCGGCGTTTTCTGCTTGAACGGGACCGTCAGCTGGCTGCTGCCGCACAGCACTGTGAGTTCCCGGATTTTGTGATGGAGGAGGTGTTCCGCGCGGTGGCCCGCGATTTGGGCGGAGATCCTGGACAAGCCTGGCTGCATGAAACCGTAAGATGGCTGCGTACCTTGTCGATGATGAAGATTTCCCTGTATGACGGGGTTGACGAAATTCTGCAGCGCTTAAGATCACGCGGAAAAAAGGTATTTCTGCTCTCCAACGGCCAGAAAACCTTCATTGAAGCCGAACTGACCATGCTGGGCATCCTGCATTTATTCGATGGTGTGGCGATTTCGTCAGAGGCAGGGATCAGCAAGCCGGATCCGCTGTTCTACCGCTATCTGACAGAGAAATACGGGGCGGATCTAAGCTCGGCGATCATGATCGGCAACGATCCGCGTACCGATATGGCCGGTGCGGCGGCGGTAGGGATTGATTCCTGCTATATCCGCACAGCCTCTTCTCCGGCGGACGTTCCGGTACAGAGCACCGTCCAGATCTGGGATGGCGATTTGCGCAAAATCCCCGGCTGGAATTTGTAGCCTTCACGCTGGTTAACACTCGGCTGCGTACGCTCGCGGAATGGGGGTGATGGCTCGAGCATTCCGTTAATCCTCCTTAGTGCGCAACATTTGCCCCACCGGCCTGGACCGCTTTATAATAGGGCCATGATCTTAATTTGCTGGAGAGAAGGGCTGGACCATGACTTTAATTATCATCGCTGTATCCCTTGTGGTGCTGGCCGCAGTGGCTTACATTGTAATGACCTTCTATCCTAGCTTTGGCCGCAGAGCTTCCAGGAAGGAAAAGCAAATCATCAGCCGCTCGCTGAATTATAAGAATGGCAAATTTGTCTATCCGGCTGCAACCGTGATGATGGAAGGCAGCGCAGGAAACGGCTTGTCCATTCTCAAGGATTTCATCAAAGGCAACCCCCGCTCGCGGCCGCCGCAGCCTCTGATTCCAGAGAAGCTGCTGCCCGGTTCGATTCAGGCAACCGGGGACACCCGGGTGACCTGGTTCGGGCATTCTGCCGTGCTGCTGGAGATAGATGGAGTAACGCTGTTCCTTGACCCTATGCTGGGGCGCTCGCCCTCCCCGTTTCCATTTGTCGGAGGCCGGCGGTACAGCAAGCAGCTGCCGGTTGAGATTTCCGAGCTGCCCCGCATCGATGCCGTGCTGCTCTCCCATGACCATTATGACCACCTCGACTATGGCTCGATCAAGCAGTTGAAGGACAAGGTAGGCATGTTCATTGTACCGCTTGGCGTCGGCGCCCACCTGCAGCGCTGGGGAGTGAGCCGGGAGAAGATCCGTGAGCAGGACTGGTGGGATGAGATCCAGTATGCGGGGCTTACGCTGACGAGCGCTCCGGCAAGGCATTTCTCCGGCCGCAGTCTGCTGGACCGCAACACCACGCTCTGGTGCTCTTGGATTATCCGGGGGGCAGAGACGAAGATCTTTTTCAGCGGCGACAGCGGCTATGGCCCCCATTTTGCCGAGATTGGCGAGAAGTATGGCCCATTTGATCTGACACTGATGGAATGCGGGCAATACGATCCGCGCTGGGCCGATATTCATATGCTCCCGGAGCAGACGGTTCAGGCGCATCTGGATGTACGCGGGACACTGATGATTCCCATTCATTGGGCGGCATTTACCCTGTCGATGCATGACTGGACCGATCCGGTGGAGCGGGTCTTCGCAGCGGCGAAGGCGCACGGCGTGCGGCTGGCTACACCGCGCATCGGCGAGCCGGTCTATGCGGGTTCCGCGGAGGTTCCTTCACTTGCGTGGTGGAAGTGAGAGGCTTGGCGGAGCATGGAGTTATGGTACAATGAACAAGCATAAACGCCAGGGGAGCTGAAGAAATAGTATGAGCGATCAGATAAATGAGCAGGAATTGGTGGAGGTATTATCCGCGCAGACGAAGGTGGACCCGAAGCTGATCCGGCTGGTGCTGAAGCATGAGCAGACCTTTATTAATAAGGCTAAGGCGAATGCCAAAGGCGAGGTGGACATCGACAATGATGATCTGGTGGACTATGTCGTCGCCCAGCGCGATGTGAAGCTGGATGAGCTGACCGTGGAGAGCATTCTCGATGCGGAAATGGATTATTTAATGGATAAAGGGCTGGCGGGATATATCGACTAACCCTTGCCACTGCCCGGTTTAGGGCCTTTGCAGAGGTTCTTAGACCGGGCAGAATATTTTTATTTTTAGTGATTTCTTTGCTTTCGGAGAATTAGTGTGGTAGAATGAATTTAAACATAAAGTTAAACCTTAATTCACATATTGTAAAGGGTTATCATTTGTGCGTATGAAGCCTTTTCCAATGTGTGAATTTTTATTTGTTCGTACAATACGTAGGAATAAAAGGACATGTGTTAAATAAAATTTTGGAGGTAATATCATGCAAACAGGTACAGTTAAATGGTTCAATGCAGACAAAGGTTTCGGTTTTATCGAGGTTGAAGGCGGAAGCGACGTATTCGTACACTTCTCCGCAATCACTGGCGAAGGCTTCAAGTCTTTGGACGAAGGCCAACGCGTTGAGTTCAACGTAACTCAAGGCGCTCGTGGACCACAAGCCGAAAACGTTGTAAAACTGTAATTTGAAACCAAGCTGCCCTTAACACAAGTTGAGGGCAGCTTTTTTTTTGACCCCGAACAAGCCGCTGCAGCCCGCCACAACACCGCTTAAGGGTGTGGAAATCTTCTCAATTCGAACCAAGGAGGGGTACTTATGTATTTTCGTAAAAAAGCGCTGGAGGATCTTCCACAGGAAGACACAGCCATTTGGTCCTGCACCAAAGAGGGTTGCACAGGATGGATGCGCGATAATTTTGCCTTTCAATATGTGCCTACCTGCTGGCAATGCAACTCCCCTATGACTAGAAGCATGAAGATACTGCCTATGCTTGTGAACACGAATTTGGACATGAAATCCATCAAGAAGGGGATTACCATTACGTAATCCGCCTGAGGGCCGCTGTATAGAACTGCCCGGCAACATAGAATACTTTAGCAGTCGGTTCCTTTTGAGGAGCGGGCTATTTTTTTGCTGCTTGCGGATTGACAAATATCCTGAAGAAGCAGATATTATATTCATGATCATTAATATACATAAATTAGGAATTAATTGAATGACTTCTGGAGGAGCTGCATCCCATGGTTGTTGCTGGAAGAATTCTGATTATATTGGTAAATGTTTTGAGTGTACTGGGTGCGGTATATAATGAACATATATTCTTTTGGATTGGAATAGTCTTGGCGGTTGCAGCAGTTGCAGTGGATATATATCACAAGCCTACCCGCCAAAAAGTGCTCACTTACGCTATCGGTGCGGTCCTGCTGGCTCTACTGTACGTAGCGCTGGATAAAGAGTGGATCACACCGCTCATGTTCATTTGATCCAAGCGATGGCCCTTAACGTAACCCCATACGAGGGGAACGGCTTAGGGGCTTTTTGCCGTGCAAGGCTAAGTGCAGCAATTCTTCTTGACAATTGTCGAAACTTTTGGAGAATAAGGTTGGAAACGCTGCCAGGTGAAAGAGGGAATTCTGAGTGTATGGAAAAATCAAAGAGCTGAATACGCTGCGTAATCAAATATTCATCGGATTTCTGCTTGTCATGCTGATTATTATTGCGGTTTCCGGGGCGTTCGTGTACAACAGGGTCTCTGATTTGCTGAAAAACAATGCAGAGCGGCATATTCAGCAGACGGCCGTACAAGCGAACGGGCGGCTCGATGCGCTGATTGACCAGATCGACAGCCTGATGGAGCAGGTGGCCAATCATCCGACCGTTCAGCAGCTGCTGACGGAAGAGCTGAACGGCGAATCCGTGTCCTTCAATCAGCGGCAGTCGCTGCTGCAGATTATCTCCAGCTATCAGGCCTATATGCCAAGTGTGGGTTCCCTGGAGCTGTATACGGCGGATTACCGGCTGCTGTTCCCGATCAAGGATGGCAGCCTGGGGACAAGGATTAGTGATCCATATATCACAGAAGCTAATGTCCAGAAGGGCAGGCTGGTCTGGATCGGCGTCGATCCGAACGACAGCGACAGCCTGCTGGCTATCCGCCAGGTTAGCCTGCTGGACCGCTGGTTCTCGCGGGGCGGCTATCTGATGGCCCGGATTCAGCGGAGCTACTTCCAGCTCGATGATCCGCTGTCCGGCAGCGACGGGGACGAGTCTGTGCTGCTGGTGAATGACGAAGGCCAACTGCTGGGCAGCAGCGAGGAGCCGCAGCCGGAGCTGCTGCCGCTGCTTGCCAGCAAGGATCAGACGGTCAGCTTCCAGGGCAAGGAATATGTGCAGGTGAAGCTGCGCTCGGACAAGACCAACTGGACGCTGCTGGTGCTTACTCCCGTGAGCTATGTCACCAAAGGTCTCTCTGTGCTGAGAACGGTATTGCTGGTCTCGGGCGGTATTGGAACGCTGCTGTTCCTGGTGATGTCTTTTGTGCTGTCCACGATGATTACGAGGCCGATTATGCATCTGATCCGGGCGATGCGCAAGTCCAGGCTCGGGGTTCTGACTCCGAATCCGGAATCGGTATCTACGATGGAGCTAAGGGAACTGAATAATACGTACAATGGCATGATTGCCAATATGAATGATCTGATCCGGGTGGTGTACGAAAAAGAAGTGCTGCAGAGCCGGACGGAGCTTAAGGCGCTGCAGGCCCAGATCAACCCCCATTTCCTGTTCAACACGCTGGAGGCGTTCAACTGGTCGCTTGAGGAGAAGGGGGAAGAAGAACTAGCCGGGCTAATGGTGGTGATGTCAAGACTCTTCAGGTACATTATCGGCAATTCGAACTCCGATGAATGGGTTACGATTGGGGAAGAGCTGGAGCAGGTCAAGCGTTATCTGAAAATTATGGAGATGCGGATGGGGGACCGCCTGTCCTGGAATATTCAGCTTGAGCCGCAGGAGGCAGCCGTACCGGTGCCCAAGCTGCTTATTCAGCCGATTGTCGAGAATGCCATTCTCCATGGGGTGGAGAGCCGGGTAGGCAGCGGAACAGTCAAAGTCACCGTTACCCCCGCCCTTCGTGAAGGCTGGACCCGGATCGCCGTAGAGGACAACGGGGCGGGGATGGATCAGGACATGCTTCAATCCCTGTATAATGCGCTTGCGGGCGGGCCGTCCGCCTCAGCCAAAGGTACAGGAATCGGGCTAGTAAATGTGCAGCGGCGGCTCAAGCTGTATTATGAAGAGCAAGGAACGATGATGGAGGGACTCAGCATCGAGAGCAAGCCGTCTGAGGGGACCCTCATTACTTTTGAAATTCCAAATAATGGAGGGCATATATATGAGCCTGGGCAATAGGACGATTCTGGTGGTGGATGATGAACCAAGAACACGGCAGGGAATCCGGCAGACGCTGGAGACCTGGGGGGCTGGCCGCTATATCGTAGAAACGGCTGATAACGGAATCGAAGCGCGGGAACGGCTGCTGCACGGACGGGTGCATCTGCTGATTACCGATGTCCGCATGCCTGAGGTCAGCGGACTGGACCTGATCCGTTCCCTGGAGGGGCAGGTCCGCAAGCCGGTGATTATTGTGATTTCCGGCTATGCCGAATTTGAATATGTGCAGCAGGCGTTGAGGCTTGGCGCGTTCAACTATCTGCTGAAGCCGCTGGATAAGGGAGAGCTGCTGGAGGTAGTGGAGACAGCCCTGAAGCAGGAAGAAGAGCTGCAGCGCCGTGAGAAGCTGGAGAAGCTGGTCGATCACAAGCTGATGGAGATTGACCCCGATACGGAAGGCATGGGCGAGCCGGTCAAGGAAGCACTGACCTTTGTGGAGCAGCATCTGCACGAGCAGCTGACCATGGCCGAAGTAGCCGGAAGGATTCACTTGAATGCCAGCTACTTCAGCGTGCTGTTCAAGGAACAGACGGGGGTATCGTTCAGTGAATATTTATCCCGTCTGAGAATTCAGCGGGCCAAGGAGCTGCTGCTGCAGACCCGCCTGCCCATTGGAGAGATCGGTGAGCGCGTGGGCTACCGTACCGATAAATATTTTATCAAGGTATTCAAGTCTCTGGAAGATATGAGTCCGAGCCGATACCGCCAGCAAATGAAGGATGAGCGCAGCGAAATTCAATAAAAGTGGAATTATTGCCAATAAGCGTGATCTTATAGTCCTCCGGCTGTAATGCTAGAATATATCTGAGAGCGGTTGCATTCACCGCAAACGAAAATGTGGAGGTTATAGGAATGCCTAGGAACAAGGTAACCCAAAGCCTGGTCATGGCATCTATGCTGGCTTTAGTTCTGTCGGGTTGCGGCTGGGGAAACGGAAACCATGCGGCCACAGGCGATGCTGAGGCAGCCACTGGTGCAGCATCAGAGAAGGTGACGATCAGAATGATGCATCTGTGGCCGGCGGGAAGCTCGGCCCAGCAGAATAAGCTCGTTGGCCAGATCATCGACGATTACCAGAAGGAGCATCCGAACGTCACGGTCAAGCAGGAAGACCTGGAGAATGAGCAGTACAAGAACAAGCTGAAGGTGCTGTCGGCTTCCAATGACCTGCCGGATGTCGGTATTACATGGGCGGCGGGCTTCATGGAGCCTTATGTGAGGGGGGGCTTGTTCGCTCCGCTGGATGACATCCTGGGCGGCGAGCGGCTTAAGGATAAGTTTGTTCCCGGGACTACCGAAGCTTATGTATTGGACGGCAAAACCTATGCTCTGCCGATCGAGCTGAACATCTCGCCGGTATACTATAACAAGGACATTTTCGCCAAATACCATCTGCAGGTTCCGGCTACGTATGATGAATTCAAGCAAATTGTGAAAACGCTCTCGGATAATGGCGTGGCCCCGATTGCTCTGGGCAACAAGGACCGGTGGACAGGCTCCCTGTGGTACATGTATCTGGCCGACCGGATCGCCGGCAGCGATACCCTGAAGAAGGCAACGGATGGATCAGGCTCCTTTGATGATCCGGGTCTGATCCAGGCTGCGGCTGAAGTGCAGACACTGGTGGACATGAACGCCTTCAACAAGGGCTTCAACGGATTATCCAATGATGAAGGCAAGTCGGAATTCGTGAGCGAAAGAGCGGCCATGTACCTGACGGGAACCTGGGAGCTGCCGAACTTCACGACCAATCCGGAGATTCCGCAGGAGTTCAAGGACAAGGTCGGATTCTTCAAGTTCCCTACCGTAGAGGGCGGCAAGGGGAATATCAACAGCTGGGTGGGCGGTCCCGGCGTCGGCCTGTTCGTAGCCGAATCCTCCAAGGTTAAGGAAGAGGCCAAAGCGTTTATCGAATATTTCGTAACCAAATGGGGAGACGACTCTGTTACGACAGCAGGCGTTATTCCGGCGACCAAAGTCGATACTTCAAATTCCGCGCTGCCTCAGCTGTATGTGGATCTGCTGAACGAGCTGAACAATGCCAGAAGCATTACGCTGTTTGCCGATGTGCAGATGAAGCCGAACGCCGCCCAAGTCCACCTGGACATGATTCAGGCACTGTTCGGCAAAGCGGTAACGCCGGAGCAGTTCGCGGCCAAGCATAAAGAAGCGATAGACAAACGAAACTGAGGGATTGCAGGTTCTGTGAAAGGGTAACGGGCGAGCCATGCAGACTTATGCGAGGTTATAAAATGGGATGTCCTACAGCCATGTCGAAGGCTTGCAGGGCATCCCATTTCTGTGTGCGCTGCTCCAGAGAAGGAGCCTAGCCCTTGCTGCGGCAGGAGAAGCTGAAGAATTCCTCATCGGCGAAGGAAATCTGGTCAAAATCATATTTATCCGCCAGAAGGGACAGTTCTTCATTGGCAGGAATCGGTGCACGCTCACTTGTGTAGCCGATGTGCTGGTGATGTTCCTTCAGGCCCTGCCGTGTTCTGGAGTGGGCAATCATAAAAGTGCCTCTGGGAATGAGGCTGCGCCGTGCGTTAGTGAACAGCATGTCCAGATTAGAGAAATGGGGGATGCTGTTATAGATCAGCACATAGTCAAAGCCCCGCTGACAGGTGAAGGGCTGCTCGAAATCGGCACAGGCTGTCTCAGCCTCCGGGAAGGCAGTATGCAGTTTCTCCAGCATGGCTGAAGAGATATCCATTGCCAGGTAACGGCTGGGGGAAATCTGAAGATGCTTAAGCGCGTGGAGAATCACACCGGTGCCGGAGGCTACGTCCAGGAGGCTCTGTCCGCTCTGTATACCAAGGAGGCTGACTGCCTTTTCCGCCTGGCGTATCGCTTCATCACTGTTGCTCCAGCCGGCAGCGAGGATATTGAACCGCTCAGACTGCGTTTCTTTCAATGATTCATTCATTGTCATCGCACCCTTCACCCTTCTCTTTTATAATTGGAACTTTCTATGTATAAGAAGAGCGGTTCACCGGCTGAAGAGATCAGGTTGAACCGCTTTTTTGTTATTTAGGAAATAATCCGATAGCCTTGTTCCAACTAGGGCTGGCGAAGAAGCCGGTGAGCAGTGCTAGTTGGAAAAAGGGAGCTTATTTCTCCCTAAAATCAACAATTGTGAGAGTTAAG
>RCUU01000758.1_pt1 | contig 17120 bp, 14 predicted proteins | sample 2166211 | NCBI WGS metagenome assembly RCUU01 (sample SAMN09932620, study PRJNA488358) | compost metagenome | feature: garden; material: soil; isolation source: compost soil in phenylacetic acid-enriched culture | place: Germany: Experimental Botanical Garden Goettingen | collected 2016-01-27
TGAAATATCGTGAAGAGAACGGTAAGTTCACGACTCGGAAGCAGCTGCAAAAGGTACCTCGCCTGGGTGCCAAGTCCTATGAGCAATGCATCGGCTTCCTGCGCATTCCTGGTGGAGACAACACCTTGGATCGCACGCCAATTCACCCTGAGTCTTATCCGGTGGTGGATCGCTTGTTCCGTGAGCTAAGCCTTGATGTGGATCAGCTGGGCAGCAAAGAAGTGGCTTCACAGCTGGAGGCGCAAAATGCCGAGGAGCTGGCTGTGAAGCTGGATGTCGGCGTGCCAACGCTTCGCGACATCCTGGAGAGCTTGCAGCGTCCGGGACGCGATCCGCGTGAGGAGCTGCCGCTGCCGATCTTCCGCACCGACGTGCTGAAGATCGAGGATCTGGTTCCAGGCATGGAAATGCAGGGGACGGTCCGCAACGTGATCGATTTCGGCGCATTCGTCGATATCGGCATCAAGAACGATGGGCTGGTGCATATATCCCAGCTCAGCGGCAGCTTTGTGAAGCACCCGATGGACGTTGTCTCCGTAGGAGACAATGTCACCGTCTGGGTGATGGGTGTTGACCTGAAGAAGGGCCGGGTCAGCCTGACCATGCGTCCGCCACGTGTTGAGGCGGGAAGCGTGAAATAGATAGACTCAAACAGTAAAACAGTGGCATTCATGGACGGGAAGTAAAGTCCTAGAATGCCACTGTTTTTTTAAATGAATGTCACCCGTTTTTTCAACTACGATCTCTGAGGGGAGACTAATTCATCAACAAACCTCTGCCATATCAGAGTATTGAAATTAGAACATAATCCTTCTTTTTGAAAGGAAGAGATGTCATTAATAAGCTGTTGGGGATTGCAATCCATTCCATTACTGTTCAATTTCTTAATTAACGTTATTGTTTTTTCAACTGCATTCGCTTTGATAAAACAATAAAGGGAATCGAAGCTTAGTTTTGGCTCTTCTTCAGACGCCTTCTCTAAATAGATTCCCCACTCATACCAGCCGCTTTCGTCTAAGTCGGTGAGGTTCTCAATGGGTGGAAATGATGAATAGGAGATATACTTGTTCATCAGCTTGAAGCCCAAGCTCTCGGCAATGACTTTGGAACCAGAATTAGTGGAGACGCACAACCACTCAATCTGGTTATAACCTTTCTCGAAGCATTGCTGGATTACTGCAGACACGACCTTCTTAGCAAACCCCATCTTCCTGTATTTAGGATCAGAAAGGATTCCTATAGCAATTCTGTCCCCTGCACAGCAGTCACTTAATGACCAACTGACAATGCAATCCTCATTACGGATATAACAACCGCAGCCTGATTCAGCGAATCTTTCATCGCTTCCCCAAGCCTCTGCCCAATCATATATCCTGTTCACATTGCTGTAGTTTTTGTGCTTCAGCTCCTCAAGATCGACAGATTCCAGAATATATCCCTCCGGAAGAGAGGGATCCGCTTTGACGAAATCCTCTTTGATCAGAGCATACTTATACCTTGTATAGTCTCTAATGAATCGGTTAGGATGAATATCTGCTATTTTCTCTTTCCATTCATCTGTATCGGGGGTTACACTATCCCAAAAATCCAGCATCTCCGATATTTTTTTATTAAAATCCTCATGGGTGGCATTACCTGCCAGCAGTTTTGTTTCACTGGTTTCGATGAAGAGAGCATCTGGATGTTGCTCTGAATTGACCATCACCTTGCCCGGCATTTCCCCGTTCAGAACTGAAAATACAGAGAGCTCGTTCTGACTTTTTATAAGATGGTTTACCTTTTCATAATCCTCATTTTTTAGAATAATGATCGTTCATTCCTCCTAATAGAATGCTAATTAAATTATATCTGAAGTTCATGTAACAACTCATTAAATACTTTGTCTATAATCAAACATTACCGATGTTGATCAGTCAATGCCTTGATTTCTACAAAATAAAAAGCGGGGGCAGAGCATATGAACAAAGCGCGAGGTGCTATAACTCCGATTGATATTAACAGGCACTAAAAAAGATGACTCCCGATGAATTCAGGAGTCATCTATTAACTGCCCCTTAAAGGTCTTCTTGTTTAAACTGTCCACAATTATGGTCACAGTTCGGACAGGAGTAGATCGCTTTTTCCTGATTTAAGAGGGTTTCGTTAGATTATGTAGCTTAGTAGCTAATTCATTTAAATGACTAATGCTGAGCACTGTTTCAGAAACATGTTGTTGCTGGACCTCAGCGCTCGCAAGGACTTGTTCAATGGCGGCTGTATTCTCCTCGGTTATTGCAGCCACTGAATTGACCTCACCTAGTACGAGGGTAGAAGCATGCCTGATGTGGTCACTTCTATCTTTCAAGTCTTCTGCTTGTTCAAGCACCTGGTGTGTATTATTCCGAATACCCTCGAACAACCGGGCGATATCTTCTGTGGAATTTCTTCCTGATTCTACCACAAGCAAACCGTTAGAAACCATTTCGCTAACTTGCACAACATTATGTTGAATGGTTCTAAGGATCTGGGTAATATCTGCGGAAGCATTGTGGGAGCTCTGTGCCAATTTTCGGATTTCATTGGATACGACTGCGAATCCTTTGCCATGTTCCCCCGCGTGTGCGGCTTCAATGGAAGCATTCAGCGACAACAGATTCGTCTGCTCCGCAATCCCTACGATACTGGAAACAATCGATTCAATCTTCTGATTTTCTTCATTCATTTGTGTCATCAAGCCAGCAGTTCTCGTTACGATATCTGTAACCTCTGACATATTTCCAGTTAAACGAAGGATTTCATCTTGCCCCTCCTGCGTGATTTGATCTGTATCACGGCTTCGATTGCTCATCGAGATGGATGCCGCATTTGCCTGCATAGCCGATTCGTTTAGCTGCTGCATGGCATTGGAGATCTCGCTAACACTTTGTGCTTGTGATTCCACCCCACTGGCAATCTCTTGAAAGGCAGTCACGACTTCTTTGGAAATGCGATCTGTTGTTAATACGTTGTTATGCATTAGGTTACTGGATTGACTCAGAACACCTACAGATTCCGTAACACCTGTAAGCACGGTCTCTATTTCCGCTCTTGCACGTTCAGCTTCGCTACTGCTCTTAGACATATTTTTGAACATTTTCGTACCAATCTGACTCTGATAGATTAGAACCAGTATCATGACGATGAGAAGTGTATTCATTCTTAACACATCTACTGAAGCGTAAATTGGTTTCGTCATAAGGAAATAGTTAAGTAAGATCCAAGATAGTACACCATTAAGAAGTAATGGACGATAGTTGTGATAAAGGGATACGATGCCTAGTCCCCAATATAGTATAAATGTGCTGATAATGCTGGTCCCTGCATCGATGTAGAAGTATGTAATGATATTAAAGCCAATAGCTGTTATGTACATAATATAGGGTGTAGCCAGACGCTTCCAAATTAGTACCGTACACAATAAGCCTAAGGGTACTGCTGCTGACATAATCGCAATTATTGTTTGTGGAAATCTGTAAAGCGAAATTGAACCGAACAACAAACAACCCCAAAACAAGTAAATTATTAATTTGTTGCGCTGATGTAACTCTGACATTTGATTCAAAGCCATATTCTCACTCCATAATGTAATAGTGTACTTCTGATTTTTTAGTTTAAGAGATTCCTGAAATGCTGTCTATGATGTTAAGTTCGGGGATGTTCGGAAAAATGATGTTTGGGAGAGTAATTAGGGAAAAATCTATATTTACCAACGAATCAGCTAATTTAGAATTATAGGGAGATATTACCTAAATAGCTATCATGGCATCAGGTAAGTGTCTATAATCCTAAAAAACACAAAAACCCCCTAGGTAAAATGGAGTTACCACACCACCATTTCAAATCCAAGGAGAGTTTTTTTGGCATTGTTAGATTGATACAAGCTATTATTCCGCAATAATCAAGCTCGTACGTTTTGTTTTAAACTTCTGCAGGAAGCTTCGATCGATATTACGGTCAGTAATAGTCCTGTATTATTGCTTGGAGAATGGTCTTTCTTTTAAATTGGCTGGAGGAAACTGCATCACTTGGCATCCCCCGCTTATTGTATCTGAAGAGCAATTAACATTTGCAGTTACCCTTTTGGATGAAGGATTGAGCAGATATAGTTAAGCTAAAAGCAAACTCCAAAACAAGCTTGAAAACAGGTTTCTTCCGCTCGTCTATCGGGTTGAAGGAACCTGTTTTGTTGTTTAAGGTGAAGTCCCTGCTCTCTTTGGGTAAGTTAAGAGTAGCAGTTGAAATAAAGGCTTCACACTAGGAGGAGATAACCATGGGAAATCCAGTGAAGGAACTGAAGAATAGCATGAATACCTTGAAACAGTCTCTCGATGGAGTTAAGCAATCGGTAGAAGGTTTGACAAACATTCATTACAGTTACAACTCATACCTTCTAATTATACGAATGAGAGGGAACCGCATTTAAAAAAATCTGCAGCAGCTCATTTACCGAGAGGTCCATACTGGAACGTTGCTCAGCTGCAAGCCAATCCTCTTGAACGATAATATAGCTGCAGGAGCTGCTTTTTAAATAGCTGTAAATAATCTGTGCTTCGTCAATTTCATGGCGGCTGATCGCTGCTGGCGACTGATTGGGCTCGCTCTGGAAAGTGTTCATAATCTCAGATTTTATTGCAGCTTGCAGATGTGTGATATCCGGCTGATCGTATAGTAGCTTGGTATGGGACAGGATACGGTTACCCTTGAGAAGAATGAGTTTAAGCGTTTGTTCATTCATAGCCTCAAGAATTGCAATATTCTGATTCTCCTGAGCGAATTCGATAACCTTCTCTTTATGAATCAGGAAGCTGACAGCTCCGATATAGTCTCTGTATTTGGCGGCAGTTTCGAAGTCATAATGCTCTGCGGCTATTTCCATCCGCTGTTCCATTTCCTCAAGGATGCTGGAATCGGTGCCGTTTAGCAGGGCTATGACTTGATCGAGGATTTTATTATATTGAACAGCAGCCTCACCGCCTGCACACATCCCTATGCATAGCCCAAGCGAATGGTTTAGGCATAGAGAATTTTTGAAGCTCGGGTTGCTGCAAAGGATTCTTGAGATTTCCTTGATGCCTTGCACCGCCCGCTCCACGGTACTTCTGCTTGTATAAGGGCCAAACACGTGAGCGCCTTCTTGGGCAATAGGATCGTAGGTAATCTCTAACGAACGTATTTTTTCATCCGCTCCTATTACGATGTAGGTATAGGCTTGCGGATTTTTCATTTTTTTATTGTACATTGGTTTGATCTCTTTAATTAGCTTGCATTCCAGCATAAAGGCTTCAAATTCGGTATCCGTATGGATGATTTCTAAATCTTTGATATTACGAACCAGCTGCTTCACCTTTGGAGAATGAGACTTTGAGTTTTGAAAATAAGATTGGACTCTCCGCTTTAACTGTTTGGCTTTGCCAACATATATAATATGGCCGAGGCCATCTTTCATAAGATATACGCCGGGAGTTAGGGGAAGGCTTTTAAGTTTTTCTGTTAAATGAATAGTAACCCCACCCTCTCAAAAAAGTTACGTGATAGTTTTAGTATAAGCGTGCAACCTTGATTTGTTCAAATCAGTCTGAAGATTGGAGGATCAAAGATGAGGAGGGATCTAATGAACTTCGTTAGAAACATCGGGTGGCTGGCGCTGATAGCAGCTATGTTATGGCTTACCGCATGCAACGGAACGCCAGAAGCGGGAACGGAGCCGAAGCAGACACCAGAGCAGTCGCAAAATCAGGCACCAGGGCAGTCGCCAGAGCAGTCGCCAGAGCAGACACCAGAGGAGTCGCCAGAGCAGACAACAACTGCACAGCCGGCGGCTACTACGGAACCACCACAGGAGACGCAGCCATCCAGCACGGATCATCCACAGGATCTGGAGGGACTTCCGCCATCCGCTCAGGAAGCGGCGACGACGGTCATAAGGTCGATTAGAAATAAGAATATGAAGCAATTGGCGGCATGGGTCCATGGGGAGAAAGGGTTACGCTTTTCACCATACGCATACGTGGATATGAAGAATGATCTTGTGTTCACCAGGGATGAAGTGGAAGGATTAATGAAAGACTCCACGAAGCGGGTCTGGCGAACGTTTGCCGGCTCGGGTGAGTTGATTGAAATGACATTCGCAGATTACTACAAGCGGTTTGTCTACGATGCGGACTTTATGCAGATGGCCGAGACTGCTGTGAATAAGGGACTTGGTCAAGGGACGACAATCAATAACTTAAACGAAGTGTATCCAAAGGATCAATACGATTTCGTTGAGTATCATATTGCTGGCATCGATCCTTCCGTCGAGGGTATGGACTGGCGCAGCCTGCGTCTAGTCTTCGAGAAGATTGGAGAAGATCATGCATTGGTAGGTATTATTCATGATCAATGGACGCCGTAGCTTACGGACCCAGATGACGTTAATTGCTTGAAATTAGCGTTTGGAGCGCAGCTTCGGACTCTAGTGCAGCTATTCCTTAGAAATAGGCACATTTTAGATGTTTATTGTGCCAACAGCGGCTATGGAGTCCGAAATCCATCTAAAAGTGGGATTTTGCTGCGAATAAGGTCAACTGTGTCCGGGTAGCGGGTGCGTACGTGCAGAAACTATGTAATTAAACGAAGTTGGGGTTTAGAACATGAGGGTAGGTCCAAAAAAAATGAAGGTACCTCAGTAGCCACTTTACGGCTTTTGGGGTACCTTCGTTTAATTAATTTTATTGCGCGGTGCTAGAAGAATAAGAAGCAGAGCCGGATACAGGTTTAGCGATCGCTTTGTATCCCTCTGGCAAATAAGTGGCAACAGATGCTTTGGTGATCACCTGTGCGTACATTTTTCCTGGTTCAGGAGCGGTCACATTGAAATAAATTACAGCTGTCTTGTCTTTACTGAATTCAATACGTTCTACTACAAGTCCATACCCAGGATTTGGTAGGTTATTAACGGTCAGCGTAGCTTTGTTTACCCCTTCACCCGCTTTGGTTAGTGTAACCTCAGTATCGTAGGTTGGAGTAGTAGGGCTGTCATTAGATCCAATTACGCGTTTGGCAAAAACAGCTGCATCATACGTCAGAGCGGCTGCTTCTGAGCGGGTAATAGCATCATTTGGCCGGAATTTACCGTTATTATCGAGTTTGACAATATGTGTGTTCAGCAGGATTTGGAGACTATTCATGACCTCTGTGGAGAGTTTATCGCCATCCTTAATGTCCACATACATCAGCGTAACAGGGAAGTTACCTTTACTTTGCAGCGCTTGAGTTAATAAGTGAGCGAATTGCGCACGGGTGATGGTTCCGTTAGGGTCCACTGTCCGATCGAGTGAAAGGCCATTTTGCTTGGCCGTCAGGAAGGCGGAAGCATACCAAGCTTTGTCGTTCACTTTATCAAAATAATCACTAGGTTTGGAAGAGCTACTACCCGTCTCTGGTTTCGGAGCCAGATTCAGCCCCCCAACGATGAACTGTATCCCTTGCGCAAAGCTTACTTTAGATTTAGGAGCGAACTTATCTTTGTCTACTCCACTTATAATCCCCTCTTTATGCAGGGAGTTTATCTTTGCTTCCGCAGGATCGCCTTTCAAATCTGAAAATGCAAAAGCGGATGCTCCAAATGACAGGCTTGCTGCTAGAATGCCGCAGGCTATCGTCATTGCTTTGACATTACTTATGAATAATGGTTTCTTCATTATGCGTCACCTCCATATTCTTAGATGGTAGATTAGACCAAAATGTTGCAGTGAAATTTAAATATTATAAAGATTCAAGTAAAACGTTATCCGCGAAGGAGTGACTCGGCACCATCTACATAGATCTCAGTTCCTGTGACATGGAAAGACTCATCCGAGGCGAGAAATAATACTAGATTGGCTACTTGTTCAGGTTTACCGGGCGCATCTTCCAGTGGATGATTGCCTTCCGGAAATTCTACAGGAATCTTCACTTCTTGAAGATCATCGCTCTTATCCGTATTATCTCCAATTTTAGTGTCGATCGATCCTGGACAGACGGCATTTACACGGATACCGTATTGCGCTAGCTCTAGCGCAGCCATTTTCATAAAAGCGACTTGGCCAGCCTTGGAAGAGGAGTACGCAGCAGCGCCAATGTTCGAAAACACTCGATTTCCGTTAATGGAGCTAGTGATAATGATGCTTCCGCCATGTTCTTTCATATGCGGGATGGCGTATTTCACTGTGGCGAAGGTGCTGCGCAGGTTGGTATCCATTGTCTGGTCCCAATCTTCGATTTCCAGCGTTTCTATAGGAGACCATGTACCATTAATTCCGGCATTAGCAAAAATAATATCAATCTTCCGAGCCTCATCCCCAACTTTACGAATGCTTTCTTCGACAAGACCAGGATTGGATACATCACATTCGATGACTGTAGCTGTTCCTCCAATGGATTCAATCTCACGTTTAGTTTCGTAGGATTCCTCAGGGGTGCGATCAAGCATATACACCTTAGCTCCGTGCTGGGCGAACCGTATGGCGGTAGCTTTTCCGATGCCAGATCCTGCGCCTGTGACTACTGCAACTTTATTTTGCAAACGTTTCTCTGTCATGATGAATTTCCTCCTCGACGTTAGATTTCTTAATAGTAATTACATACCCGGCATAGCTGAATCTAACCAATTTAGCAGGAGGGTGGAACAACAAGGAGGGATGTATTACTATGGGACATAAGGATGTGTACAGAAATAAATTTAGATCAATCCAGCTCATGATAGGGGAAGTATAGATGATTCAGCAGCAAGGGGCAGAACGAATTAATGTGGGGATATTTGCTCATGTGGATGCCGGTAAGACGACAACTACGGAGCATATTTTATATGAAAGCGGTCGCATTCGGGCGCTTGGCAGCGTAGACACTGGGACAGCATTGACAGATTCTATGGATGTGGAGCGGCAACGGGGGATATCCGTACGGGCGGCATTGGCCTCTTTTGCTTGGAAAGGTGTGCAGATCAACCTGGTCGATACACCGGGGCATGTCGATTTTTTGTCTGAGGTTGAACGGTCTTTACGGGTGATGGACTGTGCGGTGCTAATTCTTTCCGCAGTGGAAGGTGTGCAGGCGCAAAGTGAGATGATTTGGAATGCGCTGCGGAAGTTGGGGATTCCGACGCTTGTTTTTGTGAACAAGATGGATCGTGTAGGCGCTGATCCTGAAGCTGTGCTGGCAGAGGCACGGAACTATTTGTCTAGTGATATCATTCCTGTTCAGCAACCGTTAGGCAGAGAGCAGGCGTACATAGAAGCGATAGATTTGTGGGGGAGCGAGGCTGATCCTGCTGCACAGACGGAATTGTTGGAGGCATTGGCGGAGCGGGATGAAGAACTGCTGGAGACATATATGTCAGGCAGTCCTATTGAGCTTACAGCTTGGAAAAAATATATGAAGACAGCCTCCGCATCAGGACGCTTCTTCCCAATGGTCTATGGCGTTGCTGCCAAGGGACTTGGCATTACTGCATTGCTGGACGCGATGGTTGAGTATTTTCCGCGGGCTGGTGGAAATGTTGAGGGCCCGGTGTCAGGTATCGTATACAATATTCAGCGAGATAAAAGCATGGGGCGAATGGCATTTGTCCGCCTTTATGAAGGGACCATTCGAAACCGCGATACGGTGATGAACTACACGCAGGATATTCAGGGGAAAGTAACCCAAATTCGCAAGGTCGAGGGGGGGCGTACTGAGGATGTCGGAGCGCTTGAAGCGGGAGATATTGCTGTTATCTATGGCCTTTCAGGGGTGCGGATCGGTGATGTACTCGGGCATCCGGAGGCCATTCCGGAGGAAGCGAAGCTGGCTGTACCGCTGCTAACGGTGCGTGTATTCTGGGGAACCGATATGGATGATCATAAGGTTATCGGAGCATTACAGGAGCTGGCGGATGAAGATCCACTCTTGGATGCGCAGTGGCTGCAGGATGAGCGGGAGCTGCATATCAAAGTGATGGGACCAATTCAGCTGGAGATTCTGAACAGTGTTCTGGAGGAACGTTATGGCTTCAAGGTTACCTTTGGTCAGCCATCTGTCATTTATAAAGAAACACCAGCCTCTGCTGGGGAAGGTTTTATTGCTTATACGATGCCGAAGCCATGCTGGGCGATTCTGCGGTTTCTTATTGAGCCAGGCCCTCCAGGTAGCGGGCTAGTCTACGATTCGATAGTGCGGAGCTCCGATTTGCTGCCGCAATATCAGAGCGAGACAGCACGTCGTGTGCCGGAAGCGTTGCAGCAGGGCTTGTACGGCTGGGAGGTTACCGATCTGAAAGTAACTTTGATTGAGGGCCAGCATCATGTATGGCATACCCATCCGCTGGATTTTGCCGTAGCAACGCCTATGGGAATTATGGACGGGCTCGCCCGGGTAGGCACTAAGCTGCTGGAGCCGATTCTTCAGGTTCGCATCGTAGTCCCTGAAGAGAATGGTGGTCGTGTAATGAACGACCTGGTTCAAATGCGAGGCACGTTTGATCCGCCTGTGCTGCAAGGTGAGCGGATGATCATCGAAGGACGACTGCCGCTGGCAACGTCGCTCGATTATCCTGTTACTTTAAGCTCCTACACGAAGGGGCGCAGCACATTCACTTCTTTTTTTGCCGGCTATGAAGAATGTCCACCTGACGTATCCGCTGAGCGCACCCGCCGGGGTGTGAATCCACTGGATCAGGCAAAATATATATTGAGCGTGCGTAAGGCGCTGCAGGGCTGAGTTGAGGGAAGAAGGGCATTGCCTAACAGGTAGAGTGAAAGAACTAAGGAAGGTGGTTGCAATGTTAGTACTAAGATATACTCAGAAATTATTAAAAGATATGAAAGTAGCTCCAGTAGAAGTGGAAGATATCCCTACGTTTTTTAGTTGGCATGTAAATATACTGCAGCTTAGAAAAAAACATATTGTATTTGTGCATGATGCAAGTCGGTTATGTATATTACTGGATGGAATAAGAAGTGGCCAAGCTAATAAACTAGTAGAGAAGTTCAGAACAGAACTTAAGGAGTATTTGTTGCAGGAGGGTTTCAAGAAGCAGCTTATTAATCAGTATTTATTAGAGGCCGGAGAAATAACTATCTCTCGTACAAACAATAAAAGTGTTCTTGGAACCATGAATGAAATAACACTATACAATTCGGTATCTCATAGTGATTTCAACAGCTTGTTTGAGCGGAATAAGTGGCTGAACACTATTATATACAAACCCATTGACTATAATCAGCCAATTCATGTCTTCAGAGAATCCTTAAGCAGTTATTATTCATAAGTAAGTAATATCAATGTTGGGCTAGCTGAAGCTTTTATAAGAAATCTGAAGGGGGAAAATAAATTGAAGATCAGAGAAGCAACCTCTAGTGATATAGACGGGATTGCTTTCGTCCACGCTACGAGTTGGAAAACCACGTATAAAGGGCTAATATCGGACGAGTTTCTTGATAGTATTACCGTGGAAGCTAGAAAGAAGCGTTGGATTCTGAATTTTGAAAATCCCCATAAAGACGAGGTTATGTATGTAGCTGAAGATGAGGCGGGGACGATTATTGGATTTGGAAATGGAGGCGCTCGAAGAAAGGCAGATATGTACGATGCAGAGCTATACGCACTTTATTTGCTTAAGGAATACCAAGGACAAGGTCTAGGGAAGCTGCTCATAAGAAGTGTAGCACAGCATTTAATGGAGAAAAGTTATAGCTCGTTCATGACTTGGGTGCTGGTGGGCAATCCGGCGATTCATTTCTACCACAAAGTGGGTGGTGAATCTGTTGCGATGAAGGAAGTGAAAATTGGAAATGAGATCGTTGAAGAGATCATGATCGGGTGGAGAGATATTGGAGTTGTAGGTAGATAAGCCAACCTAATAGGCGGGACTTTTAGCTCGGATGGAGCTCCCACATCATCTGGAATATAGGCTAGAAAGCCGACGGAGCAATATGTAGGAGTTTTAATTGTATTTTATACATCTATTTTCGTGATTTATTACGCTATGGGTGAATTCTCTAGTTTTTAAGTGCAGAGAAGGAAGAATATTATTTATAATTGTTTTTTTGCTAAAAACTATGGTGGTTTAAAGGTTGGGAGAGCGTGAACGATAAACAAACACGTTTATTTCGTATGGAGCAATTGAAAAAAAGAATAAAAATAGAAAATCCATCAGGATCTCTATACAGTGAATGTATCGAAGCTTTAGGTTCTAATACAAGAATTTATAGTTCAGAAAAGTCTTCTGAGATTATAACTTTGATGGAGAAAATGGTTAATTTCACACAGTGGGCGCGGATTGACTGGGAATCTATTGATCAAAAGAGATCCTTAAATAAGCCGGAAGAACTGAAAGACATCGAACCTATTTTACTGAGAGACAACTACTTTGTTGTTTGGAATGAATTTAACCTTCCGATAGTGGAAACTAATTTAGATAATATTATAAAAAACTTCAATGATGTTATTGCTGTTGCATTTGATACATGGATTGTAAATTTGGATAAAGGAATTATTATTGAAAGTCATCACGAGGGGGATTTAAAAGTGGGTTGGATTACAACTAAAATTTGAAGTGAAACGGGGCGGAAATGACAATCTTCGCCTCCTTCACTTCCAGCTTTATCATTGCGCTAATAACCTCTGGTTTATCCCACGAACACGAAACATGCCTATATTCAAGTATATGATTTTAATATGAACGATTAGCCTACAGGATTTATTCCCCCTCAGACTCAGCTTTCTTCCGCGCCCGGAACCGCCGAACCTTCATAAGGTTGCCACATAACTTGTCATCGCAGTACCGCTTAGAACGGTTGCGCGTATCATCGTAATATACCCAGAGGCAAGCGGGATTCTCGCAGATGCGGAATCTTGAGGGTTCTTTTTCAAGTAATGCCTCCGCAAAAGACGCCGCAATCTCCGCCATTACCTGCTCCCAGCCGCTATTTAGTGGTAATAGTGAAATTTCCGCTTGATCGTCGTTTTTCCATATCATTCGTCGCGTAACAGGGCCCTTGTCCATATAGATATTGAGCTGCTCCAGCATTTCCCCATACACCGATTTCCCTTGTACAATGGCCTGTACCCAGTCCCATAGTAGGGAACGAAGGGTTTTTAACTTCTTCAGTTCTGTAGCATTTGGCCTTTCTGTTTCTAATAGAGCATACTTCTTCAGCCGTTTTGTTAGCCACTCTGGATCTTCAAGCTTATCCCGATCATTATTCTTATTCCCTGTTCGCCAATCCCGCCAGTAACTGTTAATGAAATCCTCCCACAACACGTTCGGTTCATCCTTTCCGCACAACGTTCGATTACAATTATTGTAACAGTTAAAAATAAGATTAGCTAGTTACTTGAATGGCGGCTGGAAATATGCTACATTTCTTTTGTAACCACTATATGATGGGTTAAGTCGTTACATAATTCGGTTAGTATTAGGAGGTTGAACATGCAAAATAAAATCAGTGAGGTCTTGCTGCAAAATTGGGATTATTGCATGGATATCGAGGATTGGGCCCCGCCATTAAGTGATGCTTTGGAAGGTGTGGACAGTAATCAGGCACTTTGGAAGCCAGAGGGGAGTGCAATTAATTCCATCTGGGAGACAGTCAACCATTTAACCTTCTATAAGGATCGTTTGCTACGGAAGCTGAAAGGATTGCCAAAACAGCCTGATCCGGAGAGCAATGATGATACTTTTACAGTAACGACTGAAGGAGAAGAAGCATGGGCGAAAGCTGTTGCAGATCTGAAGGCGGTTCACGCTTCGCTTAGAGAAGTCATTGAGGCGTTGGAGGAAGGTGCTTATGATTGGGGTGGTTCGGGTCATGCACCAGGGGAAGAGGTAATGAGCCTTATCCTACATGATTCATACCATACTGGACAACTTATTATGCTTCGTAAATTGCAAGGTTCTTGGGCTTCCAACCGTAGTTTTAATTAGAACCTCTACATTAAAAATATAAGCCACACTCCACTATACTAGTTTACCTGGTACTGCGGTCGTGTGGCTTTTTTTGATGTTAACCTTTTGGGATACTGCGATATTGGGTCGGTGAGCAGCCCATTATTTTTTTGAACAATCTAGAGAAGTAGTAGGGGTCCTGCATCCCTATAGCATTAGAGATTTCCTTAATATGCAGATCGGTTAATGCTAGCAGTTGACTGGCACGCTGCATTTTGAGGCGTAGATAGAACTCAATCGGGGGGACCCCGGTTTCTTGATTAAATAGATAAATCAGATGCTGTTTCGATAGCCCCATAAACTTCGCTAAATCCGGGAGTGAAATAGAGCTGTTGATTCGATCCGTCATATAGCGAATGGCTTGCTCAAGATAACGTTCGTTCTTTTTATCCTGCTCAGCGTTCAAGTTGCTCAATCCCACTTGGCTGATCAGATGGCGAATGCACTGAGACACATAAATATGATTACTCATAGCATACGGTTTATCCGATAGCAGGGCATAACATTGCTCGAAATCATCGATCCATTGGGTATGTAGGTTCAGTGTAAAGGTTAGCGGTTCTTTGTCCATGGCATAGGTTTGAATCAACGCAGCAGCATGTGTTCCTTTTAGATGCATCCAGTAGATCGTCCAGGGGTTCTCATTCGAAGCGCCATATCGATGGGGCGTTCCGGCAGGAATGACAGCTAATTGTCGTGCTTTTAGTTGAATCAGCTTATTGTGAGGGCTCTCCATCCACCCTTCACCCTCTACGCAATACATAAGAATATGCGAGTCACATCCTTGTGGACGCTCTCGATAATGAAATTTCGCGCTAGGGAAGCAACCAATGTCACTCACATAGAAGGAATTCGTTAACGGATTCTCATGTAATTCCTTCATCATGAAGTCGGGTAGCACGAAAAGCTTTTGCTCATCGAAGCCATCGGGTTTTAGTGAGATGTTCGTCATGATAAATCTCCTTCCATAAGAACATAATTTATTTATTTGAAATAACAACTTATTTATAAGGAGAATATTATTTATAGAATAAGAATATTGCCCATCAATTACAGATTATCGTCAATTGTATAACAGCGTATGCAACGATAAATTAGAACTATATCCTGAAGGAGGAGAGAGCATAATGAGTATGAAAGAGCCTTCTACAATCCTAACAAACAGCGTCCGCATATGGGAAGAAACGGTTGAGATCCCTACTTATGAAACCGGCGAGCCCGATAAAAATCCAATGTTTCTTGAGAAGCGAGTCTATCAAGGCAGCTCGGGGCGTGTATATCCACATCCTGTGGTTGATAAAATTATGGACGAGAAAGAAATGAAATCGTATCAGATGGTCATGCTCGAAAATGAATATGTACGGATAGAGATCATGCCTGATATGGGTGGCCGTATCTATCGGGCTTTGGATAAGACGAATAATTATGATTTTGTCTATTATAATCGCGTGATTAAACCTGCGCTTGTGGGTCTGGCAGGGCCATGGATTTCAGGCGGGATTGAATTTAACTGGCCGCAGCATCATCGTCCGAACACGTTTGGCCCTGTGGAGCATGTGATGACGGAGAATGAAGATGGCAGTGCAACCGTGTGGGTGAGCGAAATAGACCGGATGTACGGAACGAAGGTTACAACGGGCTTCACCCTGCATCCTGGAAAAGCCTATCTCGAAGTTACAGCACAGCTATATAACCGAACTTCGGAGCCACAAACGTTCTTATGGTGGGCAAACCCAGCGGTTGCGGTCAATGACCATACGCAATCGGTGTTTCCGCCAGATGTCACAGCTGTATTCGACCATGGCAAGCGTGATGTGTCCAGATTCCCTGTTGCTACAGGAACGTATTACAAGATGGATTATTCCGAAGGTGTAGATATTTCACGCTATGCAAATATTCCGGTTCCTACGTCATACATGGCGTACAAATCCGATTACAATTTCGTGGGTGGCTATGATCATGGTGTTGAAGCGGGTCTGCTTCACGTGGCGAATCATCATGTCTCTCCGGGTAAAAAGCAGTGGACTTGGGGGAATGGCGAATTTGGTCAAGCTTGGGACCGCAACTTAACGGATGAGGATGGACCGTATATTGAATTGATGACAGGGGTATTTACGGATAATCAACCCGATTTCACTTGGCTCCAGCCGTATGAAGAGAAGTCATTTACGCAATATTTTATGCCATATAAGAACATCGGTGTGGTGAAAAATGCCTCTATTGATGCTGCCGTCAATCTTGAGGTGGATGAGACTTCCCGGACTGCAACTGTGATGGCCTATGGAACTTCGGTATTCGAAGGAGCGGTGATTGAGCTAAAAGGTCAGCAAAGAACATATGTGAAGGATACGGTTACGCTCTCTCCAGAATGGACTTACAAATCGGTCATTACGTTAGATGAAGGGGATCAACCCTATCACTTAATAGTAACGGTAAATGATGCGAACGGAAACAGCCTCATTTCTTATCGCCCTGCGAAGCCTGGCATTGAGAAGGTTCCAGATGCAGCCAAGCCACTTCCATTACCAGCAGAATTAAAAAGCACAGAGCAATTGTATTTGGCTGGTGTTCACTTAGAGCAATACCGTCATGCTACGTTCGAGCCAGAGCATTATTATGAAGAAGGCTTAAAAAGAGATGCATCCGATATACGATTGAATGTGGCCTATGGAACGCTGCTGCTTCGTCGAGGATTGTTCAAGCAAGCGGAAAATCATTTCCGTACAGCTATTCAATCGCTTACTTGGCGGAATCCAAACCCATATGATAGTGAAGCATACTATCAGCTTGGAGTAGCACTCCGACTGCAGGATCGTAATGAAGAAGCGTTTGCTGCCTTCTATAAGGCAGTATGGAGTGCAGCATTCCAAGACAGTGGATACTATGCACTAAGTCAAATCGCTTGTGAACGTGGGGCGTATGCAGAAGCGTTAGAGCTCGCAACAAGTGCTTTGGTACGTAACACAAGAAACTATAAATCAAGACATCTGAAAACAGCACTTTTACGCAAGCTTGGACGTTATTCTGAGGCAATTACATTCGCAGAGGAGACATTGAAACTAGATATCGCGGACTTCGGGGCAGCGTACGAGAGAGTGCTTACGCTTAAATGGCTCGGGCGACAAGAGGAAGCAGCTGAGGCTCAGATGAAGCTTGC
>RCUU01000759.1_pt1 | contig 17116 bp, 13 predicted proteins | sample 2166211 | NCBI WGS metagenome assembly RCUU01 (sample SAMN09932620, study PRJNA488358) | compost metagenome | feature: garden; material: soil; isolation source: compost soil in phenylacetic acid-enriched culture | place: Germany: Experimental Botanical Garden Goettingen | collected 2016-01-27
AGATTACCGAGAATAACAAAGCACTGGCGGATGAAGCGCTGCGGGTGCTGGCTTTTGCCTTCCGGGATCATGATCAGCTGCCTGCTGATCTGTCTACCGGGAAGACTGAGCGTGAGCTGGTCTTTGCGGGACTTGTCGGCATGATTGATCCGCCGCGGGACGAAGTGCGCGATGCCGTAGCGGTCTGCCGCAAAGCGGGCATCCGTCCGGTAATGATTACCGGGGACCACCGCGATACGGCAGCTGCCATTGCCATGAGGCTCGGGATCATCGAAGACGACAAGGCCGTGCTCACAGGCCGCGAGCTGGATAAGATCAGCGAGCAGGATTTTGCCGGGAAGGTCAGCGATTATTCCGTCTATGCCCGGGTCTCCCCGGAACATAAGGTGCGGATTGTCAAAGCCTGGAGGCAGAAGGGCAAGATCGTAGCGATGACCGGTGATGGTGTCAATGACGCGCCTGCACTCAAAGCGGCCGACATCGGTGTGGGTATGGGGATTACGGGGACGGATGTCGCCAAGGGAGTATCAGACATGGTGCTTGCCGATGACAACTTCACGACGATTGTCGTGGCCGTTGAAGAAGGGCGGAAGGTATACAGCAATATCCGTAAAGCGATCCAGTTCCTGCTCTCCGCCAACCTGGGCGAGGTGCTTACACTCTTCATTGCCACCATGATTGGCTGGCGTATTCTTGAGCCGATCCATATTCTGTGGATCAACCTGGTGACAGATACCCTGCCTGCGCTGGCCTTGGGTCTGGAGAAGGCGGGAACCGATGTGATGTCTAGAAAACCCCGCAAGTCCAGCAGCAGTATTTTTGCCGGAGGGGTCGGAGCCGGGATTATCTATCAGGGGATCATTGAAGCGGCGTTGACTCTGCTTGTCTATTATTGGGCGCATACCCATTACAACGAGGGCGTTGCGGTTACTATGGCTTTTGCAACCCTGGGCTTGCTGCAGATTACCCATGCGTTCAACGTCAGATCTAACACCAAATCCTTGTTCCAGATCGGCTGGTTTACGAATCCTTATATGTTGGGCGCTTCGGTAATCTCCGGCCTTCTGCTGGTGCTGGTCATTATCATTCCGGGACTGAATGAATGGTTCGGGGTGAGCCATCTGAGCGGTTTGCAATGGGGGATCGTCTGTAGTGCGGCCGCAGCCATTGTAGTGATTGTAGAGCTGGTGAAGGTGGGGTTGCGCATCAGTGGAACCAGCAAAAATTGGGATTAATCCTGTCCACCTGAACCTTGTGGGACCGCTAGAAGTCTGAAACCCATAAATGTAAAAAATGCAAGGAGATCTTGAGCTTCGGCTATCCGAAGACCTGATCTCCTTGCATTGTTTTTGGGGACAAGAGCCCCGGTTAGAGCACTCTCTGCATATGCAGGATAACATTGCTCCAATAGCCGCTGTCCAGGTCGCTGATCTGCACACCCGGATCTCCCCAGGTGTGGATGAACTTGCCGTCTCCGATATAGATGCCGACATGTCCAGGAACCGCGTCACTCTCAAAACGCCCGGGAACAGTAAAGAAGATGAGGTCGCCGATTTCAAGTTCGCTGCGGCTCACCCGTCTGCCCAGATTATCCTGGTCTTTGGCTAAACGGGGCAGATCCACCCCGAACTTTTTGAAGACATGGCGGGTGAACGAGGAGCAGTCGAACCGCTTGGTCTCTTCGTAAGGGCCTGCACCGAAATCATAGGGCACTCCCAGAAACTTTTTGGCGTAGGAAACCAGCTCGCTGCTGTCTGCAGCAGACAGGCTCTGAATACGCAAAGGCTTCGGCGGTTCAGTTGTGCCTGTGCTGGTGCCGGTATTTCCGCTGTCCTCACGGTCCGAAGGGGAAGCGACGTTGATCTCACCGGTACTCGGATTCCAGCCGACTTCGGTTTGCAGCAGCTTGGACAGAGCAGTCGGGGTGATATAAATCTGCCCCTTTCTTCGGACCGGGGCATCCGGCAGCTTTATTTTCTGTCCGAGTGAGAAGACCTCGGTAGAATCCGGATGGAGCATATACATGACATCGGTATAGCCGATTTTGGCATAGCCGCCGCTGGCGGTGTCATCCTTCATCCGGTAGCCGATGGAAGCGGCCGCCGGTTTCAGGGGAATCCAATATTTGCCCTGGCTATCGGTAAAAGAGGACTTTTCATAGTAACTGCCTGAAAGTGAGCCGGCAGGGGTTAAAGCATTGACCTTTGGTTTCTGGTTAGCTTTGCTGTAGCCGCAAGCGGTAGCGGATATCATTGCCGAAGACAGCAAGACTGCTGCAGCAATGGATTTTGCGGGTTTGTTCAATTTCATTAGAGCACGCTCCATATTCAAACTGTATTTTAAGTTTGCGCGAAGGAGTTTTATTTTATGTAGAAGGAAGGAAAGCAATCCATGTTAAACCCATTTCCTGGGCCGAAGCAGGCCTGTTGTTCAACATTGTGCGTTATTTGTAAATTGTGGCGATGCCATAAGTGATTGACGGAAAATGAACCTTTATATAAGATTAGTTTATTATATTTACGTTTTGGGTGCGGGCTTCACGGGAGCTCTCGCTTTAATGCTTTTATAGATAAAAGCAGTACTGCTGAGTCGCTACCATTGATGCACGCGCTGAACGCGTAAAAGAAGAGGGGATTATAAGATGAAAACAAAAAAAATATGGCTTGGTTTAAGCCTAGGTCTGATGCTGGCGGCCACCGCCTGCGGCACAAACAATAATACGGCAGACTCTGGAAGCTCTGAAACGAAATCTTACAAAATTGCCATCTCCCAGTATGTTGAACATCCTTCGCTGGATGCCACAAGAGAAGGATTTCTGGCGGCGCTGAAAGATGCCGGAATCGTGGAAGGCGAGAATCTGAAGGTGGATCTGGAGAATGCCCAGGCAGACGCGTCCAATAACCTGTCCATCGCCCAAAAGATTGCTGCAGACAAAAATGATCTCGTGCTTGGGATCGCTACCCCTTCAGCACAGGCTGTAGTTCAAGCCGCGGGGAAGGAAACTCCTATTCTGTTCGCAGCAGTAACCGACCCGCTGGACGCCAAGATCGTAACGGATCTGGAGCATCCCGGCGGCAATGTATCCGGGGCGTCAGACACCAATCCTGAGGCGACCACCCGCTTAATGACGTTCATCTCCGAACAGTTCCCAAATGTCAAAAAGCTGGGTCTGATCATCAATGAAGGGGAACCGAATGCGGTAGTTATGGCTGATATTGCCAAAAAAGAGCTGGACAAGCATGGCATCGAGCTGGTTAAAGCGGCGATCACCAACACCTCCGAAGTCAAACAGGCGGCAGAGTCGCTAGTTGGACGTGTAGATGCCCTGTACATCACGCTGGACAACTCGGTAGTAAGTGCGGTGGATACGATCATTCAGACCGCGAATGACAACAAAATCCCATTTTTCTCCGCAGACCGTGATACGGTGGAGAAGGGGGCTTTTGCTACCGTAGGCTTCAAATATTATGATCACGGCTACCAGGTAGGCCAGATGGCTGTTGAGGTGCTGAAGAACGGCGCCAAACCAGGCGACATGAAGGTAGCTATGCAAGAGAAGCTGGACCTTATCATTAACTTAAAAGCAGCGGCGGCGCAGGGAATTGAAGTGACGGATGCCATGAAGGCTGAAGTCTCCGATCCTGACAACAATATCATTCAATAAATTTCAGACATACGAAAGGGGTGATTCCGCGAGGAACGCCCCTTGCCGCTTGAGGGAGGAAGTCAGTGATGGTTGATTCAATACTTGGAGCCGTGGAAATGGGCTTGTTGTATGCTTTTATGGCTTTAGGGGTATATATTACATTCCGTATTCTTGATTTTCCGGATTTGACTGTGGATGGAAGCTTCACGACCGGCGGGGCGATTGCCGCAGTGATGATCACACACGGCTATTCGCCGTGGCTGGCCACGATATGTGCGCTTGCCGGAGGAATGGCGGCCGGGATGTGTACCGGACTTCTGCACACCAAGGGCAAAATTAACGGCCTGCTGTCCGGGATTCTGATGATGATCGCACTCTATTCCATTAATCTGCGGATTCTGGTGAAGCCGAATGTTTCACTCATGGGTGAGGATTCTTTATTTACCTCGATTAACCCGCTGCTGGTGATGCCGTTTGTGATGATTGCCGTCAAAATCCTGATGGATCTGTTCCTGCGCACCGATCTGGGACTAGCCTTGCGGGCAACCGGCGACAATGCGCGGATGATCCGCAGCTTTGGTGTCAATACGGATACGACTACCATTCTTGGGATCAGCCTGTCCAATGGGATGGTGGCGCTGTCGGGTGCGCTGATCGCCCAATATTCTTCCTTTGCCGATTCCACAATGGGGATCGGCATGATCGTGATCGGGCTGGCTTCGGTTATTATCGGTGAGGCGATTTTTGGAGCCGGCAATGTGTTCCGGGCAACCTTGGCGGTGGTCCTGGGTTCCATTGTTTACCGCATCGTTGTGGCGCTGGCCCTGCGGGTTCCTTGGCTGCAGGCCTCGGACCTGAAGCTGATCACCGCAATCATCGTAATTATTGCCTTGGTCTTCCCATCGATTCAGCGTTTCATGAAGCAGAAGAGCATGGCGCGAAGACGAAGCGCCGAGCTTGTGCATCAGGCGCTCAGCAGCAAGAAAGGGGGGGCAACCGATGCTAAAGCTTGATCGTGTGTCCAAGCTGTTCAATCCAGGCACCCCGGACGAGAAAATCGCACTGCTAGGCATTGACCTGGAGCTGCGCGCGGGAGACTTCGTGACCGTAATCGGCAGCAACGGTGCCGGGAAGTCCACTCTGATGAATGTCATATCCGGTGTGATGAAGCCGGATCTTGGGGAAGTGCGCATTGAGGGCAGCCCGATCAGCGGATTGCCCGAGTTCCAGCGGGCCCGCTGGATTGGCCGGGTCTTTCAGGACCCCATGGCCGGTACGGCTCCGCATATGTCGATTGAGGAGAATCTGGCGATGGCCTACAAGAGAGGCCAGGGCCGGGGCTTGTCCTTCGGTGTCTCGGCTGCACGCCGGATCCTGTTCCGCGAGCAGTTGAGCCGGCTTGGCATTGGCCTGGAGAACCGGCTGCGGGCCAAGGTAGGGCTGCTCTCCGGTGGGGAGCGCCAGGCACTGAGCCTGCTCATGGCTACCTTCACCCAGCCGCAGATTCTGCTGCTGGACGAGCATACCGCCGCGCTTGATCCCGCCCGGGCTGAATTGATCACCCGGCTGACCGAGTCCATTGTCCGCGAGCTGAAGCTGACGACACTTATGGTTACCCATAACATGGAGCAGGCCATCCGTCTCGGCAACCGGTTGATCATGATGGACAAGGGCAGCATTATTCTCGATATTGATGAAGACCGCAAGCAGGATCTGACCGTAGAACGGCTGCTCGGCGAATTCGAGTCCATCAGCGGACATAAGCTGGCAGATGACCGGATGATGCTGGGGTAAGTGAAGACCCGGCAATAGCTAAACCCAATAACTTGGAAGGCAGTCAAATGTGACTGCTTTTCCAAGTTTTTTTGGTTTATATGTCCATGGAAAGCACTTTCGTTTAAGATATAATCAATTATATGTTTCACATCAAGCTTCATCATTTTAGTTATTGTTGAAATGCTTCAAAATAGAATATTGTCCGTTTGAAGAATCCACAGAGAAAGCAGAGTGAGCCGTGTCATGTTTTATAAAAATAAGAGCGCTTTCAAAAACTCGGGAATCTTTAACAAAATGATTATGCTGATTTCGTTTTTGCTGCTGCTGTCCTTTTTGTTCTCTTTGATCTTTCTCCAGTATGTGTACCGTATTTATGATCATCAAATCTATGAGAAGGCTTCAGAGGTGCTGGGGATGTCCTCGATCAGCATCGAAAACGAGCTGAAGGAGCTGGAGCAGCTGACGTTCACGGTGGTGTCGGACGAGCAAATTCAGAACTGCCTGCGCCAGCTCTTGGACGAACCTTCGCCCTATCAAAGGCAGGTGCTGCATAACAAGATCATCAACCGGCTTGTGGCCTTTGCCGGTGCAGAGAAATATGTATATTCGATGATATTGATGGATGCCAACGATGGTGTAATGACTGCGGGCAACCGGGAATGGCTGTCTCAAACCCTGCAGGATCAGCTGAAGCCGCTCGCTGTAGCCGGTGGAGGCAGTAACATATGGTATACACAGGGCAGCAAAAATTCACTGCTCGCGGTGCGGCAGATCAAATCGTATACCGGGTCCACCTTCACATTGGACAACCTCGGAACGCTTGTCATCCGTATCCGTGTCGAGCGGATTATTGCCGACAGCACCAGCATCGCTGAGGATGGCGGACAGCTGATCGTAGTAGACAAGGGGACCGGACGGTCCGTCTATCCCGGAGAACCGCTGCTGCTCCCCCAGGAACTGGCCAAGGAGGTGCAGCGGCCTGAAGCTTATAGGACCGTCGGATACAGCAAAGGCACCTATTTTGTAACCAAGACGAATTCCTCCTATATGGACTGGACCTACATCAATGCTACTCCATTTAACGAAATGTTCAGGCAAATCACGTTTGTCAAAAGGCTGGTCGTATTCATCTTTGGCTGTATCCTGCTGCTGGGTCTGCTGCTGGGGTACAGGCTGGCCCGAAGCATAGCGCGGCCAATCTCCAAGCTGACGGAGAAGATGCGGCGGATCGAAAAGGGTGACCTGGACAACTTGGAAGAGCAGGCGCTGGGGTTTGTCTCGCAAACCGCGCAGGATGAGGTCAGCCAGCTGAACCGCACCTTCAAAATGATGATCCGCCGTATCCGGGAGCTGATCGATGAGAATTACGCCAAGCAGCTGGTGATCCGGGAGACAGAGCTGAAAGCGCTTCAGGCGCAGATCAATCCCCATTTTCTGTACAATACGCTGGAATCCATCAACTGGCTGGCCAAGGTGAACAAGCAGAAGCAGATATCAGAGATGGTCGAGGCGCTGGGCTTCCTGCTGCGCAGCTCGATCGGACTGAAAGATCCGCTGATTTCACTGGAAAAAGAGTTGAACATCGTCCGGAGCTATGTGATTATCCAGCGGACGCGGTTTGAGGAACGGCTTGATTTCCGGATGGATGTGCCGGACGATCTGCTGGATGCGCTCATTCCCAAGCTCACGCTGCAGCCGCTGGTAGAGAATGCGATCCGTTATGCGCTGGAGCCGAATATTGAGCCTTGCCTCATTTCCATTTCCGTTTTCCGCACGGAGGATGGCCTGGATCTGAGGGTGAGTGACAACGGGCCGGGCATGACGGCTGAATTCATCCACGAGCTGCAGCAGGGCAGGATTCAGACACGTGGTGAAGGAATCGGGCTGGCGAATATCACAGAGCGTATCCAGATTGTTTTTGGACAGGAATGGGGAACGGAGATTGAGAGCTTGCCGGGTGCAGGCACGACGATCCATGTGCGAATCCCGTATTTGAAAGGAGAATTCAGACATGTACAAATTGCTGCTGGTGGATGATGAACGCTTGATACTGGAAGGGATTTCCCAAGTGGTGGACTGGGAGCAGGCAGGCACTGAGCTGGTGGGGACGGCACGCAACGGGATCGAAGCCCTGGAACAAATTGAGCGGCTTAGCCCGGACATTATCATCACGGACATTTCCATGCCGGGGCTGGATGGGCTGGGGCTAGTGGAACGGTGCAGTGAAAGGTACCCCGGGCTTAAGTTTGTCATGCTGACCGGCTACAAGGATTTCGATTATGCCCGCAGCGCCATGCAGCATGGAGTGAGGCATTACCTCCTGAAGCCCTGCAATGAGCAGCAGATTCATGAGGCGCTGACCGAGCTTGTGCACGACCTGGACGAAGAGGGCCGCCGTGAGCAGTTCGTAATCGAGATGAAGCATCGCTTCACAAAGGTGCTGCCGCATGTCAAAGCGCAATTCCTTAAGGAATGGATATCCAACAAAACCTACGGCAGCCATGACCTGAGCTACTACGAAGAATTGTTCGGCATTGAGCTGGGCGGTAAAAACGTCCGGCTGATCCTGTTCAGGCTGGAGGAATCCTGTGAATATGAGCATTTGTTCGCCCTCCAGAATATTGCCGAAGATATGCTGAGCGAAGTGCTTCTCTGCACGACTATCGGCACGCAGCTGCTGGTTCTGCTGGAACAGCCTGAAGATGCAGACAATCAGCATGACCTGCTGGAACGGATTGCCGGAGTGAAGGAGATCTTTTTTAACTTTTACAAGATTCATGTAACGATTGCCGTCAGCGACAAGGGCCGGATGATTCATTCACGCAGTCTTTACCGGCAGACGCTGCAGTGCATGAATCACCGCTTTTATCTGGAGGAAGGCAGTCTGATTACCGGAAGCGATATTCCTGCAGATGAGCTCAGCGGACAGAGTGAACTGGATCTCCAAGAGGAGCAGATCTGTCTGCTGATCAAGGCCGGGGATCAAAGTGCTGTGAAGAATGAACTGGAGCGCTTATTCAGCGAGCTTGGGGACCAGAGGTTTGATATCAATGTGACACGTTCCTATGTGCTCCAGCTGTATTCAGCCATGATCCGGCTCTGCAGTCCGGACGAGCGGAGCAGCTTCACATCCGGGCTGGCAGAGCTGGCAGAGCTCGGTACGCTGGGGAGTCTCAAGGCAAGTGTCATGAGGGCGGCAGAACGCCTTACGGCTATGTATGACCGCCATTTTGTGACCCGTCAATCCTCCATTGTGGATAAAATGCTGCGCATTATTGAAGCGGATTACCCCAATTCGGAGCTGTCACTCGGCTCGGTGGCTGCTGAGATGCTGTACATGAATCCCGATTACCTTGGGAAGATATTCAAAAAAGTGACCGGTGAGAAATTTTCCAACTACGTTGCCAATTACCGGATCGGCAAAGCTGCTGAACATATTTTATCCAGCGGAGATGTGAAGGTGTTTGAGCTGGCGGAGCTGTATGGCTTTGGCGGGAACGCCCAGTACTTCAGCCAGGTGTTCAAGAAGGTTACCGGAATGACACCAACCGATTTCATGAAGCCGCAGTGACGGACAACCCGTTTTGAACCTGATTATTGAACAAAGAAGACGGTTTTTTGTATTCAAGAAAGCGGCGGAATTTGCGAAAATTTACATATGGAAGCGCTGCCAGTAAAACTGGACTTCCTGCCATCATACGAAAAGGGGAGATATTAAATTGAAAAAAAGATTCGCATTATTGGCTGTTCCGATGCTGCTGTCCATGCTTGCCGGATGCGGCGGCAACAATAACAACACTCAGGATTCCGCAGCGACCAGCGCAGCCGGCAACCAGCCAGCATCGGCAACGGCCGCAAGCTCTTCGGACCCTGTAACGCTGCGCATCGCCTGGTGGGGCGGGGATACGCGTCATTCGTATACGCAGCAGGTCATTGATATGTATGAAGCCCAGAATCCCAATGTTAAGATCGAACCCGAATATGCATCGTTTGATGACTACTGGAAAAAGCTTGCTCCCCAAGCCGCTGCCAACCGCCTCCCCGACATCGTGCAGATGGACGTGTCCTATATTAACCAATATGGCTCCAACGGCCAGCTGGAAGATATGACACCTTACTTGAATAAAACGATTCAGGTGGGGGATGTCAATGAAAACGTGCTGGGTACCGGCAAAATTGACGGCAAACAGTACGGCATCCCGCTGGGTGTCAACGTGCTGGGATTCCATTATGATCCCGCACTGCTGAAGAAAGCGGGCGTGGATTCGATTCCTGAAAACTGGACCTGGGACCAGTACAAGGAGATTGCCATGAAAGCCAAGGCTGCCGGTCTCTATATGGACTCCTCGATGGCGGCGGATATTTTCTTCAACTACTATCTGCGCACCAAAGGACTGTCGCTCTACAACACTGACGGCTCCGCGCTAGGATACGATGACGATGCGCTGTTCAGTGACTTTTTCGGCATGCTGTCCGATCTGATTGCCAAAGGAGCGGTCCCTTCACAGGACAAACTGAGCCAGAACAAGGGTGTTATCGAAGAGTCGGATGTCGTCAAAGGCACCGGAATCGGCATCTGGCAGTGGTCGAACCAGTATGTGGCGCTGCAAATCGCCGTGAACCGTCCGATGGAGCTGGCGCAAATGCCTGGTCCGGATATGGAAAAAGGCCTGTATATGCAGCCAAGCATGTACTGGTCCGTTACAGCCAACTCTAAGAATAAGGAAGAAGCCGCCAAATTCATTGATTTCTGGACCAACAACGTTGAAGCCAACAAGCTGATCAAGGGTGAGCGCGGCGTGCCGATTTCAAGCAAAATCAAAGATTCGCTGGCCACGGAATTAACAGAGCCCGGCAAGCAGGTGTTCAAGTTCGTCGCTGATATGGAGCCGAAAACCTCACCTATGAGTCCTCCTGTAGGTTCTCCTGAAGTAGTTGCCCTGCTGACCGACCTTGCGGAGCAAATGAACTTCGGACAGATTACACCGGATGCGGCTGCTGCGCAGTTCCGCAAAGAAGCCAGCGAGATTCTCGCAAACCGCTAACCGGGTGCAGACCATACTGTGAATTCTAACTAGATTGGAGTTGGAGAACCTTGGGCTTAAGCAATCCCCTTACCGCTAGTCCGCGTGCTCTTAAAGGGAAAAAACCGCTGGGGCAGCGGCTGCGCAAAAATCTGACGGGTTATGCCTTTATCAGTCCATTCATTATCGGCTTTCTATGCTTTACGCTGGTGCCGATGGCCATATCCCTGTATCTGTCTTTTACCAAATATAATCTGTTCGCCCCGCCGCATTGGATCGGATTCGACAACTATATCAAAATGTTCACCGGCGATCCGAAATATGTGCATTCGCTGAAAGTCACGCTGCTGTATGTGTTCATCGGTGTGCCGCTCCGGCTGGGCTTCGCCTTGTTCGTAGCCATGATTCTGAATAACAAGTCCAGGATGGTAGGAGCATACCGCACGGTGTATTATCTCCCTTCCATCATCGGGGGCAGCGTGGCCGTCTCCATCATGTGGCGCAATATTTTTAGTGATACCGGAATTATCAACGGCATGCTGGGCTTCTTCGGCCTGGGACCGGTAAGCTGGTTCGGCAATCCGAATGCTGCGCTGTTCATGCTGATTACACTGTCGGTCTGGCAGTTCGGCTCCTCGATGCTGATTTTCCTGGCCGGTCTCAAAAATATCTCCGGCGAGATGTATGAAGCAGCAAGTGTGGATGGAGCGAGCTTTTTCCGCAAATTCTTCAAAATCACCCTGCCGCTGCTCAGCTCCGTCATCCTGTTCAATATGGTCATGCAGACGATCAGCGCATTTATGACCTTTGTGCCTGCTTATATCATCTCCAAAGGCGAGGGCGGCCCCATGGACGGAACGATGCTCTACTCTCTGTACTTATTCCGCCAGGCTTTCATGTTCAACAACATGGGTTATGCCTCGGCGATGGCTTGGGTGATGCTGCTGCTGGTCGGCATTATGACAGGCATTCTGTTCAAAACATCCAAATCGTGGGTCTTCTACGAATCGGGAGGTGGAAAGTGAGCCATGGCTAAGAATAAAATGAAATGGCCTATCTATCATATTCTCATCGGCGGACTCGCTATTATCATGCTGTACCCGATTCTCTGGATGGTCCTGAGCTCCTTCAAGGAGAGCCGTCTCGTCTTTGTTACCGCGCAGACCCTGCTTCCGCATCCCTGGGAATGGGGCAATTATGCCAAAGGCTGGGAAGGGGTGGCCGGCTACTCCTTTGGTGTCTTCATCAAAAACTCATTTGTAATCGTGATCGTTGCTACCTTTGGCGCTGTTTTCTCATCATCATTGGTGGCGTTCGGCTTCGCCCGGAATAAATTTATCGGCCATGGCCTTTGGTTCGGGATCATGATGATGACACTGATGCTGCCGGCAGATGTCGTGCTGGTTCCGCAATACATTATTTACACGAAGCTGAACTGGCTCGACAGCATCCGGCCGATCGTCATTCCGCAGTTCTTCGGGGTTCCGTTCTTTATCTTTCTGATGCTGCAGTTCATCCGCACCATTCCTGCCGAGCTGGATGAAGCGGCAACGATCGACGGCTGCGGCAAATTCAGGCTGTACTACAAGATCATTCTGCCGCTGATCCGTCCTTCGATGGCAACGGCGGCGATCTTCTCCTTCTACTGGCGCTGGGAGGATCTGCTGGGACCTGTGCTGTATCTCAATTCACCGTCCAAGTATACAGTATCCATGGGGCTCAAAATGTTCCTCGACAGTGAGTCCGTATCCAACTGGGGCCCGATGTTCGCCATGTCCGTACTGAGTCTTACGCCGGTGATGCTGATCTTCTTCATCTTCCAGAAGCAGATTGTGGACGGCATCAGCACCAGTGGTCTTAAGGGGTAGTCAATACTTAAGGGCTAGACAATCTTCCGGGAAGGGTGCGCGTGTTCTTGTGAAAAGCTATTGTTTTGATTTTGGCCTGCAGGCTGCGGCGCCCGGTTACGTCAAAGTGAAGCCGGACAGCCTCTACAGCCCGGAGCAGGGATTCGGCTTCACTCCCGGTTCGTCCGTATTCGGACGGTTCCGGGGGGGAGCGGATACTCTGGGGAGTGATTTTTGCATCCCGCAGAGGGCGAAATTTCTGGCTGATGTACCGGATGGGATATACCGGATCACGGTGCTGGCTGGTGATACACTCGCAGATACCAGCACCTCAATTAAGGCGGGCAAGGGAAAATTTGTCCTTGAACCGCTGAACGTTCCGGCAGGGCAGGTTTTGCGTGAAGCATTCGCACTCAGAGTCAGCGGCGGGCAGCTCAGCCTCTCCTTCTCAGGACAAGCGCCGCGGATTAACACGCTGGAGATCCACGAGGATCATGAAGCGGTGGCCATTATACTGGCGGGGGACTCTACAGTAACCGACCAGGGGGAAGAGGGTTATCCTTATGCGGGCTGGGGGCAGTTGCTCCCCATGTTTTTCAAGCCTGGAGTGGCTGTGGACAACCGCGCCTTGTCGGGGCGCAGCACGCGCAGCTTCATCCGGGAAGGCCATCTCCAGAAGATCAGTGCCGAGCTGCGGCCGCGTGATTACCTCTTCATACAGTTCGGGCACAATGATTCAAAGCCCGATGAAGCCAGGCATACCGAACCGTTCACAACCTACAAGGAACATCTGCTGCTGATGATTGAGGCTGCACGGGATGCCGGTGCTTTTCCGGTGCTGGTTACCCCGATGCATCGGAGGTGGTTCGACCGTGAAGGTCTGATTATGGATACCCATGGTGGCTATTTGACGGCGATGCGGGAACTTGCGGCTGACGCACAGGTGCCGCTGATCGACTTGGAGGCCAAAAGCCGCGGGCTTTTTGAAGCCTATGGACCGGAGGGCAGCAAGGAGCTGTTCATGTGGAGTTATCCCGGTGAATATCTCTGCCACCCTGCTGGAGTGCAGGACAATACCCATTTTCAAATTCTGGGCGCCCGCCTTCTGGCACAGCTGGTGGCCGAGGGCATCCGCGAGGCCGGGCTGAATGATTTGATTATTCACTTGCGCCAAGGCGAGTGAGTGAGACTGGTAATAATCACTTATGAATTGAACTAAAAACTACAAAGAGACGAAAGTAATGGAAGGGAAGTTTGGAACTGGAGGAGCGGGAGCGTCCGCCTTTGTCTCCGGATTTCAACCGCTAACAGCGGTACAATTCAGGAAATCTGGAGACAACAGCGGCCGGAAGTCCAAACATTCCCTGGAGTTACGATGTAGCCGGTTGGTAAATTGTTAGTTCATTTCATATTTAAAGAGAAAGGTGTGGAAAAGAGTGCCTGCTTTTACCTATGACGAAGAGCAAATCAAGAACACGATAGATCGTGTGGTAGAGCGCACCCTGCGCATGGATTTCTCCTGGGATTGGCCGGGCGGAGTCGCATTTTACGGGATTTGTGAAGCCTACGAGGCAACGGGCAAAGAGGAATATCTGGCCGCGCTGAAGACCTGGGTCGACGACAATATCGCCGATGGGCTGCCGAAGCTGTCCGTGAATGGTGTGTCTATCGGGCACTGTCTGATCACATTGTACCAGGCGGCCGGGGAACAAAAATATCTGGACATCGCCATCCAAATGGCCGAATTTCTGCGCCATAAGGCCGAGCGGTTTGCAGGCGGGATTTTTCAGCATACCGTCAATTCCCTGAGCCATGTCTTTCCGCAGCAGGCCTGGGTGGATACAATGTTTATGGCGGGATATTTCCTGCTGCGGATGGGCTTCCTGCTGGAGAACCGGGAATATATTGCTGACGGGCTGGCCCAGTATCACGGGCATGAGGAATTTCTGCAGAACCCGGATACCAACCTGTATTATCACGGCTGGGACCATGTGGGGCAGAATAATCTGTCCGGGATATACTGGGCGCGCGGTAATTCCTGGGCAGCCCTGACGATGGCCAAAGCGCTGCGGCTGGTGGAGGTAACCCATCCCTCGTTCATGATTATCGAAGGTTCGCTGCGCGATCAGCTGGCGGCGCTTGTCCGCTTGCAGTCCCCGGAAGGGCTATGGCATACGGTGCTAGATGATGAAACCTCCTATCTGGAGACCTCGGCATCTGCCGGGATTGCCACGGCCGTACTGATGCAGGGACGTCTGTACAACAAATATTCACAGCTTGCCCTTCAGGGGATTCTCTCCAAGATCAAGGAAGACGGTACGGTGACCGAGGTATCGGCGGGTACGGCGGTGATGAACGATATTGACGGTTACCGGCAGGTGCCGAACAAAAGGATTCAGGGCTGGGGACAGGGACTGACACTGGCCTATCTGTCACAAGTGCTGCGCACGGCCGGCAATCCGTTCGGTTAGGCCGCCATTTTGGCGATTCATTCCTTGGTATGCGAGGTAAAAGTTAAGGAAACAACTTAACTTGAACGCGTAATTACTACAGGGAGGGACATCAAGATGGCAGATAAAAAGTTGGAAGGCAAAGTAGCAATTGTGAGCGGCGGCGGGTCGGGCATCGGACGGGCGTCCGTGCTGGCGTTTGCCCGCAGCGGGGCAAAGGTCGCGATGCTTGACCGGACAGTTGAGAATGCCGAGAAGGTGCGCAGACAAGTTGAGGATGAAGGCGGAGAGGCTGTTGTCATCGAATGTGACATCGCTGTGCCGCAGCAGGTCGAAGAAGCCGTGAAACAGGCCGCCGGGAAATGGGGCAGGCTGGATATCGTCTTCGCCAACGCCGGCATTAATGGCGCGATGACGCCGATTGAAACCATGGACATTGAGTCCTGGGACCAGACCATGAACATCAACCTGCGCGGTACTTTTGCCACCGTCAAATATGCGATTCCTTTTTTGAAAGAAAACGGCGGGAGCATCCTGATCAACAGCTCGATTAACGGCAACCGCGTCTTTTCGAATATCGGTTTTTCAGCCTACAGCACCACAAAAGCCGGACAGACTGCCTTTATGAAAATGGCCGCACTGGAGCTGGCACAATACAAAATCCGTGTCAATGCTATTTGCCCGGGTGCGATCACCACGAATATCGACGACAATACCTATCCGTCCGAGGATTTGAAGGATGTGCAGATTGACGTGGAGTTCCCGGATGGCGGTCAGCCGCTGGAAAAGGGGCCGGGCCGGCCCGATCAGGTCGCCAGGCTGGCACTGTTCCTGGCTTCCGATGATTCCGATCATATTACAGGCACAGAAATCTATTGTGACGGCGCCGAGTCGCTGCTGCACGGATGATCTCTTCTAACCGCTGCTGAGGAAGCATATCTTGAATTATATAGTTGCCGAAAGAAACGGATTCCGTCCTCTGCACCATGCACGCAGCCCTTCAGGCTAAGAAGCATGGGCAGAGGGCTGCGGTACCGTTTCTTTTGTTCTAATTAGGAGACGTATTTGCGGCCTTTATCAGGTATACTATTTCTATCGTCTTAGAAGAGAGGGCACTTATGAATATGGAACTAAGTCTGCATATGGAATCGATTATTAAACTGCTTGTGGCCATGCTGTTCGGGCTGTTCATCGGGATTGACCGGCAATTGAAGCAGAAACCGCTGGGGATCCGGACCAGTATGGTCATCAGTATTGCGAGCTGTCTGGTGACGCTCGTCTCCATTCACGCCTACGACAAATTCGGCGGGAACGAGCATCCGAATATGGACCCGATGCGTCTGGCGGCGCAGATTGTCAGCGGGATCGGGTTCCTGGGCGCGGGTGTAATTCTCCGCCGGGGCGGCGATGCCATCTCGGGTCTCACCTCGGCTGCGCTGATCTGGACAGCATCCGGGATTGGAATCGCGGTCGGGGCAGGCTTTTATATGGAAGCGGGTTATGCGGTGATTCTGCTGATGTTCGCGGTCAATGCCGTCCCGCATCTGATTAAGCTTATCGGGCCTGAGGTGCTGAACAAGCATGAGATCTCCGTCAAAATTGTTATGGAGCATAATTATGTACTCACGGATGTCATCCAGAAAATTGAAGAACGCCATGTTGCCCAAGGCCGGAAATCAAAGAAGAACGGACGGACCATCCGGCGGATGAAAATCAAGGATCTCGAAGACGGAAGGCAAATGATTGATATGGTGATTTCCGCACCTGACCGGGAGTATGCAACAGAAATTTATTATGATGTGAAGAAAATCGAGCATGTAATGAGCGTAGAAGTTGAACAGTTGTAAAAATGACATGTTTCCTCCTGGACAGATGTGGTAATCTATCTAGGAGAGAGTCATTTTGAGTTTATGGAAGGGAGAAACAACACACAATGTCAATTACAGCTTACGAAGGACAATATGAAGGGGAGGCTGCGGTCTGGCTGAAGGCCGGACGCTATGAAGCGGCTATTCTGCCCCGCATTGGCGGCAACCTGATTTGCTTCCGCGATACCGAAAACGGTTACCGTTTTCTGCATGAGCCGGGTGCCGAAGAGATGGAAGCGTTTAAGGCCAGCCCGGGAATTCACGGGATTCCAGTGCTTTTTCCACCGAACCGCTATGAGGATGGGGAGTTTCCATGGAATGGACAAACCTACCGGTTACCTGTCAATGAAGAAACGACCGGGAACCATTTGCACGGATTCTTACATACGGCAGCCTGGGAGGTTGAAGAATTCGGCAGCGGCGTAAGCGAAAGCTTCGTTACGGTATTCATCAAGGTCGATGAGAATCATCCGTCTTATCAATATCTTCCTTTCAAATATACAGT
>RCUU01000761.1_pt1 | contig 17093 bp, 16 predicted proteins | sample 2166211 | NCBI WGS metagenome assembly RCUU01 (sample SAMN09932620, study PRJNA488358) | compost metagenome | feature: garden; material: soil; isolation source: compost soil in phenylacetic acid-enriched culture | place: Germany: Experimental Botanical Garden Goettingen | collected 2016-01-27
AAACGAGATCGCTACGGCGATGAGGCCGGTCCAGATGCTGATTCGTGCTCCATAGAGCACCCGGCTGAAGATATCCCGCCCGAAGTTGTCCGTTCCGAACCAATGGCTGCCGGAAGGTGCCTGCAATTTGTTCGCCATGTCCGTAATGTAGGGATCATGCGGTGCAATCCAGGGCGCGATCAGGGCCGTCACGGTCCAGATCAGGATAAAGACAAGGCCGAGTGCGGCAAGCCGGTTATGAAGAAGCAGGTGGATCAGTGTTTTGGGTTTGTGAGCAGCTGCGGGTAATGAAGGATTGCCCTGCGCTGAGTGTGCTGCCGTGCTCAAGTGTAATCTCCTCCTTTTACGGGACGTCCGTTTATTCATAGCGGATTCGCGGATCAATAAGGCCGTAGATCAGATCAACTGCCAGGTTGATGCCGCAGTAGAGTATGGCGCTGACCAGCGTGAAGGCCTGAATCGGCGCGTAATCCGCAGCCAGAATGGAGTCCGTAACATAACCGCCGATACCCGGCCAGGAAAAGATCGTCTCCGTGATTACCGCACCGCCCATCAGGTAGCCGAACTGCAGTCCGAGCACCGTCAGCGTTGGAATCAGAGCGTTGACCAGCGCGTGCTTGTAGATGACGGCGGATTCCTTGAGCCCTTTGGCCCGGGCCGTCCGGACGAAGTCCTGATCGACGACCTCCAGCATGCTGGAGCGGGTCATCCGGGCCACGATCGCCATCGTGCCTGTGCTGAGGCAAATCGCCGGAAGCACCAGGTGGACGATACTGCTTTTTAACGCGATGAGATCTCCCGATAAAATACTGTCCAGGACATACAGCCCGGTAATATGCGACGGCGGATTCAGATCTCCGCTGATTCGTCCCATTGGAGCAGGTGCCCAGCCAAGAATCGAATAAAAGATATAAATGAACATCAGACCCAGCCAGAAGATCGGCACACATGCGCCTATTAATGAGAAGACACGTGAGATATGATCCAGAATCGACTCCTTGCGGGTAGCGGCGATAATGCCTACAGGAATTGCCACCAGGATAGCGATCAGAATGCTCGCCAGCGTCAGCTCCAGGGTGGCCGGGAACCGTGTTGCCAGATCACTCGCTACCGAATGCCCCGTATGATAGGCATAGCCGATATTCCCCTGGAACAGCTGTCCGAAATAACTGAAGAATTGAATGTACAGCGGCTTGTCCAGTCCCATGTCCTGGCGGATTTTGTTGACTGTCTCCTCCGGGGCCTGTTCCCCGGCCAGCATGATTGCGGGATCGCCCGGCAATACCCTGGAGAGAATGAACGTGATCACGATAATACCGAGCAAGGCCGGGATCATCTGCGCCAGTCTTTTTAATGTGTAAGCAAACAATGAATCAACCCCCTTACGGCTCTGTTACCTTCATGCTTTCAGCCATTTTGTACTGCAGCCGCAGGCTCCATGTCAGGTACCATGCGGTTTTTTGCTTCTCTTTAGTAGTTGTGCTAATTCTACATAGAATTTGAACCCCTCACTACGTCCCGTTCAGCTAAAAAAAAGCACAACCGTTTGTCGATTGTGCACTACAGCCATGCTTTTATGTCACCTTTTCTGACGCGCGGATTCATAAAAATACCAATCCATTCTATTTTTCCTGCAGGTAGTAGTAGATCAGGCACAAATGGCAGACAAACTGCTCACGCGGATCGTTCAGATCAAAGCCCGTAATGTCGCGGATACGTTCCAGCCTGTATTTGACAGAATTCCGGTGAATATAGAGGCTGTTCGCTGTCTCAATCAGACTCCCCCGGCACTCCAGATAGTGATAAAAGGTCAGCAGCATGTTGCTGTCATGCTCCTGGTCATACTGCCGCAGCTTGCCCAGCTTGCGTTCGAACAAGGCAGCGAAGCCCTCTCCACTCAGTCCCTCCAGCAGATGGTACACCTCGATCTCTTCGTAGCGGGTTACCCCGCCCGCCCCTTGGCCCAAGCGTTTGGCGACAGACAATGCCTTGCGGGCTTCATTGTAGCTGGTCTGAATATCCCAGAGGTATTCCGGTGTCCCTACTCCCGTCCGGTAGCCGCCAAGGCCCTCTGCTTTGTCGGAGAGCCAGCCTTCCAGTGTCACCGCCCACGATACCCCCTTCTCACCGGCAACGCCGAATTTGCGGCCTTCCGGCGTCGGCAGAAACAGCACCGCCCGGTTCGAACGGAATTCGGCATGGGGAGTGACGCCGCGTTTGCGCGCTTCCTGCTCCAGCAGCCGGTTCACCGTCTCTTCATTCGGCGCAGTCTCCCCTTCAATCACGGCTACCTCCCATTTGTGCTCGGGGTTCATGCCCAGCTGGCGTGCCCGCCGTTCCACTTCATGTCTTGAGGGCAATGGGGGCGTCAGCAGCTCATCGATAAAATTGCCGCGCAGCCGGAACTCCGTATCCTCGGCTACTTTTTTCCGCATCAGCTCCAGGGCGAACACCAGGCGGGCCTGTTCAATCCCGACCTCCTCCATATCATCCAGCTGCTTTTTGTCCACCAGCAGCCTGGCTACCGTGCGCCGGTCCACATGTATGTTCCAGGTCAGCGGCTGCTCTGCCTGGGACCAGTCAAATTGGGACGGGGAGGAAACAATGATATTCCGCTCCGTATCGACCAGTGCTACAGGTGCCTTCAAGAATTCAGCCACATTGTCACTTACCGCCTGAATCCCGCTGTTTTCAAGCACCATCGTTGTCAGGGTCCGGTAGACCTCCTCCGCACGGCGCAGGAGCATGGCTTGGCGGCCCAGCAGCAGCTCCATTACAGGCTGGGTGATATCCGTATAGGGGATTTCCGGCGGAATCTCCACAATCGGCAGGCCGCAGACATTGCTCGCCTCAATGGCCCCTTGCGGAATTTCCTTCAGGAAGCGGGCCGGCTTGATCGCCAGCGCGGCTGCGCCTAACTGGTCCAAGGTGTAGATCAGCTCGGTCAGCAGTGAAGGATCATGGCGGATAGAGTAAGCTGTGGTCAGCAGCATCACACCTTCGCTGATCCAGCCCTTCAAATCAGGAACCTCCATCACATCTACAAATCTCACAATCCGGTCCATGCCCTGCACGCCGCTGATCACGGTTGCCTTGGACAGAATCGGAAGCTGCATCAGCTCTCTTAAGGTAATGCCCCGAGTATTCAATGGTCCCTGCCCCCTTCTTGCTGTCTTCAGTATTTCATGCTTTTTCCTGAAATATGCCACAGCTTTAACTTCCTGATAGTTTAGCAGAATTTGTCGAATAACCACAAGCAGAATCGGCTTTCCCGTTCTCTGCAAGTGTCGGCTTTCGGTTCAGCGGGAAATAGAAGTGGGACACCAATCTAAAATTGTGGCCGCGATGGGAAAACGAGGCCTCAAGTGGATGCCAGCCGGATGAAGCGGACACAGAAGACCTTATTTTGCGAAAAAGCCTCAGATTTCGGTTAATGCGGACTCAGGAGACGCTATTTCGTTAATTCAGGCCCGGAACGCGGCACAAATCCTCAATTAACGGATTCTGAGTCCGCAGGCCCTTGAACATAGGCATATTCCACAAAATAACGCTTTTCCAGTCCGCAACATTCTCTTTGTCACCTTGGCAGGCAAAAAAAGCAGATACCTTCCTTAGAATAAGAAGGTACCCGCTTTTGCAAATCATATAAAGACATTCCGGCTCCGGCTATTGCTGCCGGGCATGCTGGGGCAGCGAAGCCGCAGCTGCCGCTATCGCGCCGAGCGACAGGATCGGGTCCAGTGCGCGGACGCCGAGCTTCTCCTCCAGCTCTGCTGCCAGCCCGATGGTGGCAAAGCCGGTGCAGGCCAGAACAATGGCCTCCGCTCCGCGCTCTTTGAGCCGCGCGGCTGCAGCCAGTGCACCGGCACGGCCGGCGGCCGTGTTCAGATCAAGGGTCGTCGTGACTCCGTCCGGACGGTCCATGCCCGCATAAGCCTCTCCGAGTATGCTTCGGATCAGGGGCGGAACCTCCGTGAGGATGGTCAGCACCCCCACCCGTGTGGAATACGCCATCGCTGCATGCGCGGCACAGGAACCCGCACCCAGTACGGGCACCCGGACTGCGGCTCTGGCTTCCTCCAGCGCGGGATCTGCCGCGCAGCTGATCCCGATGGCGGTGCAGCCGCTGCGTTCCAGCTCGCGGGCCAGTGCAATGATTTTGGGGACAGACTGTGCTTCCGTCTCCTCATCGAATACCCCCCGGGGCTGATCCTGAATGCAGCGGCTCAGGACAGGCAGCCCGAAGCGGCGCTCAATCAGCGCTCCGTGCAGATGAACCGCTGCTTCCTCCTCAAGTGTAATGACGCGTATGATTCCTAGCATCCTTATCCTCCTGTCCGGCAGCCTTTATCGGTTAGACCGCCATTTAATCCTGCAGCAGCTCTCCGCCACGCATAATCAGCTTGTCATCCAAGTAGACATTCGGCTTCATCACTACAGCATCGATGTGCACCCCTGCGGCCACCACTCCGCCGAAGGTATTGTTGCTGCCAAAAGCCACATGAATCGTCCCGTAGACCTTCTCATCCTCCAGCACTACACCGGTGATTCTCGCCTTATTGTTCGTGCCGATCCCGAATTCGCCGAGCAGCCGGCCATCGCCTGCACCGAGCATTTCCAGCAGCTTGTCCCCGCCTTCACCTTCGGCTGCAATCAGCCGGCCCTGCTCAACAGTAAGCACCATCGGACGGCTAAGCGCGCCGATTCCGGCAACAGAGCCGTCTACCTTAATGCTCCCCGAGGCCGTGCCTTCCACCGGTGCGATATAGGCTTCGCCCGAAGGGAGATTGCCGGATTCCCCCGGATTCAGGTACAAGCCTGTGCTAAGGATACCTTCCCGTCCCTCAGTGGAGAAGGACAGGCTTAAGCCATCCTTCTCAATGCGGACACTGCGGCTGCCGGACAAAAGCGCGGCTACCTGCTCCGTCAAGATTTTTACCTGCCCATAGTCTGCCGTAATGGCACCTTGGCTGAACATATCATCAGTCATCCCTGGCATAGTAGCCACCCGGGTGCCTGCTGCCGCCGCCTGCTTGCGGGCGGCCGTATGGGTCATGGAATGAGTCGTAATGCATACAGCTACATCCGATTTGGCCATCGCTTCGGCAATGGCGGCTGGCGGTTCTTCGCCGGACCGGGTCCGCTCCTTCATCATCATCAGCACCGTCTCCGCGCCAAGCCGCTTTCCTGCTTCATAGACCGATTCGGCAAGTTCGCGCTTGTCATCATCCGCCACAACCACAAGCTGCTCATGGCTGCCAAGCCCCAGACAGTCCTTCAGGACATTCATACTGATTGTGATCCGTTGTTCACTCATGTTAACTTCCTCCTGATTACACCATTTCAGCGATCAGCTTCCCCATCAGCGCATTGGACAGCACGACAGGGACCCCAGCTGAGGCCGCCCACTGTCTATGCTGCTCCAGATAGCCCATACAGTCAAGCACAATCACATCTGCCCGGTCCTTCAGCTTGTCCGCTGCGGCACGGAATTCAGCTTCACTCCCAGTGTAAGGAGAAACGGCGGCAAAGGGCAGAGACGTACCGGAAGCGGCAAACTTCTCGTTCAGGTTCTGCTCCTGCTCGGGCAGGGGGCCGATCAGCCCCAGGCGGCGGTTGCCGGTCAAGGCCTGCACCACCGGAGGAATAATCCGGTCCGGTTCGATCAAGTGGGCCCGGACAGTACGCAGACCCGGGAACTCCCCGGTGCAGAGCAGCAGAATCGTCGTAATTCCCGATGCCTCCATCGCATCAATCTTCCCTTGGAGAACTGACTTTATCCGTTCTCTGGAGACAACAGCGGCCGAGCCGTCCCTCATCCGGGAGGTCAGAACATACTCTCCTTCAACCGGAGCGTAGTATTCCCGGACCTGTGCCGGAGTGAAGCCGTCCAGCACACCGGACTGAACCAGCTCTGCCCGTCCCTCCAGATATTTTTCCAGGATGGGTGCCACATCGGTTCTCGGAGCTTGCCCAATGGTTATCAGCCCAATCTGCTTCAAGCTTGTTTCCTCCCTCCTCCTCTGCCCAGTCCCAGCGCTAAGAATCGCCGCGCACCACATCAGGCTGTAGGGACCGCCGGTTTGCCGGAGGTCTGCAGTACTTTCATGGAGCCGTACAGCTCTGTAATGCGCTTGAATTCGGCAGGATTATAAAATGAGCACAGCCCTTGGCTGAATTCTTTGGCCGTCTCAATGGCAAAACGGACCGCTGACGCGATATCGACCTCATGGCTGGCACCGGTTCCGCAGCCCGGAACCATAGACTGGGCGGTAATCGCCAGGCCGACCACCGGAGCATCCGTTGCCACTGCAGGCTGAAGAATCGAATTAATATGGTAGAGGTCATTGCCATATGGAGTGATGTCCTGGGTCGTCACCGGGAACGTCACCGGGAGCTGCCCGGTCGTCATTTCCAGCAGACGCAGCAAGTCTTCACTCACCCGGAGGATGTAGCCTTCCTTGACGGTAGGCGAAATCGCAATTCCCTTATGATTGATCACCCGGTTGCCTTTGGTGGTGTCAATGGACAGAACCGCTTCCATCTCCGGCAGCACCTCATGCTCATTCATCTGCAGAATATCGACCGGAGAGTCCATGAAATCCACCGGCTCATGCGGCAGGGTCGGCGCATCCGGGCAGATATGTGTCGTGACCAGCACATCGCCTTTCAGAACATCTCCCTTAGACTGCATGTCGGCCAGCTTCAGTGCCGAAGCTACCGCCGCCACCGCTCCGTCCGCATCCGAGACAATCCCGATCCGTCCGGGACGCGCCCCGATCCCGCCCAGTCTGCCGACAATGCCAAACGTTGGCGCACTGCCGCCCGCACCTTTGCCGTCACTGCCCGGGATTATAATTTTCACGAATTCTGTACTGCCTTTATCGCCTTCGACTTTCTTCACTTCCACCTTAACTGCAGGGTACGCAGCGAATAGCTGCCTGATCTGCTCCCCATTTACATACGCGCTGTCCATTGTATTCAATACCGTTATCGTCTGATGAAGTGCCATAATAATTCCTCCCCGGATGTGCTTTCTCTCAATCTGTTAGAGCTATACTATCTTAAAGTCCAAAGGCTCCACAATGTACCGCCCTGCCAAAACTGCGATGCTTTTCTTGTCCTTTGCAGATAAACCTTACGCAAGACGTACGCTCTGCACCCGGCAACATTTCTCGCGGAGCACACAGGTAGCAAACGTGGAGCAGACGGGGAGCAAACGTAGAACAGGTTGGGCGCAAACGGGGGAAACAGGAAATAAAAGTTCATAAACGAAGTCGGCATACCATTTCAGTTGACATCGTGTTATCTTGATTTAGTAAGCAAGCTAACGGCTGAGATTAAAAATAGAAATGTGATTGCACTTTATACAGCAGAATACTCCAAGATGAACCGATAAACTGAATCTGTTGCACTCTGTACAGCAGAATTAAGGGAATAGGTGCTCTGGGCCACAATTCGGCGAAATCAATTGCACAAAATACAGCAGAAGGCGAATTACGGCCATAATAGAGCGATTCTACTGCAGAAAATACAATCACACCCGTCACCATCAGCACAAAAGTAGATTTAGCTCTATAGATTTCAAGGCAATTTTATCCGGCTTCATAATGAATGATAAATCAGGAGGACCATTTCATGCTGCAGGAAAGACTTCGGAACACCATTCAATCGGAGGCTGAGGCAACGGGCTTTTCGGGAACAGTGCTCGTCTACAGCGATACCACTGTTGCAGCCTCCGGCGCATACGGCTGCGCCGACAAAGCAGAACAAAAACCCAACCGCCCCGACACCCGTTTCGGCAATGCCTCCGGCTCCAAGCTGTTCACAGCGATAGCCGTCTGCCAGCTGGTAGAGCAGGGCAAGCTTGCACTGGACAGCAAAGTCATGGATATTCTGGAGCAGGCGGAGTTTCCCCAGTTCAGCATGGACATCACCGTTCATCACCTGCTGACCCATAGCTCGGGCATTCCGGATTATTTTGATGAAGAAACAATGGATGATTTCGCTTCACTGTGGGCAACCCGCCCGATGTACCGGTTAAGACAGCTTAAGGACTTCCTTCCGATGTTCCATGAACTGCCGATGAAATTCGCACCAGGCACCAGATTCCATTACAATAACGCGGGATATATTCTGCTGGGTCTGCTCGTCGAGAAGTTCGCCGGGGTTCCTTTTACGGATTATGTGGAGCAGCATATCTTCAAGGCCTGCGGGATGGCGGACTCGGGATATTTCCCGCTGGATGCGCTCCCCGGCAATACGGCCATGGGATACATAATGAAGGATGACGGAACCTGGACCACCAACATCTACTCCATTCCCGTAAAAGGAGGGGCAGACGGCGGCGCGTTCATCACTGCTCCCGATATGCTGCGCCTGTGGGAAAACCTGCTCGGGCACAAGCTGCTCGGGAAGGAACTGACCGCATTGCTGCTCACCCCTCATATCCATGAGGACAAAGCGGAATATTACGGCTACGGGGTATGGATCACCAAGCGCGGCAGCGGAGTCTATAAATATCATGTGATGGGCTACGATCCCGGCGTATCCTTCCACTCTACTTACTATCCGGCCAGTGGCGTCGGCACCGCCGTCCTCTGCAATCAGAGCCGGGGAGCTTACCGGATGATGCGGGCGATTGAGGAGTGCTTAGACTCATATACGGATATATAACACGGGTAGAATTCGAACACCGATTTTACATTTAATTATAAAAGATGGGTTTTTTTTCATTTTAAAGCATCATAATATGGGTTCAGGCATCGATGTACTCTATATGAAAGAGAAGATAATATGAACGTAAACATTGAAGAAATACCATCCTGTAAAATTGTATATATGAGACAAATTGGTCCTTATGGAATTGCTAACTCACAGTTAATGGATAAATTTAAATGCTGGGTACAATCTAATTCAGTTACTAATAGTCTGTCTGTTATCCTCGGGATTGCCCATGACAATCCGGCATGGGTGAAACCGGAAAATTGTCGCTACGATGCATGTTTGGTAGTTCCTGAAGATTACTGTGTACATTCTGATGAAGTCAGCGTGCGCAATATTAGCGGAGGAAGCTACGCTGTATTTAAGATCCCTCATACCGCAGAAGCTGTGCAAAAGGCTTGGGATGACATATTCATGGAGGTTAAGCGCCGAGGCTTCAGTCTGGATGAGACAAGACCCATCCTGGAGCGATACACCGTCGAACTTATTAATAGGCACTATTGCGAAATTTGCGTGCCTGTCCACTAAGAACCAGCGGAACACGGCAGTTCAATAAAAACAGCGGCAGTTCAGGACTTTTTCCCGTCCATGGCTGCCGCTGTTGCTTATTTTCGGGTCCGTCAATGACGGATACCTTATGTTGCTTGAACATCAAGCATTACAATCCAAGTCTAATTAATAGCGGGTTACCCCATCCTTGGTCACCAGTGCGAACACCAGCGGCTGCGGCGGTACCGGTGTAGCGGAAATCAGGTAGGCCTCCAGCACTTTGGCCTCTGCCTCCTGCACCTTTCTTGCTCCGGCGTCGTTCACATGCAGCACAGCGAGCGTATCGCCTGTGGCCACGGCGTCGCCGACTTTCTTGAACAGCTGAATACCGACAGCCAGATCAATGACCGATTCCTTCGTTTCGCGTCCGGCCCCAAGCAGCATGGCCGCGATGCCAATTTTCTCGGCCTGGATGCTTTCTACATATCCGGCAGTTACCGCCTTCACTTCAATGAAGGTCCGTGCAGATGGCAGTGTATCGGGAGACTCCACCTGTGTGGCGTCTCCGCCCTGTGCCTCAACGATCTGCTTGAACTTGGCCAATGCGCTGCCGTCCTCGATGTGGGACTTCAGAATCGCACGCGCTTCCGCTTCGTCCTTCGCTTTGCCGCCGAGGAGGAGCATCTGGCTGCCCAGTATCAGGCAGACCTCCTCCAGATCCGCTGGCCCTTGGCCCTTCAGGGTTTCGATGCCTTCCTTGATTTCGAGGGCATTGCCGATACCGTATCCAAGCGGCTGGTCCATGTCGCTGATGACCGCTACCGTGTTGCGGCCGAGATGCGTGCCGATATCGACCATGGCCTGCGCCAGCGCAATGGAATCGTCCAGCGTCTTCATGAACGCGCCGCTGCCGGTTTTGACATCGAGCACGATGGCGTCTGCGCCGGCAGCGATTTTCTTGCTCATGACAGAGCTTGCGATCAGCGGAATGGATTCCACCGTCGCCGTCACATCACGCAGTGCGTACAGCTTTTTGTCCGCAGGCGTGATGTTCCCCGATTGGCCGATCACAGCCGCTCCGATTTCGCCAACCTGGGTGAAGAACCGTTCCCGGTCCATCTCAATGGAGAAGCCGCTGATGGATTCCAGCTTGTCGAGTGTGCCTCCCGTATGCCCCAGTCCCCGGCCTGACATTTTGGCGACCGGCACTCCGGCGGAGGCTACGAGCGGTGCAAGCACGACTGTAGTTTTATCGCCCACACCACCCGTAGAGTGTTTATCCACCTTGATGCCCGCAATCGGGCTTAGGTCGACCTGATCGCCGGACATTGCCATTTCCAGTGTCAGATCACCGGTTTCGCGTGCGTTCATCCCCCGGAAATACACCGCCATCGCCCAGGCGGAGATCTGATAATCCGGAATTTCACCCTTGCTGTAGCCCTGGATCAGGTAGGCTATTTCTTCACGGCTTAATTCCCCGCCGTCCCTTTTTTTCTGAATCAGATCAACTGCCCGCATTATGCCTGTACCTCACGCACAAAAGCACGCACCAGGCCGATAAATTTCGGTTTCGTGAGGTTCGCCACCTTCACCACCTGTTCATGCGTCAGCGGCTCCAGCTCATCTCCAATCGCCATATCTGTAATGCAGGTAATGCCGAGCACACGCAATCTGCTGTGGCTGGCAACGATTACTTCCGGCACGGTGGACATGCCTACAGCATCTCCTCCGAGGGTTGCGAGCATTTTCAGCTCAGCCGGTGTTTCGTAGGTTGGGCCGCTGATTCCGGCATAGACGCCTTCCTGCAGCACCAGCGTTTCGCCTTCCACCCCTTTTACTTCAGCCGCCAGCTTTTTGGCCAGAGCAATATATTCAGGGTCATATGCACGGGACATGTCCGGGAAACGCACACCCAGCTCCGGATCATTCGGACCGATCAGCGGGTTGTCGCCTGTCATGTTCAGATGGTCGGTAATCAGCATCAGGTCTCCGGCCTTGAACGAACGGTTCATGCCGCCGCCCGCATTGGTAATCACCAGCGTGCCTATGCCGAGCTTAGCCATTACATATACCGGCAGTACTACTTTGCGCATGGCATAACCTTCATAGTAGTGGAAACGGCCCTGCATGATCATAACGTCCTTGCCTTCCAGCTTCCCGATCACGAACCGTCCGGCATGGCCTTCCACCGTCGAACGCGGAAAGTGGGGAATCTCCTCATAAGGCAGGTACACCGCATCTTCAATCTGATCGCCCAGATCGCCAAGCCCCGAACCCAGAATCAGCCCGATTGTTGGAGCATAGGCACCCAATTTGGATTGAATATATTCCGCCGCTTCTTTGACCTGCATGCCATAAGGGGTATTTGCGTGTTGTTGTGTCATCAGTAACTTCCTCCCGGATCTCAATTGTGTATTGTTAAAAGTCAGTTCAGCCGAAAGTTCAGGCCTACATCTTAGGGATAAACGCCAGTACCAGCTTCAAAAAATGCTCACGCACACGATCCGCCGTCTCCATAACCTCCGCATGGTTCAGCGGCTGATCCAGAATACCGGCGGCCATGTTGGTGATGCAGGAAATGCCCAATACCTCGATACCGGCATGACGGGCAACAATCGTCTCCGAAACCGTGGACATTCCTACCGCATCTGCTCCCTGGAGGCGCAGCATCACAATCTCAGCCGGTGTCTCATAACATGGACCAAGCAGGCCGGCATATACCCCTTCCTTGAATTCAAAACCTTGTACTGCCGCCGCTTCCTTAGCCACTGCAATCAGGCGGGGGCTGTAGGCCGTAGACATATCGGGGAACCGCACGCCCAGGGCATTGTCATTAGGTCCGGTCAGCGGATTGCGTCCGGTCAGGTTCAGATGATCGGTAATCAGCATCAGATCGCCGGGTGTGAAGTCCGTGTTCACGCCGCCGGCGGCATTGGTTACCAGCAGGCTGGCTACGCCCAGTTCCTTCATGACGCGAACCGGAAAAGCAGTCGTCTCCGGTCCATAGCCCTCATACATGTGAAAGCGGCCTTTCATCATGACCACCCGGCGTCCCTCGATCATGCCGATCAGCAGCTCCCCTTCATGTCCTTCCACGGTGGACACCGGGAAATGAGGAATTTCGTGATAAGGGATGACCACCTCATCGGTGATCAGATCCGCCAGCACACCAAGGCCGGAACCGAGGATCAGGCCAATCTCCGGGGCGACTGGACATTTATCTTTGATATAGATTGCTGCTTCTTGAATGTTGCTCTGGGTTACTGCGTTCATGGTTAACCTCCTAATAGTTTTGTTACTTCAATTCCGCCAAAAAGCTTGTCCCATACTGCGGTGCCTTGGCCCCGAAGTTGTCGGCAATCGTCGCGGCCACATCGGAGAAGGTCCGGCGGATGCCCAGGCTGTCCGGCTGCTTGAATCTTGGACTGTAGACCAAAAGCGGCACATATTCGCGCGTATGATCGGTTCCGCTGTGAATCGGATCATTCCCGTGGTCTGCCGAGATGATCAGAAGATCGTCCTCCGTCAGCGTGGAGAGCAGCTCAGGCACCGCCTGATCAAACACCTCCAGCGCATGTCCATACCCCTCAGGATCGCGGCGGTGGCCGTACAAGGAATCAAAATCTACCAGGTTGGTGAACAAAAAACCGTCAAAAGGCTTGCGCAGCTCCGCAATCGTAATTTCGATACCATGCTCATTGCTTTTGGTCGGATAGGTTGCCGTAACCCCTTCGCCCGTAAAAATATCATTAATCTTACCGACGGCAATCACGTCCTTGCCGATATCCTTCAGCGCATTCATTACCGTAGGCTCTGGAGGCTTCACCGCATAGTCATGACGGTTCGGCGTACGCACGAAATTCCCCGGTTCGCCGACATAAGGGCGGGCGATCACGCGGCCTACCGAAAATTCGGGAGCCATCGTCAGCTCGCGGGCGATTTTGCAGGCGCTGTACAGCTCTTCCAGCGGAATAATATCTTCATGCGCAGCAAGCTGGAACACGCTGTCTGCGGAAGTATAGACAATCCAGGCGCCGGTCTTCATCTGCTCCTCACCATACTCCACCAGAATCTCGGTGCCGGAGGCCGGCTTGTTGCCAATCACCTTGCGGCCGGTAGCCGCTTCAAATTTCTCGATCAGTTCGGCCGGGAAGCCGTCCGGGTACGTATTGAAGGGAATCTCAATTTTGAGCCCCATCAGCTCCCAGTGGCCGGTCATCGTATCTTTGCCAACCGAAACCTCCTGCATTTTACCGTAATATCCGGTTGGGGCAGCTACAGGCTCAAGCGGCGGCAGCGGTGCGATATTCGCCAACCCAAGCTGCTGCAGATTCGGAAGCTTCAGTCCGGGAACCCGCTCCAGAATATGACCCAGTGTATGGGACCCTTTATCTCCAAAACCTTCAGCATCCGGCGCTTCGCCGATACCTACACTGTCCAGTACAATAAATCCGATTCGTTTAAATGAGGACATTGCCGTCTTCACTCCTTTAGTAGTATGCAAGTCTTTAGGGCCTGATCAAACAAGAGAGCTCCACCAAGTGGAGCCTTAGATTTCAGTATGATTCCATCATAGCGATCTTACTCACAAAAAGCATCTTTTGCCCGCTCCGGGCATGAATAAGGCCGCGCTATGTTTCTATCCGGACGCTATAACGGTTATCTTGCCCGCGGATGATGGCTCTCATAGACTTCCTTCATATTTTTGCGGGCAATCCCGCTATAAATCTGGGTAGTCGAAATGTCGGAATGCCCGAGCATCTGCTGCACGGAACGCAGATCCGCACCACCCTCCAGCAAATGTGCCGCAAACGAATGTCTTAAGGTATGCGGTGTGATGTCCTGCTCAATTTGGGCTTCCCGGGCGTATTTCTTAATAATCTTCCAGAACCCCTGGCGGGTCAGTCTTCCGCCCAGACTGTTCAGGAACAGGGCCGGCTCATTCAGATTACCGCGCAGCAGCTTGTCCCGCATGCCTGCGGTATACTGCGCTACACTGTCAGCGGCCATCGCTCCTATGGGTACGATGCGCTCTTTGCCGGAAGCTCCGGTGCAGCGGACATACTTCATTTCCGTATGCACATCCTCCACGTTCAGCGAGATCAGCTCGGAGACACGGATGCCCGTAGCATACAGCAGCTCCAGCATCGCTTTGTCGCGTTTGCCCTGCGGGGTGTCGTCGCCCGGTGCATCCAGCAGCCGTTCCATCTCTTCCACACTCAGCACCATAGGCGGCTTGCTGCTTGGCTTGATTTTATCCATATCCAGCGTCGGGTCCTGCCCGATCAATCGTTCCCTCAGCAAATAATGAAAAAAAGCCCGGAGTGACACCGTATTGCGGTTCACCGTTGCGGCTGCGCGCCCTGCTCCGCGCTGTGCCGCGAGATAGAGCATAATATGCGATCTCCTGATTTCTTCCGGCGAGGACAGACCACGCTCATCGGCAAAATCCATAAACTGCGAGATATCCCGTCCGTAGGACTCCAGTGTGCTTGGCGACAAGCCCTTGTCTTCGGACAAATACTGCATAAACGGCTGCAAATGTGACTTCATCGATCCACGCTCCTGTCTTACTCAGGCTGCTCTCACCATTCCGCAGCATTGTGGGCATCAGGTCCACGGCAGGCTTATAAGGGCAGGCCATGTCCGGTCCCACCCTAGCTTTTTCGACAGACTCTCAAGCTTTTCCTGCTAATGGAACAGTTCTCACTCCCCGTACCAGTAATAAAACCGCAGCCGCTCCCCCGTACTCAGCCCTTCGGGACTATGCGGGACCTCCTGGAATGCCCGGACGGCCGTTCCTTCAGGGATTTCATTCTGTTCATAAGGGTTGATCCAGCTGCTGATCCAGCTCATAGCGTAATAAGTCAGACAGCTCAAGGCCACCAGCATTGTCATAAAATACAGCCGGCGCATGGTTTTGGGCACAGAGACGATCATAGAGACTCCTCCTAAAAAAGTGGGCATGAGAAACGGCATCAGGCTGCTTCGTACTCTTAGACAACCTACTGCAAAAATCCGCAGCCGTCCGCTCCGCTAACTCGTCCTACACTGTATGCGCCGGGGGCTCCCGTTATGTATGAAGCCTCTGTAAATCATTTAAAAAGCCCCCTCCGGTAAATCATGCCGGGGAGAGCTTATGCGGTAAATCCTCATCTACACAAGATGAACTTCAGAATGAAGCAGTGAAGTATGTAGCATTCTTAAGTTCACGTTCTATATAAGCTTATTCGGAAGCATTGCTGTCTGTGTTGTTCTTGTCCTTGCAGCGATAGCAGATTCCGTGAAAATCAAGTCTATGATCAAGCACCGTAAAATTAAATTCCTTCTCAAGCCGTTCTTCCAGCGGCCCAAGCCAATCCTCACGGATCTCATCCATCGTGCCGCATTGCACGCAGATCAAATGATGATGGTGATGCTTCGCTGTATCTGTCCGCAGATCGTAACGGGCCACGCCGTCTCCGAAATTGATCTTCTCCACGACATGAAGCTCACTGAGCAGTTCCAGGGTACGATAGACAGTGGCGAGACCGATCTCTGGAGCTTTCTCCTTCACCAGCATGAAGACGTCTTCTGCGCTTAAATGATCTTCCTCATTCTCCAGCAGTACTCTTAAAGTTGCTTCCCGTTGGGGTGTGAGCTTATATCCTTGGGATTGTAGCTGTTGCTTAATCTTATCTATCCGGGCTTCCATTGTCTGCCTCCCCCTTGGAAAATTACCGCACCGGGCTTCAAATCACTTCTTCCATTATAGGGTGAGTCGCTTTGAGAAGTCAAACGCTTTTAGAGCAGGCCAGGGCGCACGTTGACAGGATTCAATGATCCCCCTTATCCTTTGGGAACCAGCATGGGTGTAACCCAGCGCATCATAGTCGGGGTGACCCAGGCCTCGAAGCCGGAAATCCCCAGCACAAGCACTGCCAGCCCAAAAGATAACATCGTATACATGACAAAAGGGCGGGTAACCGGAGAACGCCGCTGGCCCATCACCCGGCTGCGGATCATCATCAGGGAAAAAGCAATCGCTGCCGCGCTGCCTACCAGGAGCACAGGAATCAGTACAAGATTATGCGGCGCAACCGAGACCAGCGCGAACAGCATGCCGTGCCAGGAATATTCACTGACCAGACAGCCGACGGTAAAGCCGATCAGTACGCCTTTCAGAAAATCTAGGATCAGGATACCCGGAAGCCCGATCACGGACAGCCCAAGAATCCAGATCAGGCCAATCCATTTCAGATTCAACGCGGCAATGTCCCAATAGGAATCCGGTGCAGCCGGCAGACCCTGCTGGTCGACGGTAACAAAGAAATTCCCCAGGTAATCTCCAAGCTCCTGCTGCTGATCCAGAGTCAGCGCACTCACGATCAAAGCCCCGAAAACGACTCCTACCAAAAACAATACCGCAACAAAAATATAAAGAGGCGTCTGTTCCTTCATCATCAGCCGCAAACTGCGCATCGGGACGTTCTCCTTTCCGGTCATATGTTACACCATATGAGAAAACGTCCCGCTCTATGACTTGTCCTTGCGGTCAGGAACCACAACCGGGCTTAATGCAGGTGTGAACGGCATTTCTGCCATTGCTTCGTGGCCGTCTTTACCGACTAACCACCATCCTTTGCAGACAGACCGCCTGCGGCGATATCAAAGGTACTTTTACCTCTCATTTCCTCCTATAGCTCACTTGCGGCGAAATCAAAGGTACTTTTACCTCTCTTTTCCTCCTATAACTCACCTGCGGCGAAATCAAAGGTACTTTTACCTCTCATTCCCTCCTATAGCTCACCTGCGGCGATATCAAAGGTACTTTTACCTCTCATTTCCTCCTATAGCTCACCTGCGGCGATATCAAAGGTACTTTTACCTCTCATTTCCTC
>RCUU01000762.1_pt1 | contig 17088 bp, 13 predicted proteins | sample 2166211 | NCBI WGS metagenome assembly RCUU01 (sample SAMN09932620, study PRJNA488358) | compost metagenome | feature: garden; material: soil; isolation source: compost soil in phenylacetic acid-enriched culture | place: Germany: Experimental Botanical Garden Goettingen | collected 2016-01-27
TGACAACTTTTACAAGAAAGCCTTTAGCAGATTGTGTACCTGAGCTTGTGGCTACCGCAAGAGGAGATAAACCAGCAACACTGGTAATTACAGGTGGGAAGCTGGTCAATGTATGCTCTGGTGAAATTTTAGAAGGCATGTCTGTTGGTGTGCAAGGTGGACGTATCGCATATGTTGGTAAAGATGTGACACATATGATTGGTGAGGGAACACAGGTGATTGAGGCGAACGGAAAGTATATTGCTCCCGGATTGCTCGATGGCCATTGTCATATTGAGAGTACACAGCTAACGGTTACGGAATTCTCACGCGCTGTTCTGCCTCTGGGCACAACAGGCGGTTTCTTTGATGCTCATGAGATTGCCAATGTATTCGGGCTGAAGGGAATTCAATTAATGCTCGAAGAGATGCGGGGAACGCCGTTAGCTGCTTACATGCAGGTAGCTTCTTGTGTGCCTGCGGCAGGTGCGGAATTTGAGACAACAGGTGCTTCGATTGGTCCTGAAGAAGTGGCAGAAGCTTTTACTTGGGGGAAAGATGTGATTGCTCTAGGTGAAGTGATGAACTTCCCTGGCGTTGTTTACGGCGATGAGAAAATGCTGGGAGAAATTCAGGCTACATTGCGAGCAGGCAGATTTGTAGACGGGCATTTCACATGGCCATCCAGCGACTGGAGACTGCCAGTGTATGCGGCGGCAGGTGTGACTGGTGATCATGAATGTGTTACAGCAGACGATGTGATTGAGCGCGTTCGACTGGGGATGTATGCCAAAATGCGCCGCGGTTCCGCTTGGCATGATGTAGCTAAAACCATTACAGCCCATACAGAACATGGAATCGACACACGCCGAATGATGCTGGTAACGGATGACCGTAGTTCAGAATCATTGCGAGATGAAGGGCATATGAATTTCGTGCTACGCGATGCTATTGCTCAAGGCGTCAAGCCGATTACGGCGATACAAATGGCTACCATTAATACTGCTGAACGCTTCGGTTTAGCGCGGGATATAGGTTCTATTACTCCGGGGTCTTTTGCAGATATCATTTTGCTGGACGGGAATTTGGCAGAGGTTAATGTAGTGCTGACGATTGCCGCAGGGGTAGTGGTTGCCAAGAACGGTGTGATGACAGCAGAGCTTGCTAAGTTTACTTATCCGGAGGAAGTGTTGGCTTCTGTTCATTTGCCACAGCGTCCTGCCGCAGAAGATTTCATCATCGCTGCTCCAATTGAAGCAGGTGAACTTACTACAAGGGTAATTAAAGTAAGAGAAAATCACGTGGAGACCATTGAGCGTATGGTTTCGATACCTGTAGTGGCAGGCCAACTGGATGTAAATGCTGTTGAGGGTCTGTGCAAAATTGCCGTGCTTGAACGACATAAAGGTACAGGCAATAAATCAGTGGCGGTTGTAGAGGGCATTGGATTTAAAGAACCAGCTGCCATTGCGATGACGGTTGCGCATGATAGTCATAATGTACTCATTATTGGCAATGACGATGAATTAATGGCTAAAGCCGCAAACGCGGTAGCGGATGCGCAGGGTGGTGTTTGTATGATCACATCCAGTGAAGAAACGTTATTCCCGCTGGCTATTGCAGGTCTAATGTCTACAGAACCATTTGAGATTGCTGCGGAGAAATCGGCTGCGATTAGCAAGGCGCTATATGATGCCGGCTGTACTTTGAATTACGCGTTTATGACCTTATCGCTGCTTGCTTTGGCGGTTATTCCAACGTTGCGCATCACAGATAAAGGACTTGTTCGGATCTCACCGGAAGATGGAATACAGTTAGTACCGCTTTTTGTTTAAGCAAAGTTAACTGAATAATAAGTTGGCAAAAGACTGTTTTGAGGTCGTTTATGACCATTCAGAACAGTTTTTTTGTTTAAGAAAGTACAAGTTTTATCGGTATACATATTAAACAGATGAAAAGAGATTGAAACATTTTTCTAAGGAATTATTGAAAAAATATTAACAAAGCGTAGTCAGTTGACGATAATAATGTTAAATTAGATAAAAATTAAGTAAATGAATGATGTTCATTTTACATTATTGGCATATACAGATGTTAAAGATATCATCAGGTTTCAGATAACCCAACTAAGAGGGACGAGGTGCATGAGAGATGATCAGACTAGAAACGCAAGACATTCTAAATATTAGCATGAAGCAAATCGCTAGTATTTTTAAAATGAAGCCGCTTGAGCTGAGATTTGTCACCGATTTTCAGGGTGAGAAATATCTCTTAACCAATGATAAGCTACACCTCAGCAACCAGCAGTATTGGGCAAAGGTTATGGAATGTGTCTTTGATGATCATGTTAGACCTGTGCTAATGTGTGAGGTGTTATATTTCCTTCGTAACGAGTTTCTGGAAAGTGATATCAAGATTTGCTTCTCTTATAATTACGCAGAGGATGGGGATGGAGAAGCTACGGCAATGGCTGAAGTATCGTTTAATGACTCGGCTGATTTAGAGCCGAGTGAGATTGCCGAGCTGATTGATTTTGCGTTGACCTTACAGGACAAGCAATGGTTCCATGAACTGACGACTAAATATAAGCAGCTTACAGCATAAACATCTTTCTGATCCATAGATTCTATGAACTGACATAGCAAACCGTCTTATCTGCAGGAGAGAATATCTGCGGACAAGACGGTTTTTTTGCATTACCAGCCCATGGCATTTCGTTCAACATGCTGAGCCAGAAATTGAAGCCAGTCCTTATGATTATTCAGGCAGGGAATCGTAATGAACTCTTCAGCATGTCCGCCTCCTGCCTCAAATTGTTCACGCCCTTCTATCGCTAGCTCATGCAATGTTTCCAGACAATCGGTTACAAGGCCTGGCGAGAATATCAATGGTCTATGAATTCCACGTTCCGCTAGCTCTCCCAAAACATCTGCTGTAGAGGGACCTACCCACTCTTCGCGTCCGAAGCGTGATTGAAAAGTAACCTGCCAGCGTCCGGGCTCCCAATTCATAGCAGAGGCGAGCAGGCGTGCTGTTTCCATACATTGCTCTGGATAGGGGTCGCCTGTATCTGCATAACGCTTGGGGATGCCGTGGAAGGTTAGTACGAAATAATCAGGATCAGAGTTCAGAAGTTTCATTTGCTGAAGTAAATGCGACTTCATGGCTGAAATATAACCGGATTCATTGTAATAAGCATCCATAAATCTGAGCGCTGGTATCAGACGCTTCGTTACCGGTCCAGTGGAGCTTTGGCGTCCTAGTGCAGCAAAACTCGCTTGATCAAATACAGATGCCGTCGTAGTGGACGAATATTGCGGGAATAGCGGCACAATGAGGATACGTGTAACTCCTGCAGCCTCCAATTTGTTCATCGCTTGCTCCATACTGGGTTCGCTATACGCTAAGCCGAGCTCAACTTGATACCGTGAGCCTAGAAGCGCTTGCAAACCAGACTGCTGAGCTAATGAATGAAAGAGTAAAGGTGATCCATCTGTAGTCCATATTTGTCTATACAACTCAGCCGACCGGCGTGGGCGTGTGCGCAGAATAATACCTCGCAGTAAAGGCTGCCAGAGTAGAGGCGAATAATCTATGATTCGGCGGTCGGATAAAAAACGTCTCAGATAAGGTCGTACCGCCTTTGCAGTAGGTGCAGTAGGTGTGCCGATTTGGGCGAGAATAACTCCAATAGGTGGCTGTTTGTGCAATGGACTGAACTCCTTCCCATGTTAGAGATCGTTTTAAAATAGCATATCTATCCTTGGCTGCACAATAATCGAGATCACGTTATTTAAATAGGGAAGAGGAAGTTGGTATATTTGGTTGGAAAAGATTGAGAAAAATCACAATGTTGAGCAAATAGTGATATTTCTTATAGGGTGTGTGATTTTAGATACAGAGGAATCGCGGAAAACTTTGGTAGTATCAAACCAGAAATTGATGAAAAAACGCATTCATTCTTTATCTATCATCTTATGTGAATTATTTCACCTTTTATGCGGTTTATTGTTAAAAGGAAGGAATGAATAGATTTAAGGCATTCTTTTTTTGGAAAGTGATGGGTCGCGCTTAGGCATGAGAGGGGGGATGAGTTCTTATGAAGAGAGAAGTAATGCTTCATAAGAAGAGAAGGGGCACCGTGCAAAGTAAGTTTGGTTAAGAAAAGCTATATATCACTGGGGATTTGGTAAAGGAGAATTTTATTGAAAAAACTAATTTCTTTAACGGTTAGCGCGGCAATATTGTTAGCGCCATTTGCTTACACACTTAATGTGCCTGCTTTGAACTTGAAGGTGGATGCAGTGTCCGCGGCTTCTGAAGAAGCGGAAGCACCAGCAGCTAAACCAACAGCGAAACCAACAGCAAAGCCGACAGCAAAACCAACAGCAAAACCAGTAGCAACACCAAAACCAACAGCAACACCAAAAGCAACGGTAAAACCTACAGCAACACCAAAGACAACTGCTGCGCCAGCAGCAACGACAAAACCAGCTACGACGCCAAAAGCAACTGCTGCACCAGCTGCTACAATAGTTCCAGCAGCGACTGCTACGCCTGAGCCTACAACATTGCCGGTAACTGTTAAGAAAAATGTATATCAAGATGGGGTTTACGTAGCTTACGGCGATGCATACTCCAAAGGCACTGAAGGTGCTAAGATCGAAATTAAAGATGGGAAAATTACTAGTATTGATCTCCTGAGAACCAGCCCTAAGCTGATCGATAGAGATGCTCGCAACAATTATAGTTCTTTATGGCAAGCTTATGGATTGATGAAGAATAAATTGATTGGCAAAACAAGAGATGGAGCAGCTGCAGTAGATGCTGTTTCGGGAGCTACCCGCTCTAGTAATGGATGGAAATTGTCTGTAGACAGAGCGTTTGAAAGAGCTCTAACAGTGAAAGATACAGATGCAATTTACTTTGACGGGGTTCATATGGGCATAGATCCTACAGGTAAATATGCAGTATTTGCAACCTACGAATCCAACAACCTCACAGCTGTTAAAGTGTATCCGCTGAGCAGTGCTGGTGATTTCGTGGATGAGAAGGCTTACACAGCTGAGCAAACTGCAGCTGTTGCAGCTATAACGCCAGCACTTCTGGCTAAAGGGACAGCTGCACAGCCTATCGCAGGACTCGAAGCTGACTTTAAGGCTGCGATTAATGCCTTCTGGGATGCTGAGCAGAATGCAAAGATTGACAATACTTCTGCTTATGTAGATGGTTTCTATTCCTCTTATGGGACTGCAAGAAGTGTTGGTGTTGAAAGAGCTGACATCGTGATCCGCAACGGTAAATTAGTAGATGTGAAGCTGTTCAGACTTGGGAATAACCTAATTGACAGAGGAGCAACTGCTTATGCAGAAGTTGTAAAAGCTAACGCTCCGATGACAGCTAAGATGCTCGCCAATGGCTCTTACTTCGCTAATTATGATGAGAAGGTTGATGGAATTTCTGGAGCTACAGAAAGCAGTCATAGTTGGAATCAGGCTGTAGAAAGAGCTTTCGAAAAAGCGCTGAAAGTTCCGGGCGAAAGTAAATATTTTGACGGGAAATTCGCAGGTGTAGATAACCAATCTAAAATGTTACTGCTTGTTGATGTTGCATCAGATGCAGTTACAAACATTAAAGTAAGCTTGTTTGGAACTGACGGTAAGCTAATCGCTGATGACAAACTAAGTGCAGAACAAAAATCGCTGGTGGGAACACTTACTTCAGGATTACTTGAAAAAGGTGTGCAAATGTCCGATATCACAGGTCAAGAAGAGCTATCCGCAGCTGCCAAAGCTGCTCTGACTGATGCTTTGACTAACGCATCCAAAGTTCAAGGAACCTATAAAGACGGAACCTTCACTGCATTTGGTGATGCCTATGATAAAGGAACTAACAGAGCAGACGTTACTCTTCGTAACGGTAAGATCGTAAATGTTGCCTTGTATCGTGTAGGGATGAATCTTGTAGATAGAGGTAAAGCTGCTTACCCAGAGGTGGTAAAAGCAATTCCGCAATTGACTTCAAGCTTCCTTGCAGCAGGTACTAGAGAAGCTGTGCAAGATGTAGACGCTGTTTCCGGTGCAACTAGCAGTAGTGTAGCTCTCAAGACTGCGGTCGATAGAGCATACGGAAAAGCTGAGATTGTAGAAGCTAACAAAGCGGCTTATTTCGATGGAATCTTCATTGGCGTAAGTGCCGATAAGCTAGTGAATGTTATGACGTATGTAGAACATGGCGTTCCTGTTAAAATGCTCGTTTACTATTTGGATAAAAACGGGAGCACAAGAACGGTCAACCAATTGACAGACGCTGAACTGGCTGTGAAAAGCGAAATTGAGTCGACCTCAACAGGTTATAGCTTGCACAAGTATGGATACCGCGCAGCAGCCTTTGGAAATAATGATGCAGAGAAAGAAGTATCTGCTAAAGTGGTAGAAGCCATTAAATCAGCGCTTGAATCTGCTGGTAAATAAGCACGATACAAACAATAGCTAATCTAATGAGGGGGTTATTCCAGTGCCATATCATGGCCTATGGAGTAACCTTCTTTTTCTCAATATAAGAACGTATTAGCTTTACATTATACGTCATTCATTGTGGATGATAACGTCGTTTCTTCTTAACCTGTACATAAATATGAAAATAGATCGTATAGTGATTTAAAGGGATTTTGGACGTGAGTGTCTAAAGTTTAATATAGAGAGCAGGTTCAAAGCCTGTTATTAATAGGAGGCTCCAACATGACACAAATTAAACAGCTCGCTCCGCAAGATGAATTTGTTGGCTTTTATCTCTTAAGAGAGCTGGCGATCAAACAAACGAACGGTACCCCTCCAAAGGATTATTTTGACCTGGTTTTGGGGGATGCCAGTGGACAATTATCCGCGAAATACTGGGATGTAAGCACAACCGATAAAGAAACTTTTTTCCCGATGGCACTGGTGAAGGTTCGCGGGATTGCTCACACATATCGTGAGAAACTGCAAATCAAGGTTACTAAAATCAGATTGGTTAACGATGAGGATGGGGTTGCATTAACGGATTTCATTCGTTCCGCTCCTATTCGTCCAGTAGACCTTATTCATACGATTAAAGGGGTTATGGCAAGCATTACAGATCCGGAGATTGCTTCGATCGTCTCTTTTTGTGTGAGTAAAGTGGAAGAGAAATTGATGCATTATCCGGCAGCCAAAACACATCATCATGCTTATTTTGCCGGACTTGCTTATCATATGGTTCGTATGCTGGAGATCGGGGATTTTCTGTGCAAGCAGCGCCCCTTCTTGAATCCGGATTTGATGAAGGCAGGAATTATCCTGCATGATATCGCGAAGCCTGAGGAGATGATCTCTCAGCTCGGAATTGTCTCGGAATATAGCGTCCAAGGGAAGTTGATTGGTCATATCTCGATGGCTTCTAACTGGATTACGGAAGCGGCCATCCGTTTAGACATTGATTTGAATTCGGAGAAGGTTCTCGCGTTACAGCATCTAGTATTGTCACATCATAACCTTGGCGAATGGGGCAGCCCTGTTCAGCCGCAGACGGCTGAGGCCGTAGCTCTGCATCATATTGATGCGATGGATGCGAAGCTGCAAATGGTGGAGGATGCGCTGGATACTACGCCAGAAACCGAAGAATGGACACCGTTCATCAGAGGTCTGGAGAATAAAGCAGTTTATCGGATGAAGATTTAGCGGTACTGTGTAAATCTAGTTAATCTAGAAGAGCCAATGGGCACCCAACCAGCTGTGTGAGCCGGTTGGGTGTTTTTGCTGAATAATGATTTAGTTATTATACATAGAGGTTGTTCGTTCTTTGTTTGTTTACAGGTCTCTTAGCAGGTTTAATCTTACGAGCAGAAAATGGAGTATATCCTCCAGCAAACATGGTTCCACTAGTATAGCCTTGGCAGCTAGAGAGTAAAAGCGGATCAAGGTGTGATTCTCGCTCCATAAGCTTTAATAGAACTGAGGCTGCTGCGCGTGCGTCATCGAGAGCGTCATGGTGCTTCAACTCAATGCCGAAATGCTCGGAGACTACATTAAGCTTATGAGAGGGGAGCTCAGGCAGCATTTTTTTGCCTAATAAATATGTACATAAGTATTGAAAGCTCGGATAGCTTAAGGACATTCCGTCGAGGCAATACCGTAGTACACTCATATCAAAAGAGGCATTGTGTGCCACGACAATTTGCCCAAGTAGCAAAGGTTCAACGGTGGGCCACAGTTCATCAAAGGTGGGTTGCCCGATTACCATGGAGGGGGTGATGCCATGTATCGAAATGTTCATGCCGTCAAATCGCTGTTGCGGATCGATCAGCCAAGAATATTCTGTTGTTATCTTTCCATCTTTTACTTCCACAAGTCCTAAAGCACAGGCGCTGGATCGACTGGAATTCGCCGTTTCAAAGTCAATTGCTATAAAGTCCATTCGTAAAGCTCCTTATCTATCATATATACATTCATATTAAAGTAGTAAAATGATAAATACAATCAATCTTGCTATCCTATTCAAGAATCCGTACACTGCGAAGTAAGGTGTTGTATATTATTGTTAAGCTCAGATACGGGAGGAAATACTTTGGGAGCGGTAATCACTAAATTTTTTGAATATGGGCAAGCAGAAATAGATTACCTCGGAAGTGTGGACCCCGTGCTAGGAGCGGCGATGGCGCGGATGGGGAAGGTGGAGCGTGTGATTATTCCGGATCTTTTCACTGCGCTTATTTATGCCATAGTAGGTCAGCTAATCTCAGTCAAAGCAGTTCGGACCATTTGGACAAGAATGCAGCATCAATTCGGAGAGATTACCCCGCAACAGCTTGCTATACACACTGCGGATGAGATTCAGGGTTGCGGCATGACGATGAAAAAGGCGACAAGCATTCATGACATTGCCAATCTGGTCGCGCAGGGTGATATTAAGCTGGAGGAGTTATATGGGTTATCAGATCAAGAGGTTATCCAAAGACTCTTGAAGCTAAAAGGCATTGGCAAGTGGACCGCAGAGATGATGCTAATCAATTGTATGGAGCGCCCTGATGTAGTTAGCTGGGGAGATATTGCCATCCGTCGTGGCATGATGAAACTGTATGGGCTTGATACGCTTACCAAAGCGCAATTTGAACAATACCGTCTTCAATACTCGCCTTTGGGTTCTGTGGCATCCATATACTTGTGGGAAATTTCATTTCAATAATGAATAAGTAAGGAGCACTCTTGTGGACAAAACAATAAAGGATCAGCTGGTAGAGCTGGCGGATGCAGACTATCAGAAGTTTTCTGCGGCCTTACTTCCGACGATTAATAACGTGATAGGGGTCAGGCTGCCGGAGCTGCGTAAGCTTGCCAAAACCATTGCAAAGGGAGACTGGAGAGCATATTTGGAGCACGCTGAGTCTGATTATTTTGAAGAAGTGATGCTGCAAGGTATGGTGCTCGGTTATGTGAAGACAGATCTTGAAGAAATTCTGCATTATATGGCGGACTTTATTCCTAAAATTGATAACTGGTCGGTATGCGATAGTTTTTGCACTGGCTTGAAGTTTACCCAAAAGAATAAAGAGCGGATGTGGGACTTTATAGTGCCTTATCTGTTATCTGAAAAAGAGTATGAGATTCGATTTGCGGTAGTAATGATGTTAAATTTCTATATCGAAGAGGCGTACATCAATCGGATGCTACAACTTCTCGATAAGGTCAGACATGAAGGGTATTATGTAAAAATGGCGGTTTCTTGGGCGCTTTCGATGTGTTATGTGAAGCTGCCCGCGGCTACGATAGATTATTTGCGAACTAACAGCTTAGACGATTTTACCTATAACAAGGCTTTACAGAAAATCACAGAATCCTATCGTGTGGATCCGGAAACGAAAAAAATGTTTCGTGGGATGAAGAGAAGTAAAAAACAAGCCCCTAATATCACTCAGTAACTGAGAAATAAGGAACTTGTTCGTATAATTATTTTTTGTCCGTGTTGATTTTCCGGTTGCGGATTCGTTCAATTTCATCATCAACGGCACTACGAAGGTTGGGATCAATGGATGAAGCTACGCCTGCGCCTGAGTTGAATTTATACTTGGCGTTTTCCGCCAATGCTTCCCACTCGAAAATCTTCTCTTCCATTCGCTCGAAGCCGCGTGATGCTGAACCCACATTTGGCCCTTTTACACTGCTATGAGGAGCCGAGCTTAGCGTTTCTGTGGCTTGTTGAGCACGAGCGATAAGCTCGGTTCTTTTCGCTTTAAGATGTTCGCGCTCTTCTTTAGCTCTAGCGATATTGATCTCCAGCTCGGCCAGGGAATGCTGTGTTTGTGCCTGGCTATTTATGCACTCTTCCAGCTGTTCCACGTACCGTAATTTTGCCATCAGTGCTAGGCGAGCTCTTTCTTCATTTCCTTGCTCAACGGCTTGAACGGCTTCAGCTTCGCTTTGCTCTATCAACTGGGTATATTCTTGTTTACGACGTTCCAATACACTTGCAGTAACCTTCAAATCACGCTCATTGCGCTCTGCCGTAGCTATTTCGTTCTCAAGATCGCGTAGATACTGTCCTGTCAGCAGCACCGGATTTTCTAATTTGTTCAGACCTTCGTGTAGGGCAGCTTTAGTGAGGGTGGAAATTCTTTTGAATAAACTCATGTTAATCTCTCCTTAGTATGTTTGATTGGTAAGAATGACGATCTGTTAATAGAAATCATGTCCATCTGAAAAGCTGCCAAAAGGTTCTTTAGGGACGATGACGCTGGCGATGATGTAAAAGATAAGTACTGTACCAAAGCTGAAGAGTGCTGCGGCAACAGCCACGAGACGGAGTACTGTGGCATCAATGCCTGACCAAATAGCAAGACCTCCACACAAACCACTAATCTTCTGATCACTTCTTGAACGATATAATTTTTTCATTTATTCATTTCATCCTCTCTGATTGGGGGATTGTTATTGAATCTTGCAACCCGCTTGCTTATGTACTCATTGTAAAGTCTTTTCGAATGTGGCAAAACAGCCTGAAGACGGTTTTTGTTACCAGACCTGAGTCGAGGTTCGTTCCCGCAGGAAGGCGGGGGAAATAAGTTCATGCTTGTGGATGAACTACAAATTGCTGTTGAAGTTAGGTACAATAAAGAGAGGAATACTTGTGTGAGTGTCGAAATATGCTTATATTATGACTACTACGGAATTGGGGGTTGAACATGAGCTTTTTTAACAAGGTAAAGGCAGGCGTGAGCGAGGCTGGGAATAAAGCAAAGACAGTGGTGGAGATCAATCGATTGAAATTACAGAACAACAGCAAGCAGAATGATATTGACCAGCAGTATCAGGTAATGGGTAAACTGTTGTTTGAAGCAGTAACTCAAGGAGCAGGACCCTTGCCAAGTGAGCAGATCGAGAAGAATATTTCCCGTATTCTTGAACTGAAATCAGAGATTGAGGTCAATCTTGCGCAAATCGCTGGGTTGTCTGATGTGAAGCAGTGTAAAGCATGCGGGGGCAATGTGGCCATCGAGGCTCGTTTCTGTCCGAGTTGCGGATCTACTTTTGAAGCGGCCAATGAACCAATTCGTGATGTAACACCATCGTCGATTACATTGGATAAGAAGGAATAGCTCTTCATGCATACAGGGAAAATGAATGAACACGAGGACAGCCTAAGGGCTGTCTTTTTTATTTTAGATATATGAAAATTAGTAGGGAAAACAGAGATTCTTAAGCTTTTCCATGGTATTTAAAATCACTTTAACGTGACGAATTATGCTTCATTGAATTCTGTTTTCTATTATATTGTTATAAGGTGGAATAATTATACATACGAGTTTCAAAGAGTACAATTTGATGACGGGGGTAAGTCTTTTGCAGAGAAAGCAGTTCATATGGAAAATAGTTTGTGTAATGATTTTTATGATAGGGGTTATGAGCGTAGGGTCTAACACTGCAAATGCGGTGCAGAAGCAGGATGAAATTTCTGTTGTTATAGATGGTGAAACGGTGAATTTGTCTAAGCATCCGGTTACGATCAACAATGTTAACTTTGTCCCCTTGAGAGGCGTGTTCGAGAAACTAGGGGTGAGTATTCATTGGGATCAAAGCTCAGCAACAGTTAAGGCGAGTAAAGGTGCTCAAACGATGGAGTACACCATTGGTAATTCCTATGCACGTATTAATAATATCGAGCAAAACATGTCTTCACCGGGTAGAATCATTGAGGGTACCGTTATGATTCCACTTCGGTTTGTTGGAGAAGCATTTGGGGCAGAGGTCGTGTGGAGTACTAAAACAAAAACAATCAGGATAACTTCCGATATGAAACTGCTCTCCTCTATCTCTTCGGAGCCTACTGGAAACACAGCTTCCAATTTAATGAACAATGGATTTGCTGCTCAGCAGGGGAAGTGGATTTACGGACTGGACAATGAACTCAACGGAAACGCAACAGGAGGAAACGGTGGGTATTTGTACAAGGTTAACAAAGACAGTGGAGAAAAGATTAGTTTAATGTCCTCTCAAGTTCGAATGCTAAATATTCAAGGAGATTGGCTATATTTTCTCGGTATCGATGGGATATACAAACTTAAGACAGACGGCAGTGCACTGACTCAGCTGACTGAGTACGCCTACTCCACACAGTTATTTGTTATGAACAATTGGTTGTTCTATAATGCTGAGGATGGAATCTATCGTTTGCAGATTGATCGGGTAGGAGCAGTCCCTATTCGTGTTATGGACAATTCAAATATCAGTCGATTTACTATCTCAGGAGGCTGGATTTACTATCAGGAGCATAGAGAATCTGAAGTAGCTGGCATGTTAGGCAGAATTCGGATTAATGGAGTGGACAATGTAAGCTATGGCAGGCTCGATTATGAAGATTTTACGGTACATGAGAACTATATTTATTTCAATTATCTCGATGGATATACGAATAAGGTTGGTAGAATGTCTATTGAAGGTGGGGAGTTACAGTATCTTCAGACGGCTGAGGGTTATAATATTTCAGATAACAAACTTTTTTTCGGCAAAGGCACTTTAATTTATCAAAGCGAAATGGATGGAAGTGGCAGCCGTCCATTAGCCGATTTGGAAGGTTGGTCGATGCCATTAAAATTCACATTACTGGACGGCTCATTATTTTATGAAAAAGGTTTATTCAATGAGGATAAAAAATATGTGTCAGTGATGTACTCAGTGAATTTAGCTGCTAAATCGGGAAAAAGTTTATTTGGAAAAGTACTTCCCGCAGAAGATGACTCAAGCTATCGCTCTTCGCTCTCTCCGTTTAATGATAAAGAAAGGGCGAAGGAAGTAGAACAAGCTGCTAAGGCGGTAGTAGCACAAAAGATTCTGCCGGACATGACTACACGTGAGAAAATAAAGGCATTGCATGATTATGTCGTATTGAATACAGCCTATGATTACGAAAATTATGTGAATGATACGATACCAGAGGTTTCTTATACGGTATACGGTGTTCTGATGCAACATAAAGCGGTTTGTCAGGGATATGCTTTAACTATGAAAATATTGCTTGATCTGATCAATGTGGAGAATTATCTCATAACTGGAACAGTCAATGGGAACGGTCATGAATGGAATATAATCGTCCTAGATGGCGTCTATTACCACTTGGATGCAACATGGGACGACCCAACTCATGACACACCGGGCACGGTTAGATATGATTACTTTTTGATTTTGGACGAGAAGATGGCTCAAGATCACGTATTTGACAGAGAAGGAATAAAGGAAGCGTTGCAGCGATTTAAAATTATAGATGAAGTGAAAGTTGATTTTAAATAATCTATACCTATTTACCCAGTTACAAGTCCTAACAACCCGTAACAGTTAAAACGGAAGAGTGCCGTTTAATGTTACGGGTTATTTAGCTTGGCAGCATGACGTTTCTTAAAATGATACACAATTAACAACATAAGCGGCAGAACAAATGCACAGGTGAAATCCCAATCCACCCAATAGGTGGGGATTTCCTTTACATAGAAAATGATGTCTTTCGCAATCAGTTGTGACATACCGAATAACAAAAATCCGGTGGGTATGATTAGCGGACGGTGGCTTTTGAGTTTAAATAACTGGGCTATACCTAATGTTAAAGCATAGTAATAAATTGCTGTTTTGAAGTACGTGCTGATAATCCAAGCTGTAGCCATGAGCGCTTCAATACGTTGCAGAGAATTAGCAATATTAATTTTTTGAGCAAGAATATAAGCGGCATAAAATTGATGTTCGGAAGCGTAAGCACCAAGAACGGTAAGGGAAAAGAATAAAATGAGGTTAAGTCCCAGAGCTCCGACGATCAAGGCTATGAAAATATCCCGGCTTGTTTTGCTATTCTTCTGAGCATAAGGATATATCATAAGAAACACGCATAATTCGCCAAAAGGATAAAAAACACCATACATCAAAGTATGAAGCATGTCCGGTACTGGTGTATTCAAGATGGGGTATAAACGTTCCATTTTGACATCGGGAGTCAGCAGAAGCAGCAGGCCGATCAAAAAAACTGCAAATAAAGGGAAAAAAAGCTGAGCTGCCCGGCCCAATGTTTCTAGGCCAAGTCGTACCCCATATACCAGCAGGAAAATGGCCATGAAACGAATAACCCCACCGGGTGTTTTCTCGTAAATCTGTGTACACATGAAATCTTCAATTTCTCTTATGTAAGTGGAGGCGGCAATCAGGAAGAACCCTAAATAGAATAAGGCTACGGCAGTTCCTAGCCATTTTCCTAAAATTTGTAGGCTAAGTTCGATAATATTCTTGTTTGGTACAAGGTCTGCTAAGGTGAGCAACAGTTTTATGGTCGCTAGGCCTAAAGGGATGCTTATCAAAGCAGCAATCCATGCATCTTGCTTCGCTCCTGATACCATCAACGCTGGATACACAAGCGCCATATCCCCAATAAATGTGAATAGCCCGAGTATAATCATTTGATTGGTACTAATTTGATCTTTCTCCAAACTCATATACCCCCTCAAATTTATTGGACTTGTTTTAGTATGGTTGTAGTTACTAGAATTATCCACCCGGAATTTTAAGCAGGAGGAATAATTATCAAAATTAACATCAAACTATACTCATCTATCTATGGGGAAGTGGAGGCTGCTGCATCATGAAAGATACGGAGATGGGTACATTATCAAGTCGGTTGGAAATTAATATTGCGAATTTGTACCAATTGATGGGTGAAAGCTCTGATGTAGTGATCAAAGAGCTGCAGATAGAAGAGAATACTCATATATCTTTGATTTACATAGATGGCCTTGTGGATACTCAGGTGCTGCATAATTCAATTTTGTATTCCTTGCAAGAACATATTCCTTACGAACAACTGGGAGGGCTTGATCCCGAGCAGAAGATTGAGATCATTAAGAAGCAAATATTAATAGCCGGTGATCTAACCGTCATTGTTGAATACAGCCAATTTGTACACGAATTATTGTCCGGTAGTGTAATGCTGCTGCTGGACGGGACATCCACCGCTCTGCGGATCGGCTTACCTGGCTGGGAAGATCGTAGTGTAGGGGAACCCAGCTCCCAATCGGTTGTTCGCGGTCCAATGGAAGGATTCACTGAGAACCTGCGGACGAATACGGCACTAGTTCGGAGGAAAATAAAAGATAGCCATTTATGGCTGGAAACTGTTCAGATCGGAAAGGTGACTCAAACCAGTGTATCTATCATGTATCTAAGCAATATTGCGAATAAAGATCTGGTGCAAGAGGTAAAACGTCGACTGAGTAAAATCGATACAGATAGTATTCTGGAGAGTGGTTATATCGAAGAGTTTATTCAAGAGACGGTATTTACACCTTTTCCGACTGTGTACAATAGTGATCGTCCGGATACGATTGCAGCGGGTATTTTGGAAGGAAAAGTGGCTATTCTTGTCGATGGAACTCCATTTGTACTGTTAGTACCCACATTTTTTGTAGCATTTTTTCAGTCTGCCGAGGATTATTACCAAAGGGCTGATATTGGCACATTGCTGAGATTAGTTCGTTTCATTTCATTTTTTATTACTTTGCTAGCACCTTCATTGTATGTTGCGATAACTACTTATCATCAGGAAATGATACCGACTAATCTTGTAATTAGTTTAGCAGCCCAACGGGAGAGTGTTCCTTTTCCTGCTTTTGTCGAGGCGCTGATCATGGAAATGACTTATGAGATTTTGCGGGAGGCTGGGGTGCGGATACCCAAAAATATTGGACAGGCGATCTCCATTGTCGGAACGTTGGTCATTGGGCAAGCAGCGGTTGCGGCGGGGTTTATTTCATCTGCAATGGTCATTATTGTATCGCTTACAGCCATTTCTAGTTTTGTTATTCCGGAGACAGGCATGTCTATAGCAGCGCGGATGATCCGTTTTGTGCTCATAGTATTGGCTGGATTTATCGGATTATATGGCATTCTATTCGGCATTTTTATCATCGTACTGCATTTGTCGAGTTTGCGTTCTTTCGGAATGCCTTATATGAGTCCACTGGGACCTTATAATTCAAAAGATTTAAAGGACTCTATTTTTCGCTTTCCGTGGCCTTTCTTAAAGACAAGACCTGCTGAGAACAAGACGCAGAACCTGTTTCGTCAGAGCACATCCAGTGATGAGGAATCAACAAAATGAATAAAAAATTAGTTAGAGGCGTTCTCCGATTGATGATAGCTCTCCAATTTACGTTGGTGCTAAGTGGCTGTTGGGAAAGAAAGGAGCTGAATGAGGTAGCCTTTGTCCTGGGGATAGGGATCGACAAGGCTGAGAAGGGTTATACAGTTTCAATGCAGGTCGTTATTCCATCTGCGATTTCCTCACAAGCAAGTGGAGGAGGGGGAGGCAATGGAGTCCCAGTGGTTGTTTATAAATTTACGGTACCTACGTTTTATGATGCACAACGTAAGTTGAATCTGGATAGTTCTAGGACGAGTTATCTTGGTCATATCCGGGTGTTGGTGATTGGGGAGGAACTAGCCCGCTCCGGAGTGGGCGAGATACTGGACGTATTTAAAAGAAGTCGGGAAGCTCGAATGGATTTCTACGTGATGGTTGCCAGAGATACAACCGCCAGCGATGTCTTGAATGTCCTTACACCTATGG
>RCUU01000763.1_pt1 | contig 17078 bp, 11 predicted proteins | sample 2166211 | NCBI WGS metagenome assembly RCUU01 (sample SAMN09932620, study PRJNA488358) | compost metagenome | feature: garden; material: soil; isolation source: compost soil in phenylacetic acid-enriched culture | place: Germany: Experimental Botanical Garden Goettingen | collected 2016-01-27
GGTATTTATCGCCTTCAAGGATGTCAATTACGCCAAAGGGATCTTCGGCAGCGACTGGATCGGATTCCAGAACTTTACCTTTCTGTTCCAGACCAGCGATGCCTGGATTATGACGCGGAACACCCTGCTCTACAATATCGCCTTTATTGCGCTGGGGACCATAGTTTCCATTATTATTGCCATCCTGATGTCGGAGCTGCTGAGCAAGCTGTACTCGAAGCTTTTTATGACCGGGCTGATTCTGCCCAACTTGATCTCCATGGTTGTTCTTTCCCTGCTGGTCTTTGCTTTCCTTAACGCGGACAGCGGGTTCGTCAATCATTCTATTCTTCGCCCGCTCGGTCTTCCGGAGATCAACTGGTATTCAGAGCCGAAATATTGGCCTTATCTGTTAGTTATGATTCAGATCTGGAAAACGGCAGGCTACGGCTCCATCGTCTATTTCGCTTCCATCGCGGGAATTGACAAGAGTATTTATGAAGCCGCCAAGATTGATGGCGCGGGGAAGCTGAAGCAGATCCGCATGATTACATTGCCGCTTCTGAAGCCGACGGTCATTGTGCTGGTGCTCATGTCGATGGGACGGATATTCAATTCCGATTTCGGCCTGTTCTACCAGGTTCCGATGAATTCGGGCGCACTGTTCAGTGCCACCCAAACCATTGATACGTATGTCTACCGCGCTTTAATGCAGTTGAATGATATCGGAATGTCCGCAGCAGCAGGCTTGTATCAATCCCTGGTCGGATTTGTACTGGTGCTTACGGTAAATGCCATCGTCAAGAAGGTTAATTCAGAAAACGCTTTGTTCTAGGAGGAAATACTTATGATACAAACCAGAGGGGAACGAACATTTGTTATTTTCTCTGCGATCGTGATGGTCTTGCTGACTGTATTTGCATTTTTGCCCTTCCTTCTGATCGTCATTGCCTCGTTCACCGACGAAACGGCCCTGATCCGGAACGGATACAGCTTTTTTCCCGAGCAGACAAGTCTTGACGCGTACTTATACATTAAAGCTTCAGCATACACCTTCGTAAGAGCCTACGGGGTTTCCTTTCTGGTTACGCTGCTGGGTACCGGATTTGGTCTGCTGATTACAAGCATGCTTGCTTATCCCATGTCCCGTACGGATTTCAAGTATCACAATACGCTGGCTTTTATCGTGTTTTTTACGATGCTGTTCAGCGGGGGGATTGTTCCTTCCTATATCATGTGGACCCAGTATTTCCATATCAAGGATACGCTATGGGCGCTTATTGTGCCGAACCTGCTGTCGAACGGCTTCAATGTGCTGCTGGTCCGCAACTATTTCAAAAACAATGTACCTCTGGAAATCATTGAAGCATCCCAGATTGACGGGGCATCGGAGCTGCGGACCTTCTTCCGGATTATGCTTCCGTTGTCCATGCCGGTTATGGCCACCGTCGGCCTGTTTATGGGGCTGGCCTACTGGAACGACTGGATCAACGCGTTGTATTTTGTGTCGAAGCCGAAATGGTACGGCATTCAGAATCTGCTGATCCAGCTGATGAACAACATTCAATTCCTCAACTCCGGCCAGGCCAGCGGTGTGATCGGGGCAGAAGCGGTGAAGCTGCCGAGCACGGCGGTACGGATGGCTATGGCGGTGCTGGGCATTGTGCCGGTGTTGTTCGTTCTGCCCTTTATGCAGAAGTATTTAACCCGCGGGGTTGTCATCGGCGCAGTGAAAGGCTAAAGAAAAGATGAAAAGGAGAATGCAGTGATGAAAGTGCAAGAGGTGATTGACCGGATTCTGCTCGATTGCTGCGGCGGCCGCAAGCTGGAGAAGACCTGCGATGTGCTGGCGAGCGGCCATGAGGACATGGAAGTGACGGGCATCGTTACTACGTTTATGGCAACGGTGGATGTCATCCGTGAAGCGATAGCCATCGGAGCGAACCTGATTATTACCCATGAGCCTACCTATTTTACCGGGATGGATACGCTGGACTGGCTTCAGGAGGACCCTGTGTATTTAGCCAAAAAAAGGCTGATTGAGGAGCACGGGATTGTAATCTGGAGATTTCATGACCATATGCATTTGGCGGACACAGACCGCATTTATGACGGCCTGCTCAAGGAGCTGGGATGGGAGGACAAGAAGCTTGAAGAGAAAGAGTCCTGGGGCTATCTGATCGAAGAGACGACGGTCCGGGCGCTGGCTCACTTCCTGAAGCAGAGACTCGGCATGGATGTCATTCAGATTGTCGGCAATCCGGATATCACTTGCTCCCGCATAGGCATATTGGTTGGAGGCGGAAGCCTTGGCCTGGGCCGGGAGCAGATGCCCATGGAGCTGATGCAGGAGAAAAATCTCGATGTGATGATCTGCGGCGATATCACCGAGTGGACTTTGTGCGCATATGTCAACGATGCCTCGATGCTCGGCCAGAACAAAGCGATGATTGTGATTGGCCATGAGCGCTCTGAGGAGTGGGGCATGAAGTATATGGCTGAATGGCTGGCGCCGCTGGTGAGCGGCCTTCCGGTAACGTTTGTTGATGCGAAGGAGCCGTTTATTTATCTGTAGGCTGGTCCATCGAAGCCTCAGCGCACCTGAAACAGGTTCAAAAATACAAGGCAGCGATTTTCCATTAACCGGAGGATCGCTGCTTTTGATTTTATACGTGGTACTGTACGATGCGTATATTTAAAATAAAGCGCTTTCTGGATGCGGATGATCAGTTGGGATCGTCCGCATTATTGCGTTTCATGCATCACACAAGCTCTTGCTATTTGGTCCATCTTTTTCGGTATTGATAAGGGGAGGTTCCCATAAGCTTCTTGAACAGCTTGCAGAAATAGGAGCAACTGCTGACCCCAACCTCTTCCGCAATCATGAATACCGACTGGTTCGTGCTCGTCAAGAGAATTGCTGCCTGATGCACTCTGCGGACGGATATATATTCCGAGATGGTCATGCCGATGTGCTTTTTGAACATATGGGACAAATAATAAGGGGATAAGTGAAGGTCTCTGGCCATAGTCTCCAGCCTGAACGGATTCATAAACTGATTTTCTATCCAGTTCAGGATGTTCTCCATCTGGTGGTTTTTGCGAATAAGCGAGAAATCGGTGATGTCCTTGTTAGTTTTCCATATGCGCTTGATTACTCGGAATAGCGTCACAAGTGATAAAGAGATCTCCTCCAGCTTCTCTCCGGCTGAGTCCAGTTGAGAGCTCCATTGCAAAGTCTTAAATACACTATCCAGCTCCTTATCATTTTGCAGCACGTACAGGAAAGGGATAGCCAGTTGCCCCGAATGGATATACCGGTAAAAAGCATGAAGGGACGGCCATTGTTCAAAGTAGGATTCAAACATAGCGGGTTCAAAGATTACAATGGATCGTTCGAAGGAGAGATTGTTCGAGTAATCCAGCTTCAGGTGATGCAGCTGATAAGGATGAAAAAGGCATAGCATTCCCGAGGTAATTTCATAACTGACATTGTTCACAATCAATGAACCTTTTCCTTCGTGAATGTTCATAATTTCCAGTCCAAGATGAGAATGGAAGGTTTCTGTGTAATCATTATTGGCACTCAGACGTCTATAGGCGGTATAGATGGACATGTTCTCCATGTTCGCGTTTATATTCCATCACCCCACAAGTTGAAATAGTAACATTAGGATAACTATATACCATAAGAACTGAACAAGTCACGCGTGTATCGAACTCAACTAGCGCAACATAGTACAATTTTTTCAGCATTATATGAAAACACTATCAAAGTCAAACCGACTATAATTAACTAAATGAAATTATGGAACATTGAAATGGGGGCTTTGAATACATTTAATCTTCGATGTTATAAGAATTTGTTAAGCGGCAAAGCTGAAGCGCCATGGATAGTGAAGAGTGAATAAATTTAAATCAGATACCGAGTGAAAGGATTGAGAAAAATGGTCGTGTTGACCGCATTCGCCGATGAAATATCTTCCGACTTGAATGAACAATTGGATACGCTGGAATCCGAGGGAATCCATCACCTTGAATTAAGAGGGGTGTGGGGGAAAAACGTACTGGATCTCTCAGAACAAGAGATCGTTCAGATTAAACAGACATTGAATGAACGGGGATTCCGTGTTTCATCTATCGGATCTCCGATCGGGAAGATACATATCACAGATGACTTTGAACCTCATTTGGGAAGAGCCAAACACGCAGTTGAATTGGCGAAGTTCTTTCATGCTCCATATGTCCGCATCTTTTCTTTTTACATTCCGGAAGGAGAGGCAGATATCTACCGCAATGAAGTGTTACATCGGATGAAGCAGCTGGCCCAAGTGGCGGAAGCCGAAGGTGTAGTCCTCTTGCATGAGAATGAGAGCCATATCTATGGGGATAACGGGGAACGTTGCCTGGACATTCTCCAAGCTTGCGATTCCCCCCATTTGCGTGCGGCCTTTGATCCGGCCAATTTCGTACAATGCAGGATCGAGCCTGTCAGTCAGGCGTACCCGCTGCTAAGCGACTATATCTCCTATATTCATATCAAGGATGCGATAAAGGAAACCGGTGCGGTCGTTCCTGCCGGAGAAGGGGACGGACAACTTCGGGAGCTCCTGCAACATCTGATGGCAAAGGGATTCTCCGGATACATGTCCCTGGAACCACACCTTAAGGCCGAGGGGAGCCGGCAAGGACTCAGCAAGCCGGAATTGTTTGTGGTGACATCCCAAGCGCTGAAGCGGCTGCTGGAAGAACAGGCGATCAGTTGGACCTGATAAGATAAAACAGCTTGGAGGAGAAGGGCCAGGCACTGTGAAGGGAGTGAACCTCTTTCATTGAAGGGGACTCTCTCCCGATGCGGCTTATAGCCGAACTCAATTGATGTTTCCCCGGAATACTTTGGATGCGAATTGGAAGCGGTTACTAAATGGAAGTGCCTTTTTCGCTTTCTGAAGGTTCTGAATTGAAAAAATATAAATCCCCGGTGGCTTGCGCCTATAAAGAAGCGAACGTACCGCTACATGCGGGACGGAACAGCTCCGGCAGGGATACATCTGAAATTAGGAGGTGAAGGATCATGACGATCGTGATCCAGAAACAAAGAAAGGCGAAGAAGAGGGAGAGGGAGACCCTTGGACGCCACGTGCGAAAGGAATGGGCATTGTACTCGTTCCTGCTGATCCCCGTTATTTATTTTATCATCTTCAAATATGCGCCGATGCTGGGGAATATCATCGCGTTCCGCAAGTACCGGGGCGGTCCCAATTTTTTTGGGACGGAGTGGGTAGGCTTTAAATATTTCGAAATGTTCCTGAAGGATAAAATATTCTGGAGAGCCTTCCAGAACAACCTCACGCTGAGCGTCTCCTACCTGCTGATCCGCTTTCCGATGACGCTCATCTTTGCTCTTCTGCTGAACGAAATCCGCAATATGTCAGCCAAAAAGTTTGTGCAGACCGTATCATATCTGCCGCATTTCATCTCCACAGTTATCGTAGCCGGTATGGTGAAGGAAATGCTGTCGATGAACGGTCCGATCAATGAATTGCTGGGAAAGCTCGGCTTTGCCAAGCTCACCTTCATCTCGTTACCGGAGTGGTTTCCCACGATCTATATCACATCCGGAATCTGGCAATCACTCGGATGGGGCACAATCCTCTATCTGGCGGCCATGACCGGCATCAACACCGAGCTGTACGAAGCGGCCCGGATCGACGGGGCGAGCCGTTTCCGTCTGGCTTGGCATGTGACGATCCCCGGCATTCTGCCGACCATTATGACCTTGCTGATCCTGGACATCGGCGGTATTCTCGGCTCCAACTTCGAGAAAATCCTGCTCTTGTACAATCCGCTTACCTACAAGACGGCGGATGTTATCTCTACCTACGTGTACCGGATGGGGATCAGCGGCGGCAGCTTCAGCTATGCGACTGCCGTGGGGTTATTCGAAGGGATCATCGGCCTGATACTGGTGACCGCCGCCAACTATATTTCCCGCAAGACCACCAAATCCAGCCTCTGGTAGAAAGGAGCAACCGTCGTGAAAACTTCGGCCTCATATAGAGTATTTCAAATATTCAACAGTTTCATTATGCTGCTCGTCGTCCTGGTCACCCTGTATCCGTTCCTCTATCTGGTTGCCCAATCGTTCAGTTCGGAGGCGGCGATCTATGCCGGCAAAGTCACGATCTTTCCGATCGGCTTCAATACCGAGACCTACAAGATTATTCTCGGCAAACCCGAGTTCTTCCGTTATTACGGTAACACAATCCTGTACTCTGTGCTCGGCACCTTCATCTCCGTGCTGGCCACCGCCGTGATGTCCTACCCGCTGTCCAAGGACCGGCTCCGGCTCAACAAGTTCTTCATCCCATTCGTGCTGTTCACCATGTATTTCGGCGGCGGGCTGATTCCGAACTACATCCTGATCTCGAAGACGCTGCACATGCGGGACAGCATCTGGGCGATCCTCATCCCCGGAGCGATCAGCGCGTTCAACGTCATTCTGGTCAAGACCTTCTTCGCCTCGCTGCCGAATGAGATCGAGGAAGCGGCCAAGGTCGACGGGCTGGGCGTTTACGGAACGTTCACCCGGATCGTGCTTCCCCTGTCCAAACCGATCATGGCAACGATGGTGCTGTTCTGCATCGTCGGCATCTGGAACAACTGGTTCGGCCCGTCGCTCTATCTGTCCTCCAAGGACAAGTGGCCCATCGCGTTGTACCTGAAGCAGATCATCGACAACGCCGTAACGCCGGCGGAGATGGGGGCGACCTCGGAAACGACGACGCAGATCGCCGCCACCGTCAAATCGACGTCGATGGTACTGACTTCGCTGCCGATCATCTGCATCTACCCATTTGTGCAGAAGTACTTCGTCCAAGGGATGATGATCGGCTCCGTCAAGGGCTGATGCAGCGGTATAGCCGGAACCTTCTGCGCTACTGCGAATCCTTCGGGCCATTCGGACTGCACGGAAGGAATCCGTTCTATATGCAAGAAGATTGCAACAAAATTCACCTAAATCTGGGAGGTCAGTATGAAAACAATCACTAGAGTAGGAAGAGGACTGATGGTTCTCGTTCTCGCGGCGGGCCTGACAGCCTGTCAAAATTCGAATGAGGCCAAGAACAACGCGGCTCCAAACGCCTCGAACGGCACAGCAGCAACGAATTCAGACGGGGATTTGGACTACACCTACGGGCTCAACAAGCAGTTCCACTCCGACACGCCGGTCACGTATTCCATGATGTATAACGATCATCCGAACTATCCGTACAAAAAGGACTGGTTGTTCTGGAGCGCGCTGGAACAGCGGACCAACGTCCAATTCAAGCTGTCGGTCACGGCTCTCTCGGAGTACGAAAACCAGAAGGCGCTTTTAATCAACTCGGGAGACGCCCCTTACATCATTCCGAAGACTTATGACGACAGCGCTTTCGTCGCGGGCGGACAAATCGTCCCGATCAGCGACTGGGTGCAGTATATGCCCAACTACATGGATACCGTCAAGAATTGGCACATGGAAGATGATTTGAAGGCCAAGATGAAGGAGGACGGCAAGTACTACTCGCTGCCAGGGATGTGGGAAAATTCGGGCGGTGGCTACTCCTTCGTCATTCGCCGGGATGTCTTCAAGGCAGCTGGCGTCGACCTGACAAACGAAGGCAAGTGGACGTACGATGATTTCTACGACGCGCTCAAAAAGGTGAAAGCGTATACCGGCGCCAAGTACGTGATTTCCGATCAGTATACGGGCAAGTCTATACTGTCCCTCATAGCTACCCAGTTCGGCGCCACCGCTGGCTGGGGCATGGGTACGGGTGTTCGGTTCGACGAGGACAAGAAGCAGTTCTATTTTCCCGACGATACGAACGAGTTCAAGGATTTCGTGACCTATCTCAACAAGCTGGTCAAGGAGGGCCTGGTCGATCCGGAGTCCTTCACCCAAGACGGCGAAGTGGCGAACAACAAGTTCTACAAGGGCGACACATATGCGATCAGCGGCAACTATCAGTTCCTCGCCGACGCGGGCAATAAGATGCAGGTCAAGGGTGCCGATCTCTATATGATCGTTCAACCCGGCGGCCCCAAGGGCAAGCTGCGGGTTGAGAACTCCCGTCTGGAAAACGGCGTCATGATCAGCCAAAACGCGCTGGATGAACTCGGCAAGGACAAATTCATCAAGATGCTGCGCTTCATCGACTGGTTGTGGTATTCCGATGAAGGCCATACCTTCGCTGCATGGGGCGAAGAAGGGAAAACCTACACCAAGGATGCCAGTGGTAACTTCGTAATGAACAAGGACATCAGCTTCAACGGCATCAACGCCGACACCGCCACGAAGCAGCTGAACGCCGATTTCGGCTTCGCCAACGGCGTCTTCTCGTACGGCGGCAGCGCCAAGCTGCGCTTCTCCAGGATGACGGAGGGAGAGAAGGATTTCTGGAAGCGGATTGAGGAGAATACCGTTCCGCAAAAGCTGGCGCCTCCGATCATGGCCAGCAGCGACGAAGCCGAAGAGATGAACCTGATCTCCAAGCCGTTGGTGGACTACATCAACACGATGACGCTGAAATTCATCACAGGCCAGGAAGACATCGAAACTTCTTGGGACAGCTATGTGGCCCAGGTGAAGGAAATGGGAGCAGATCGGTACGTTGACTCGGTCAACCAGATTTTCGAGAGAACGAAAGACGTCCTGGGATATTGATCAACTGCGGGTGCTGCTGGCAAAAAAGGCTCTGGACACGTCTATGTGTCCAGAACTTTTTGCTGCTGCCCTGCAGAAGGAAGAATGGCCGAAAAACGGGGGGGGAAGGTAAGCGGTTCCATCTGCGAACGCCGCTTTTCCCCCCGCCGGGGCCGATATCACGGAGTTGACCGCCACAACGCACCCGGTGCGATTTGATCTAGAGGAGGAGTTTTACGCGTGAACCGGAAGATACTCTTTAACGACGGCTGGGAATTTGCCAAGACCAGTCTGGATGCGGAAGCAGGGGCGGATCTCGAATGCGAGCCGGTTGATCTGCCGCATGACTACCTGATCGGTAATTCGCTTGATCTGTACGAGAACAGCATCGGCTGGTACCGCCGGGAACTGATATGGTCGGCTGCCGACCAACAGGTCTTGCTGGGCTTTGACGGGGTCTACATGGATTCGACCCTGTATGTCAACGGCCAAAAGGTGGGCGAATGGAAATACGGCTATTCTTCGTTTGAGCACGACCTGACATCGGCGCTGACGGAGGGAAGGAATGAACTTCTGCTAAAGGTCGTCCATCGCAGTCCGAACAGCCGCTGGTATTCCGGCGCGGGCATCTACCGCAACGTCTGGCTGAAGACCCGCGGTGCCAATTATATCGAGACGGACGGCGTCTATATCGCCGTTCGGGAAGAGGAGGGCGGCTGGCGTGTCGAGGTGGATACCGAACTGGTTCTCACCCGTCCGGCGCGCCTTACCCATACGCTCTGGGACGGCGAGCAGCGGATCGCCGAAATCGCGGCGGACGTGGTCCCTGCCGGCGCGTCTCCGCTCGTCGACCAGCACGGCCTGCGGGTCCCGAGTCCGCGGCTGTGGAGTCCGGACGAGCCCGAGCTGTACCGGCTCGTTACCACCCTCGCGCTCGCGGACGGGGAGGAACTGGAATCGGTCGCATATGCAGTCGGCTTCCGCCGCATTGAGCTCGATCCGCAGGAGGGCCTGATCCTGAACGGCCGCAAGCTGAAGCTGAACGGCGTCTGCGAGCATCACGACCTGGGCGCGCTCGGCGCGGCGTTCAACCGGCGGGCCGTCGCGCGGCGATTCCGCCTGCTAAAGGAAATGGGCGTGAACGCGATCCGCACCTCGCACAACATGCCCGCTCCCGAGCTGATGGATTTGGCCAATGAGATGGGCTTTCTCATCGTCTCGGAGGGATTCGACATGTGGGAGCGGCCGAAGACCGAATTCGATTACGGCCGCTTCTTTCCGGAATGGGTGGCCGCCGACGTGCGGAGCTGGATTCGAAGGGATCGCAACCACCCGAGCCTGCTTCTCTGGAGCATCGGCAACGAGATCTATGATACACACGCCGACGAGCGGGGCCAGGTCGTAACACAGATGCTGATGGAGCTTGTGAACCGGCATGACCCGAAGGGGAACGCTCGGACGACCATCGGCTCGAATTACATGCCTTGGGAGAACGCCCGGAAATGCGCCGATATCGTTAAGATCGCCGGTTACAACTATGCGGAGAAATATTACCGCAAGCACCACGAGGAGCACCCGGACTGGATCATTTACGGCAGCGAGACGGGGTCGGTTGTGCAGAGCCGCGGCGTCTACCATTTCCCCTTCGAGCGGACGATTCTGTCCGACGACGATGAGCAGTGCTCTGCCCTGGGCAATAGCACCACAAGCTGGGGCGCTCGCTCGGCGGAGGCCTGTCTCCGGGCGGAGCGCGACACGCCGTTCTCGCTCGGCCAATTTATCTGGACCGGCTTCGACTATATCGGCGAGCCGACGCCCTATCATACGAAGAACGCCTACTTCGGCCAGCTCGATACGGCGACGTTCCCCAAGGACTCCTACTATATTTACCAGGCGGGATGGACGGATGTTCAGACACGGCCGATGGTGCACCTGTTTCCTTACTGGGACTTCAATGACGGGCAGATGATCGATGTCCGCGTCGCCACGAATGCGCCGACAATCAAGCTGAAGCTGAACGGGGAGACGATCGGGACGCAGGAGCTCGATCACGCGCACGGCACGCAACTGGTCGGCTGGTGGAAGGTCCCGTACCAGACAGGGACCCTGACGGCGATTGCGTACGACGATGAGGGCCGGGTGTTGGCGACAGACAGCCGCCAGTCGTTCGGCGATGCCAAACGGATCTGCCTGAAGGCGGACAAGATGCGACTGGAAGCGGACGGCACGGATTTGGCCTTCGTAGAGATCTCTATGGAGGATGAATTCGGCCGGCCGGTGGACAATGCCAATAATCGCGTGCGTGTGCAGGTGACCGGAGCGGGACGGCTGGTGGGACTCGACAACGGCGACAGCACGGACTATGATTCGTACAAGGGCCTCAGCCGGCGGCTGTTCAGCGGCAAGCTGATGGCGATCATCGCTTCCGGATTCGAAACGGGGGAGGTCGAAGTGCGCGTCTCCTCCATTGGCATGGAGGAGGCAGTGCTGAAGCTGGCCGCCGATCCCTGCGAGCAGCTTCCTACGGGCTTGTCGGCGCGGACGGCCAACCGCGAGACGCCTTGCGTCATGGGCAGCGAAGACGAGATACCGCTGCGAAAGATCGTCATCGTCAGCGAGGCCGGCCAGACATTCGACCCGTCCATCCGCGAGATGACGGTGCAGGCTATGCTCTACCCGCCGGACACCTCCTACCGCGAGGTTGAATGGTCGGCGGTCGACGACGGAGGCATCCCCTCCAACCTCGCCAAGATGGAGGGTGACGGCCTTGCCGCCAAGATTACGGCCCTCGGCGACGGCAATTTCCGGCTGCGCTGCACGAGCAAGAACGGCACGGATAAGACGAAGCTCATCTCTGTGCTGGAATTCCAGGCGACGGGCCTCGGCACGGCCTACTTGAATCCGTACGAGTTCATCTCGGCCGGGCTGTATGATTACAGCCGCGGCGAGGCAACCAACGGTAATGAGAAGGGCGTCGCCACCGCCCGCGACGGAGAGACTCAGGTCGGCTTCCATAACCTTGACTTCGGTCCGTACGGATCAGACACCATCACGATTCCGATCTTCGCCGCGTCGAGCGGAGAGAACTCGCTGCAGATTTGGGAAGGGATGCCGGGCGAGGCCGGCAGCGAGCTGGTGGCTGATGTCATCTACCATAAGCCGACGCGCTGGAATGTCTACCAGGAGGCGACATACCGGTTGTCCAAAAGGCTGAAGGGCATCACCTCCCTGTGCTTCGTCGCCCAGGAGAAGATGCACATCAAGGGCTTCACCTTCCTGCCTCCGAACCGGGCCTTCGAGACCAACCTGGCGGGAGAATGCGACCGCTTGTATGGGGATTCCTTCACCCGCAACGGGACGAATGTTGAAGGCATCGGCAACAATGTGTCGCTCGTCTTCGAGCAACTCAACTTCGGCACGACTGGCGCGGCTAAACTGATCGTCGGCGGATGCTCGCCCATCGACAAGAACACGATCCACGTCCAGTTCGAATCCGCAGCGGGGGAAAGCCGGCAGATGATCGAATTTACCCGTTCGGAAGGCTATGCCGAGAGAAGCTTTGCGCTGGAGCCGGTCACCGGTCTGAACAAAGTGACCTTCCTCTTCCTGCCTGGCTCGAAGTTCGATTTTCACTGGTTCCGTTTTGAGGGCTAACGGCAGTCCCGACCATTTGGTCTACCGGAACCAGGACTTATGAACCTTATCTGTAAACCTCAGTATAGAAGGGGCCCTTTGAGGCCCTGATTGAGATTGGATGGAACACCCGGCTGGAGCGAAATTTTAAATGTTTTTTAAAATTACCATATATTATCTGACGTGCTATTAAAGAAAAGATACAATCCTCATTTGCAGAGGACGAGCAGGGAACAGGAGGTTTTTTATGGAATATCATGTTGCAATTCATGGGAGCGATCAGGCGCCGGGTACGGTGGTACAACCTTTCCGCACCATTTCTCGCGCTGCGGCTTTAGCGATGCCGGGAGATACGATTACAGTGCATGCAGGTATATACAGGGAATGGGTCAGCCCGGCCAATGGAGGTACAGAGGAACATAGGATTGTGTATCAGTCCGCCGGGGATGGAGAAGTGGTTATCACTGGTGCGGAGTCAGTTGCCGACTGGAATGACGAAGGGGACGGCGTCTGGAGTGCGGAGGTGCCAAACACCCTGTTTGCTGTCCGCAACCCCTATGAGGTGTCATTGTATGGAGACTGGTTGTTTGAAGGTGCGTTCCAGCCGCATCTGGGAGATGTATACCTTGATGGCAAATCCCTGTATGAATGCGATTCCGTTGACAAGCTACGCAATCCGAAGGTTTGGCCTCAGGCCAAATACCCGGAAGACTCTTTGCTGCAATGGCATGCGGAAGCAGGCTCTACCACCACAATCATATGGGCGAATTTCGGCAGCCGGGACCCCCGCAGAGAGAATGTGGAAATCAATGTGCGCCCCTATTGCTTCTGGCCGGAGAAGACCGGCTGCGGTTACATAACCGTCAGGGGCTTCACATTACGGCAGGCATCTCCCCAGTGGGCCCCGCCAACAGCTTTGCAGGAAGGACTCATTGGTCCCCATTGGAGCAAAGGCTGGATTATTGAAAATAACGTTATTAGCGAGTCCAAATGTGCAGGCATCAGCCTCGGGAAAGAAATCAGTACCGGGCAGAACGAATGGTCGAATAATCGCATAAAAGGCGGAACTCAACGGGAGCAGGAAGTCATTTTCCGGGCTTTGCGCAAGAATTGGCATAAGGACCATATTGGAAGCCATATTGTTCGCAACAACGTGATTCATGATTGTGAACAGGCAGGAATCGTTGGACATTTAGGCGGCGCTTTCAGCCAGATTTACCAGAACCGCATTTACAATATTCATCACAAGCGCATTTTCCACGGCGCAGAAGTGGGGGGGATCAAGCTTCACGCTTCGCTGGATACCCAGATTTGCGGGAATGTCATTTACAGCTGCTACCGTGCGCTTTGGCTGGATTGGCAGGCGCAGGGCACCCGCATCAGCCGAAATATCTTTTTCGACAATCTGTCCGAGGATTTCTTTGTGGAGGTCTGCCACGGCCCTTATATGGTGGATCACAACCTGTTCCTGTCCCAAATGAACTTTCGCAATATGTCTCAAGGCGGTGCGTTTGTTCACAACCTGTTTGCCGGCAGATTTGTGCTGCGCTCCGAGCTTACCCGCTATACGCCCTACCACATGCCTCATGAGACAGCGGTTGCCGGATATGCTAATTTTACGGGGGGTGACGACAAATATTACAACAACATATTCTTGCGTGATAACGATCTGGGCCACGAGCCGCTTCCCATGACTTTTTTCGAGCATCTTCCGCTCTCTCCAAGGGAGAACCTGGATGATGGCGGAGCTCCAGTAATGGACGGTGTACCGGATAATTCCCGCTGTTACCTTCATCCTGTCGGACTGGGCGGATACAACGATTACCCCGCTACCCTTCAAAAGCCATGGTGGGAATATACCAAGGAAGAAATTGCAGCTATGGAGGAATCCGGAAAGCCGTTCAAGTCCGAAAGGATGGCGTTACCTGTCGCGATACAGGGCAATCTGTATCTAAAAGGCGCGGTACCCAGTTCTCATGAGCCTGATGCAAAGGTTTATGCCAGCAACTGCATTGAGATAGAAATCGATCTTGCTATTAGCAAGATACGAGTGCATATCACCAATCCTGAAGCGCTGCGTGCTGCAGCTCTGGCAGTAGTCACGACTGACCTGTTGGGTAAATCTTACCACGCCGAGATGAGCTACGAAGAACCGGATGGTTCCTCCTATCGTTTTGACCGCGACTTTTTTGATGTGCAGCGCCCGGAAAAAAATGTGACTCCCGGACCGTTTGAATTATTAAACAATAGTCCGGTAAAGATTGTTCTGTAATGTGAAAAACAACGATACCCGACATTAAAAAGTATACGGGAATAAGTAAAAGAAAATCGCTCTTGTGGGAATGGATGGCGGGGCCTCCATTGTATCCCGAAGAGCGATTTTTTTTTGTGTACAAATATAAGAATTTATTTGTTTCAAATGATAAATTTTTATAATATATGTTACTCTGCACTATACATATATTCAAAAATGACAACGCTTTCTTGAAAATGTTGGCTTATGCCGCCGTTATCCGGGAGGGTAAACTACATATAGAAGGAGGGTCGCATATGCAACTGGAGACACAGTTTACCAGCCCGCAGGCCGACAGCGGCCGATTATGGAAGCGGTTCAAAAAACAAAAAATGCTTCATTTATTTGTCGGACTCGGCATGGTGTTCTTAGTGATTTTTTCGTACACGCCAATGTTCGGAATCCTGATGGCGTTCAAAGACTACAGCATTTCAAGCGGCATCAAGGGGATTTTTACAAGTGATTGGGTGGGACTGAAGTATTTCGACGAATTTCTACATGATTATCAGTTCGGCAAAATTGTCCGCAATACGCTGGTCCTGAGCTTTTTGAAGGTCATCTTCGCTTTTCCGGCGCCGATTCTGCTCGCCATTATGCTGAATGAAGTGAAGAACATGGCCTTCAAGCGGTTCGTTCAGACGGTCAGCTATCTGCCGCATTTTATCTCCTGGGTCGTGGTGGTCGGTGTATCTTATGCTTTTCTGTCCGCGGACGTCGGTGTGGTCAACAAAGCCCTGATGAGCCTCGGCTTCATCCACGAACCGCTCAATATTCTGACAGGTCCGAACTATTTTTGGGGACTGGCAGTCGGAAGCGCCATCTGGAAGGAAATGGGCTGGTGGACGATTATTTTCCTGGCAGCCATAACCGGCATTAATCCGTCCCTGTACGAAGCGGCTGAGATCGACGGGGCAGGAAGACTTGCCCGTATCCGTCATATCACGCTGCCGGGAATGAAGGGAACCATCGTGGTGGTGCTGGTGTTGACGATCGGCAGTATTCTTGGAGGCGGGCTGGTTGGCTCCAACTTTGAGCAGGCGTACCTGTTCGGCAACAGCATCAACAATCCGACTTCGGAAATTGTGCAGACCTATGCGTTCAAGGTGGGGCTGAGGGACGGCCGTTTCTCTTATGCAGCGGCTATTGATTTAATCCAGTCGGTTATCTCGGTAGTGTTAATCTTCTCCAGTAACTTTATCGCCAAGCGGATGTCAGGCTCAAGTTTATTCTAGAGAAAGGAGGAAGAGACGTGCTCAAGAGTCAAAGACAGAAGGATCTGCTTCTCGACAGCTTTATTTACACCGTCCTCTTCATGATCATGCTCACCATGCTGTACCCGTTTTATTATGTCCTGATCGCCTCATTCAACAAGGGATCGGATTCTCTTCTGGGGGGCGTCTATCTCTGGCCGCGAAGCTTTACTCTGGAGAATTATAAAATGTTTTTGGACGATCCTAAATGGTATCGTGCCTTTATGGTCACGATTGTCCGGACGGTTTCTGGTACCGCGCTGGGGCTGCTGCTGACAAGTCTGGTAGCCTACGGACTTTCGCACCGCGATCTGCTGTTCAGCAAATTGTATTTTACAATCATCATTTTTGCGATGTATTTTTCCGGCGGCCTGATTCCTTACTATGTGGTGCTGCGCTCGATCGGTCTGCTGAATTCGTTTGGCGTCTATATCATACCGTCGATGCTCAGCACGTTCTTCCTGCTCATTGCCATCTCGTTCTTCCGGGAAATTCCCGGCGAGCTGAAGGAATCCGCCCACATTGACGGCGCCGGTGAATTCGTTATTTTCTTCCGGATTATCCTGCCGGTCTCGATGCCGCTCCTTGCCACAATGGCGCTGTTCATGGGTGTGGGCCAATGGAATTCCTGGCTGGACTCCGCTTATTTTGTACAGTCGGAGGACCTGCGGACGCTTGCCTTCCGCATGATGGAGGTCATTAACAAGAGCAATTCTCCGATGGATGCGATTGCCGCCGCCAACAGTGCTTCGGCAGGGGTTACCAGCTTCTCATTGCAGGTAACGGCGATGGTAGTCTCCATCGTGCCGATCATCTTTGTGTATCCATTCCTGCAGAAGTATTTTGTGCATGGCATTATGCTTGGTTCCGTAAAAGGCTGAGAAAGCAGTTTCAATATTAAAGCGCTTGCTTTAATATATTAATTTACAAATGGGGGAGTTAGTTTGAAAACAATCAGAAGCTACAAGATGCTTGCGGCAGTATTGGCGGCCATCATGATGATCACGCTCCTGTCAGCCTGCGGCAACGGTAGCGGGAACACGAACCAGGGAAACGCAGCGCAAGGAGACAATGCCGGCAGCAAGGGTAATACTGGCGCGACAGGGGATTCGGGCAACGGCCAGTTGAAGGAATTGTCGCTGTTCATCGACGCGCCCTGGTATCCGGTGAAAGAATGGAAAGGACCCGTTGCAGATAAAATCACTGAGAAAACGGGAGTGAAGCTGAAGGTTAC
>RCUU01000764.1_pt1 | contig 17066 bp, 13 predicted proteins | sample 2166211 | NCBI WGS metagenome assembly RCUU01 (sample SAMN09932620, study PRJNA488358) | compost metagenome | feature: garden; material: soil; isolation source: compost soil in phenylacetic acid-enriched culture | place: Germany: Experimental Botanical Garden Goettingen | collected 2016-01-27
GCGTTAATCTGTCGCGCAAAGCTGTGCTCACTTCAGAAGGCGCAGCCAAGGCGTGATTTCACCATAAGCCTGAAACGAATTAAATACATGAACGGGAAGAGACAGAAGCAGTTTTGTTCTGGCTCTTTTTTAAGTTATAGTCTTTGGACATATTTTTCCTCTAAGATTCATAGGCTGGGACAAAGCGTCTCTGCACCTGACTTGTGCCGGGACGGACAAATGAACCGTTTCTGCAGGGGAGGAAAAACGTCATGAAGACGGAAAAAGCGGCACTTGTGCTGGCCTGCATTGCTGTGGTGATCGGGATCGGCAGTACTTATGGGCCAGTGAAGGAAATGATAGCCCAGCTTAAACCGCAGACTGGACTTGCTGTATGGAGCGATGTCTCCACAGAACCCCAAGATGACTTGCGCACAATGATTGAGAGTAAGGCGGCCAAGCTGAACAGCCCTCCTGTGGATGCGACTGTTGACCGGGTATGGAAGGCTATACCGGGTTATAACGGGCTTGAAGTGGACGTGGAGGCGACATACCGGAATGCCAAGCTGAGCGGGCCTAATGATGGCTTGAAGCTGCTGTACCGCCAGATCAAACCTAAGATTTCACTCGATGACCTGGGGGCTGAGCCGATCTACCGGGGCAATCCGGCGAAACCTATGGTATCGCTGATGATCAATGTGGCCTGGGGCAACCAGTACATTATCCCGATGCTGGACATCCTTGATCAGGAAAAGGTAAAAGTCACCTTTTTTCTGGACGGCAGCTGGCTTAGCCACAACAAAGAGCTGGCCGCCGAAATGCTGAAGCGCGGGCATGAAATGGAGAATCACGCATACACCCATCCCAATATGAGCACCTTGAGCCGGGTACGAGCCACTGCCGAGATCCAGAAAACGCAGAGCCTGCTGAAGGAGAGTCTGGGGGTGACCAATACCTGGTTTGCGCCACCATCCGGCGACTTTGACCAGGAAACTGTAGATATCGCCGCTTCGCTTGGACTGAAAACGGTGCTGTGGACGCTGGATACAGTGGATTGGCGCAACCCTTCTCCCGAATCAATTATCTCTAAAATCAGCAGCAAAGCGGAACCGGGAACCTTGATTCTGATGCATCCCACAGCTTCCTCATCGAAGGCGCTGCAGGGGATGATCCGGGGAATCAAAGCTAAAGGCCTGCAGCTGGGAACGGTCAGCCAGACGCTCTCGGCGGAACGTGTGCTGCCAGCAGATGTTGAGTGAACCGTTTAATTCTGGTAGGATAAGAGTCGCGTATACCAAAATACAGATAGAACCAGGGCTATGCCAGGAGGACTTAGAAGTGGAAAAAATAGTATTGTCAAACGGCCTCAGGGTGGTAACCGAAAAAATTCCCACTGGCCGATCCGTTTCCTTTGGAATATGGGTCAAAACAGGCTCCCGCAACGAGACTCCGCACAACAACGGGATTTCTCATTTTATTGAGCATATGCTGTTCAAAGGAACCGACCGGTACACAGCCAAGGATATTGCTGAACAGTTCGACGCGATTGGCGGCAACGTCAATGCGTTTACCTCCAAGGAATATACATGCTATTATGCCAAAGTGCTGGATGAGCATCTGCCCATTGCGGTGGACGTGCTCGCAGATATGTTTTTCCGTTCGCGGATGGATGCCGAAGAGCTGGCGAAGGAGAAAAACGTCATTCTGGAGGAAATCGCCATGTGCGAGGACACACCGGATGATCTGGTGCATGATCTGATGTGTGCCGCAGCCTACGGAGAGCACCCGTTGGCCTATTCCATTCTGGGTCTCAAGGAGCGGCTTCAGGAGATGACACCGGATGATCTCCGGGCCTATATGAAGGCACAGTACACGATTGAGAATACAGTGATCAGCGTAGCCGGCAACATCAATGACGGTCTGGCAGAACTGCTGGAGAAGCATTTTGGATCTTTTCAGAATCACGGCGAATCGACAGTGCTGACTGCACCCGAGTTCCATGGCGAGCTGCTCTTTCATCGTAAAAAAACAGAGCAAAACCATATTTGCCTTTCCCTGCCGGGAGTGCAGAGCGGAGGGCCGCTGCAGTATCCGATGGTGCTGCTGAACAATGCGGTCGGCGGCGGCATGAGCTCCCGGATGTTCCAGGAGATCCGCGAAAAACGCGGGTTGGCCTATTCAGTATACTCTTATCACAGCTCCCAGGCGGATAGCGGGATGTTCACGGTATATGCGGGGACCGCACCGAAGCAGACCAAAGAGGTTACTGAACTGATCAAAGAAATGATGCATGAGCTTGCCGACAAGGGACTCAGCGAGGATGAACTGAGGAAGGGCAAGGAGCAGCTCAAAGGAAGCCTGATCCTCAGCCTCGAAAGCACCAGCAGCCGGATGAACCGTATCGGGAAAAATGAACTGATGCTGGGAAGACATGATACACTGGATGAAATGATCGCCAAAATCCAGAAGGTGACCATGGATGACGTGAATCAACTGCTGGACCATATGTTTGCGGAGCCGCTTGCTATAGCGATGGTAGGCGCAACAGACAAAGCTATTGCCAATGTTAGGAGAGATGATCTTGTCTTATTACGTTCAAATTAACAAGCTTCCCGGAAATGAGGATGTAGAGCTGCCCCGTAAAATGTCGGAACAGGCTTCAGGTTATGATCTGTATGCCGCCGTGGGAGAAGCTGTTGTCCTCGCTCCGGGTGAGCGTGCACTAATCCCGACCGGGTTATCCCTGGCGATGCCGGACGGCCTGGAGGCACAAATCCGGCCGCGCAGCGGGCTGGCGCTGAAGCACGGCATTACCTGCCTGAACACACCGGGAACGATTGACGCCGATTACCGGGGAGAGATCAAGGTACTGCTGATCAACCTCGGACAGGAGCCGTTTGCCATTGCCAGGAATGAACGGATTGCCCAAATGGTTTTTCAAGCCGTCCCGTCCGTGACGCTTGTCCAAGTGGAGGCGCTGTCGGAAACCGAACGCGGTGCCGGAGGCTTTGGCCATACGGGGAAATAAGAATAGTTGACCCGCCTCGTTCATCATAAGTACACAAAAAAGCTTGCGGAGATTACCGTTACCGGTATTCGCCCGCAAGCTTTTTTTATCTGTAGTTACATTGCAGTGCCCACTATTTCTTCTCCGCTCATCACCCATCCGCAGCCTGCGGCATAAGATGCTCTATAGTCGATAGTGTGTATGTGGAAAGGAGCGTCATCCCTATGCTTACTGGCATCAGGATCGTGTTCCTGGGCGGGGACGCGAGACAGATTGAAGTGATTCGGAAATGTGTGGAAATGGATGCGACGGTAAGCGCTGCCGGGTTCGACAAGTGGGATGCCCCAAGCCCAGGGGTGAGCCTGGAACAGATGTCGGTAGAGCTGCTGAGCCACGCGGATGTGCTGGTGCTGCCAACGGTGGGATGTGATGATGAAGGCAATATCAATGCCCTCTTCTCATCGGAACGCCTGCAGCTGCTGGAGGAGCATATTGCTGCGCTGCCGCCAAGCTGTACGGTATATACCGGTATGGCCAAAAGCTATTTGCGTGGCCTCTGCGCCAAGCATTCACTGAAGCTGGTGGAGCTGCTGAGCCGGGACGATGTGGCGATCTACAACTCCATCCCTACAGCAGAGGGAGCACTGGTCATGGCCATTCAGAATACGGATTTTACGGTCCATGGCTCTACCTCGATGGTACTGGGAATGGGGAGAACCGGGTTTACAATGGCCAGAGTACTGCAGGGCTTGGGTTCAAATGTGAAGGTGGGAGTAAGAAAACAGGAGCATTACGCACGGGCAGAGGAGATGGGCTGGAAGCCCTTTATGACTGGAGAGCTGCTGGCACACGCGCCGGAGGCTGACCTTATTTTCAACACCATCCCCAGCATGATTATTACGGCGCAGGTTCTGTCGCGTCTTCCCAAACACTGTGTAATTATCGATCTGGCTTCCGCCCCGGGCGGGTGCGATTTCCGCTATGCGGAAAAACGCGGGATCAAGGCCATGCTGGCACCGGGATTGCCCGGAATCGTTGCTCCCAAAAGCGCCGGGATCATAATGGCGGGTGCGCTGGTACAGTCGATATCGGACGAGACTTTTAACAGGGGGGACGATTAAATGGATTGGCATGGAAAAACAGTAGGTTATGCAATTACCGGCTCTCACTGCACGTTTGCTGAGGTGATGCCGCAGATTCAGCGGTTTATGGACGGCGGGGCGAGTGTGGTGCCGATCGTGTCCGCATCTGTGCTGAATACGGACACCCGCTTTGGCAGGTCGGAAAATTGGTTAAAACAGTTGAAAGATATAACAGGGAATGATATCATTTCTACAATTGTTGAAGCGGAACCGCTGGGTCCTTCCAAGCTGCTGGATGTGCTGACCATTGCACCCTGCACAGGGAATACGACGAGTAAACTGGCTAATGCCATGACCGACAGCCCCGTGCTGATGGCCGCCAAATCGCAAATGCGCAATGGCCGTCCTCTGGTGCTGGCGATCTCAACCAATGACGGACTCGGCCTGAATGCGGCGAATATCGCGAAGCTGTTGGTTACGAAGAACATTTATTTCGTGCCTTTCGGCCAAGATAATCCCCAGGCCAAGCCGAATTCGCTGGTGGCGCAGATGGACCTCATTCCCGAAACCTGTTATGCGGCTCTGCAGGGCAACCAGCTGCAGCCGATGATTATCGAACGGTTTCATTCAGCATAGACTTTTGTTTCATGCAGGCACTCTGACCATAAAGGTATACATCTGCCGTCCTCATTCCGGGGGCGGTTCAACACTTTATTCAGCTATCTGAATACGGACCCGCAGGCGGATTCTTTCCATTTACGCTATGGATGGAGTGTGTACGTATTAGCGTGCTTGCTTAGAGAAGTAATGGAGGAATTATACATGGGTATTTTGGTGCAAAAATTCGGCGGAACCTCACTCTCCACATCAGCGGCCAGAGAACACGTCATCCGTCATGTTAAGCGTGAGCTGGCCAACGGTTTCAGTCTGGTAGTGGTTGTGTCGGCCATGGGGCGCAAAGGCGAACCTTACGCAACCGATACATTGCTGGACTGGGCGGTGCAGAACGGGGATTCCCTGCCGAGCCGGGAGAAGGATCTGCTGATGTGCTGCGGCGAGATTATTTCCGCCACAACCTTGTGCGGCTTGCTGGAGCATGAAGGGATCCCTTCAACCGTGCTGACAGGAGCACAGGCCGGTTTTCTGACCGATAACAACTACGGCAACGCCAGAATTCTGGATGTGCGGACCGAACGTATTCTACGCGAATTGCGCGAGCATAAAGTAGTTATTGTAACCGGGTTCCAGGGGCAGACCGAAGCCGGTGATTTTACGACACTGGGACGCGGGGGCAGCGATACCTCGGCTACGGCACTTGGCGCTGCGCTGCGGGCGGATATGGTCGATATCTACACCGATGTGGACGGCATTCTGACCGCTGATCCGCGGATTGTCGAAGATGCGAAGCAGTTGACCTACGTCAGCTATACTGAGATCTGCAACATGGCTTATCAAGGCGCCAAGGTCATTCATCCCCGCGCTGTTGAGATTGCAATGCAGGCCCAGATCCCTGTGCGTGTGCGTTCTACATTCTCTGAGGCCGAAGGCACTCTTGTGACCCATCCTGAGGGATTCAGCGATGTGTCGCATGGAGTGGTGGACCGCTTTGTCACGGGGATCGCTTATGTCAGCAACATTACCCAGATTTCGGTGGAATGCCCGGATGGCAACGGAACCGGTGTACAACTGCAGATTTTTAAAAGCATGGCCGACAACGGCATCAGTGTGGATTTCATCAATGTAACGCCAAGCGAAGCGCTCTATACAGTGAACGATGACAAGTCGGAGCAGGCGATTGCGGCACTACAGGAGCTGGGGCTCCGTCCTTCAAGCCTGTCCGGCTGCGCCAAGGTCTCGGTGATCGGAGGCGGGATCAACGGGGTTCCGGGCATCATGGCCCGCATCGTTGAAGCGCTCAGCTCGCAGAATATTCAGATTCTGCAGTCTGCCGATTCCAATACAACCATTTGGGTCCTGGTCAAAAAGGAAGATATGGTGCAGTCGCTGCGCGCTCTGCATGCCAAATTTGAATTACACCGCTGACAAGGAGGAATTCAAAGTGGACTTCGGAAGATTAATAACCGCTATGGTAACCCCCTTTGACGGGGCTGGAGAGATCAATTGGGAAGCAACCTCACGGCTGGTCGACTACCTGATTGAGGAGAAGAAATCCGAAGCGCTTGTGGTCTGCGGAACGACGGGCGAATCCCCTACCTTAAGCGATGAGGAGAAGCTGGAGTTATTCGCTTATGTACTGAAGAAGGCTGCAGGCCGCTGTAAAATCATCGCTGGAACAGGCACCAACAGCACCAGACACTCCATACATCTGACGAAGGAAGCGGAGAAAATCGGTGTGGACGGCGTACTGCTGGTTGTTCCCTATTACAATAAACCAAATCAGGAAGGGCTGTACCGGCATTTTGCAGCCATAGCAGGAGAGACCTCGCTGCCTGTTATTCTTTATAATGTGCCCAGCCGCACCAGCGTGAGCATGAGCGCAGCCACGACACTCAGGCTTGCCGGGATTCCTAACATCGTGGCGACGAAGGAATGCCTGTCTGTGGATCAGATTACACAGATTGTTTCCGCGTGCCCGGCTGAATTCCGCGTGTATTCGGGAGATGATTCGGCCGGACTTGCCGCACTTGCTGTAGGGGGCCATGGGATTATCAGCGTCGCCAGCCATGTGGTTGGGGAGCAGATGGCGGAGATGATCGAAGCGTTCGTCTCGGGCAACGTACAACGGGCAGGCGAGCTTCACCGCAAGCTGTTCCCGGTATTCAAGGGATTGTTCGAATGTCCACAGCCGCTTCCGAATCCTTCTGCCGTGAAGTATGCACTTGGTCTCTGCGGGATTGATGTAGGGACCGTACGGCTCCCGCTGGTATCGCCTACTGAAGAAGAAGCGTCCTTCATTGCTGAACTGCTGAAGTAATACCTTTTCAGAATAACCTGTTCATTTTAGTTTTAAGCCGGCATTCCTCGCCAAGGAGTGCCGGTTTTTGTATGTTTTGTGTTAAAAATATAAACGCAGTATTAAGTTTCAGCCAGCCTGCAAAACGGTTGTGATTAAGCTGGCGCCACTGTTTCTTCTGGTCTTTATAGGCAAATAAACCCTTGGAATTAAGGAAAGAATAGGGTTACGGGGTCTATGACTTGTCTTTTGCCAAAAAAATCATGTATAATGTTCTTAAGTGACTGGGTGCGGTTAAAATTAAATATGCGGTAATCTTCCGTCAATGTATTTTTACATTGTGAGACAGGATAGGTCCTTGAATAAGTCTGTGCTAATGTTGCCAGATTTTCGCGCGGCCAGTGAATTTTGACGGGGTTTTTCCGCTCAAGAAGGGTTTCACTGCCCGATTCAGGAATTTTCGCATTGCGAAATTATGCAGACTTATGGAATTTCCTTGTTGATCGTGGAAGCTATCAGCAATTTGAAGATGTGTTCAGCGCCGCTGAGATAATGAAGCTTATTGTTTGCAAATAAAAGTATGACGTCCAACATCATAGGAGGGTTAGATTCATTTGTCCAAAAAAAACAACAACGATAAATTGACGATTTTCGCTTTGGGCGGAGTCGGAGAGATCGGGAAAAACATGTATGTGGTTCAATACGGAAACGACATTGTGGTCGTGGATGCGGGGCTTAAGTTCCCGGAAGAGGATATGCTTGGTATTGACATTGTTATTCCTGACATCTCGTATTTAACAGAGAACCGTGACAAAGTTAGAGGGATTGTGCTTACCCACGGACACGAAGATCACATCGGCGGATTGTCGTATGTGCTCAAGAACCTGAATGTTCCGGTTTACGGAACAAGACTTACCCTGGGCCTTGTGGAGAACAAGCTCAAGGAAGCGAACCTGCTAGGCGAAACCAAGCGGATTCTGATTCATGAGGATTCAGAAATCGAACTAGGCACCTCGCTCAAAGTAACTTTCTTCAGAACCAACCACAGTATTCCCGACTCGGTCGGCGTATGCATCGAAACACCGGAAGGGAATGTCGTTCACACAGGTGACTTCAAGTTTGACCACACCCCAGTAAATGGTCAGTTTGCCAATTTGCACCGGATGGCTGAAATCGGACAAAGAGGCGTGCTTGCCCTTCTGTCAGACAGTACGAATGCTGAGAAGCCGGGCTTTACTCCATCTGAAAAGAATGTCGGCATCGTTCTTGAGGATATTTTCCGCAAAGCTGAACAGCGCGTGGTGGTAGCAACCTTCGCTTCCAACGTGCATCGTATCCAGCAGGTGGTGAATGCTGCCGAATCAACGGGACGCAAGATTACTGTTATCGGGCGCAGTATGGTCAATGTGGTATCCATCGCTTCCGAGCTTGGATATCTGCATGTTCCGGACGGCATGCTGATTGAGCCGGAAGAAATGAACAGAATGGCTGGGAACCGTGTAGTGGTACTCTGCACAGGCAGCCAGGGCGAGCCGATGTCGGCGCTTACCCGCATGGCGCGCTCCAGTCACCGCAAAGTAGACATCCTGCCCGGCGACACCGTAATTATTGCGGCAACTCCAGTACCGGGCAATGAGAAATATGTAGGCCGTACCATTGATGAGCTGTTCCGGTTGGGAGCCAATGTGATTTACAGCGGTTCTAATTCCGGTGTTCACGTATCCGGACACGGCAGCCAGGAAGAACTGAAGCTGATGCTCAACCTGATGAAACCGAAATTCTTCCTTCCGATTCATGGTGAGTTCCGGATGCAGCGCAGACATGCACTGCTTGCGGAATCCGTAGGTGTAGAACCAGGCAACATTTTCATCACCGAACTGGGTGAAGTGATTGAGATCTCCGGTGGTGCAGCACGCAGAGCCGGCAAGGTAACTGCAGGCAACGTGCTGATTGACGGACTTGGCGTAGGTGATGTGGGGAATATTGTACTGCGTGACCGCAAGCTGCTGTCCCAGGACGGTATTCTTGTAGTAGTTGTGACACTGAGCAAGCAGAACGGCGCCATCGTGTCCGGACCGGATATTATCTCCCGCGGCTTTGTCTATGTACGGGAATCCGAAGGTCTCCTGGACGAAGCGAACCGGATCGTATCCGGCACACTTCAGCGCCTGATGAGCGAGAAGGTCAATGAGTGGGCCTCTCTGAAGACAAGCGTCAAAGATTCACTCGGCCGTTTCCTTTATGAGCAAACACGCCGCAGACCGATGATCCTGCCGATCATCATGGAAGTGTAAACAAGAAGCTAGCTTCTATAAATAAATATGCAGGGCCAAAAGCCCCTTCTTCCCGGAAATATTGGACGGTTTCCAGGGGAGAAGGGGCTTTTGCTGTAAATTGTTTGCCAGCGGCGCAGTACTGGGGGCTGTAGTGGACAAATATTGAGGTTGGTGCATAAGGAAGTCCCCGGAAATGTCATACTAACCAAAGCTAGTATGGCTGCAGCCTTGGAAGTGCTGCAAGCAAAAAGGGAGCGCTGCGAACAATGGACGTAACAGAAGGGACAAATGTCGGCACTAACGAGGAGGTTCTCCCGGATGTGGTGAAACCGCAAACCAGTGAACCTGTTATTCAGGGAACGGCAGGCGTGGTGAAGGAGCTGGGGCAGACCGCCGTGCCAACCGGTGAGCCGGATATTTTCTGCATGACAATTATCGGACAGATTGAAGGGCATTTTGTGCTGCCTCCGCATAATAAAACCACCAAATACGAACATATTATTCCGCAGCTGGTGGCCGCTGAACAGAGTAAAACGATTAAGGGACTGCTGATTATTCTCAATACTGTAGGCGGGGATGTAGAGGCGGGACTTGCGATTGCCGAGATGATTGCTTCACTGTCGAAGCCTACGGTGACTGTGGTCATAGGCGGCGGGCATAGCATAGGGGTGCCGATTGCGGTAGCCTCCAGTTATTCCATCATTGCCGAGAGCGCGACGATGACGATCCATCCGATCCGGATGAACGGTCTGGTGATTGGGGTGCCGCAGACCTTCGAATATATGGAGCGGATGCAGGAGAGAATGGTGAGATTCGTAACCTCTCACTCAAGGATTTCCGAACAGCAGTTCAAGGATTTGATGTTCCGTACCGGTGAGCTGAACCGGGATATTGGTACGGCTGTAGGCGGCTATGACGCGGTCAAGTACGGACTGATGGATGAAGTGGGCGGAATCGGTGCGGCGCTGTCCCGCTTGAACGGAATGATTGCCGCTGAGAGTCCACAGCTGCCGGAGCAGATTATGCAAGGAGGGCTGACTCAATGACCTTGTATACGGTGATTCCGATGGAGCAGGTATTCGAAGGGGCGGTCAGCTTCATGCAGCCGCTGGAGGAGGTCAGCTTCCAGGGACTGTTGATGCAGGTGGAGCCGCTGGATCGCGGACAGGCACGTATCGTCAGATTGCTGGATTGTCCTCTTGAAAAATATTTGGACCCGGCATTTTCACCAGGAGCCATCATCAGCTGGAAATAAGACCAGATCCCCCGGAACTTTAACAGGAAATGCGAACAACGTCCAGAAAGATGCATTTTCTGACAAAAGAGAACATAGGTACGCCACGCCATTATATGGTATAATATTGTTCCGGGGGTGGCTGGTGTGGCTAAACGAAGAAGGAAAAAGAAAAAAGCGCTGCTCGGCAGCGTTTTAAAATATGAAATCTACGGGATTATGCTGATTACAATATCCGTTATCGCATTATCCGGCGAGGCGGCGGTAGGGCGCTCCCTCTCGAATATGTCAGGCTATTTATTCGGCAGATTCTATTTTGTGCTGCCGCTTGTGGGTATTTTTTATGGATTAATGGTAATGATTCACCGGAAGTGGCCTTCAAACTGGACAAGCCGTCATTCAGGCGCGCTGCTCTTGGTGCTGTCCATGTGCCTGATGAGCACGATTTCAGCAATGGAGCAGAAACTAGGTCCACTGTCGATGCTACATCCCGGTAACGTGCTTGCCCAAATACATAATGATCTGTCCGGCTCGCTTACTTCCGGTGTAGGCGGCAGTGATGTATACATGCTGGGCAAGGACATCAGCGGAGGATATCTGGGGGCACTGGAATACGCAGCATTGCTGTGGCTCTTCGGCAGTCTGGGGGCCAAGCTGCTGCTGATCGTCATGCTGGCGATCAGCTTTATGCTGATTACGAATCTCTCCTATGTAGAGCTGTTCACTTTGCTGCGGGTTCGGGTAGTGAAGCTGCTGGAGGGCATCCGGCAGAAGGCGGCCAACCGCCCGGCTGCGGTTCCGGTGACCTCCAGACCTGCCAGAGCCGGAAGAACGGCTGCTCCACAGCCTGTGCAGGATGACGACGAGGAGGATGAGGACGAACAGCAGCTTCCGAGCCGTAACCAGCCGCAGTTCCTGCGGAGAATCGGTGGCTGGTTCAATGGAGCGGCAAGGACTGGACAACCTGCCGGAGAAGGCCATTCAGAGGATGAGGATGCAGATATTGTGGTGACCGGCACACAAACGGACCCTATCATCTCAGGCTTGCCCGGAGGCGATCTGTCTCAACTGGACGACGATGAGGATTATCTTGGTGATGATGTAGAGCCGGTTACTCCGATTATTCGTGATTTCTTTGAGCATATCCGGTCTGAAGGATTAAATGCTGAGGATCGTGAAGAATGGAGCGAGTTTTCCCCGGCAGCGCGCAGCGGCGCGGTCAGGGAGGCCGCAGCAGGGACACCTCCGGTTAACGGAGATGCCCCTGCTGCGGGTGATTTGCCGGAAGAGGATCTGGCACCGCTCGAACTGAACGGGCTGCTGGATTCGGCAGAAGGTGGAGAACCGATTCCCGTTCCGCTTCCTCCGCCGCCCAAACCGTACAAGCTGCCGCCTTTCCGGCTTTTGGCCAAGCCTAATAACGGAGCCAAGGCGGGCGACCAGAACGATTACATGCAGACGGCCCGCAAGCTGGAGGCCACGCTGGAGAGCTTTGGCGTGCGGGCGAAGGTGCTTGAGGTCGTTAGAGGACCAGCGGTTACAAGATATGAGATTCAGCCGGATATCGGTGTCAAGGTCAGCCGTATTGTTAATCTGACGGATGATATTGCGCTGGCCCTGGCGGCCAAGGATATCCGTATGGAGGCGCCTATTCCAGGCAAATCCGCCATCGGGATCGAAGTGCCAAATCCGGAAGTGTCGATTGTAACCATGCGTGAGGTCATGGAAACCCAGATTTTCCAGGATGCCGAATCCAGATTGTCGATAGCCTTCGGGCGTGATATTTCCGGCCAGACGATTGTCGGCAATTTGGCCAAGATGCCCCATTTACTCGTAGCGGGAGCAACGGGTTCCGGGAAGTCAGTCTGTATTAACGGCATTATTACCAGTATCTTATACAAAGCCAAGCCGAATGAGGTTAAGTTTTTGATGGTTGACCCCAAGATGGTTGAGCTTAATGTATATAACGGGATACCACATCTGCTTGCTCCAGTCGTCACAGATCCCAAACGGGCAAGTCTGGCACTGAAGAAGATAGTGGTTGAAATGGAGAAAAGATATGAGCTGTTCTCCAATTCGGGCACCCGCAATGTTGAAGGCTACAATAATCTGATGAAGGATAATCCGGCCGCAGTGCTGCCATATATTGTAGTGATTGTGGACGAGCTTGCCGACCTGATGATGGTGGCGGCCAATGATGTCGAGGATGCCATTTGCCGCTTGGCGCAAATGGCCCGGGCAGCGGGTATTCACTTAATCATTGCGACCCAGCGTCCGTCAGTCGATGTCATCACCGGGCTCATTAAGGCTAACATTCCTTCCCGTATTGCGTTCGGGGTATCCTCTAACGTGGATTCGCGGACCATCCTGGATATGCCGGGAGCGGAGAAGCTGCTGGGCCGGGGCGATATGCTTTTCCTGCCGATGGGGGCCTCCAAACCGATCCGCGTTCAGGGCGCTTTTATGAGCGACCAGGAAGTGGAAACCATTGTCCAGTATGTCAGCAGCCAGGGAGAAGCCAATTACGACGAATCCATTGTTCCTGAAGTGGACGACACAGTAACAGAAGACGAAGAGCCGCAGGACGAATTGTACGAGCAGGCGGTACAGATTGTGCTGGAAGCGAAGCAAGCTTCTGTATCTCTGCTTCAGCGGCGTATGCGGGTCGGCTATACCCGGGCAGCACGTCTGATCGATGCCATGGAGGCACGGAGCGTGATCGGGCCTTACGAGGGCAGCAAGCCTCGCGAGGTGTTGATGTCGCTCGAGCAATACCAGCAAAACCGGATCAGCTCTTAAATCATGCTGCTTTTTTTCAAGATCACCCCCTTTCCAATAAACGGAAGGGGGTTTTTGTATTTCTGGGGAAAATTGGAGCCGCCAGCCTGATTCGCAATCTGTAATGCATAGGATGCCCTGCCAGTCGTCATAATAACTTTAGCCATCCATGCAGAACTTACAAGAGAAAGGTAGAGCGATCCCCAATGAAAAAACACAAGCAGTGGATATTTGCCGCACTAACCCTTGCACTGGCAGCTGCGCCGTTCACAGGCATACTCTTCAAGGAACAAGGCGCAGTCTACGCAAATCAGATTAATAATACATCGGTTATGATGGAGAGTACTGTGCCTGAGGAAGAGGCACTGCCCGCATTCGGGACAACCCTGCTGAAGGTGGGTTCTTCCGGACAGGATGTCTACGAGCTCCAGGGCAGGCTGAAGCATCTGGGATTTTATGCAGGTGCTATAGACAGCCAGTTCGGGGCCAAAACCAAAAATGCAGTCACCTGGTTCCAATGGAAGTTTGGAATGAAAGCTGACGGCATCGTCGGGGCCAAAACAAAGCTGAAGCTCTATAACGCCACCAAAGCCTGGAAGCCAACTGAACCGTCAACCAGCACTGCTAAGAAAACGGGAAGCAATGGAAACAATACGAATGCCGCTAATACGAATACAGCCGAGCTTAGCTCGGGCAATACCATGGGATTGTCTGAGAATGATCTCAAAATTATGGCGAATGCCGTATATGGAGAGTCGCGTGGAGAACCCTTTGAAGGCCAGGTCGCGGTAGCCGCAGTGATTCTGAACCGTGTCAAATCACCGAGCTTTCCGAATACGCCTTCCGGTGTGATTTTTCAGCCGGGCGCCTTCACCGCGGTAGCGGATGGACAGATTTATCTTGAACCTAATGAACAGGCAAGGAAGGCTGTGCAGCAGGCTCTCAATGGCTGGGACCCTTCCGGCGGCTGTATCTATTACTTCAACCCCAAAACAGCTACATCGAAATGGATTTGGAGCCGCCCGCAGGTAAAGACCATCGGCGAGCATATTTTCTGCATGTAGCCAGCAGGATGTCAGCATGCGAACATCATATTAGGATGAAATTAGACCAAGAGCAACCGGCAGCCTGCTTCCGGTTGCTTCCTTACTTTGGAATGGTTTAGAATGGATAATACTTCATAAACTTGTTGTATAGAGAGTGAACTTAAGAAATCCGGCTTGCCTTACTTTCTTAAGTTCTGCTTGCATAGCAACCACAAAGGAGTTTTGGATTTGACAAATAATGGATTTCAACATGGCAATGCTGCAGGCATGCGCATTCACGTCCTGCCGACCAAGGCGTTCAAGACCTTCGCCATCTCCCTCTATGCCGGTGTTCCGCTTGACGAACATACGGTTACACCGACTGCGCTGATTCCCTTTGTGCTCCGCAGAGGTACAGCGAATTATCCCGAAACCACGCAGTTCCGCGAACGTCTGGAGGAGCTGTACGGTGCCGGCTTCGGCTTTGACATTTATAAAAGAGGCGACTATCAGATTGTCCAGTTTCGTATGGATACGATCAATGATTCCTTCGTGCAGAGCAAAGAAAGCCTGCTGGGCGAATCGTTCGCGTTTCTCGGAGACGTACTGACGAAACCGCTGCTGGAGGATGGAAGCTTCCGTGCTTCCTATGTAGCCACTGAACGTGAAACAGTACGCAAGAAGCTGGAGGCCATCGTCAACGATAAAATCCGTTATGCCGCTGAGCGCTGCATTGAGGAAATGTGCCGCCAGGAACCGTACCGTCTTCATCCGCTGGGCCAAAGAGCCGATCTCGACGGCATTACACCGGAATCGCTCTATAAGTCCTATAATTCCTGGCTGGACGGAGCCATTCTCGATCTGTATGTGGTGGGTGACACAACGCCAGAGGAAGTCCAAAAGCTTGTGATCCGCCATTTCGGCCGTGCGAATGGTGAGACAGCGGGCTATTCCTCCAATTTCTCACCGGTATCGGTTACGGAGGTCCGCACTGTGGAAGAGAAGCTTGATGTCAATCAGGGCAAGCTGAACATGGGGCTGCGCACCTCGATTACTTACAAAGATGACCGGTATGCTGCTGCGCTGATGTACAACGGCATCCTGGGCGGGTATCCGCACTCCAAGCTGTTTGTGAACGTGCGCGAGAAAGAGAGTCTGGCTTATTATGCATCCTCCCGCTACGACGGCCATAAAGGCATTGGCACCATTCAATCAGGGATTGAAACCCAGAACTATACCAAAGCCGTAGACATTATCCGCAAGCAGCTGGATGAACTCCAGGCTGGAAATATCAGTGAGCTGGAGCTGAGCCAGACCAAGGCCATGATCCGCAATCTGCTCTCTGAAATCCAGGACTCCGCTTTTGAGATGATTTCCTTTGACTTCAACCGTGTGCTGTCCGGAAAAGACCGCTCTGCCCAGGAACTCCTGGCTCAGGTAGACAATACGGGAGCAGAAGATGTGAAGGCTGCGGCCGGCACCTTCGAGCTGGATACGATTTATTTCCTGACAGGGAAGGGGGAATAGCGGTGGAAAAGATTCATTATGAAAAACTTCAAGAAACACTGTATCACGAGGTTATGGACAACGGTCTGCAGGTGTATGTGCTGCCGAAGCCTGCTTTTCTCAAAACCTATGCCACCTTTGCGACCAAATACGGGTCCGTGGACAATCACTTCAAGGTTGAAGGGAGCGAAGAGACGACAGTTCCTGACGGCATAGCCCACTTTTTGGAGCACAAAATGTTCGAGGAGCCGGAAGGCGATATTTTCGCCACCTTTGCATCCAACGGAGCTTCAGCCAATGCGTTCACCAGTTTTGACCAGACGGTATATCTGTTTTCGGCAACGGAAAATATCGAGACCAATCTGAGTACGCTTGTGGATTTCGTACAGCGGCCTTATTTCACCGATGAGAATGTGGAGAAGGAAAAAGGCATTATCGGCCAGGAAATCAACATGTATGCGGATAATCCCGACTGGCGTGTCTATTTTGGCCTGATCGAAGCCATGTATTCCAAACACCCGGTCCATATCGATATCGCCGGCACCATAGAATCAATTGCCACCATTACCAAAGAAACCTTGTATACCTGTTACAATTCCTTTTACCATCCCAGCAATATGCTATTGTTTATAGTGGGCGGTGTTGATCCGGAAAAGGTGTTCGAGCTGATCCGCAGCAACCAGAACGGTAAATCTTACGGCAAGCAGGGTGAGATCCAGCGCATCTTTGAGGAAGAACCGGTTCAGGTAGCCACAAAAGTCAAGGAGAGCAAGCTGGCGGTGTCCATGCCGAAGCTGCTGTTCGGCTTCAAGGAAAAGGTGGAAGGCATGACCGGGGAAGCTGCTGTGCGCCGTGATTTGACGACCAAGCTGATGCTGGACCTGCTGCTCGGGAGCAGTACGCCGCTGTACCAGAAACTGTATGATGAGGAACTGATCTCTGACAGCTTCTCGCATGAATTCAACAGCTCCCCGCAATACGCATTCTCGGCCATTGGCGGAGATACCAAAGACCCCGATCTGCTGCTGCAGCGCATTAAGGAAGAAATTAACCAGGTGCTGGAGTCTGGCTTTGCGGACAAGGATTTTGAACGGGCCCGCAAGAAAAAAATCGGCGGCTATCTGCGAATGCTGAATTCGCCGGAGAGCATTGCTCATGAATTCACGCGGTACCAGTTCCGCGGAGGAGATCTTTTCGAAGTGCTTCCGCTTTATGAATCGATCACACTTGAAGAAGTCAACGAACGTCTGCGCTCGCATGTGGAC
>RCUU01000766.1_pt1 | contig 17056 bp, 43 predicted proteins | sample 2166211 | NCBI WGS metagenome assembly RCUU01 (sample SAMN09932620, study PRJNA488358) | compost metagenome | feature: garden; material: soil; isolation source: compost soil in phenylacetic acid-enriched culture | place: Germany: Experimental Botanical Garden Goettingen | collected 2016-01-27
TTTTTATCATCTATTTTGGATAATATCATAAACCGCTTTATTTAGGCAGCGGCAAACCCTCCCGATCCACTCTTTAACCGCTGGGATCACAGTTGAAAAGGAGGCGCATATGCTTGTCAGACATATGCCTTTAGGCAAGAGTGGAGTAACGATATGTTAAGGTTATGAATATCTATGTTAAGCCTCAAGGCAGAGCCTTTCCTCCCAGCAGCCGCGCCGACCGAGAATCCCCCGGTCCTTCCCATACTTGGCGTTTGTCCCTTTCTGGATTATCCATTCGGTGCAACGGAATTTAACTGCCTGACGACCTAAACGGTCGACGCTCTGTTTTATCCTCTCTTGGCTTTATTTGCAGAGGGATACGGATCACCATTCCGTACGCCCTCCGCTGTTTCGATCACCCCTCACATTACTGTTTGCACACAATATATTGTGAGGTACATAAGATCGATGTGCTAGGGATTTGTTTTGTCCCTCTATATATAGGTGGCAAGTGATAGGGTTATTTTGCAATTTGCAGAAATATGTTGTTATTTAAGTTTTCGTTTATCTTCTTTTCTGCTTTTGTAACGTACTCATGTACAACTGGTTGTGAGATGTTAAGCATATTTGCTATCTGGCGTTCCGAATAACAATGACCATATTTCATGATGTAGCATTCTCTTTCTCGGTCGCTTAATTTACTCATTGCCTCGTCAATCATGAATCGTTCCCAATCTGTTATCGTTGTTGGACTTCCACAGGCCGCAGGATTGGCGTATGATTGCATTTTAAGCGGGTCCATAAGTATTTCCCTTTGCTCTCTCGACCGTCTGTGTATGCCCCTTCTCGGCCCTGGTGCATGTCCTCTGCTTAACCAGGTTATTACGTACATGACGTTGCTTATAAATCCGTTGATAGCGTCACAATACTCTTGTGCTTGGTCTAGGTGATGTTTATTGGCTTCTGTTGGCTCTCGGTCGAATACATCCCTCAGCTCGTTCCGTTGTTTGTCTGCTCCCAACTTTACTTTTTGGAGCCCGTATAGTGTCTCCCTGTAGCTCTTGAGCAGATCTTGCATGGTATCACCCCATTTGTACTATTTTTCATATATTTGGGATATAACAGTCGTGTTTTATGTCATTCGTTTGTACTTTACTACATCTCTGTTGTTATTCCAACAACCTCATTTAGGTCGAGGTAGAATAAATTAATACCACTCTCAACTTTATCCCACGTAATTTTTGTTAGGTTTCCTTGATAGTCTCTTTCAAGATTTATTTTTGTCGATTCAAATTCCATTACTTGACCTGATTTTAAATACACTTTTACTTTCATTTATTCACCCTCCTATAAAATCGAATATGTCTGTTTGTCCCTCTGCTACGTATTCGCTACTGTCTACTATCAACCCATCATCTAGCCATTGTTTAGGGGCTTCTATGGCGTAGTGTTCCCAAACCCTTTCCCCGGCCCTGTGACGATTTGGATCGGCTTTCTCGGCCTTTTCTGTCCAGACCCAAAACGTTTGGGCCTTTGCCTTTTGTTCTGGTGTCATATATATCCCCCTAAAATAAGATGCGGCCCCCGGCAAGCCTAAGCGTATTCGGTCGGTGTCGAGGGCCTCCGGCCTATGAGTTACGTTAAATTTTCGTACTATGCAGTGACTTCCTCCCACAAACCGCCTTCTTCATCTTCTTGAATCTCGACAACACGTTCTTTTCCGATCAACTGGTTTTCTGCCAATTCACGAGTTTCAAACAAGATCGCATGACCAAGATCATCTGTAAAGCAATCGTCGCCAAATCGTTCTTGCATATAATGATTGCCCAATTTAATTGCATATTTCATAAGGTTATTTCCTCCTCTTTATTGCACTATTTGTGTCTTTACCGACATACGGCCTTCGGCCTATGAGTTACTTTATTTCCGTCCAATCTCCATAAAGATTTCTATCAACCCATTTCACATGATGCTTTAAAATCACTTTTTCTCGTTCTTCATCGCTCAATCCGTCGAGATCCGAATCGGGGATTTCTACGACATCGTTCAATTTATCAATCTCAACCCAAAATTTTAACTTTGCCATACTCTTTATCTCTCCCTTTGGTTTATGATGGGGCAAATTAATAACTATCCTTGATTCGGAAAGAAACGAGCGATATTTGTGCAGCTTCATCTTTGTGGATAACCTCGCGTTTCTTTTCTCGCCATTCGCTTCCGTGATCAAAACTTTGGGACTCAAATTGACGCACCATTTGTTCTACTATAGATTCGTGCTTCTCTTGTCCTTCCTGCCATGCCGTTTGAATAAAATAGATGATTCCAGACCAACCTTCTGGAGCAATTATGTTCAGCACCTTTCCGTAATGAACCGTAACCCCGTCGATCTCTGTATATAGCCCCGTTTGTAAATTTTGCATTTTATACACTCCTTTGTTTTGGTTTTGCGGCTTGCCGCCCTCGATCCCGACCGAATCCACCTAGCGAAGCGGCAGCCGTATATGGTTTTAATATGCGATCCACTTAACGTTTTAATCATTCAAATCGTCCATAAGCCCCTTGTTATCAAGGTTTTTCCCGATGCGAGCGCTATGGGTTGTTTAGGGGTTTATTCCTCCCCTGGTAGGTTAATAGGTGCGTAATAATCCACCTTTTCGATAGGCTCAGTCCCCACGCAAGAAAACCACGCCCCGTTCATTCTGTATGCCGTGCAAACTTCGTCAGCCGCATTAGGTTCTTCATAAATCAGGAAAACATCAAAGTCCCTCGGTGGATTCTCTGGATCGAATTTCTGCCAAGGTATCATGCTTCTTCCTCCTTTGGATAAAGGGATGCCGTGAGAATGTCTCTTACCTCCAACATATTTCCTTCTGCACAATCCCACGTCCAAGATAATGCTTCTTCAATCGCTTCCCGTAGTTTCTTTTCCCGGGTTTCTGCAGCTTCGGCACGGGCTTCTTCAACGCATCTAAATGTCCCATTGGCATCAGCAGTAACAGCAGCCATTAACGCTTTGTTCCGTTCTTCAAGTTTATCTGCCCGTTCTTTCTCTGCTGCGTATTGTTGGAGCCAGTGAGGAAGAGCTTCGCGTGCTTCTGCTATGAACCGAGCATCTTCCTCGTTGTAAATTTCAGACGTGACTCCATCGATAACTGTTTCTTGAATCATTCCACGATTACCCATATATTCAAGTTGTTCTACTCTCCATGGTTCAGGAGATGCCTTCTCACACATTTTCATATCCTCTTGCCAGTCTCTAACCTGTTTAGTCACTTTCTATCACCTCTAGATCCTTGAGGTATACGTCATAATACAAACCGTCTTTGGATACTGTTGCCATGTTTACACCTAGCCAAAGTATTTTTACGTTGCCAATGTCTTTGTGAATTGCTTCTTCTCCCGGCTTTATGGTTGGTGAGGGAGTGGTATCTGGATCGAATAAACCACTTCTCACCGACTCTATTACTTCATGGTAAGAGTCTTCGCGACCTTGATCATAATCGCTGTGTGAGTTGTGATATGCAAGAAAATAAGATTCTATCTTTTCTTCAAGCCAATCTATAAGTTTACTTTTACTAAGTAGATCGTTATCCATTACTCTCTTACCTCCACTAATCGATAAAAACTAACTGCTTATCATCTGAGCTTGGTTTATCTGGCAATAGCGACCAACCAAACGTTCCAATGTATCCTTGGCAATAGCAACAATTAAGATCAAAGAATCTCAACTCTTTCGGCATTTCTTGAATTGATTTCGGAGGTGTAACCGTCATTTTTGCGCCACAATCACAGGTTATGTAAATTGATGCTTGCGCCATTGTACGTCCATACATTTTGTATACCTCCTATACCCTGACCTCCTGAGTGGAGGTAGGGTGGGTTAGTGTGTTGGGTAATACCCTTATTCGGCTACCGTTTCACTAAGCGGATTCAGTCGATTTGATCGACTTCGGCCTAGTGCATACTTTTTTCGAACTACGAAACAACTAACACTTTAAATCCATCTCTATTTGACCCTCTGCAATGTATCGGCCATTGGCAAATCCGAAATTGTACATCTGCTGACCATAGCTATCGAAACGGCGCATCATTGCTTCGGCGTTAACGCCTGGCATCGAGTTAAAAAGTGCCATGATTGCTTCTCTCATCTCTGAAAGCTTTTGATCCTCTTCGCGCAAGTTGCTTCTTGCCCTGTCAAATTCCGACACGTTCGTACCTTCTTTCGCTTTAAATTATCGTCGTTCTTTTAAGTTAAGATTTGTGGTCTCGCGTCCACGTAACCCGTTCGATAACTTTTCCCCCGTCACCGTAAATGATTTCTGCGTGAGATTTACAATTAGGGCAGCGCAACCAGTCAGCACGCAAATGCTCATCTACTGCATCGTCATAGCATTGCATCTTTTCTTGACAAATAAAGCAATTCATTCTTATTTCCTCCTTTACTATTTTTGTCATATCAACTTGCGAAATGTGCATTATCCTGCATACATAATGTCGCTATGTCCGTCTCCTTCGGGATTGTTTAAATCAGTACAGTCGCTACATAACTTCAATTCTCTACGAGGGTCTGAATCGTATGCTGAGCCGAACATTCTGCGGTATTTTACTCCAGGCGAAATTTTTCTTCCGCAGCTATCACACACATGAAACTTTTTTGCCGTATGAACCCTATTATTAATAACAGTGCTCAATTCGCACACTCCTTCCGTCACTTTTTGCGTCTTTTACGGCGTATGCCGCCATCAAGCCGTATAAGGGTTTAGCTACTTAGATTCTTTACGCGCTTTTCTAGCTTCATAATTTGCAACGTTTCCCAAGCGGAATTATGATCTTGATACTTTTTCATGCGCTTTAATTGGCGCTGTAGGATAGTCAATTTTCTGCGCTTCTTTCGTTTCCTGGCATTGTTCATTCCTTATCACCTTCCCCTAAAGCAGTATTGATAATTTGTTCTGATTCGTAGGAGTTCCAAGTTAGCTTTGCTTTTGCTTCTTCTAGTGCCTTACGTAGAGTGGCTATGGTTGCGTCCTTCTCGTTTAGTTCTTGGAGTGCGTCTATTGCAATGCGGTGTACAAGAGCGCAGCTGTTGTAAATGACTGATCCTATTTTCCCTTCCTCAAATATGTGTGACATGTAATCAGCCTGTTCGTTAAGTAGTTTTATGCTTTCCTTCATACCTTTTACCTCTCCATTCATGGTTTATTCCCCTTTCAGGTTGGATAGGGCATCAACCCTTTACTATTTCAATAATGTTGTCAACGGCTGTACCCATGTCAGAATTGTCAATTTCATACTCTATCCGATCCAACTTATCTTTCATGACCTTGTTTTCTTCCTGTAGGCGTTCTACTTCTGATAGGAGATAGGCGATATCGTGATTCTGGAATGCATCCATTTCAGCTTGCCATCTCCGTTTTATCTTTTGTATCCGTTCATTTTTCATGGGATTGTGCCTCCGATCCGCTAACTATGATTCTTTCGCCTGTCATACTTCCAGTGACGACAAATCCAACAACGTCAAAGGTTTTTCCACTTGATAACGTTGCCGTTTCATATCCTTTGTTTTTTATAGATTCAGCTAATTTCCCAATCCATTCCACGGGGACTATTATCTTTTCATATCCGCCATCTTTGATCATGGCCATTATAAAAATCTGCTTTGTTTCGATCTCATTCGCTTTTCCTAGCATTGGTTTAGTCATCCTACCAAGTCCGATGGACTTCTGCGATATGTTCAAAACCGTCGTATTCTTCAATTTGCCAATTAACATCGTCAGGAATTTCCACGACTTTCAATTTGCTCACCAGCGTATTTGCCGCTTCGCACAGCATTTCAATTGCTTCGACTAAATCCGGATGTGATCTTAGCTTAGTTGAACTTCTATCCGCGAAGTGATAACGAGAAATACCAAGTTTGTCATCTTCGCCACTATCAATAATTAGCGCTGTTTTATCTTCAACCTCATAATCATCGTTGTACTTCGTGACTTTCCATCCCTTTGCAATCAATGCCTCATACAGCGCATTAGAAGGGCTGAATCCTCCATAGCATTTGTTTACAGCAACTTTCATCCTTTACCTCTCCCTTATAATTAGTTTATCTATCCGTATACTTTGTATTATGGTTGTGACGCTCTAGGAGGCTTTGTGTGGGGACTCTAGGTTTTACCCTTCCGAACACCCTAACTTACTAGTAGAATCGCTGTACGTGCCATTCTCGCTGCTTAAATTACAAGATTAGCATTATGACTACCAAACCGATCACAACCACGCCGAGCGCCGCCCAATTTCGTATAGCTTCTTGTTCTGGCGTTGTCTCTCTTACTTTGTAGCCGTATTCTGTCTTTTCTAGGATTTGATATTTCATCAGCTCACCTTGCCTTTCCCTTTGTCCTTTGGAGGCTCCATGATCGCCCGTATGACTTCCTGCTGGTATTTAGTGCTTGCTGTACCCATTCGGATTGCTCGGGCAATTTGGGCTAATACGTAAGCGTCACGCACGTTGTCTGATTTACTCTCAAATCCCCAGTGTTTGAAAATATGAACCGCAAGTTCATCCTTTTTGGTGTTTCCTTTGCCGCTGGCGAACTTTTTGAGTGCTGACGGGGCCACTTCGATATATTTCACGCCGTCTAGGTGCATTTGCATCCGCATCCCCCAACCGATGCCACCTAGAAGGAATCCTGATTGTGAAGCGAATCCAAAGCCTTCGATTGCAACCAGATCATTCGATTCAAGGTTTTCAACGGTGTCACCAACAAGATCAATCATTCGCTCCGGGTCTTTTCCTTTGCCCACGATCTCCATGGTATCGATGATTTCCCCGTCCTGGTTCAAAATTACAACCCCCGTCTTTGTGCTTGGGTCGATCCCCACGAACCTTGTCATGTTATCGCACTCCCTTTCTCATGCTTGGATGATCCAACACGTAACGTCTGCCGCGAATCATATAGGCTATCGGGAAGTCGTTTCTCACACTTTCAACCCGTGCATAGTGTGTATCTCCTTTTTCAACGTCCTTCCAAGGTGTCATGTGCCGGATCGATTCGAAGGTTGGTCGTTCGTCTATTCTTTTGGAATAAAACATAATTGCCTCGTCCATAAGTTCTTCCTGGTGGTCGTAGCAAACCGGCACCTTTGCGAACAATCCGACTTTAATCTTGGTGCATCCCGGTACTTTACAATGCATTTCGTTTCCCCTCCCGTTTATCTGCGATTTCTCCGATCATTTGGATTAACCGATTAAATACGTACTCACGGCGTATGTGAGGCGCTACGTTAAAACAAGCTGCTTCATAGTCGATCCGAGCTAGGATGTGATCCGCTTGTTCTAACTTTTCTCGTAGCATGTAGTCAAACGAATCGAATATATCCGCGATTTCTTTTCGTTGCCGTGTCAACTCGTATATCCGGCGTTTCTCCTTGCTTATGCCTTTTTGCTGTTCGATTAATTCGGCCTCTGCTCTTATCCGCTCGATCCAAGGTTTGCTTTCGTCGCTTGCAATTCTTTCGGCTGCGGACATTCGCATATCTCCTTTTCATCAAAATCCAAAGATTCACGGCCCAGTTGCACGAACCTTTCAAAGTCCTTATCAAACAGTTCGTAGTCGTCAATATGGTTCAAGCCTTACACCTCGTCTCTAAGCCGGTAGTTAAGCCCTTCTTCATCCAGCATGACTTTATATTCCCGGCACATTTCGTTAATCCGGCTCCCTACCGCTTCGTCAAAGACACACATTTGTGCAATCGTCCACTCACTACTAACCATGATCGGGAGCCGATTTAGATAACGGTAGTTGATGATTCCAAATATCTGCTCACGTTGGAAGTCTGTCGGCTTATCGCGGCCCTTGAATAGATCGTCAATGTAAAGCACCTCTACCGTTTGTAGGCGGTGAATCTTATCTGCCAGTGAATCAAAGTTGCTTTTAAGATCCGCGCAACCTTCGACCCAAGGGAAGTAAACCACTTCGATTCCATCTGAAAGGAGCTTATTTGCCGTAGCCATCAGCAAGTGCGTTTTACCCGCTCCCGGCTTCCCTAGGAGGCAAAGCCCGTTACTTCGTTGTTGCCGGATCGTATTGAACTCCTTGGCGTATTTGTAAGCCGTTGCGAAAGCTTGTTTAACGATTACCGGCCCCGTTTTCCAATCGAAGTTATCGAAGCCCATTTGCCGGAAACTGTCTGTTATGTGGCTGGCTTGTATCAAACGTTCCGTTCTGCGATTTATGACGCATTCACAATCTTGCCAGTACTCCGCGCCATCTACTTTGTAAAAAAAGCCCTCCGCGCCTTTGCATTTAAAACATTCACCGGAGTCCGAGTTCTTCGAGTTCTCTTGGGTCAAATGGTTTGTTTTTGTCTGCCGAAGCAAATTTGCTCTTTGCCGGATCGCTTCCAGGTCGAATTGTTTCAAGCTGTCCTTTAGGCTCGTAAACTCTCCCACGCTTTACCTCCTCTTCTTTCAGACGTTTGATTACCCAGTTTAAAATAGCTAAGTAGTCACTCTTGTATTTCTTGCCGCTCGATCCTTTATAGTTGTTTAATATTTCGATCATTCGCTTGGTTCGATCTTCACCGTGAGTAGATACAAGCTTGTCGTATTCTTCTTGGGTTAAAGATACGAATTCTGCGAATGCAATTTTGGGTATAATATCTTTCTTATCTTTCTTTACATTCTTATCTTTATTAACATTCTTATTATTGTTCTCGCTCCGTTCTCGCTCCGTTCTCGGGCTGTTCTCGGAGTGTTCTCGCTCCGTTCTCGCTCCGTTCTCGGTTGGTGTTTTGTAACGTTCAAAACCCTGATATTCATCGTAATTAACGACCGTGAACAGTGTTCCCAGTTCGGTGTTCTCAATTTTCAATCGTTCTTCTTTAACAAGTTGATCAATTTTTTTCGAAATTACTGAGATTGAGTATTTTTTAAGAGAACGGTTGTCGAGATACTCCAAATCGTTAATCAAATTCCGGTATGACCGGAGGAATTGACCACGCTTAACATGGATGCCTTGTATGGTTACACCTTCCTCCGCAAATACCGCATTCCCTACGATGAAAAAGAATATTCGGAATTTTATTACGTCCTGCCAAATTGGGTTTTCAAATATCTCCCTACTAGTTTGAAACGCACCTTTCATGTCACCACCCGCTTATATTTGCTTTCTCGCGCAGTTTGTTTAATATTTCGCTTGGGTCTTTCCCCTGCTTCTTAGCGTCTAAATATTGCAGCAGTAGTGGCTTGTAAAGGCGTTTGTTTGAGTGGACTAATGTGTGCATCTCATTGGATAAAAGCACACAATTCCAAACCTCGTATTTGCCACCGCCACCACCCATGCCGCCATACTCGACCCTATGAAGGTGCAAGCCAGGGCCAGGCTTGCCGCTAATCAAGCACCAATTACCATCACGCTTTTTAACCTCTGCCCTGACTTGTTCTTTAGTTAGTTCCTTATTCTTCGGGCGTTTGCGCAAAGGTGTCTCTACCTTGTTTCGCCGCCCCAACTGCTGCTCTTTGGTGTATCGATGAAATCCCCAGTCCATAGGATCACCGCCTAAAACGGCAGAGAGGAAGGATCAATATCGATTGGCTTACCGTCATCTTGGAATGGATCACTACTAGTAACTGTGCTGTGTGAATCGCTTTGTCTGTTTGATTCCAAGAACCGCACGTTATCAGCAATTACCTCGGTAACATAAACCCGCTTACCCTCGTTGTTTTCGTAGTTCCGCACTTGGATGCGACCTTCAACCGCCGTCAATCTACCTCTTCGCAAATAGTTTGCGCATGTCTCGGCAAGCTGCCGCCATACAACAACGGGAATGAAGTCTGCTTCTCGTTCGCCAGATGCATTTGAAAATGGTCGATCAACCGCTAGCTTAACGTTATAAACAGCAACCCCAGCGGGCGTATACTTCAATTCTCCGTCTGTGGTTGTTCTCCCGATCAATACCACTCTGTTCAGCAATTTGATTCACTCCTTCTAGTACAAGCTAAGTTCTGAAACGTGTTTGATCCGGCTTACCTTCTTTGTTGCTCGGCAGTATTCGCATTTCTCACAGCGTACCGGCTCGACTTTTCCCGACTTAACTGCCTTGACGCGTTCGATATTACGTGCCACGATCTGCAAACCAGCTTCGATGTTGTCATAATCAAAATAGATAATGTCATGGTCTGGCGGGTCTTGTTTTGTGACTACAACCATGTGAGGTAATAGCCAATTCTTACGACCCGTAACCTTCTTCTCGATCTCGGCGTACACCGCCATTTGTACGTTGTAGCCGTAGTGATCAATGAAGTTTTCGTAAACATGGCTTTCCTTGTTCCAAAACTTCCCGTCTATCTCTTTCATGGTTTTAAGGTCTGCAAAAAGGCTGGTTTCTGGCTGATAACTATCCAGCATAACTTTCCACGGAACCCCAAACATTTCAGCGGTAAAAATAACTTCTTTTTGTCCCGCCAATGCTTTCATAACAAGCGGATCGCCTTCCAACACCTGGATCATTTTTTCACAGTGTTTGAAGTTGGACTTTAGTTCTCCCGCTGACTTACCCCGGCTACTGTAAATCTGCGGATTATTGGCTTTGAATTCATCTAACGTATGTTCGTTCCACGAATGCACGAAATGTCCTTCGTCAAAAGCTTCGACTTTCGTACGCTCATATTCCCCGCTCAATTCAGCCATTACCGCAGCTTCACAGCCCCCGTAAGAGGGCAGAAAGCTTTTGAATTGGCTGACGCTCATATAAAGCTGGTTGGCTTCATTACTGTAATAATTATCCTTGGTCAGTTTCATGGGCCGGTTCCTCCGTAATCTCGGTGTATTCGGCATCGATAATGGTGGCGTTCAATGGACTATGTTGCTCTGGTTTTGGTTCCTTGTTCATGTCAAAGTCGCTGGAATCTTCAAATGTTCTTGCCTGTTCGATGGTGTCAAAGTTAAGCTCAATATTTTTGCACAACCGGCGCAGAACCGTCTTTTTGTACATTTCGCCCTTACTCTTTGTCCAAGCCTGACCATTGGCCTGTTTGGAGTAATTTTTGCGTGTTGCTTCGATTTCTTCCGTTGACATTACCTCGTAAGCAATGCCGCCATCGTTGTATAAAACCACGGCAAATGCTCCAAGGATTTCTCTGTTATTAAATGGCATAGGCACAAATTGGATTGTCTGTTCGCCGTCTTTAACTTCTTCTCTAAAGTCGTCACCTTCCCGGACTAGCTTCGCATAGATATCCTTAACAGGCCGTACGCTGTACCGTTTAGCGAGCTTCTTTTCGCCCTTATAGTCCGTCTGAAACTGGACTGTGCCGCCGTATACGATGGCATAGCATTCCTTATTGAAGAAGTCCAAGCCAAGGAAAGCACCTTTAAGCATTGTTCTGGCTACACTTGAAGCGTCACACTGTTCAATTCCCTTTGTATCTTGTAATACCGTCATGCAGTTTTGAAGGAAGCGGGTTTTATTAAAGTTTGTCGGCATCGCATCGCGCTTGGAATCAAGCAGCGTGTTAAGGTTGTTGTGAATGACCAATAATTGATCTGACTGTTTTGCCATTTGACTACCTCCTAAATTTTGTGTTATAGTTGCCGTGAAAATATTGCAAAGCGTTTTATTCAACGTCCTCGGTTGCCGCCGGGGTCGTTTTCGTTTCTAGATCGGCTCTAATCGTTAAAAGACACGCATTCAAGCTATCGAGCGGGGCGCCTAGGAACTCGGCTAAAATTGTATGATGTGTCTCTCTTGATACGTACCGATCCAATAGCGGACTGATGATCTTCAAGCATTCCTCCACGTAATCGATCGTTTTCACGTTTCCGTTCCCTCCTTCTCCTGTCGTATTCGTCACGCACTACACTATTAGGGAAAATGAGGTATTTACTGTCCTCCGTTACAACGATGTTCATTTCTTTTGCTAGGAGGATATCTGCAAAATTCTCATTCGTCCTTACCTTCATTGTCTGGTTCAAACGGCATTAACCTCCTTATTAGCGCTCCTTCTTTACAGTCCATTGCTTCATTGGCGCAAAACTCACAATGTGGTTGCCAGTAACTACCCGTGTAAACCTCGTACTCAGCCTCCCTCTGGCATCCAGCGCATTCGATCATAATTCCAACACCGCAAGTTCGCTGTCGATCCAATCAAGCGCCGCTGGTAACGTCTCTGGATCGCATTTAACGCGACCATTCGTTAGGCTCCAGCGAAAGCGCAATAACTCGAATCGCCGCCAGATTACTTCAAGATCATTCATGTTTAGCTCCTTTCAGATTCGACTTTGCAGTTCATTAATGGTTTCCAACATCGTTGTATCTCCGCTAAACTGCCGCCGTAGTCGGTTGATAAAGTCTTGCAACTGTTCCTTGGTCGCTCCGCGTTCAACACAGTTTTCGAATGTGTAAACTAGGTTAATTTGTGTCATGATTGCTCCTTTCAGACCTCGAATAAGTCTCTTTCCAACGCCTCTATACGTCCGCATATGTCATGGTGCCATTCAATCTCTCCAGCCTCATAAGCGATATATGAGAGGCTTTTTAACTCGTCTAGCCGCTGAATCATCATCAAGTTTTGTTTTAATAGTGGTTTCAGCATCTTAATTGCGATTTCGTCCAGGTTGATTTTGCCATCTTGATTCATCGACATCCAAGTAATCAACGCCATTTTGCGGTGTATTGGATGTATGCCGATCAATGGTTATCAACTCCTTTGCTGTTTTTTCGAAATATGCATTTAAAGCTTTTCACAATAGTTGATCAGCTCAATGATTAAGCCTTGTTCGTATCCTTCCAAGTTTTCTTTAGCGATTGTCTTAAAGTCCCACATATAAAGCAGATTCCTAATGGTCGCAATCGCTTGGATTCGTTCTTTGTTTAGCTCGATTTGCATGTAATCACATTCCTTTCAATTGCATTAATTAGCGTCTACACTGCCGTAGCAGATGTAAGAAGCAATCTGAATGTTTCCCGGCCTTTAGGTGTTACCAGCGTTTGATTATCCGCCTTGCCGTTACGCTCCCACTCTTTAAGTTCAAACAGTCCCGGCACGTATTGCGCATAAGGTTTCAACTTGCTTTTTCCGTCCCGATAGAGATAACCACGTTCCAGCAGCCATCCGATAAACTCACGTTCTTTGACTTGCAGTTCCTTTGCCGTATCTCTAAAGTTTGTGAGAAGGTTACGCTCTACCAAAGCATCAAAGTAATCGGCTTTGGGTTGCATTACTCTGATCCGTTCATTAGCACGGCGCACGTTTTCGAGAGTAGCCCGAAACATCAGCTTTGTACCTTCGTCGGCATGAGGCAGGTAGGTTTCGATGAACATGTCGTCATTCGCTACATAGCCGCCTGTTTTGCGGATCGTCGGGAGGACTTCGCCCGTTACCCATTTACGAAAGGATCTGGCTTCTGGTTTGCGGCTTTCAAGGATTACGTCATACAAACCATCTTCATTGATTAACGTAGCGCTATTGGGTCTTCCGAGGCTGTCAGGAACGGTGTGGTTTGAAACCACATCATCAGATAACCGTTGTCTTACGTCCGGTGATCTTAAACCCAGAATGTCGCACACATCTTTTAAGACAAACCAGGGTTGACCATTCACCTCAATAGTGCGGACTTCATTCTCCAAAAACTTAAAAACCTGCAATTGATTCATATCATTGCTCCTTTCTAATAGGACTTTTGCCCTTCACTGTCGAATAGTGGAAATGAAGGGAGGTGAAAATATTGGAAATTAGGATAACCAAAGAATCTGACGCCTTGCTTTGCTTGTTGTACAAGGATTATTTAAGCAAACGTAAAGATGGCGTTCCCAAGTCTCAAGCAAGGATTTTCGGGAGTTCCGAAGACATTCACTTGAATCTAACTCCTAAACTCTCGCCTGCAGATACCGATGAAACTTGTTGGGAGTTACATCGTTCTGGCATGGTTCACTGCATGGGAGCTGATGCTATGGCATATTTAGTACAATTGACTGACGAAGGCGTTATTTACATGGAAAATCGTTTCAAAGACGGACTAAAAGAGGTTTTGGAATACCTTGGAAAGATCAAAGATATAATTCCCTTTATTTAATCTTTGCTAACCATTGGTAATGAGTTTTCGTACCTCGCTTTGATCTCTTCAAGCGGGGTATTTTTTATATAATCTTCTGAGTAAAGGATGTTCCCGCATTGAGAGTGGAACTTCATTGGGATTTTGAATTCCTTAATACCAACCCTTTTCATCCAGTCCAATTTTTCTTGCGATATTTCTTCCATCTTCTTCTCACCTCCTTGATTCATATTTTTGGTTGTTCCAAAATCCACTTTTCCAAGAAAGCTCTCGTTTCTTTTGCCGGGAAATACCACTTAGTCCCTACCTTGCGCCTAGGAAACCTAGGATCAAAGAAAAATTGTTGTTGAATGAAATTCCAACTCATTCCAGTGCGTCTCATCAATTCACTTCTACTCCAGAAAACAAGATCAACGTCAGCATCTTTGACAAGATCAGCAATTTGTGTGCGTATTTCGTCATGGATTTGTTCGTTATTGACATTAACACTTATAAGACTCACCATTTCACCTCCAAACGGTATTTAAAATACCGAAAGAAACAATAAAAAAAACAACATGCTATGGGTATTGACAATACCATTAATGGATAATATAATTATCTAGGGTATTGAAAATACTACTTTTTTACAGGTGAAGCGATATCAGGGAAAAGCACCTCTGGCGGTTTTGAAAAGACGCCAACTATTCTAAATAATAGTTGAGGACTAGGGTTTACACGCCCATACTCTAAGCTTTTAACGTGTTCAGAAGAAACTCCCAAAATTTCTGCAAGCTGCGGACGAGTTAGGCCCTCTTCCACACGAGCGTTTTGAAGCTCTTTTCGTTTTACCACGGTAGCATTCAATGTAATTCACCTCCTTGTGCTTCCCATTATAGACGGTATTCTCACTACCGTCAAGTATTTAAAATACCCTTTTTATCAATTCGTGATGGGAAGTGTTTATTAAATGTCGTCATTGGGTAGTCGTATCAGGGATTTGCGTAAGAAAAAGAAATTAACTCAACAGTATTTAGCAGACAAATTGAGCATGGGTCGCTCTAACTTTGGACACATCGAGAACGATCGAGTTATTCCATCGTCGGAAGATCTACAAAAAATTGCAGATATTTTAGAAACAAAAACAGACTATTTACTCGGAAGATATCAAGATACGAGCAACTTCATCTTAGAGGATGAAAAGTCGCATTACTACACATCTAGCGATCTAAAAGACATTAAAAAGATGCTTGAAGATGGAGAAGTTTTGTTTGACGGAGTGCCAATTGATGAGGCGCAACGCCGCAGAATTATGGATATTTTAACGGGACTTTTTTGGGAAGCCAAAGAAAGTAGAGGTAAAAAATAAATATAATAAGGAGACTGGATAATGGCATCGTTTCGAAAGAGGGGTAACGGCTGGGAATATCGTGTCACTTACACGGATAGACGAACTGGAAAAAGACGAGAAAAAACAAAAGGCGGGTTTTCAACTAAGAAAGAAGCACAACTTTCGGCAGCTTCAGAAGAACTCAAGATAGAGGAACGTGGTTTTTCTGAAAATGGTAATGAGTTGATTTCAACTTATTTAGAAAAGTGGTTAGAAACATATAAGCGCCCAGCAGTTAAAATCAACACCTATTTATTACAGGAACGCAACGTAAGGCTAAACATCATTCCTCGGTGGGGAAATTATAGACTCAAAGACATCACTCGAACTGAATATCAAAAGTGGATAAATGAATTGCGTGATCAATATAGTGAAGGGACAACCAGGAGAATACACAGTATATTTGCAAGCGCAATAGACGATGCGGTAACAGAATTTCAAATAATTCGTGAAAGCCCTATTAAAAAAATCAAAATCCGTAAAGATGAAAACGAAGAAACAGGTAGGATTAAATACTTTACCATCAAGGAGTTAGACAAATTCTTGACCGCGTGTGTTCCTGTGAAAAACGCAAAATATCAACACTCACGCCACTATTCAGCATTATTTACACTGTTAGCCCGAACTGGGTTGCGGATTGGCGAAGCTTTGGCCTTAACATGGGATGATATTGATTTAGATAACGGCACGGTTTCTGTCACAAAAACCTTGATTTACCCATTAAATTCAGACCCGCGCGTAACCACACCAAAAACAAAATCAAGCGTTAGAACAATTAAGTTAGATCAAAAAACCATACAAGCCATAAAAGAGTATCGCTTGAATCAACGCGAAGTCGTCATGATGTATGGTTACAAACGCCCAACCCAAAAACTCGTTTTCCACCAACAAGACGGAAGATGGTTACGAATCAACGTTGTACGCGACTATATGAAGGAAGTCTGTAAACGTGTTGGTCTGCAAGAATTGTCACCACACGCCTTGCGTCACACCCATGCAGTCCATCTGCTTGAAGCTGGTGCGACAATTAGGTATGTTGCCGATCGTTTAGGACACGCATCAATTAAAACAACCGAGAAGTATTTACACGTAACAAAGAAAATTGAAAAGGATGCGCTAGACCTGTATGCCCAATACATGAAGTAAAGTATGGGCAAAACATGGGCATGCGCACCATATAATCTTCTAAAACCCCGGTATATAAAGCCTTACCCGATACTTCCTTCCATTTCGAACTTGATTATTTAAGCGTTTCATACCATTTCACACAGGCAGATAACCAGTATCACTAATGGTTTTTCTGCCTTTTGTATTTCATAGTGTATCGTAACTTTTCATAAATGTGTGGGCAAAACATGGGCTAAATAATTTTCCTATTATAATGAAGCTTTTTGAAATTCAAAAGTCTTTGTTTTGCTAGGCATGATTACTTTTACCTCCACTGGGTAATAAACATTTGGCATCGATATAACTGTAGCTTGTACAATCAAAAATAACAAGTCATCTTTTTCTACGTCAAAGTTTATTACCATATCGTGTTCATCCATAAGTATATGGACCTCCCGAAGTCATATGAAATAAGATATAATGTTTTGGAACGGAAAAATGACAAGGTGGAAACAATGGCTAAACTCCGAGAACCGGGGAGAAGCCGCCT
>RCUU01000767.1_pt1 | contig 16979 bp, 14 predicted proteins | sample 2166211 | NCBI WGS metagenome assembly RCUU01 (sample SAMN09932620, study PRJNA488358) | compost metagenome | feature: garden; material: soil; isolation source: compost soil in phenylacetic acid-enriched culture | place: Germany: Experimental Botanical Garden Goettingen | collected 2016-01-27
GGCATGAGCTTTGGTTTTCTCGGTACCAGCGATGAGAAGGGGCTGCCGCGGGTGACGCCGCTGAATTTTGTATATATGGAGGGAAACTTTTATTTCCATGGCAGTCACGCCGGAGGCAAAATGGAGAGCATCCGCCGGAATCGGCAGGTATGCTTCACCGTTGCCGATGAGTATGCGCTCATCCCCTCCTATTTCAGCGATCCCGAGCTCGCCTGCCCCGCCACCGCCTATTTCAAAAGCGTAACCGCTTATGGACAAGCCGAGCTTGTAGAAGACGCTGCCGAAAAAGCTGCCGTCTTTACTCTTTTTATGCAAAAGCTCCAGCCGGAAGGCGGGTATGCCCCGATTGACGCCGAAGATCCCAGATACCGCGCACGGCTGAAGGGTGTCGCAGTGGTGCGCATTGTTCCCGAAGAGATAACAGCCAAGTTCAAATTCGGCCAGAACCTGAAGGAAGATGAACGGACTGCGGTTGCACAAGGACTTAAGGCCAGAAATGGAGCACGCGACGCCGAAACCATTGCCATGATGGAAAAATACTGCCCATATCACTCCAATATAGATTGAATTTGAAAAATTAAGAATACGGGGAAAATTGAACGGGGAGAAGCAATTCTCTGCAGCCACGCTCAATTCCAAACCCGATAAATCTCATGTTCAGTCTATATAATGGAAAAAGTATCACTAATCTGGCCCATTCCGCTTTTGGAGTAGCCTATGTTGGAAAAAGTACCACTAATTCGGCTAAAAATGACCATTTGGGATGAATATGCACGAATTAGATGTACAAAATCCAACTAAACCCTCCTGTAGCCCGGATTTCAGTTCATTAGTTTTACTTTTTCCACTTATTGGCTCTAGTTCCTGATAAGCTGTAGTAGTGTCCCCCACGCTTTCAAGGCCAGCGGAAGCGAAAAGCGTGCTTGATGGTATTCGCCAACAGAGCAAGGGATCTGCCAGCCGGCGTTCATTGGATTATCTCGACATTCGCCGCAGTCTGGAGCAGAAGGCCCGGAAGGCTTTTATCGCCAAAGGAGGCCGTCCGGTCCGCCTCTTATATGACTCTCGGAAGCTGCCCTTGGCTGCTTGAATGGTATCCACGGGGTGCAGAGCTGCGGCTGCCGATTTCCAGCTTCTCCCCGGAATGCATCAGCTTTACGTATGGTGACTTGTTTCCCGCCATACGATATCTGGACGGCAAGCCTTACAGGGGGCAGGTGTATATACTTAAGGAGATCCGGGAGGTCATTTCGCAGTTCGGCTGGCCGCAGGAATGGAACGCCGGGGGGACCCTGGGACCGGAGAGATACACCCGAGGTTCAAGTGTGTGAGAAACCGCCGCAATTTTTCTAAAAGGTTCAGCAAAAAACGTCTTTCACCAGTGACGGCGGAGTATCCCGGTGATATAATGTTAGGCAATGTTAACGTATATCCCAGAAGAATACCGGAAGGATGAAACTGATGAATCCACTGGCTGGACAATTGAATGACAGCATCAAGGCAGGCAATGAACATGTGTATGATATGCTCTCCAATCTGGGCAAAGCGCTTTATTATCCCAAAGAGGGCATTCTGAGCCAATCCGCCGAAGCGGCTGCTCACGCCAAGAAATACAACGCAACCATCGGTATTGCCACCGAAAAAGGTGTGCCTATGCACCTTGGCGTTATTCAGGATAAGCTCTCCGCTTACAGCCCCAAGGATTTGTATGGCTACGCTCCGCCGGCAGGCAAGCCTGAGCTGCGCAGCCTATGGCGGGAGAAAATGCTTCGGGAGACGCCGTCGCTTGAAGGCAAGTCCTTCGGCAACCCTATCGCTACCAATGCCCTGACCCACGGGCTCAGCATCGTTGCCGACCTGTTCGCCGATCAAGGCGATGCCATCATCTATCCGGACAAAAACTGGGAGAATTACGAGCTGACCTTCGGCGTCCGCCGTCTCAGCGATACCGTCAACTATCCGCTCTTCACGGAAGATATGAGCTTCAACAGCGAAGGGCTGCTGGATGCGTTGCTGGCCCAGAAGGACCGCGGCAAAGCCATTGTGCTGCTTAACTTCCCGAACAACCCTACGGGCTATACCCCGGGTCTCAAGGAAGGCGAAGCGATTGTTGCAGCTATTCTGCGCGCAGCAGAAGAAGGCATCAATGTCGTGGTGGTCAGCGACGACGCTTACTTTGGACTCTTTTTCGAGGATTCACTGAAGGAATCCCTGTTTGGCCGTCTGGCTAACCTGCATCCGCGGGTGCTTGCCGTGAAGATTGACGGAGCGACCAAAGAAGAGTTTGTCTGGGGCTTCCGCGTCGGCTTCATCACCTATGCTTCCGACAGCAAGGAAGTGCTTGCCGCCTTGGAACAGAAGACAATGGGGATCATCCGTGCCACCATTTCAAGCGGGCCGCATCCTTCACAGACCTTTGTGCTCGATGCGCTCAAGTCGCCTGAATTTGCGGAACAGAAGGAAGAGAAGTTTCAGATTATGAAGGGCCGTGCCAACAAAGTGAAGGCGCTGATGGACAGCGGCAAATACGGAAATGAAGTATGGACCTATTACCCGTTCAACTCCGGATACTTCATGTGCCTGAAGCTGCATACTGTGCATGCTGACGCCCTGCGTCTGCACCTGATCCATAACTACGGACTGGGCACCATTGCCCTGGGTGAGACGGATCTGCGCGTAGCCTTCTCCTGCATCGAAGAAGAGCAGCTTGAGGATCTCTTCGATATGATTTATGCCGGAATCCGCGATCTGGAAAAAGCCTGATAAAACCGCTTTGATTATAGACGTCAGCTCCGGCCATGCCGGGGCTGACTTTTTTTTGCGGGCCGTTGCGGCATTGGCCTATACACGTTGTTCCCTCCGCACATACAATACGGTGTACTCAAGTACAACAACTCACACGCGAAAGGGGAATGAACATGAGCGAAGAAGTTAGAGGCGGATATGGATACGGTGCATTCACAAGCACTGGCGCGATTCTGGTTCTCTTTATCCTGCTGGTTATCATCAGCCGTTCACTCTTTGTCTAACCGGGAATGATCATCCCGGGAGGGGGCTCCGGCTCTCTCCCACTTGCCCGCGTTTTACAGCATTCCCTGCTCCATGCGGAAGCCAAAAAGAGGGATTCCCGAATTGCAGATGCATGTGCAAATAGCTTTGACTATTTAAAAGACGCCTTGACGGAGCTGCAGCTCCGCTCAAGGCGTCTTGTTCAGATATCGTCGTCATCCTGCGCAGATTTGCGGGAAGCGCGGCTTTTGAAGAGGTAGGCCAGCAGCCCGCCGGCAAGAAAGGTCCCGATGACAGGCAGTGGCCGCCCGGCTATCCCGGTCAGGAAAGGCAGGGCGGTCAGCACAGCCAGCAGGACATGCGCGCGGAAGATGAACTGAATCGTACTGCTTGCCTTGCTTCCCTCCGGGAGCGGATAGACAGTCAGCCAGAATGACTCGCTGTGCAGCTTGCGCAGCGCCGACAGCTGTACGCCCATGATCAGCACGAAGAACAAATAGATGCCGGAGCCAACGTAGCTCTCCCGGTTCCACCAGACCAGCAGCAGCGCCAGGAGAAAGATCCGTATCACGATACCGAAGATATCGCCGCGGGCGAAGCTTTTAGTCAGCAGGAAGCGGTAGGCATTGCTGCGCCGCCAGGCGATGCCTGCGCCCCATTTGGACAAGTAGCGGCGGGCATAGACCCGCTGCTCCCGTCCGGGCACATCCACGAACCAGCCAAGGATCATCAGCGCTCTTGCGCCCTGATTGCGCTCGGTGGCTATCAGCCGCTCCCAGGGAACGGAGAGCCGGCCCGGAACAGCCAGCGCCGCGATGTAGGCTGCGGCCAGAATGGCGATAAAGATCAGTGCCCGGAGCGAAGGCTGCCAGAGCCATGCAGCAATCATAAGGCCAGAGACTGCCCAGCGAAGCAGGCTGTAGCCCACGGAAGCCGGACGGGACAGCATGGCAAGCTCCCGCCACAGGCCGAAGCTTGCCAATAGCTTCACCAGGATCAGCACGGCGATCGTGGCAAGCAGCATTTTATGAGAATCATCCGTCCGTATGTACAGGGGCCATAGTGTAATCAGTACGAAGGCCAGCCGCAGAATTTTCCACACATTTCCGGCAACCCAGGCGGGAGCGAAGTATTCCTTCATCCGGTGGCCCTGCGGAAGCAGAAAGATCGTATCCGGGCTCTGCAGATAGGTCCGGAAGCTGCTGTGCGCCGCTGCAGGCAGCAGCAGAACCAGCATGATCCAGCGGATGGGAATGCCCTCAGGGATATCACGGAGCAGCGAAGTGTACCAGGCCGAGAAGATAATCAGCACCAGCAGGAAGACCATCGCTACACCGCTCTGAATGATATAACCCACATAAGGAATGAGGCCTCCCGTGAACCGGCTGCGCCGCTGCCGGCGCAGCTCCTTCAAATCCATATCATTTCCCTCCTTGCACCAGTTCGTAGAACAGCTGCTCCAGATTCAATCCCTGCAGTCCGGCAGCCGCGGTCATCTCGGCCAGCGTGCCCTCCGCGATCACCCGGCCGCGGTGCAGGACAATAAACCGGTCACAGTAGTTCTCGATGGTAGAGAGAATATGGGAGCTTAACAGAATCGAAGCTCCGGTATTCTTCAGATCCAGCATGAAATCAAGCAGGGAACGGATGCCCAATGGGTCGAGTCCCAAAAAAGGCTCGTCGATCACATACAGCGCCGGACGCGCCACAAAGGCGCACATAATCATGACTTTCTGCTTCATCCCTTTGGATAAGTGCGAGGACAATGTATCCATCTTGTCGTCCATATTAAAAAGTGCGGCCAGCTGGCTGGTGCGGGATTCATAATCGCTGCGCTCCACACCGTAAGCCCTGGCGGTAAATTCCACATGCTCGCGTACCGTCATTTCCTCATACAGCAGCGGGGACTCCGGCACAAAAGACAGCGCTCCGTGATAAGCTTCAGGGTCGCTGCTCCGGGTTTTGCCCTGGACGGTGATGTCGCCTTTATGCGGCGACATCAGGCCCAGAATATGCTTCATGGTCGTGCTTTTGCCTGCTCCGTTCAATCCAATCAGCCCGACCATTTCTCCAGGCTGTACCTGAAGGCCGATGTCATGAAGCACCGGCTTGTTCAGGCTGTAACCTCCGCTTAAGCCCGTAATTTGCAATACGGGGGCAGTATTCATTGACCGTCACCTCTCGGGGTTTTATCTTTCAACCATTTCGGCGCTCCCTTGTTCTTGCGGTTCTTCTCGCGCTCTGCACTGCTGCTGCGCGCTTTGCCTGCAGGAGCACCGCCGCGTGGTACTGCGGCGGAACCCGGACCGCGGCGCTGCTGGTCGCGCCGCGCATCGAAGCCCGCAGCCGTGCCTGGCTGCGGTGCAGAAGCCCCGGCTGCGGAGGCTGGGCCTCCCGCTGCCGAAGTCCGCGCCTGCGGCTTGCCGCTGCGCGCCGCAGGTCCGCCCTCACGGCCGCCGTTGCCGTCGCGGCGGCCCGAACCTGTCCCGCCGCGGTACTCACCGCTGCGGGCTTCATCGGCGGTCAGTACCTTCCCGCCGACCATTTCCTTCTCCTCAAGCCGGATATCCAGCTCCTTGGCGAATTTGCGCATGATGAACGTCTGCTGCTCCGTGACGATCGTCACGGACAGGCCCCGCCGTCCCATGCGGCCCGTGCGCCCGGCCCGGTGCACATAGTGCTCCGAGTCGAAGGCCGGATCGAAGCTGACGACCAGCGTCAGATTCTCGATATCGAGGCCCCGGGCAGCCACATCGCTGGCCACCAGCACGCGGAATCTGCCATCGCGGAAGCGGGCCAGCACATTGCTGCGCGTCACCTTATCGGCATCGCCGTAGAGCGCTGCCGCGGTAAGACCCAGATGGTTCAGCTTGGCTGTCACCTCAGCGATATCGTCGGTGGCATTGACGAACACAATGGCCCGCTCCGGGTTGTAATGACGGATCACCCGGCGCAGCATGTCTATCTTACCCCGCTCCTCGGTCACCACATAGTGGTGCTCAAGGCTCTGGGCCGTCATGATACCCGGATCAATGCCGACCTCAGCCGGGTTCTTCATCTCGCGTGCTGCAAGCGCCTTCGTCTCCGGCCCGATGGTTGCCGACAGCATGACTAATTGACGTGTGCGCAGCGCGCTGCTGACAATCTTCGCCACCTCGCCCGCTCCGCTGAGCTGGAACATCTGGTCCGCTTCATCGATGACAATTGTGGTCACCTCATGCATCTTCAGCTTGCGCAGCCCGATCAGCTCCCGGATGCGGCCGGGTGTGCCCACAACAAGCTGCGGATGCTCGCGCAGCTTATCGATCTGCCGCTTGATCGCCGCGCCGCCGATCAGGCCCATCACCTTGATGCCGCGGTGGGCTCCATAACGCTCCGCCTCACGGAGAATCTGCATCGCCAGCTCCTGGGTAGGTGCCAGCACCAGCTTCTGCACCACTTTCTGCTCCGGATGAATCCCCTGGAGCAGCGGCAGCAGATATGCCAGCGTCTTGCCGGTCCCTGTCTGGGATGCGGCAAGCACGTCTCTTCCCTCCAGGAGCAGCGGAATCGTCTGCTCCTGGACAGGGGATGGATCCTGAATGCCGAATTCCGACAATCGGGCAACGAGGTCTTCCTGGATGCCGATGGCCGCAAAAGATGCTTTATTCATAATTGTAGTTCATCCTTTTCGCTTAAGATAATATGTTCATTATATGCCAAAAAGGCCTCTCCACCAAATGGAAGGCCGCTTGATCCATTCTAAGCCAATATGAAAGATGCTTTACCCTTGATGTGCCGGCTATTTCCGGTTCATCATGTTATAGGTGAGCTTATCCGCGAGCCGGGGGAACAGACCATAAAGGCGGATGCCAATCGCCGCGAAGCCTGGAAGATCGATCTCCTCCTTGCCCTTCTCGATCAGCCTCACAATCTTCTTGGACACATGCTCGGGCGTCATCATGATCCGGGCTACGCTTTTTTCATAGCTGCCTGAGGGGTCAGCCGTACGGAAGAAATCCGTGGCAATCGGTCCCGGATTGACTGCCGAGACGATAATCCCCTGCTTGCGCAGCTCCTGGCGCAGCGCGTTGGTGAAGCCCAGCACGGCGTGTTTGGTTGCGGTATAAGCAACGGAGCGTGCCGTGCCGATTTTGCCGGCCATGGATGCCACATTGACAATCTGTCCGCTCCCCCGTTCCAGCATATGCGGGACTACAGCCTTTGTACACCGGACAATGCCCATGTAGTTCACGTCCATCATGTCATCGAACTCGTGGGGCTCCATTTCGATAAAAGCGGCGAATTTGCCGTATCCGGCGTTATTCAGAAGAATATCGATTCTGCCGTACGCACTGATGATGTCCGCAAAGGTCTTCTCTACCTGAGCTTCATCGGTAACATCACAGGCATACAGTCCAAAAACGCCCGGAATGCCGGCCGCAGTTTCTTTCAGCTTGTCCTCTGAACGGGCCAGCAGAATGGGAATAGCCCCACGCTTGCTGAGCATCTGCGCTGTCAGCGCTCCAATCCCGCTCGAAGCCCCTGTAATTACAACCACTTTGTTTTGTAGTGCCATGAATTAGGTCTCAGCTCCCGCTTATCCGCTTAAGAGATCATTACCTGAATATCGAGCTCTCCGATGCCTTCCATCAAGAGCGGAATGCTCAGCGCTCTGCGCGGCAGAACTGCCATGCCCTCTGTCTTCACCAGCTTGGGCGGAGTGATATCCACCGATACCCCCTGATTGGACAAAATGGTGCTGGCGTTGCCGCTGATCATGTTGCCCAGCTCCGAAATTGCGCTCTGGCCCATCTCATCCATTTCCGTAATCACATAGCCGCCCATCATGGCCGATACGATCTTGAGCGCAACCTGTTCAGCAATCCCGAAAATAATATCCCCGCTCAGTTGACCTGTCATCCCCACTTGTATCCATATATGACTATCGATCAGTTCGATATCCTTAATCCCCAAATTACCGGTGGATGGCGAGACCTGTATCACCTGTTCAATTACAATTCTTGCAGATTCTAAAAACGGATTGATTACTTCTGCTTTCATGAAAGTGCTGTCCCCCCTCTACCAGGCTTTAGTCATGTACCAAAAGTCCCAGGCAATAATGATTTATTATACTTCATATATCGGCATTATTCACCAAAAATTAATGGTCTTTCCGAAGGAATTCTGAAGATAGTTTTGGGGGTAACATTGCCCTGCCGGATGTTATCTCCTATAATTTAATCAAATGCCAACATCCGGCGTAAGATACATGTAGACACGGCGGCGTCATCCTTCGCCACAAAAACGGCCTTGGCGCGGGTATATGAATTTCTGTGCAGGAGCCCCGAACCACCCATTCCCACATCGCGGAGCGTGTTTTTTTACCATCTACAAAAATCGGCGGCATCCATCAGCAGGCCAAAAGGGGGTTAGTCCATGAATATCAGTCAGCTTGAAACGCTGATTACCATCTCCAAAACCATGAGCTTCCGCAAGGCGGGCGAACTGCTCAACCTGACCCAGCCGGCGGTTTCGGCCCAGATCAAAAGCCTTGAGGAGGAGTTCAAAACCCAGCTTGTTGACCGCAACCAGCCGGTGACACTGACGGACAGGGGACAGGTATTCCTGACCCATGCTGAACAGATTGTAAGTATCGTCGAAGAGCTTAAGCAGCGCCTTGCGGATCTGGATGAGAATCCCCAAGGGCACATTATTCTCGGCACGACCACCTCAATCGCCATTCAGATTCTGCCGCGTATCTTATCTTATTTTCAGGACCAGTTCCCGCATATCAAAACTTCTATTTCATCCATGTCCTCGTCCCAGATTTATCAGCATGTGGAGAACGGCCTGGTCGATGTCGGCATCGGCTACTTAATCGGGCGCAGTCCTGGAATGACTACCTCAGTGCTCTATTATGACACCTTCGAATTGGTGGTTTCCCCCCGCCATCCCCTTGCACAGGTCAAATCGGCCGGGATTGAAGCGCTGCGCAATACCCCGCTCATCCTGCTCTCGCCGGACACGGTCGGCCGGAGATTCGCCGATGATGTGTTCGCGAAGCACGGCATCCAGCCACAGGTAATCATGGAGCTGACCAGCAGTGAGGAGGTCAAGCGGATGGTGGAGCTGGATCTCGGTGCAGCGGTAATCTCCAAGCAGTCGGTGGCCGCCGAGGTGCGCAGCGGCACCCTTAAGATTGTCCCGATTATCGAGCTTGAAGTCACTCATCCTGTAGGCGTTATTACCAAATCAGGCAAATACGTCAACTCTGCCATGAGGCAGTTTCTAAGCGACCTCAAGGGCATGCCGGAAACCCACTTCATCGGCTCAGAATAACACGCTCTCTTGCAGGAGCTCCGGATACCAGATAAAATTCCTCCACGAAGTGAAGACTATATTCTGAAGCTTACTTCCGCTAATTTTGGCCTAAGGAGATGTTCAATCCATGAAATTCGACCTGCATACCCATCATTTCCGCTGCGGCCATGCTGACGGAACGATCAGGGACTATATTGAAGCCGGTATCGCCGCGGGGCTTTCGGTCATCGGCATTTCCGACCATACCCCTTATTTTGGCAGTCCATCGGAACAGGCTTTCCCCCGTATTGCCATGGCCAAATCCGAGCTTGCCCATTACGTGGAGGAAGTGCTGGAGCTGCAAAAAGAATATGCCGGCACCATTGATGTGCTGCTAGGCATCGAATCAGACTACTTCCCCGAACATGCGGAGCTGTACCGGCGGACATTATCATCCTATCCGTTTGATTACATCATCGGCTCGGTACATAATGTCGGCGGTGTGAGCATCTTCAATAAAGGCCGCTGGAAGGGCCTTGACCTCCAAGGGAAGATTGCCAGCAAAGCCGAGTATTATCGGCTGATTACCGCTTCCGCACGCAGCGGCATGTTTCAGATTCTTGGCCACATCGACGCCATGAAGGGAAATTATCCGCAGTTCTCGGATATCCCTGCCACCGCTGAAGTCGACGAATGTCTGCGCGTTATCGGAGAATGCGGCATTGCGATAGAGATCAACACCTCCGGAGGCACCAAGCTGAGCGGCGGCTGGTATCCTTCGGATGATATTCTGGAGCGGGCTCTGCATTACGGAGTAGAAGTTACTTTCGGCTCCGATGCCCATCTCCCTTCCCGGGTCGCCGACCAGCGGGAGGCGGTAGCGGCACGGCTGAAGGATATCGGATTCACCCGCTGGGTCTATTACAAGAAGACCGAACAAATCTCTGTACCGATTCAATAAAAAATGCACCCCGGCCTTCACGGTTACGGACGATTGGTCCCGTTACCGCGAGCCGCTGGGGTGCATTTTGTTAATTTTTCAGATTGCCGCAGGTGAAGCCCTGCTGCTTCAGCGTATGCTGCGCATCTCCATACTCCGGATTGAGTGTATAGAAGTGGGCTATCGTGCTGCTCCAATCCCTCTCCGTCAGCCCTTGGCCCTTCAGGTAGGCCCGGTGTGCCTGATTGTATGCTTCAATCAGGCTTTTCACCTCCGGATTATACTGTTCCTCATGCAGAACAGCCTCAAGGGGAAGCCTCGGCTTCTTGGGCAACTCCTCAGCAGGGTATCCGACACACAGCCCCACAACCGGGAATACATACTCCGGCAGCTGCAGAAGCTCAATAACCTCCGCCGTATGGCGGCGCACTCCGCCAATCGGGATAATGCCCAGCCCCAGCGACTCCGCAGCAGTGATGGCATTGGATAAGGCAATCCCCACATCCGTAGCGCCGACGAGCAGCGCATCTACATCCTTGGCGGCCTCGAAAGGCTGCCCTTCCAGTTCACTTGCCACCTTGGCCCGGTAAAAATCCATGCAAAATACCAGAAATACCGGCGCTGCCGCCACATGCTTCTGATTTCCGCTCAACACCGAAAGCTGCTGTCTGCGTGCTTCGCTGCGCACGGCAATGACCGATACCTGCTGTCCATTCACCCAGGACGGGGCTGCCTGAGCGGCTTCAATAATGGTTTTCAGCTTCTCCGGCTCCACCGGGTCCTGGCGGTATTGCCGGAAAGAGCGGTGATTCATTAATGTACGGATCACTTCGTTCAAAGAAAGATAACCTCCTGATCGATGCCTGTAATACAACCATCATATCCTAACTTCCTGTGACGCCGCCAGTCTTGGTTAGCTGCAAGTAATATCTCAGTAAGCGGTAATGAGGAATCAGCGCAAAAAAAATGGACCCGAAGCATCGGGTCCCAACAGCATTTATATTTTTAAAAGGGGGTCATGTACTTAGTTTAACCGGGCACTGTTAGAGTTTCATAACGGCATTATTTCATTTGTGTAACAATGTGAATACTTTCATTACATCGCCCGAGCTGCCCGGCATGGGGAGGATACGTTCCAGGGTGAGCCCGTTTTTGATCATGACGCGCTCGGACCTGAGATTGTCACCGCGGCAGCGCCCCTCAGCCTTGAGAAGTCCCAGCTCCTGAATACCGAAATCCAGCAGCAGTCCAACGGCTTCCGTGGCCAGGCCCCGCCCCCACCATAGCGGATTGAGGATATATCCAAGCACAGCCTTGTTCTCATACCGGTTCCAGCTCTGCAGGGAGACGGTTCCGATCAGCTCCTGCTGCCCCTTGGCATAAATTCCGGCATGAAGCGCGCAGGGATCGTTGGCATAAAGCATCCGGGCTACGAGCTTATCCAGATAAGCATGCGGTGAGCTTGTACCCTGGCGCAGCAGAATATGCGGCTGTACCAGCGGATGGGCGAGCAGTGCCTTGAGTACTCCGGCCTCGGTGGAAGGCATCGTTCTAAGCTCCACTTTTTCACCTTGCCGTGCCATGGATAATACCGTATCGTAAGTGCTCATACGCTTCTCCTTTTCTTTGGCGGGTGTGGTGGCATCCCCCCGGCTGTCCCGGCCATCTGCTTGCCAGCCGGCAGCGGGGCCGTCATTATGCCCGGCGCAGGGTGAAAATAGTCAGTTCAGGCCTGCACAAAAACCGGAATGGCATATAGGTTTCACCGAACCCCCTGTTGACATACACCGGCATCCTCTTCTTATCCGTATAATACAACCCGCTTATGTATTTATTCGATCCGTATGGAGTGTATGCGGCACCTAAGAAGGGCAGACGGATCTGCCCGCCATGGCTGTGCCCGGACAGCTGCAGATGGAAGGGGTACGCTTCTGCTGTGTCGGCGTAATCCGGCTCATGCATCATCAGCAGCGTAAACATCCCCTCAGGGACACCCTTAAGCGCCGCCTGAGGATCAGGCTTGCCGTGCAGCATGTCGTCGAGTCCCGTAACCGCAATGGCCGCGCCACCCTGCTTCACCAGATAAGACTGGTTCCGCAGCACACGGAATCCCGCTTCATTCAGCAGACGGGTAAGCAGCTCCGTGTTCTTGTAATCATGATTGCCCAGAATCGCATATTTGCCAAGCGGTGCGCTCAGCTCTGCCAGAACCGGTACGGAATCCGTCAGATCCTCGGCATAGCTGTCCACAATATCTCCGGTGAAGCAGATGATGTCCGGCTGGGCCTCCTTGATATGCCCGGCCAGCCGCTTCAAATCGTGGACATCCTTGTTGAAGCCCAGATGCACATCGCTGAAATGAACCAGCCGGGTACCTGCAAAGGCGGATGGAAGCTCCTTGAGGGACAGCTCCAGCCGGGTAATGTCGAGCCAGTTCGGCTCTCCCTTCCAGGCGTAGCCGCTGGTGAGCAGCCCTGCGCCAAATAACGCAGCCGCCCCCCGGGTCAGGAACTGGCGGCGGGTGATTTTGCGGCCACCGCCAGTTTGCGCGGGGGGAGCACTGTAATGGTTGCTGCCGTCTGCGGCAGCTGCCGGAAGATCGGGAGAAGCCCCGGACGATTTTTTATTCATAGGGAGGTTCTCCTCTCGTGCAAGGTAATTATTGGGGGGACATTCGCGGAATCAATATTGGTCCCCGGAACTGAAGGCTTAATCCGGCGTCTTGGGAGAAAGGGGAGGATCCGGTTGTTCTGTGTCAGCCTGTTCTGTGTCAGCCTCACCCTTGATCTCATCCTTCGCTTCCTCTACCTTCTCATCAACCTCTGTTTCAATATTAACATCAATCTCGGCTTCAATCTCCTTTTCCGAGCCGGGGCCCAGAATCTTACGGAACAGACCCAGCATGGATAGTGCATAGGCGACGGTGATGAAGCTGAAGCTGATCTGCATGACAACCACAAGACGCGAGGTATTGTCCACCGGCGCCACATCCCCGTACCCAACCGTTGTAAAGGTGGCTACACTGAAGTACAGGAACGTTATCAGCTGGCTGAGCAGATCATCGCCGATTCCTTTTCCTTCAAAGGAGGACTGTCCAAACAGCTTATATATGGATGTATATACGACAGTAAAAAAAATAATGCAGGAGAATGCCGCAATACTGATGCGCGCCAGCGTCTGCTGCATCCTGACTTCCTTGCTGTTCGATTCTTTGATTTCATGAAAAATAAACAGCACATAGAACAGCATCGAGGCCAGGGCAAAAATGAGAATGACTGCGCGCATCCCGCGGTCTCCCGGCAAAATGGCACGGAGATCAATCCAGTTCAGCAGATCTTGGACCGAGATCAGGGTATAAATCAGAATGGGGACAAGGAGCACTCCTTTTCCCATCCAGCTCAGCTTCATCCGGTACAGCCACAACGAGAGAAATACAATTACTGCTATATTGAGGGTCCATATCCACCAAGCCATGGGCTATACACTCCTGTTCCCCGGTTCCCTTTAAAATGCGTTCTATTCTGGCCGGCTCGCTACGGTAATGAGGCATTCTTCTTCGGGGGTGCTGCTGTAGGCGCTGGCGATGCCTTTACTGTCCACGTCCTTCCTAAGAACCCGGCGCAGCTTGAAAGCCGCCTCGACGTTCTCCGTGAACGGAAAAGGATCAAGCAGCAGCGTAGACTGATCCTGCCATTCCGCCGTAATCAGACGACCGGAAGTGAAGCTGAAATCCTCGCTTCCCGAGAAGCCGTCACGGAACCAGGGATGCTCTTCCGATTTCGGGCTTCCCGGCTCACTTAACCCCAGGTACAACGAGAGATCATCGCAGAACTGCAGCAGTCTTGCATCATAGTACAGTTCACCCTCTGCGAGCGGCTTGGTGTCCTCCAGGTGGCGGTGGATGCGGGCCCGGCGGTCCTCTTCATGCTTCAGGTAGGCGGTAAGCTCCGGACAATCCTCACCGGATATCTCGATCAGCCGCTCATAATGCGAGCTGCACAACAGAGCGCCATACGGTGTGTCAGCCTCAATCTCATCCAGTCCGCGTCTGTAGAAGGTCAGTTTGGGCACAAGCGGAAAATCCATAAAAGTGTACGGCGCCCCCTCCGCATCATTCCAGAACGGAGTCTCATCCAGATCAATCCAGCCCCGGTCATGATTGCTGACCGCCCGCAGCACCTCCTCCCGGCGTCCTTCTGCCGGAACATGCTGCTCCTTGAACCATTCTGCAAATTTACCAGCCAGCAGCCCGTGCTCATGCTGCCTCATCATTACCAAATATCCGTCCTGTTCACGACAAATCACTGTTATCCCCCCTGGTTTATCCACTGCCTGAATGTTGCAACGACTATGGAGATTATAACATATGCACCCATATTTGTTGGAATCTTGACGTCCTGCAGTCATTATATGTAAACCTTTTCCTAACTGAAAGGGCTGTTTTAAAATGTACCCGTTTTCCAGCCGGAAAGAAACAGTCGGCAAACAGGTAAGTATATGTAACCCTGGGGACATCGGTTCCCTCCCAATGGAGACATACACGATTATCCTGTGGATGACTATAGAATCTGTGAGTTAAAACTCCGGCAAGCCCAAGTGGAAAAAGGGAACTTAAAACTTCCCCATCCCGCGCTTTCCGTGAGCGTTAAGGTCCCCATTCCCAGACAGCAAGTAGAAACGGCTTCGCCGTCCTTTTAAGGGACGGTACCGTTTCAGCGAGAAATAGAAGGATAATTGATTGCGTGAAGCATATAAATTCTTATATTTACACAAAAGCCCTGCCAGTACTGGCAGGGCTTCCTCTTTAAATCAGCAGGTCTTGGCTGTATACTACACACCCAGCCAGCGCTTGAACATATGCTTGGTGGTCTGTTTGTTGATCTCGGCGATGGACGTGGTGAGTGGAATGCCTTTCGGACAGGCGCGCACGCAGTTCTGCGAGTTGCCGCAGCCGTCGATCCCTCCATCCTCCATCAGTGCATCCAGCCGCTCATCAGCATTCATTTCGCCTGTAGGATGTGCATTGAACAATCGCACTTGTGAAATGGCCGCCGGGCCAATGAAATTAGTCTTTTCATTGACGTTAGGACAAGCTTCCAGGCAGACGCCGCAGGTCATGCACTTCGACAGCTCATACGCCCATTGGCGCTTCTTCTCCGGCATGCGCGGGCCAGGACCCAGATCGTAGGTACCGTCAATCGGAATCCATGCTTTGACCCGTTTGAGCGCCCCAAACATCCGGCTGCGGTCAATGACTAGGTCACGTACCACCGGGAAGGTCTTCATCGGCTCGATGCGCACCGGCTGCTCCAGATTATCAATCAGGGCGGCGCAGGCTTGGCGCGGCTTGCCGTTGATTACCATCGAGCAGGCTCCGCACACCTCCTCCAGACAGTTGGATTCCCAGCAGACCGGAACCGTGCTGTCACCCTTGGCATTGACCGGGTTGCGCTGAATCTCCATCAAAGCGCTGATCACATTCATCCCCGGACGGTATGCAAGCTCGAACTCTTCCGTATAAGGGACTGTCTCCGGTTCGTCCTGGCGGGTAATGATAAATTTTACGTTTTTGGGAGCTGCAGCAGTTTCCGCCATATCTGTTACCTCCTAAAGTTTTATCGTACACTGACCGAACATTTAATTGTACTTTGTACAGCTAAAACAGCTGATTTTTGCTCATTTCAACGCTCTCTTTAATAGCGCTTGGAAGTCCGTTTAATTGCATGAAATACAATTCACATTGGCATCCCGCTTACTGACCGATGTTCACCTATAGTTATGCTTATCGAACGCTGCCCCATCGTCCACAATCAATCCTTCGAATAATCCCGTACGCGTGGAGGAATCAGCGATACATCCACTTCTTCGTAGGAAATTTGCGGGCCGTCCGCCGTCCAGGTGGCCTTGGTGGTCTTCAGGAATTCCTCGTCATTGCGTGTCGGGAACTCCGGCTTGTAGTGCGCGCCGCGGCTCTCGTTGCGCAGCAGTGCCCCGAGGGTCATGGCCTCAGACAGCTCCAGCATGTTCCACAGCTGGCGGGTGAAAGCCACGCCCTGGTTGTTCCAGCGTGACGTATCGTTCATGTTGATCCGGCGGTAGCGCTCCTTCAGTTCTTTGATTTTGCCGATGGTGTTGGTAAGCTTGGTATTCTCACGCACCACCGTCATGTTGGCAGTCATCCATTCGCCCAGCTCTTTGTGGATAACATAAGCGTTCTCTGTGCCGGACATCCCCAGCAGGGACTCATATTTATCGGTCTGTGTCTTATGGAAGCTGTCAAAGACGGTAGAGGAAATGTCCTGTACCGATTTCTTAAGCCCTTTAATATATTCAACAGCCTTCGGCCCCGAAACCATGCCGCCGTAGATCGCCGACACCAGCGAGTTCGCTCCGAGCCGGTTCGCGCCGTGATATTGGTATTCGCATTCCCCAGCTGCGAACAGCCCGGGAATATTGGTCATCTGGTTATAGTCGACCCACATGCCGCCCATGGAGTAATGCACGGCAGGGAAGATTTTCATCGGGATTTTGCGGGGATCATCACCCATGAATTTCTCATAGATTTCGATAATACCGCCCAGCTTGACGTCCAGCTCCTTCGGGTCCTTGTGGGAAAGATCAAGGTAGACCATATTTTCGCCGTTAATGCCCAGCCCCTGGTCCACACACACATTAAAAATCTCCCGGGTAGCAATATCGCGCGGCACCAAATTCCCGTAAGAAGGATATTTTTCCTCCAGGAAGTACC
>RCUU01000768.1_pt1 | contig 16975 bp, 15 predicted proteins | sample 2166211 | NCBI WGS metagenome assembly RCUU01 (sample SAMN09932620, study PRJNA488358) | compost metagenome | feature: garden; material: soil; isolation source: compost soil in phenylacetic acid-enriched culture | place: Germany: Experimental Botanical Garden Goettingen | collected 2016-01-27
AGGCAAACGCCGCATAGCTGTGGTTGGCGATGAACTTGAGCAGCCCGCGGACCGCGATCATCGCGAAGACGAACGCCGTGACGAAGCCGATCGCGAACACCGGGAAATCGGACGGGACAAACAGGTCACGGTATTTATAGCCCGAGTACACCGCTGCGCCGACCATGGTTGGCATCGCCAGGAAGAACGAAAACTCGGTAGCGGTCTTGCGCGACAGGCCGAACAGTAACCCGCCGATGATCGTCGAGCCCGAACGCGAAGTGCCCGGAATCATGGCCAGGCATTGGGCGAAGCCGACTTTCAGGGCATCTTTCCAGGTCATGTCATCCACCGTTTCGGCGTGGACTTCATGCTGCCGGCGCTCGGCCCACAACATGACGAACCCGCCCACGACCAGCGCCGCTGCCACGGTGATCGGATTGAACAGGTACTCGTGGATCATGTCGGCGAAGATCACGCCCAGCACCACGGCCGGCAAGAATGCAATCAACAGGTTCGCGGTAAACCGCCGAGCGCTCGGCTGGGTCGGCAGGCCGATGACCACATCGAAGATCTTGCGTCGAAATTCCCATACCACCGCCAGGATGGCACCCAGCTGGATAATGATGTTGAACGCCATCGCCCGCTCGCCCCCGAAGCCGAGCATGTCGGCCACGATGATCTGGTGGCCGGTGCTGGAAATGGGCAGGAACTCGGTCAGCCCTTCTACAACCCCAAGTATCAATGCCTGAAAGGCGGTCCAAAGATCCATCAATCCCCCAAAAGGCTATGCGCGCCGGCATGCCCCGTTAGTATTTTTCCAAAGCTTGAATTGCGATCAGCCTAGCTGAAGCCCCGCACATCAAGGATCACCACGGAACCGTCAAAATCCTGTGAAAAAACAATCCTGATCCGGGTTTACCCGCGCGGGGCCGGAATCCTATCAGACAAGTCCGATTGGCGCTGCCGCGTTATCGCGCGCCATTGAAGCAAACCCTGCTCCACGGGATTCCCGACGCCAATCCGGTTACAATCGGCCCCCTCTTCGATTTCACCAAGGAACCTCCATGTCCGGGCTTGAACTGTTTGCCGCCGCCCTCGGTGTCATTGCCGTCTGGCTGACGGTCAAACAGAACGCCTGGTGCTGGCCCATCGGTCTGGTCATGGTGCTGCTCTATAGCTGGATCTTTTTTGAGGTGAAGCTGTATTCGGACATGTTGCTGCAAGTCGTCTATGCCGCCTTGCAGCTTTACGGCTGGTGGCAGTGGACACGGGCTGGCGAAACGACCCATGGCCGCGAAGTCAGTTGGCTCGATTCCCGTTCCGTGGCGTTGAGCCTGGCCATCGGCGCACTCGGCAGCCTGTTGCTGGGGGCGGCCATGGCCCACTGGACCGACGCCGCGCAACCCTGGCTCGATGCGGCGCTGACCGGATTCAGCCTGGTGGCGCAGGTCTGGATGGCGCAAAAACGTGTCCAGTGCTGGCCGCTATGGATCGCCCTGGATGTGATTTTCGTGGGGCTGTTCATCTATAAGGACCTGTACCTGACCGCCACCCTGTACGGGCTGTTCGCCGTTATCGCCGTGCAGGGCTGGCGCCAATGGCGCGCCGATCCGGCGTTGCGCGCATGAAAGTCCTGGTACTCACAGGCCCTGAATCCAGCGGTAAAAGCTGGCTGGCGGCCGAGTTGCAACAGCGTTTCGGCGGGGTTCTGGTCGACGAGTATGTGCGCTGGTTCATCGAGCAGAATCCGCGGGACACCACCTTGGCCGACATTCCGGACATCGCCCGCGGTCAATTGGCATGGGAAGACGAAGCCCGTGCGCAACAACCGTCTTTGCTCATCCTCGACACGCACCTGCTGAGCAATATCCTCTGGAGCCAAACCCTGTTCGGCGACTGCCCCGCCTGGCTCGAACAAGCGCTACTGGCCCGGCATTACGACTTGCACTTGCTGCTGTCGCCGGAACACGTCGAATGGACGGATGATGGCCAGCGTTGCCAACCCCGATTGAGTGAGCGCCAGGCATTTTTCGAGCAGACCCTGGCCTGGCTTGAGCGCCACGCCCAACCGGTTCAAGTACTGCGCGGAGATTGGGCAGAACGCCGATTCCAGGCACTGAACGCCGTGACCCGATTGCTCGGCGTCTGACCGGCCTTTTGGGGCAATTTCCCCACTACCCCCCCCTGTCCCGGGGGAAAAGTGTCCGATCCTGAAACACCCTTCCCGCCTCAAACCACCTGTTTCAGCGCCCTTCGCCGCTGGATCATTGGATTTGTTAAGTCATTGATACAACACCGCCGAAACCCTTGTTCCAGAGCGATTTATCCGCAAATAAGGGCTGCCTGCGCAGGGTTTCGTCTCACCTTTGAAACATTCTCGGCAAAGGCTATCCGGGCAATATCCATAAGCCATTGAATCAACGAGATATTCAAAAACCGGCACAGCTTTCGCTCTCTCCTTCAAAAAGCCGACCAGAACCAGCCCACATGAGAAGGAAAGACCGTCGTGGGGATACTCGATAAACATGCCTTGACGTGCCTGCTGCTGATCGCGAGCGCTGCAGGCGCGTTTTTCAGTTTTGACGTTCAAGCCGAAGGCAACGGCGTCATCGTGCTTGATCGCACCATTCACCCGACGCCCATCGGTCGCAGCGGCGGCAGGGATCCAAACCCCAACACCCTCAATGCCAACCCATCGGCCCGCGTCACCGGCGAACTCAGTGACGCCGACATCGCCGGGGTCACCACCGGAACCGCCCTTCGCCACAACAACGGGCAAAGCCTGGGTGGCCTGCAAGGCCTCAACGTCGTCACCAACCCCAACGGTATGCCCGGCATGTCTGTGGGTCACGGTGGTGGCAGTGGCAGCGCGATTTCCGGAACCATCAACCGCGCCATGAGCAGCGGCCTCGGTTCACTGGGCAGAATGGCGGGAGGCCAATGAGATGAGTCGATCCCTGCTGTTACTTGCCCTGCTCGGCTGCACCAGTGTGATGGCCGATTCGGGCGTCGGTTCGGTGAACAACGCCACCCTCCAGGATTCCGGTACTCAATACCGCGGCAACTTCAACGTCAACCAGGCGGCTGGCGATCAACAACAGCAGGCCAACGTCCGCGCGATCGCCATTGGCACCCAAGCCGGTGCGATCACCAGCGTCCGGCAGAAAATCACTACGCCCGCCAATCCGTCGATGGACGCGACGGCCACTATCGGCGGCTCCTCCTTCAGTAATGGCAACGGCGTACTGGGCGTCAACCAGAGCGCCGGGGCGAACAACCAGATGGCCAACGCCATGCGCATCAGCATCAGCGCCGCACCGCAAGCCATCGACGATAGTGCCCTTTCTCAACAGAACGTGGCGTTGTTACCGAACTCGGGAGCAACTGGCGCCCCAAATGGCAGTCGCCAGGTCGTGACAAGCGACCAGGCCTTCACCGGCAGCCGGGGAGTGATCCAGGTAAACCAGAGTGCCGGGGTGGGGAACCGAATGGCTAACACCTTGAGCATCCGGGTCGCTGACTGACCCGAAACAGTGCGATTAGGGAAGTACCAACACCTGACCAACTAATGAGCACGGAGAAACACCATGAACCCGACAACTGCTCTCAAACCTCTGGCTTTCGCTCTGGCAGCAGTGATGGCATTTGCAGCACAAGCAGGCAGCCTTGATGATGATCAAGGCAGCGGCCAGAGCGATGGCCAGAGTAACAACCATCAGCCTAAAGGCCCGACGCTGGAACAAATTCTGCAGATTACGGCAGGCGCCGGGGCCGCCGTGCTGGACTCGCAGGAAAGCAGTGACAGCAGCGCATTGAACCGGGACACCAGGAACGACGCTAGAGTCGATAACTCCCTGAACAACTCCAACGGCAACATGGGCGCCAACGTTGCAGCCGGTAACGGCAACCAGCAAGACAACGCCGCCGCCCTTGCCACGGCTGACGAAAGCTTCATCTTCGGCACCGCGGTCGCTGTCTCCAGCGCGACTCAGAAGAGCAACGGCAACACCGCCAGGAACCACTCCAGCACCAACAACACAACGCTCAACAACGCAGGCAACAGCGGTTCCGGCAACATCGGCATCAACGTGACCACCGGCGACTTCAACCAACAGAAAAACAACCTGGCGATTGCCGTTTCGGGCGGTCGTGTAGCGCAAGCGGCGGCGGCGGCCAACCAAAGCACGACCGGGCTGAACGTCACCAACAACGCCAACCATGACGACAGCACCCAGACTGATTTCGCTACCGTGGGTGTACTCGGTCTGGCGGGCGTAACCACTCAACAAGTGATCACGCCAGAGGGCTGGAAAGCCCCTGTAACCAACAATGCGTCGATAACGGGCTCGATGAACAACTTCTCCGGCAACGGCGGAGCCAACGTATCGTCTGGTGTGGGCAACCAGCAAAGCAACTCGCTGTCCATCGCCGCGGGCTGCAAGTCCTGTTTGTAATCGCGATTGCAATGAAAGCCCCGGCGACGGGGCTTTTCCACAGTCCCAAGGCGTATCGATCATGCGTAAGACTGTCCTTTTCGCCCTGCTCTGCCTGTCTGGCCTGACCCAGGCTGCACAGATGCCGGTTGCCGCCCTGCCGGGCGGCGTGCTGGTGTACAAGCACGTACAGAGTTTGCGCGAGCGCAAGTTCAGCGACATCGTCGAACAGAAAACCGATTTCAGCTGCGGCGCCGCCGCGCTGGCAACGATCCTGCGCCAGGCCTATTGGCTCGACGTCGATGAGGAGCACATCATCAAAGGCATGCTGGTCACCGCAGACCAGGACCTTGTGCGTACCCAGGGTTTTTCCATGCTGGACATGAAGCGCTACATAGAGCGCATCGGCATGCGCGCCCGGGGCTACAGGATCCCGCCGGAAAGACTCGAAGCCGTGACGATTCCGGTGGTGGTATTGATGGAAATTCGCGGCTACAAGCACTTCGTGGTGTTGCAGCGGGCGGACAAGAACTGGGTCTATATCGGCGATCCGGTACTCGGTCACAAACGCTACTCCCACGATGACTTTGTCAAAGGCTGGAATGGCATTATTTTCGCTATCGTCGGTCCCGGTTACGACAAAACCAATGCGTTACGCAGTCCACCGGAACCGCTGACTGCCAAGAACAAGATGGATAATTTCAACCCGGTCAAAGATGCTGAATTGATGGAATTTGGTTTCATACAGAGCGACTTCTTCTAATCGCCAATAAGATGACAGGGGGCAGGATGCTCCGGGAGCAGCAAATGAAAACCTCGTATTGGGTGGTCGCTGTCTGTCTGGCAGCGAACACTTCAGGTTTTGCTGATGAGTTCAGACCCATCGAAATCAAGGACCAGGAACTGGCCGAGTTGCGTGGCCGATATGTGATGCCGGGGCGGGTCATCAGCTTCGGTGTCGTCATGAGCAGTACCTGGCGCAATGCCAGTGGTGACCTGATCGGAGCGTCCACCTCGATGCAACTTCAAGCCGCAACGGTCAAGCCCGAGTTCTATGTTTCGACCATCAAGCAATCGGGTCATGGCGGCACGTCCAGGTCGGGCAGCGGTCACGTGTCGGGGGGCGCAGCCCTGAGCACTTCCCGGGGCATAACCCAGGTCACACGGGCCGCAGGTGATGGCAACAGCGCAAACAACAACATCGCTATCAACGTCAAAGAGGCCAGCACGGCCCCTGCACTGGTGCCGGGCCAGGGCCAGGCGCTGATAGCCGGTCAAACCATCACCGGCAGCAATGCCGCAGGCAGTGTCGCGGTATCCGCGACCAGCGGCGGCGTTCAGATGGCCATTACCGCCAACAACAACCAGGGCACCAGCCTGCAACAAGTCGCCCAAGGCGGGTTGCTGCAAAACACCCGGTTGCTGGGCAGCAGCAATGTGGTCGACAACATGACTCAACTCAACGTTGTGCTCAACAATAATGGCCCGAGTGCGGGTGCATTGGACTGCAACCTCAACCAACTCGCTGCATTACGGACCATGGGCTATTGAACTACGCTGAGTCTGGACCATTGGGCACAAATGGACGGCTTATTTCATGTACCGATCAGTATCACTGCGTGCAGTTGCATGCTTGAGTGCTCTACTCCCGGCGGCGATGTTGCAGGCAGCACCTGACCCGGAACTGGAGGCGCTCAAACAAGAGCTTCTGGAGTTGAAACAACGATACGAAGTACAGCAAAAAGCCTTGGCGGTTCTCGAACAACGGGTCCGCCAGGTCGAAGAGCAGCCCGCTTCGCCCCCTCCCAAACGCCTGGCCAAGTCGCCCGCGGATCTCAAGGGCAATCCAGGCGTCGGCACCGGCGCCGCAGCCGCCTCGGGGGGGAGCGGCAGTTCTTATGGACAATCGCTGGCCAATGACTCGCAACCGGCGCAAAGCGTTTCGAACCTGTATGACGAGGCCAGCGGTTTTTTCGGCGGTGGCAAGTTCAGCGTCGAAACCGGGATAACCTACTCCCGCTACGATTCCCGCCAACTGGTCCTCAACGGTTTTCTCGCCCTGGACTCGATCTTCCTGGGCGCTATCAACCTGGACCGGATCAAGGCCGACACCTGGACGCTTGACCTCACCGGTCGCTACAACTTCAACAATCGCTGGCAGTTCGACCTGAACGTGCCGGTGGTCTACCGTGAGTCCACGTACCAGTCCGGTGGCGGCAATAGCGGCGCCGCAAACGTCACGACCGAAGACACCGTCAAGGAAGACCCGACCATAGGCGACGTCAACTTCGGTATCGCCTACAAGTTCCTCGACGAATCGGCCAACACGCCGGATGCCGTAGTGACCTTGCGCGTCAAGGCGCCTACCGGCAAAGACCCGTTCGGCATCAAGCTGGTTCGGGTGGCCGATAACTCTAACCTGGCCGTGCCTGAATCCTTGCCTACCGGTAACGGCGTCTGGTCGATTACGCCGGGGATCTCCCTGGTCAAGACGTTCGATCCGGCGGTGCTGTTCGGCAGCCTGTCCTACACGTACAACATGGAAGAGTCTTTCGACGACATCAGCTCCAACCCGGCGGTCGAGACACCGGGCAAAGTACGCATTGGCGACAGCTTCCAGATCGGCGCCGGCATTGCGTTCGCCTTGAACGAAAAGATGAGTATGTCGTTCTCGGTCTCTGACCTGGTGCAACGCAAAAGCAAGCTCAAGGAAGATGGCGGGGATTGGCAAGCGGTGGTCTCCAGCGATGCCAACGCCGGTTACTTCAACATCGGCATGACCATTGCGGCCACCGACAGCCTGACCATCGTGCCCAACCTGTCCATCGGCATGACGGACGATGCCCCGGACTTCCAGTTCAGCCTGAAACTCCCCTACTACTTCTGACCCGAACAAAAACCCCGCTGCAATTGCAATCGCAGCGGGGTTTTGGTTTGCGGCCGGGGTTCAGCGAATCTGGTGCTTGTGCAACAACCGGTAGAAGGTCGGTCGCGACACACCCAATACTTTGGCGGCGACACTCAGGTTATCGCTGTGGCGACTCAATACATCGCACAACGCCTGGCGTTCGGCCCGGGACTTGTATTCTTCGAGGGTGCCCATCGGCGCTGCGAGCGTATGCTGACTGATCAACCCCAGGTCACGGGCCTCGATCTGCCGGCCTTCGGCCAACACCAGCCCGCGACGAACGCGGTTGGCCAGTTCGCGAACATTGCCTGGCCAGTCGTGTTTGCCCATGGCAATCAACGCGTCTTCGCTGAAACTGCGTGGGCGGCGCCCGGTTTCATGGCTATAGAAATGGGAGAAGTGGTTGGCCAACACCGCCAGGTCGCCATGGCGCTCGCGCAGCGGAACGGTCGCCACTTGCAGTACGTTCAAGCGGTAATACAGGTCTTCGCGAAAGCGCTTCTTCTCGATGGCGGCTTCAAGGTCGGTATGCGTTGCCGCCAGAACCCGCACATCCACCGGAATCAGCTGACTGCCGCCGACCCGCTCGATGTGTTTTTCCTGGAGGAACCGCAACAGGTTGGCCTGCAACTCCAGTGGCAGGTCACCGATCTCGTCGAGAAACAGGGTGCCACCGTTGGCGGCTTCTATCCGTCCGACCTTGCGTTGGTGCGCGCCGGTAAATGCGCCTTTCTCATGGCCGAACAACTCGGACTGGATCAAATGCTCGGGAATCGCACCACAATTGATCGCAATGAAGGGTTTGCTGTGACGCTGGGACTGACGATGCAGGGTTCGTGCGACCAGTTCCTTGCCAGTGCCGCTTTCACCGCGAATCAACACCGGAGATTCGGTCGGAGCCAGTTTGCTCAACAGCTTTCGCAGCTCACGAATAGGTTTGCTGTCGCCCAGCAATTCGTGCTCGGGCTGGTCGACATAGACCGTGCCCTGCCCGCGCAAGCGCGCCATGCCAAACGCGCGCCCCAGTGTTACCTGAACCCGGGACACATCGAACGGCAAGGTATGAAAGTCAAAAAACCACTCACAGACGAAGTCGCCGACATTTTGCAACCGCAGTACTTCCTGGTTGAGTACGGCTATCCACTCGGTGCCGCTGCGGCTGATCAGCTCTTTGACGGCCTCCGGGTGCTCAAGGTGAAAGGGCTGCAAGCGCAGCAAGCCCACGTCACAGGTTCGGTCAACGGCTTTCTCCAGCGTGCAGCTGTCAACGTCCCAACCGATGGCGCGCAATCCAGGGAGCAGGCGATAGCAATCGTCACAGGGGTCCACCACTAACAAACGTCGTAAGGCAGGCGCATCACTCATGACTGATCCTTGGCGCCAAATTTATGAAAATTTAATAAAAACAGTCATTTGGCAGACCTGGCTGTAACATTAGCAAGAATTTGACAGGGCCTTGTACTGTTTGACTATAGGGATGTCACAAAACCAGTTATAAGTTGCGAATATGTTAGTTACCTAACGACTCTTTCCTTTCATTCAGCTTTCAATGTCAGGCTCTTCCTTGAATCTGTGAAATAAAGTGGAATTTTCTTTTGATTGTGTGTGACCCGAACCCCGGTTGCGGGCATCAGTACAAGTAACCAGCTGAACGGTAAGCCCAACCGTCGGCCTATCACTTGATTGGGCATACAGAGAGAAGACCCTATGAACGCCCCGCTCCGTATCAACGAAGCACTTCTGATTGCCGACCGCGCATTTAAACCATTCAAATGCGTGGCCTGGGCCCCACAAGACGGCAATGGCGAACTCAGCCTGACCGTTATCGACCGCACCAGCACCAGCATTGGCCGCAAGCAGATCCCAAGCAGCGCCTATTCCGATCCCGCGCAACTCGAACTGCTGCTGGAACAGGCTCGCGCCGAATTGAGCGAGGAAGGTTACACACTGCAGTCGTGGTCGATGCCGCACTAATCGTTTTGCGGATTACTCCGGGGTAATCCGCGCCCTTTTCCTGTCTTTAGTTCGCAGTTTTTTCTGGCCGCGCACACTACGTGACACTGTTTAATTCGAACTTCACATACGCCTGATACTTTGCAGGCTCGCCATTGGTTCGAAAAGACACTGTTGTGGCACACAGCGACCCTCCGTCTGTTAGTTCTTACCGTTGTGCATCCCTTCATTCAGGGATTGAATAATCTCCCTATCAAGTCGCCACCCAAACTTCTGGATCAGGACGACTCGCAAGGAGATGCGGTGCATGTCAAGCCAGTCCGCTTTTGCCTACTCCGCTACCCGGACCAACGCCGGGGCCCTCGATATGACGTTTGCCGCCAACGGCAAAACCCAGGTCTATTTCGCCGACAGCCTTTTCAGCCTGGCCAATGACGTTGCGATCGATGCGCAAGGTCGCTTGCTGGTAGCCGCAAAAGTCGGCATGGCCGATGGCATCCGCTTTGGCCTGGCCCGCTTGCTGGCGGATGGTTGCGCAGACCTGACGTTCGGCAAACAAGGCAGTGTCATCGGGCAATTCGAACCGGGGTTCGAAGCCATGGGCACCAAGGTCCTGATCCTGCCCGACGGCAACATCCTGTTGGCTGGCCTGCAATACGTAAACGCGCACCGCACGCTCCCGGCCCTGGCATTGCTGGATCAAGATGGCCGCCTGGTGCAAGGCTTTGGCGATAATGGCCGCCGTGTCGTGCGATTACCTGGCGATCTGTCCCTGGGCATGCGCGATATCCGGCTGCCTCTGGGTGTGCCGGGCGCAGAAGCCTGCGATGTGGCCATACAGCAAGACGGCCGGATCCTGATCCTGGCCAACCATCACTACGAACTGGCCGATCACGTCGGCATGCTGATACGCCTGGATGTCGAAGGCTCGCTGGACTGCTCGTTCAACGACCGCGGCTTCGTGATGGTCAGGCACCTGCTGATGAATACCTGGCTCAGCAGCCTGACGGTACAACGTGATGGCCGAATCCTGGTCGGTGGATCGATCAATTTTCCCGAGGAAGGCTTGCTGGCACGCTATCACCCGGACGGGCGCCTCGACGACCGATTTGCCGTGGATGGATTCATGACCTTCAAGGCCCAAGGGCATGGCGCCCGGGTCTGTCGGGTGGTCCAGCAAAACGAAGGCGAAATCCTGTGTTTTGGCAGCAGTCGCGAGCCGATGCACTGCCTGACATTTAAAATGCACAGCAACGGCCGCCCCGACAGTCATTGCAACGGAGGACATCCGCAGCGGCGGGAAATCGGTTACAGCGGATGCCAGTGGACCGCCGCGCAGTTACAGCCTGATGGCAGTGTGCTCACGGCGGGCGCCACCATCGGCGGCGTCGAAGCAGACTTCATTCTCGGGCGATACCTGCCCAACGGCCTTCCCGATCGCCGTTTTGGCAAAGGCAGCGGCTATACACGTACGCGCCTGGGCCCCAGCCTGGATACCGCCACCTGTGTCGCCGCGCACGCCGATGGAAACATTGTAGTGGGAGGCTATTCGCTGCACGGAAACTACAAGGCGGTCATCGCTCGTTTCCAGGGATAAACACCGGCATTTTTCCTGCGCTTGATCTTCTCGCGCGCTTGCGGCAACTTGCGCGCTTCTCAAGACAAGGAGCAGCCGATGTCCGGTTCAATGGCCCAGGCGTTCGCGCACAACTTTCTCGGGCACTCGCCCCGTTGGTACAAGGCCTGCATCGTCGGCTTTCTCATCCTCAATGCCCTGGTGCTTTGGACCGCAGGCCCGGTGGCTGCCGGCTGGCTACTGGTGCTGGAGTTCATCTTCACCCTGGCCATGGCACTCAAATGCTATCCGCTGATGCCCGGCGGGCTGCTGTTGATTGAAGCCCTGCTGCTGAAGATGACCACGCCCCAGGCGCTGTACGACGAGTTGCTGCACAACTTCCCGGTGATCCTGCTGCTGATGTTCATGGTGGCCGGTATCTATTTCATGAAGGACCTGTTGCTTTACCTGTTCTCGCGCCTGCTGCTCGGGGTCCGCTCCAAAGCCTTGCTGTCCCTGATGTTCTGCTTTCTGTCGGCCTTTCTGTCGGCGTTCCTCGATGCCTTGACTGTGACCGCCGTGATCATCAGTGCCGCCGTAGGTTTTTACTCGGTGTATCACCGCGTCGCCTCGGGCAACGATCCGCGCCAGGACAGCGAGTTCAGCGACGACCAACATCTGCCCACCCTGCATCACGGTGATCTGGAACAGTTCCGCGCGTTCCTGCGCAGCCTGCTGATGCACGGCGCCGTGGGCACCGCGCTGGGCGGTGTCTGTACGCTGGTCGGTGAACCGCAGAACCTGCTGATCGGCCATGAAATGGGCTGGCACTTCGCTGAGTTCTTCACCCGGGTTGCGCCGGTATCCCTGCCGGTACTGGTTGCCGGGCTGGTAACCTGCGTCCTGCTGGAAAAGCTGCGCTGGTTCGGATACGGCACGCTGCTGCCGGATAACGTTCGTGCGGTGCTGGCCAACTACGCCGCCGAAGACAATGCCGAGCGCACCACGCGCCAAGGTGCAGCGCTACTGGTGCAAGGCTTTGCCGCATTGATTCTGATTGCCGGGCTGGCGTTCCACATCGCCGAAGTGGGTTTGATCGGTTTGATGGTGATCGTGTTGATTACCGCCTTTACCGGCATCACCGACGAACACCGCCTGGGCACAGCGTTCAAGGACGCCATGCCGTTCACCTCATTGTTGGTGGTGTTTTTCGCCGTGGTCGCGGTGATTCACGACCAGCAACTGTTCGCCCCACTGATCCACTGGGTGCTGACGCTCCCGGCAGACCAACAACCGGGCATGCTGTTCATTGCCAACGGCCTGCTGTCCGCCATCAGCGACAACGTGTTCGTGGCAACCATTTACATCACCGAAGTGAAGCGCGCGTTCATGGCGGGTGAGATGACCCGTGAGCACTTCGAAACCCTGGCGATTGCGATCAATACCGGTACCAACCTGCCGAGCGTGGCGACGCCCAACGGTCAGGCGGCGTTTCTGTTCCTGCTGACCTCGGCGATTGCACCGCTGGTGCGTCTGTCGTACGGGCGGATGGTCTGGATGGCGCTGCCGTACACCGTGGTGATGGGGACATTGGGCTGGTATGCGGTGAGTTACTGGCTCTGACACCGCCGAGCCTTTGTGGCGAGGGGGCTTGCCCCCGTTGGCTGCGCAGCGGCCCCAAAACCTACTACTACGCTGTAGCAGGTACACCGAGTGATGAAATGGCGACTGCTTCGCAGCCGAACGGGGGCAAGCCCCCTCGCCACAAAAGCTCGCTCCCACAGAAGATAGGTGTTATCCGAGGCGGTGCCAGACGCGACCGTCACGGGTGAGCAGTTCTTCGCCGGCCTTGGGGCCGTTTTCCCCGGCAGCGTAGCTCTGCACGCTGGAATCCTGCTGCCAGGCATCCAGGAACGGCTGCACGGCGCGCCAGCCGTTTTCGATGTTGTCGGCGCGCTGGAACAGCGTCTGGTCACCCGTCAGGCAATCGTAGATCAGGGTTTCGTAGCCGGTGGACGGCTGCATCTCGAAGAAGTCCTTGTAGGCGAACCCCAGCTCGATGTTGTCCATTTTCAAGGCCTGGCCGGGACGCTTGGCCAGCAGGTCGAACCACATGCCTTCGTTCGGCTGGATCTGAATGCGCAAATAGGTCGGCTGCAGCTCATCGACCTCGGTATCGCGGAACTGCGCATAGGGCGCCGGCTTGAAACAGATCACGATCTCGGTGTCACGCACACTCATGCGCTTGCCGGTTCGCAGATAGAACGGCACGCCGACCCATCGCCAGTTATCGATCATGACCTTGAGGGCCACATAGGTTTCGGTATTGCTGTCGGGTGCGACGTTGTTTTCCTGGCGGTAGCCCGGCAGTGCCTTGCCGTCGATCTCACCCGCGGCGTATTGGCCCCGTACCGAATTGGCGCGGGCTTCCTCCACCGTCCAGGGCCTGATCGCGCCAACGACCTTGGCTTTCTCGCCGCGCACCGCATCGGCGCCGAACGCGGCGGGCGGCTCCATCGCCACCATCGCCAGCAACTGGAACAGGTGATTGGGCACCATGTCCCGCAGCGCGCCGGTGTGCTCATAGAAACTGCCACGGGTTTCCACGCCCACGGTTTCGGCGGCGGTGATCTGCACGTGGTCGATGTAGTGATTGTTCCAGAACGCTTCGAACAGGCTGTTGGAGAACCGGCTGACCAGGATGTTCTGTACGGTCTCCTTGCCCAGGTAATGGTCGATGCGGTAGATCTGCTTTTCCGTCATCACCTTGAGCAGGCAAGCGTTCAAGGCTTCGGCCGTATGCAGGTCGGAACCGAAGGGTTTTTCGATCACCACCCTTCTGAAAGCCTCGGGGGTTTCTTCCAGCAAGCCGGCCGAGCCAAGACGGCGCACCACTTCACTGAAGAAACGCGGCGCGGTGGCCAGATAGAACACCGCATTGCCAGTACCGCTGTCGGCGATTTTTGCCGCCAGCGCTTGATAAGTGCTGTCGTCCAGGAAATCGCCCTGGACGTAGCTGATGCCTTTGGCGAGTTTGGCCCACAGCGCCGGGTCAAGGGCTTGATCGCCCTTGCCGGTCCTGGTGGCCACCTCGTTGCGGATGAAGTCTTCGAGTTTTTTCGCGAAGCCTTCATCGCTGATGGCGTTGTGGTCAACGCCGATGATCCGCAGTCCATTCCCGAGTAAACCGTCACGGCTGAGATTGTACAGCGCCGGCATCAGCAGGCGCTTGACCAGATCGCCGTGGGCGCCGAACAGGAACAGCGTGGTCGGCGGCGCGGGTTCAGCCTTGGATTTCCTGCGGATCGCGTGGGTCATTTTTTCGAGGTCTCCACATGGCCGCCGAAGCCGAAGCGCTGGGCCGAGAGAATCTTGTCGCCAAAGGTGCCTTGCCCACGGGAACGGTAGCGCGAGAACAGCGAGTTCGACAGCACCGGCACCGGCACCGCTTGTTCCATGGCGGCTTCGATGGTCCATTGACCTTCACCGCTGTCGGCCACGGACCCGGAGAAACCGTCGAGTTTCGGATCGCTGGCCAGGGCGTCGGCAGTCAGGTCCAGCAACCACGAGGACACCACGCTGCCACGACGCCACACTTCGGCGATATCGGCGACGTTCAGGTCGAAACGCTGGTCTTGCGGCAGGCTCTCGCTGTTTTTGGTCTTGAGGATGTCGAAGCCTTCTGCGAACGCCTGCATCATTCCGTATTCGATGCCGTTGTGGATCATCTTCACGAAATGCCCGGAACCGGCCGGACCTGCATGAATGTAACCACGCTCGGCACGATCGTCGTCGGACTTGCGGTCCTTGGTGCGCGGGATGTCGCCCAGGCCAGGGGCCAGGGTTGCGAACAGCGGGTCGAGGCGCTTAACAGTCTCGGCATCGCCGCCGATCATCATGCAGTAACCGCGCTCCAGGCCCCAGACACCGCCGGAGGTACCGACGTCGATGTAGTGCAGGCCTTTTTCCGACAGGGTCTTGGCCCGGCGGATATCGTCCTTATAGAAGGTGTTGCCGCCGTCGATGATGGTATCGCCGGCTTCGAGCAAGGTGCTCAGGGTGTCGATGGTTTCTTCGGTCGGCGCGCCAGCTGGCAGCATGACCCAGACCGCACGCGGCCTGGCCAGGCCGGCGACCAGCGCCGGCAGATCGGTGACGCCCGTGGAGCCCTCTGTAGCCAAGGCTTCGACAAAGGCGGTATTGCGATCGTAAACAACGGTGGTGTGCCCGTTGAGCATCAGGCGCCGCGCAATATTGCCGCCCATGCGGCCCAGTCCAATAATCCCGAGTTGCATGTGCTGATGCTCCCTACTACAAATTAAAGTGTGTCAAAGGTTATAGCCCAACGCGACTCATGAGGTTAGTCCAGAGCGTTGGCATGAAGTTTCCGGGCATTGTGCCCGATCCTGATGGATAACGTCGGGAATCGTGCCAAAGACACAACGACCATGAAAAATAAAAAAGTTCCCTTTGGGGGCAAAAGAAATCAAAATTGGCGCCGATAGTAGGTCAGCCCCGGATTTCGAGGCGTACCTACAGTTGAGACACGCCATTTGCGAGGTGAGCAATGGGCACAGTACATACCGCACTGCCAGCACAAACCCTTTACGTCACAATCCGTCGTGACGAATTGCGCCAGTTGAAAGACGAACGCGATCAGTTGAAGCAGGAACTGGCGCAATTGCGGCTGCTGCTGCAAACCAATCAAGTGCAGCCCCTGGCTGTGGTGCAACACGCCCCACTCGCCTGACCCCCCCTCTTTGAAGCGGGAGCGGTCTGCACTGCTTCCGCACCGGCTCACGCCCTGCCGCCCCTGGCAACTCACAAAATTTTCACAATTGTTACACGACAATTACTCGTTTAGGTCGCCCGATTCCGCGCGGCCCTCGTTCGTCGTCCGTGATATCCAAGTCCCGGCGGTGGTAGTGAACTCTCGGCTGGAGCGCTGAATGTCTTTGTTTAAACGCAGCAACACGACTGCGGCAGGTTTTGATTGGGCCGGATTTGTCTGGCTGTTTGTATTCTTCTGGTACTTTTCCGGCATCACCCAACTACTCATCCAGTTGACTGGCACCTCCGGCTTTAGCGGATTCCGCCAGGCCTTCGTCATGAGCGCCTTCTGGCTGGCGCCGATGTTGCTGTTCCCCCGGCAAACCCGCGTCATGGCTGCCGTGATCGGCGTCGTACTGTGGGCGTGCTCCATGGCGAGCCTGGGTTACTTCTTCATTTATCAGCAGGAGTTTTCCCAGAGCGTCATCTTCATCATGTTCGAGTCGAACGTGGCTGAAGCCGGCGAGTACATGACCCAGTACTTTGCCTGGTGGATGATCCCGGCGTTCCTGGCCCACACCGCATTTGCCTATTTCCTTTGGACTCGCCTGCGCCCGGTGTACCTGCCCCGTGGCAAGGCTATCGTGGCGGCGCTGGGCATTGTCGTAGCGGTGGTCGGTTATCCGCTGATCAAGCAAACCTTGCGCACCGGCAGTTTCGCCGAAGGCTTCGACAAGTTCGAAACCCGCATCGAGCCGGCGGTGCCATGGCAGATGGCCGTGGCCTATCACCGCTACCTGGAAACCCTGGCCGGCATGCAGGACATGCTCAATAACGCCAGCAAGATTCCACCGCTGCACAACCTGAAGGACGCAATGGCCAACACGCCTGCGACCCTGGTGCTGGTGATCGGTGAGTCCACCAACCGTCAGCGCATGAGCCTGTACGGCTACCCCCGGGCAACCACGCCGGAACTGGACAAGCTCAAGGATCAACTGGACGTTTTCGACAACGTCATTACGCCGCGCCCCTACACCATTGAGGCGCTGCAGCAGGTCCTGACCTTCGCCGACGAAGAAAACCCGGACCTGTACCTGTCGACGCCATCGCTGGTCAGCATGATGAAACAGGCAGGCTACAAGACCTTCTGGATCACCAACCAGCAGACCATGACCAAGCGCAACACCATGCTCACGACCTTTTCCGAACAGGCCGATGAACAGGTGTACCTGAACAACAACCGCAACCAGAACGCCGCCCAGTACGATGGCGACGTGATCGAGCCCTTCAACAAGGCCCTGGCCGACGGGGCACCGCGCAAACTCATCGTCGTGCATTTGCTCGGCACGCACATGAGCTACCAGTACCGCTACC
>RCUU01000773.1_pt1 | contig 16916 bp, 13 predicted proteins | sample 2166211 | NCBI WGS metagenome assembly RCUU01 (sample SAMN09932620, study PRJNA488358) | compost metagenome | feature: garden; material: soil; isolation source: compost soil in phenylacetic acid-enriched culture | place: Germany: Experimental Botanical Garden Goettingen | collected 2016-01-27
ATTGTCGAGTTGGAGGATGTGTTGGTGGTGTTGAAGAAGTGACCTGGGTTGCTGGTGAATGGAAATTTTTTTGAGAAAAAGCTTTCATTTATCAGGAGGTTAGGGTACATTCTTCAACGTTCTCGGTAGGATTGAGAACATGCTTCAAGCCCAGTCGGGGCGTAGCGCAGCCCGGTAGCGCACTTGCATGGGGTGCAAGGGGTCGAGTGTTCGAATCACTCCGTCCCGACCAAATAACTCCAAAGAATCCAGTCACTTAGCGGTGACTGGATTTTTTTATGCCTATGCGTTTTTTGGCGATGGGCATTTTTGCCCCACTTTTTGCCCCACCGGATATTTTGATGCCTCAGGCATTTTTTGACTGCCCTCACTGTGGTGCTAGCGCTAACCACGTGCCTTGGCCCTGTTGGATCGAAGAATTAGAAGCCCGCTTGGCCCCGTTGGGTACCAGCCCATGCCGCCATGGTCTCACTGGCTTGTTCCATGCGGTGTTTGCGACATCTCTTTTCGTACAGAGCCTAGGACACGCTTGACTTCAACCATGATCGATTCCACCTGCTCCCGCCGGCGCGTTGTAAGTCGGCGGAGAGCCAGGTGGCCCAACGATGCGGGACTCGACCAGGAGACTCGACCTCTCGTAGCCCGCTTCGCGGGAATCTATCCTGAGGTAGTTCAGAGTACGGGGGTACGCGGAATTTCTGGGTCGACCGAGAGAGAGGGGCGGGCTAGTACGCGCATCAATATCCACGCTACCAGGTAAGCGGTTGCGCAAGCGATGAAGATCAGGTTGTAACCCAGGTTCAGTCGCTCCAAGGCCTTGTAGTGTTCCAGGACCAGGCCGACGACCAGCGGGAAGATCATCCCCCCCACCGATCCTGCCGTACCGCCAATGCCCATGACCGAGGCGACCTGGGCCTTCGGGAAGTTGTCCGCAACGGTAGTGAACAGGTTGGCCGACCAGCCCTGGTGCGCAGCAGCGGCGAGACTCAACAGGCCAACCATCACCCACATCGAGTCGACGTAGCTGGCAAGACCGATGGGCAGCACCAGAAGGGCCATCAACAGCATCGCCGTATCGCGTGCCTTGCGCGTCGACCAGCCGGCGCCGATCAGCCGCGACGACAGCCAGCCACCGAAGATGCTGCCGACGGAGGTGGCGCAGTAGACGATCATCAGCGGTAGCCCGAGGTGCTTGAGGTCCAGTTCGAAACGGCTGGAGAAGTACGACGGCAACCAGAACAGCATGAACCACCAGATCGGATCAGTGAGAAACTTGCCGGTGACGAACACCCAGGTTGCTCGTAGGTGCAGCAAAGCCCGCCATTTGACCTTTTCCTGTGGTTCGGGCTGGGAACCCTCGTTGATGTGGGCAAGTTCGGCGAGACTGATGCGGGCGTGTTTGGCCGGGGCTCGGTAGAGCCATTGCCAGCATGCCAGCCAGACGAAACCGGTCAGCCCAGTGACGACGAAGGCCGCTTCCCAGCCGTAGGTCGCCGCCAGCCACGGCACGCAGGCGGGTGCGAGGATGGCACCGACACTGGTGCCGGAGGTCAGGATGCCGACTGCCAACGCGCGTTCCTTGCGCGGGAACCACTCGGACACGGCCTTGATCGCCGCGGGAAAGTTACCCGACTCGCCCAACCCCAGCAGGGCCCGCATGAACAGGAAGCTCAGGGTCGACTGGGCTGCCGCATGGCCTATGGCGGCCAGGCTCCAGACCACGATGCATACGGCATAGCCGAGCTTGGTGCCCAAACGGTCGATCAGCTTGCCGAACGCCAGCAAACCGACGGCGTAGCTGGCCTGGAAGATCACCACCAGGTAACTGTAGTCGGTCTCGCTCCAGTGGAACCGCTGCTCCAGCAAGGGCTTGAGCAAGCCGAGCACCTGGCGGTCGAGGTAGTTGATGGTGGTGGCGAAGAACAACAGGGCGCAAATCTGCCAGCGATACTGGGACATGGGGAGGTTCTCATTCTTGTTGTTGTAGAGGGCGGTAGGGGTCAGCAGCGCTGCTGGAGGCGCTCGGCGCAGGTACGTAGCACCTCCTCTGGCTCGCGTTGCCACCAATTGTCGCGAGAGAAAATCTCGACTTCGATAGCGCCCTGGTAGCCAGCGGTTTCGACGCTGTGGCGCAGCCGGCGCAGATCGATGACACCATCCCCCATCATGCCGCGGTCGAGTAGCAGGTCGCGGGTGGGTACCAGCCAGTCGGACAGGTGCAGGCCAAGGATGCGCTGTTGCTGTCCGGCGCGCTGCACCTGTTGGGCAAGCTTGGGGTCCCACCAGCAGTGGTAGGCATCGATTGCCACGCCCAGGCTCTGGAAGCCATCAGGCTCAAGGGCCTCGCACAGGTTCAGGGCCTGTTCCAGGGTCGACAGGCAGGAGCGGTCTGCCGCGTACATCGGGTGCAGGGGCTCCAGGGCCAAGGCGACATGGTGTTGGCGGGCGTGCTCCAACAGCAGGCCGATGCCTTCGCTGACCTGGTCGCGCGCGGCGTCAAGGTCTCGGGAGCCTTCGGGCAGGCCTCCGACCACCATGATGAAACACTCGGCCTGCAGTTCGGCGGCCTCTTCGATGGCCCGGCAGTTGTCGGCCACGGCTGCATCGAAACCCTCGCGTGTAGTGGCGGGGAGGTAGGTGGAGCGGCAATAGGCGTTGACCTTGAGCCCACAGTCGCGCAGTTGCCGGCGGGTTTGCTTCAGGTCGCAGCCTTCCAGGTCGCAACGCCAGGGCGCGACATGACCAAAGCCGGCGCGGGCAATGAGCTCCAGAGTCTTGCTGATCGGCAGGCGATGGCCGAGGGTGGCGGTGTTGATCGAGCAGCGATCGAGGCGGTGTTCCAAGGTTGCAGAGATCATGCGGTAGTCACCATGTCAGGTGGACGAATGCGGAGCGCCGCGGGCAGCGGCGCCCCGCACGGAACTAGGCGTCGACGCCGTAGAGCGCCAGCAAGCGCTTCATCCGTGCGACCGCCAGAGCGTGGTCGGCGAGCAGGCCGGCCTGGTCGGCCAGGCGGAAGATTTCGCAGAAGTAGGGCAGCGGGCGCATGGCTTGGTGGCCGCCGAGCATGATGAAATGCTCTTGGTGACCATTGAGGTAGGCCAGGAACACCACGCCGGTCTTGTAGTACTGGGTAGGGCTGCTGAAAATCAATCGGGCCAGGGGCAAGGTTGGTTCCAGCAGGCGTTGGTAGGTGGCCATGTCATCCTGGGCCAGGGCGGCCAGGGCATGGGCGGCAGCCGGGGCGATGGCGTCGAAGATTCCCAGCAGGGCGTGGGAGTAGCCGTGCTCGTCGCCAGCGATCAGCTCCGGGTAGTTGAAGTCGTCACCGGTGTACATCTTCACCGAGGCCGGCAGGCGCCGACGCATGAGGATCTCTTTGTCCTTGTCGAGCAGGGAGATCTTGATGCCGTCTACCTTCTGGACGTTCTCATGGATCACTTCCAGGCAGGTGTCCAGCGCAGCCTCGAAACTGTCGCTGCCCCAGTAGCCTTGCAGCGCTCGGTCGAACATGTCACCCAGCCAATGCAGGATCACCGGTTGTTCGACCTCGGCCAGCACCTTGCGGTAGACCAGGCGGTAGTCGAACGGCGTCTTCGCCACGCGGGCCAGGGCCCGGCTGGCCATCAGGATCATGCGCCCATCCAGCTTGGCGATGGCGTCGCGTTGCTGCGCATAGGCGCGCACCACGTCGTCCAGGTTGCGGGCATCGTCCGCTGGCAGTTGGTCGGTGCCGCAGCCGGAGAAGATCACTGCGTGAGGGATGTCGCGGGTCTCGCTCAAGGTGCGTTCGATCAGTTCGAGCGCGGTGGGCCAGTCCAGGCCCATGCCGCGCTGGGCGGTGTCCATCGCTTCGGCGATGCCCAGGCCCTGTTGCAGCAGGTAGCGGCGATATTCCAGGGTACGGGCCCAGTCGATCGCGGCCTTGCCGCCGGGTGTGGTGGCCGTGAACGGGTCGGCGACCACATGGGCGGCAGACAGGGCGATACGGTTGGCCGGCAATGGGCTCTGTGGTGGCAGCAGGGGTTCGCCGACGAGGGTGTAGCGCTGCAGCGGATGACCGGCTTCGGCGCTGGGCAGGTTGATGGTCAAGGACATGCGAAACACTCCGGTTCAGAACTTGGGAATCAGCAGGCCGCCGTCTACGGGGACGGCATGGCCGACGGTGTAGGGCAGGGCGCCGGTGGCCATGCTGACGACCACGCGAGCCACGTCTTCGGGCTGCCCCCAGCGCTTGATGGCGGTCAAGCCGCGCTCGATTTCGGCGTCGTAGCGGGCTTTGGACGGCGCGGTCATCTCGGTGGCGATCAGGCCCGGTTGCACCTCGTAGACGCCGATGCCGGCCTCGGCCAGGCGTACCGCGAACAGTCGCGAGGCCATGGACAGGGCAGCCTTGGAAATGCCGTACTCGCCACGTAACACGGATACTGCCTGGGCGTTGGAGGAGGTGATGGTGATGATGCTGCGCTGTACCTGTGCCACTTCTCGATGCACCAGGCGCCGGGCGAAGGCCTGGGTCAGGAAGAAGGTGCCGCGGGTATTGACCTGTTGGCAGCGGTCGTAGCTCTCCGGCGTCACCTCCAGCAAGTCGCCGCGTGACAGCACCGAAACCCCAGCGTTGTTGACCAGGCAGGTCAGCGCGCCGACGGCCTGTTCGGCGGCATCCAGCAAGGCGTCATGATGGTCGATGGCCGCGATGTCACCGGCCAGTGCGACGGCGCGGGCCCCATGCCGGGTGGCCAGTTCCGCCGTTTCCTGCAGCGCGGCATCGACCTGCAGGTCCACCAGGGCCAGGTCGAAGCCGGCTTGCGCCAAGGCTACGGCGATGGCCCGACCGATGCCGGCGCGGGCGCCGGTAACCAGTGCGCTAGGGCGGGTAGTCATGCGCGTGCCCCCTGGTTGAGCAGCTCACGGGCGATGATAGTGCGCTGGATCTGGTTGGTACCTTCGTAGATCTGGGTGATCTTGGCATCGCGATACAAGCGTTCGACCTCGAAGCCACGGATGAAGCCACTACCGCCGAACAGTTGCACGGCATTGGCGGTCTGGGCGACGGCGATGTCGGCGGCGAAGCACTTGGCCATGGAGCAGGCGATGGTGGCGTTGTCGGCCCGATCCAGGCGGTCGGCCGCATCCAGCACCAGCAAGCGAGCGGCGCGGATGTCCTTGGCCATGTCGGCGAGCATCCATTGCACGCCCTGGTTGTCGGCAATCGGTTTGCCGAACTGCTTGCGCTGCGGCACGTATTCCAGCGCCGCTTCCAGCCCGGCCTGGGCGATGCCCACGGCCAGCGAGGCGATACCGACCCGGCCCTTGTCCAAGGCGCTCATCATGATATGGAAGCCGCGACCTTCGACGCCCAGTAGGGCATCGGCGGGCAGTTCAACGTTGTCGAAGTTCAGGCCGCCGACCTGTGACGCGCGCTGGCCCATCTTGTGCTCTTTCGGGCCTTTGGAAACGCCCGGCAGGTGGCAATCGACGATGAATATGCTCATGCCGCGCTTGCCGGCGGCGGGGTCGGTGCGTGCCAGGACGAAGGCCAGGTCCGCCACCGGTGCGTTGTGGATCCACAGCTTCGAGCCATTGAGCAACCAGCCTGTCTCGGTGCGCACGGCAGTGGTGCGGATACCAGACACATCGGAGCCGGCCTCGGCCTCGGTGATGCAGTAGGCCGGGTGCTTCTCGGCGCGCAGCAGGGGTGGCAGGTAGCGCTGGCGCTGTTCGGCGGTGCCATGGACCGAGAGCAGGGTGCCGATCAGCTCCAGCAGGCCGCACTGGTCGGCTACCGATGCATAGCCGCGCGACAGCTCTTCCATCACCAGGGCATAGGCAATGGTATCCAGGCCAGCGCCGCCGAAGGTGTCCGGCACGGTGATGCCGAACAGGCCGAGCTCGCCCATCTGCCGGTACAGGGGGGCGGGGAAGCTTTCGTCGTGGTCGAGCTGTTCGGCCAGTGGGCGGATGGCCTGATCGGCGAAACGCCGGGCAAGGTCCTGGATCTGCAGATGGGTTTCAGAAAGCTGCATTGTTTTTTTCCTTTCTGTGGGCGACGAGGGGGCTTCGTCGCGTGGGTTGTGTTCTTTTTCGGGCTGGACTAAAGTGTTTTTAAGTAACCAACTGGTTATTTATTTAAAGCGTCCTTTGGCAGGGCGTCAAGCACTCTCTTGCAAACCCGGATTCGCCTGCGACCCGGCAATCGATGAGGAAAAAACAATGAAAAGAAGCTGTTCATCAGCGTCGGATGTGGTCAGCCGGATCGCCGATGGCTCGACCCTGGCCATTTGTGGCTCGGGTACCTTGCTGGAGCCGGACGCCCTGCTGGCGGCCATCGAAGACTCCTTCCTGCGCACTGGCCACCCGCGCGACCTGACCCTGGTGCATGCCCTGGGCATAGGTGACGGGCGCGGCAGCGGACTGGAGCGCTTGGCCCACAAGGGGCTGGTGCGCAAGGTCATCGGCGGGCACTGGAGCTGGTCAGCGAAGATGCAGGCGTTGGCGCGCGACGAAGCGATCCAGGCCTACAGCCTGCCCGCCGGCGTGATCATGAGCCTGATGCGCGAGATCGGCGCCGGCCGGCCCGGCCTGATCACCCATATCGGCCTGGGCACCTTCGCCGACCCGCTGGTCGCTGGTGGCAAATGCAATGCCAGCGCCTGCGAAGACATCGTCGAGCGTCTGCAGATCGATGGGCACGACTACCTGCGCTACAAGCCCTTCAAGGTCGACGTGGCGATCGTGCGTGGCAGCCTGGCCGACCCCAGCGGCAACATCAGCCTGTGCCACGAAGCTGCCGACCTGGACGCTTATGCCTTGGCGCTGGCGGCCCACAACAGCGGTGGCAAGGTCTATGTGCAGGTGCGCGGGCTCAGTGACAGTGCGTTCGTGCCGGCTCGCCTGGTGCGTATCCCCGGTGTGTTGGTCGATGAAGTGGTGGAGGTGGCAGACCAGCGCCAGTGCGTGGCGGCCGACTACGACCCGGCGATCAGCGGTGAATGCCTGCCCCAGTCAGCGGCCAGCGAGCAGATCATGGCGGACGATATCCGGCGCATCATTGCCGAGCGCGCTGCCAACGAATTCATTCCAGGCATGTCCCTGAACTTCGGTTTTGGCATTCCCGGCGGTATCCCGTCGCTACTCGCCGAACGCGGTCTGCAGGACAGCTACTGGGGCAGCATCGAACAGGGCATCCACAATGGCCGCATGATGGGGGGCGCCATGTTCGGTGCGGCATTGTACCCGCAGGCGATCGTCACCTCATTGGACCAGTTCGACTTCTATAGCGGCGGCGGCGTCGACCTGGCCTTCCTCGGCATGGGCGAGATGGACGGCCAGGGTAACGTCAATGTGTCGAACCTGGGGGGTACCCTGGTGGGCCCCGGGGGCTTCATCGACATTACCCAAGGCGCGCGCAAGGTGGTGTTCTGCGGCGCCTTCGAGGCCAAGGGGCTGGAGGTGGCCAAGGTCGGCGATGCCTTGCAGCTCGAGCGCCGTGGCGAGGTGCCCAAGCTGGTCGAGCAGGTGCGCCACATCACCTTCAGCGGGCCCCAAGCGGTACGCGCCGGTCAGGAAGTGTTGTATGTCACCGAACGCGCGGTTTTCCGCCTGCTACCCGAGGGCATCGAGCTGGTCGAGGTGGCCCGTGGCATAGATATCCAGCGCGATGTGCTGGAGCGCATGGCGTTCGTGCCGATCGTGCGAGACGTCAAAGTGGCGGGCCTGGCATGAGCTTGGCAGCCCTTCGCGGCGCTGGGCCTGGCCGGGAAGGGCTGCACTCGCTGTGGGCGTCAATCCGGACGAAGCATGCCGAGGATGGTCTGGACGTTGAACTCGATTCGCGCCTGCAGGGCTTCGGGCGACATCAGGTCGAAGCCGTAGATGATCTCGCCGGTGAAGCGGTTGTTCAGGTAGTAGTAGTTGATCGCGGCGATCGAGATGTTCAGCTGGACCGGATCGACGCCTTCGCGAAACACACCCTGGGCCACACCGCGGGCCAGGATGTCAGCGACCATCGACACCATCGGGGTGTGCATCTCGTGCATTTTCTCCCGGGAGCGCTTCAGGTGCGTGGCTTTGTGCAGGTTTTCGCTGTTGACCAGGGTCAGGAAGTGCGGGTTCTTCAAGTAGTACTTCCAGGTGAAGGTCACCAGTTGGGTGATCGCCTCGACAGGGGCCAGCTCTTCGAGCTTGAGCTTGCGTTCGGCCTGGCGGATGTCCTGGTAGGCCGCTTCGAGCACGGCCTCGAACAGCCCCTCTTTGTTGCCGAAGTACTCATAGATCATGCGTTTGTTGGACTTGGCGCGCAACGCGATGCTGTCGATGCGTGCGCCACCCAGCCCCAGCTTGGCGAATTCGACCTTGGCGGCATTGAGGATTCTCAGGCGGGTCGCATCGGAGTCACGGGTGGGGCGCGTGGCGGCCTCTTCTTTGGGTTTTCTGGGCATGTAAAGCGCTCTCCAGAGCTTGGGTACTGTTCTTCCTGACGCAGATATCGATGGGCCTGCGGCATTGAGGGCAATGAGCTTAGCCGCGGGGGCATAAGGCTGACAAACAAAGCTTAGCTCGACACTTGTATGTAAACAACCGGTTAGTTATACATATTGGGCCGGCAGCCGATCGATGCGAGCGATCATGGCGGTTTGCCGGAATAAAAACGCTGTACTGAGGATGTTTTTCGTGAACAACAATGACAATACGCCACACCTCGCGCTGCCTGAGCAGCCGCGCCTTTTCGAGATGTTCATCGATGGCCAATGGACCCGCGGCTCGGCACTCAAGCAGGTCACCCGTTGCAGCCCGTCCCATGAAGTGCCTGTCAGCACCTACCCTTCCGGTGGTATCGCGGATGTCGAGCAGGCAGTCGCCGCCGCCCGCCGGGCGTTCGAACAAGGGCCCTGGGCACGGTCGGGCGGGGCGTTCCGTGCGGGCGTGTTACTGCGCACGGCTGAGTTGATCCGCCAGAACAGCGAAGCCCTGGCGCTTTGCGAAACCCTGGAGACCGGCAAGCCAATCAGCCAGTCTCGGGGCGAAATACTGGGCGCCGCTGGCATCTGGGAATATGCCGCTGGGCAGGCCCGTGCATTGCACGGCGACAGCTTCAACAACCTTGGCGATAGCCTGCTCGGCCTGGTCACCCGCGAGCCGGTCGGCGTGGTCGGCCTGATCACGCCCTGGAACTTCCCGTTCTTCATCCTCGCCGAGCGTCTGCCGTTCATTCTCGCTTCCGGCTGCACCGTGGTGGCCAAGCCCAGCGAGCTGACCTCCGGTACCACACTGATGCTGGCCGGGCTGATGAAGGACGCCGGCCTGCCTGACGGAGTGCTCAATGTGCTCACCGGCCCTGGTTCGGTGCTTGGCCAGGCGATCAGCGAACATGCCGACATCGATATGGTGTCCTTCACCGGGTCCACCGAAGTCGGTCGCCTGACCATGGCAGCGGCTGCGGGCAACATGAAGAAGGTCGGTCTGGAACTGGGCGGCAAGAACCCGCAGGTGGTGTTCGCCGATGCCGACCTGGATGCTGCAGCCGACGCGATCGTCTTTGGCATCTGTTTCAACGCCGGGCAATGTTGCGTCAGTGGCAGTCGTCTGATCGTCGAGCGCTCGGTCGAGCAAGCGTTGACCGAGAAGGTCTGTGCCTTGCTCGACAAGGTGCGCATTGGCGACCCACTGGATGAGAACACCCAGGTTGGGTCGATCACCGAGGCCCGGCACCTGGAGCGTATCCTGGGCTATATCGAGCAGGGCCGCCGAGAAGGGGCGCGGTTGCTGCGCGGCGGCCAGCGCATCGAGTCGCCAGCCGGGCTGTACTTGCAGCCCACCGTGTTCGCCGATGTGACTGCGCAGATGGTCATCGCGCGCGAGGAGATCTTCGGCCCGGTCCTCACGATCACTGCCTTCGATGATTTCCACGAAGCCATGGCGCTGGCCAACGACACGCCGTTCGGCCTGGCGGCCAGCATCTGGAGCCGCGACCTGGAGACCTCGATACAGGCGATGCGCCAGATCAAGGCCGGTCGGGTCTGGGTCAACACCACCATCGCTGGCGGGCCCGAGCTGCCGTCCGGGGGCTTCAAGCAATCGGGCATCGGCCGCGAGACCGGGCGCTACGGGGTAGAGGAATACACTGAGCTCAAATCCGTGCATGTGCAGTTGGGTGCGCGCACACCGTGGGTCAGTGCCTGAACGCCGACAGCAGTACAATAAGACTGGAGATAACAAGAAATGTACGATTATGTCGTTATTGGCGGTGGCTCCGCCGGGTGTGTGCTGGCGGCGCGGTTGAGCGAGCAGGCCGAGGTGCGAGTGTTGCTGCTCGAGGCCGGGCCGGCCGACACCAACCCCTATATCCACATGCCAGTGGGTTTCTTCAAGATGACCGGCGGTCCTCTGACCTGGGGCTTCGATACCGTGGCCCAGGGCACCATGAACAACCGTTCGGTGCTTTATCCGCAAGGCCGGGTGCTGGGCGGCGGTGGGTCGATCAACGCAATGGTCTACACCCGGGGCAACGCCAAGGACTATGACGACTGGGAGCAGGAGGAGGGCTGTCGCGGCTGGTCGTTCCGCGAGGTGCTGCCGTACTTTCGCAAGGCCGAGGACAACGAGCGCCTGTCCAACGAATACCACGGCACTGATGGCCCGCTGGGTGTGTCCGACCTGATCAGCGTGAATGAGGTGACCAAGGCCTTCATTCGCTCGGCCCAGGAGGCTGGCATTCCCTACAACGCCGACTTCAACGGCGCCCGCCAGGAAGGCTGCAGCGCCTACCAGGTCACCCAGCGCGGTGGCCGGCGTTGCAGTGCAGCCCAAGGGTACCTGAGCAAGGTCCGCCAACGTCCCAACCTGACCATCCAGACCGACTGCCTGGTGACCCGTATCCGTGTCGAGAACGGCCAGGCCACCGGCGTCGAGTACGTCCAGGGCAGTGGTTCGCGCGAGGTGCGTTTTGCCGCCGCCGAGCGAGAGGTGGTGCTGGCTGCCGGGGCCATTGGCTCGCCGAAGATCCTCATGCTTTCGGGGGTCGGCCCGGCCGAGGAACTGACCCGCCTGGGTATCGAGGTCAAGCAGGACCTGCCGGGTGTCGGGCAGAACCTGCAGGACCACTTCGACATCGACATCGTCTACGAGCTCAAGGGCTCGCAGAGCCTGGACAAGTACGCCAAGCCGCACATGATGTTGATGGCCGGGCTCGAGTACAAGTTGTTCAACAAGGGCCCGGTCACCTCCAACATCGCCGAAGCCGGTGCCTTTTGGTACGGCGACTCGCGTTCCAGCACGCCGGACCTGCAGTTCCACTTCCTGCCGGGCGCCGGGGTGGAGGCGGGCATTCCGCCGGTGCCCTCGGGGGCGGGCTGTACGCTCAACTCTTACTTCCTGCGCCCACGCAGCCGTGGCAGCGTGCGCCTGCGTAGCGCCGACCCCCTGCAACCGCCGCTGATCGACCCCAATTACATCAGCGACCCTTACGACCTGCATGTCTCGGTCGAAGGCATCAAGCTCAGCCGCGAGATCATGGCCCAGCACTCGTTGAGCCGCTACATCAAGGCTGAGCACTTCCCCGGCGACAGCGTGCGCACCCAAGCCGACTACGAGGCCTACGCGCGGCGTTGCGGGCGTACCGGTTACCATCCGGTCGGCACCTGCAAGATGGGCATCGACGCCATGGCAGTGGTCGACCCGCAGTTACGCGTGCATGGCGTACAGCGCTTGCGCGTGGCCGATTCGTCGGTGATGCCGCGCCTGGTCAGCTCCAACACCAATGCCCCGTCGATCATGATTGCCGAGAAGGGTGCCGACCTGATCCTGGGGCGCAGCCTGGCGCCCTCGGAGGTTCAGGTTCGAAGTGATTGCAATCAACTGCACAACGCCCTCTGAACCACAGCGGCGCCGCTGAGCGGCGCCGCCCCGCCCGGCCTTAAAGGCCTTCCGACACTCCGCAACGATTAGGGATTGCATCCTCGCTGCGTTAGATTTATAAATAACTAGTTGGTTACATAAAAACAACAAAGCAATACTCACCCGGTGCCTTGCACCCGGAGGCCGTATGAATAACAACGACGATTCCGCCCGCCTTCTTGAAGTCAGCCGGCGCAAACTGTTGCTCGGCGCAGCCAGCGTTGCCGGCGTCGGTGCCGTAGCGGCGCTCATGCCCAACATGCTGTGGGCGCAGACCACGCTGACCTTCTCGAACTCTTTCCGCTCCCTGACCAACCCCTACCACGCGATCTTCAATCGCGGCGGCCAGGCTTATGCGGCGAGCCTCAACCTGCCATATTCGCCGCTGGTCACCGAAGGCAACAGCCAAAAGGGCATCGCGGACATCCGCGCGTTGATCGCCAAGACCGAAGGCAACCTGATCCTCAACATCGAGCCCAACGATTCCGCTGACGCCCGCGCGATCATCGAGCAATGTGTCAAAGCAGGCGTGTATGTCACCACGGTCTGGAACAAACCCGACGACATGCACCCCTGGGACTACAGCCCCTACTGGGTGGCGCACATCTCCGAGGACGGTCAGGCCGTGGGCGAGGCGGTAGCCATCGAGCTGTTCGAGGCGATGGGCGGCCAGGGTGGCATCGTCGCCCTGGGGGGCATCCTCAGCAATGTGGCGGCCATTGGCCGACGCAGTGGCCTGGAGGCGGCCTTGAAGAAATACCCCGGCATCACCTTGCTGGACTTCCAGGCTGCAGACTGGAGCGCGAACAAGGCGTTCCCCATCGTGCAGTCCTGGCTGACCCGCTTCAACAGTGACATCAAGGGCATCTGGTGCGCCAACGACGACATGGGCATGGGCGCGCTCGAGGCGCTGCGCGGCGAGGGCCTGGCCGGGATGATCCCGGTGGTGGGCATCGACGGGATCGAGCAGGCGGTCGAGGCGATCCGCACCGGCGAGTACATCGCCACTACCAGCCTCGATCCGTACTGGCTCGGCAGCATGGGCTTGGCCCTCGGTCACGCGGCCAAGACCGGGCGCATCGAGCCGGCCAAGGAGCCCCATGAACACCGCGAGTTCTACGTGCGCCCGCAGCTGGTCACCAAGGCCAATGTCGAGGCGTTCTACGCCAGCAACTTCAAGTCCACACCCGTGGTGGACGTGAACGATTTCTGGGGACGTGTCGCCGGGCCTATTCGCTATACCTCGTAGCGCCAAGCACCACTGTCATTCGGCCTGCCAGCGGCGTACCTGCCGGGCTGCGCGCCGAAGCTTTCTCAATGCCTGTTTTCCGGAGTTATCGTCATGGCCCGCCTGCGACGGTTTTCATCGCTGATAGTCTTGCTGCTCATCGGTTTGCTCATTGGTTCGATCAACAGCAACTTCTTTGACCCAATGAACCTGGTGCGCATTGCCACCACCTGTTCGATTCCTCTGCTCATGGCCCTGGGCGGCATGTTCGTGATCCAGATGGGCAGCATCGACCTGTCCGTGGAAGGGGTTGTGGCGGTTGCGGCCGTCTGCTTTGCCCTGCTGGTCGGCAACAACCTCAATACCCATGCGCTGGGCTTGTGGGCCTTGCCCGCGGCTATCCTAGTCGGCGCGCTGACTGGGCTGCTCAACGGCCTGCTACAGGTCAAGCTGCGTATCCCTTCGTTCATGGCCACCCTCGGCGTTGGCTTTGTCGGCATCGGTTTGGCCACCGCATTATTGCAGGGCAACACCGTGCGCGTGCTGGACATGGATGTGCGGGCGATCGCCTTGTACCGCCTGCTCGGTCTGCCGCTGTCGGTATGGATCGTGGTGCTGGCGCTGGGTGTCGCGCATTTCGTCTCGCGCCATACCGTGCTCGGGCGTCATGCCCTGGCCATTGGTGGCGGCGAGGACCTGGCGCGCCTGAACGGCGTGAACGTCAGCCGCATTCGCATCAGCATCTTCGCCCTGGCCGGCGCTTTCTATGGCCTGGCGGCGATCCTGGCCGTTGCGCAGTTCGGCCAGGGGCATGCGCTGATCGCCCAAGGCCAGCTGTTCACCGCCATCACCGCCATTGTCGTTGGCGGCGCCTCGCTGGCTGGCGGCAACGGTAGCCCACTGGGTACTTTGCTCGGCGTGTTGATCGTCGTCGTGGTGAGCAACGGCATGGTCCTGATGGGCGTTGCGCCCTATGTCCAGCAAGGGGTGCAAGGGGTGCTGATCATCGCTGCCGTTGCCATCGCCCTCGACCGTGCGAAAGCACGGGTCGTCAAGTGAGGAGGTCGGTCATGCTCACGCTCAACAATGTTACCAAGCGCTTCAATGGCGTCACCGTCCTCAAGGGTATCGACCTGGAGGTCCGCAAACATGAAGTCGTCGGCCTGATTGGCGAAAACGGTGCGGGCAAGTCGACACTGATGAAGATTCTCACCGGCGTCTATCAGCCGGATGAGGGGCACCTGGAGCTGGACGGCCAGGCGATCGTGCTTGACAGCCCGCGTGGTGCGACTGCCCAGGGCATCGCGATGGTCTACCAGGAGCAGTCGATCCTGCCCAACCTGTCGGTGGCAGAGAACCTGTTCATGGGCCGTGAAGACGAGTTCTCGCGCTTCGGCTGGTTGAACTGGAAGAAGCTGCACCGTGCGGCGCGGTTGCAGCTGGCCAAGGTCAACCTGGATATCGACCCTGGCATGCTGTGCAGCGAACTGAGCTTCAGCCAACGGCAGATGATCGAGTTGGCCAAGGCACTGGCTTTGGAGGAGCGCTGTCAGGGCCACCTGGTGATCCTGCTGGACGAGCCCACTTCGGTGCTGGAGCAGCGCGAGATCGATACCTTGTTCCGCCTGGTACGGCAGTTGAAGTCCCGCGCCTCGTTTATTTTCGTTTCTCACCGCCTGGATGAGCTGCTCGAACTCAGCGACCGGGTCTACGTCATGAAGGACGGCGAAGTGGTTGCGCAGATGCCGGCCGCCGAGGCGTCGAAAGAGCGCTTGCACAGCCTGATGGTCGGCCGTTCGCTGCAGGCCGAGTTCTACCGCGAGTCGCTGCAGAAGCCGTGCTCGCCCGACGTTGCCCTGGCCGTGCGTGGCCTGGCGTTGGATGGCAGTTTCTCCAGCCTCGACTTCGACCTGCATCGTGGCGAAATCCTGGGTATCGCCGGGGTGATCGGCTCGGGCCGCGAAGAGCTATGCCGAGTGGTGGCCGGCTTGCTGCCCAGGAGTGGTGGCGAGATCCAGGTGCATGGCAAGCGCCTGCCGGCCAACGGTGGGCCCGGTGCGGCAATTCGTGCCGGGATCGGCTACATCCCGCGCGAGCGCAAGATCGAAGGTATCGTCTCGATGCTCAGTGTGGCGCAGAACATGACCTTGGCACGGATTGGCCAGGTGACCCACTGCGGCCTGCTCGACGAGCGACGCGAGCGCACCCTTGCCGAAGACTGGATCAAGCGCCTGAGTATCAAGACCCCGGGGCCGGATGCCTTGCTGCTGAACCTCAGTGGTGGCAACCAGCAGAAGGTGGTGCTGGCCAAGTGGCGCAATGCGGGCTCGACCATTCTCATCCTCGACCATCCCACCCGTGGCCTGGACGTGGGCGCCAAGGAAGACGTCTACCAGTTGATCCGCGAGATCACGGACGAGGGCGTGTCGGTGATCCTCACCGCTGACACCCTAGAGGAAATGATCGGCCTGAGCCATCGCATCCTGGTAATGCGCGACGGCGAAGTGGCGCAGTCCTTCGAATGCTTGCCAGGGGCCAAGCCCCAGCAGGTCGACCTGATCCAGTACATGGTCTGAGAGAACAGAACGATGCCTATTATCCTCAATGGTTTTCGCACTCAGGCGCCTTTGCTGGCCTTGGTCGTGCTCGTTGCGCTGATCGCCGGGTACGACCCCGGTTTCATCCACCCCGGCGCGTTGTTCGGCTTGCTCGCCGATACGGCAACGCTGTTCATCATGGCGACCGGTATCACCTTCGTGTTGCTGATCGGTGGCATCGACCTGTCGTCGCAGGCAGTGGCATCGATGGCCAGCGTGGTCGTCGCCTTGTTGCTGCCTGGCTTCGGTCCTTGGGCTTTCGCCATTGGCCTTCTGGCAGGTATCACCGCGGGCGCCCTGAGCGGCATCCTGCATACCTGGCTGCGCATCCCGTCGTTCATCGTCACGCTGGCTGTCGGCGGGGTGGTGACCAGCCTGACCATGCTGGTGTCGAGCAACCGCACCATCAACATCGATGGTGCTCAGCGCGATGCCTGGTTCGGCTGGGTGACCGGGCAGACCGCAGGCATTCCCAATGAGGTACTGGTCGCCACTGCCGTGCTGCTGCTGTGCATCTTCCTGCACCGCAAGACGCCGTTCGGTCGCTTCGGCAATGCCGTTGGCGCCGGTGAGCCGGCCGCCTGGGCGTCGGGGTTGAACGTCAACCGTATCAAGGTGACGACCTTTGCCCTGTCGGCGGGCCTGGCGGCGTTGTCCGGCGTGATCATGGCGGGCCGCTTGTCCAGCGGCTCGCCGACCCTGGCCAACGAGTTCCTGTTACCGGCCATTGCCGCCGTACTGGTGGGCGGTACCGCCCTGACCGGCGGTGTGGGTGGGGTCTGGCGCACCCTGATCGGTGCCTTGCTGGTGTCAGTGGTACGCATTGGCATGACCTTCGTCGGTATCAGCGTGTTCGCCCAGCAGATCGTTTTCGGCGTGATTCTGATCATCGCCGTGGCCTTTACCCTGGATCGTTCCAAGCTTCCCATCGTCAAGTAACCCATCCCCAAAGGTGGAAACACAACAATGAAAATCCTTGTGTCAATCAAGCGAGTGGTCGACTACAACGTCAAGGTTCGTGTCAAAGCGGACAACTCCGGCGTCGACCTTGCTAACGTCAAGATGTCCATGAACCCCTTCTGCGAAATCGCCGTGGAAGAAGCCGTGCGCCTGAAGGAAAAAGGCGTTGCCACCGAGATCGTCGTCGTTTCCGTCGGCCCGACCACTGCCCAGGAGCAGCTGCGTACTGCCCTGGC
>RCUU01000774.1_pt1 | contig 16900 bp, 14 predicted proteins | sample 2166211 | NCBI WGS metagenome assembly RCUU01 (sample SAMN09932620, study PRJNA488358) | compost metagenome | feature: garden; material: soil; isolation source: compost soil in phenylacetic acid-enriched culture | place: Germany: Experimental Botanical Garden Goettingen | collected 2016-01-27
GCTATTAAGAGCCCGTTTTGCCGTTTTAGTTGCTCAACCCGATCTACCAACAGTTCGAGTCGGCCCATCAGCGCTTGCAGTTCGGTTTCTTGCATTGCTTGCTACTCGATTCGATCTGACAGCTGGTTTGCCGGCCCGGCCCTGGGTTTGCCCCCTGTAAAATGCACAATCTGGCATGTCCGGGAAGCCGAGTTGGCTGCGTCGATAGTCTTGGCGCGCCTGCCGGTGCTAGGATACAAGGTCTTCATTCTAGTCATTGCGCCGCTTGGCGCCTAGTTGCCCATGCCCATTCAAAACTCGCCGTACAACGCTTTTGCCACTTTGCTTTCCGCCGGTGGCCACCCTGTTTCCCCTGCCGAGCTGCACGGGTTGTTGCTTGGCCGTAGCTGCGCCGGTGCCGGCTTCGAGGTCGACGGCTGGCTGGCTGATGCCGCTCAATTGCTCGAAGTCGAACCTTCGGACAACGTTCGCAATGCTTTGACCGGCTTGCAAGAAATGGTCAAGGGCGAACTCACCGGTGACGATATTGCTGTCGTGCTGTTGCTACCTGGCGACGACCAGCCTTTGACCGAGCGCGCAACCGCTCTGGGGCAATGGTGTCAGGGCTTCATTGCCGGTTTCGGTCTAAATGCCGGGGGCAAGGAGTTGAGTGCCGAGGCTCAGGAGGTGCTGCAGGATCTGGTCGCGATTTCCCAGGTGCAAGATGCCCTGGAAGAGTCCGACGACGGCGAAAGCGACTATATGGAAGTCATGGAATACCTGCGCGTGGCCCCGCTGCTGCTCTTCACCGAGCTGAACAAGGGTGTCGAAGCCGCACCGGCGAAACCTTCCCTGCATTGATGCGCTAAAGGACTCCCTCTGCCCATGATTCATATCCCGAAGTCGGAATACACCCGTCGACGCAAGGCTCTCATGGCGCAGATGGAGCCCAATAGCATTGCCATCCTGCCTGCTGCCGCCGTCGTGATCCGTAACCGCGACGTCGAACATGTCTACCGCCAGGACAGCGACTTCCAGTACCTGAGCGGCTTTCCCGAGCCCGAGGCGGTGATCGCCTTGATTCCGGGGCGTGAGCACGGCGAGTACGTATTGTTCTGCCGCGAGCGCAACCCGGAACGCGAGCTGTGGGATGGCCTGCGCGCTGGCCAGGAAGGGGCCATTCGCGATTATGGCGCCGATGATGCCTTCCCGATCAGCGATATCGACGACATCCTGCCCGGCCTGATCGAAGGTCGCGACCGGGTCTACTCGGCCATGGGCAGCAATGCCGAATTCGACCGCCACCTGATGGACTGGATCAACGTGATCCGCTCCAAGGCACGCATGGGCGCGCAGCCGCCGAACGAGTTCGTTGCCCTGGATCACCTGCTGCATGACATGCGCCTGTATAAATCGGCCACTGAAGTGAAGGTGATGCGTGAAGCAGCGGCTATTTCGGCGCGAGCCCACGTGCGGGCCATGCAAGCCTGCCGCGCCGGGTTGCACGAATTCAGCCTGGAAGCCGAACTCGACTACGAGTTTCGCAAGGGTGGGGCAAAAATGCCGGCCTACGGCTCGATCGTGGCGGCGGGCCGCAATGCCTGCATTCTCCACTATCAGGAAAACGATGCGCCGCTCAAGGATGGCGATCTGGTGCTGATCGACGCAGGTTGCGAGATCGACTGCTATGCCAGTGACATCACCCGGACCTTTCCGGTCAGTGGCAGGTTTTCGCCGGAGCAGAAGGCTATCTACGAATTGGTGCTCAAGGCCCAGCAGGCGGCGTTCGACGCCATCGGCCCGGGCAAACACTGGAACCAGGCGCACGAGGCGACCGTGCAGGTCATCACCGAGGGCCTGGTGTCGCTGGGCCTGCTGCAAGGTGAAGTCCAGGAGCTGATTGCCTCTGAGGCCTACCGGGCGTTCTACATGCACCGTGCCGGCCACTGGTTGGGCATGGATGTACACGATGTGGGCGACTACAAGGTTGGCGGCGTATGGCGGGTGCTGGAGCCGGGCATGGCCCTGACGGTGGAGCCGGGTATCTATATCTCCCCGGACAACCAGAACGTCGCGAAAAAGTGGCGTGGTATTGGTGTGCGAATCGAGGATGACGTCGTGGTAACCAAACAAGGATGCGAGATTTTGACCCAGGGCGTACCCAGGACTGTCGCCGAAATCGAAGCCTTGATGGCTGCAGCGCGAACCCAAGCAGCATGAACCGGGTCAATCTGGCAATCATCGGTGGCGGCCTGGTGGGCGCGAGCCTGGCCCTGGCCCTGCAGGCCGGCGCCAAGGCACGTGGCTGGAAAATCACCCTCATCGAACCCTTCGCGCCCGGCGATACTTTTCAGCCGAGCTATGACGCGCGCTCGTCCGCCTTGTCGTTCGGCACCCGGCAGATCTACGAGCGCCTGGGGTTATGGCAGCAGATCAGCCGCCGCGCCGAACCTATCCGACAGATCCAGGTGTCAGATCGCGGGCGCTTTGGCGCCACCCGCCTGACGGCGCTCGAAGAGGGCGTTCCGGCACTTGGCTATGTCGTGGAAAACGCCTGGCTCGGCCAATGCCTGTGGCAGGCACTGGATCAAGACGTGATCAACTGGCGCTGCCCTGCCGAAGTCGTGCAGATACAGGCGCTCGAGGATGGTTATCGGTTGTCGCTCAACGACGACACGCTCCTTGATTGCGACCTGGCCGTGCTGGCCGATGGCGGTCGCTCCGGCCTGCGTGAGCAATTGGGTATTCATGTGCGTCAGCGGCCGTATCATCAGAGTGCGCTGATCGCCAATATCACCCCCAGTGAAGACCACTGCGGCCACGCGTTCGAGCGTTTCACCGAAGACGGGCCGATGGCGTTGCTGCCATTGCCGGAAAACCGCTGCGCCCTGGTCTGGACCCGGCAGGGGATGGATGCCAAGCGCCTGATCGATCTCGATGAACGCAGTTTTCTCGGCGAACTCCAGGATGTATTCGGTTTTCGGCTCGGTGCCTTGCGCCAGGTCGGTGCCCGTCATCTCTACCCATTGGCGTTGGTCGAAGCCCAGGAGCAGGTTCGTTCGCACCTGGTGGTGCTGGGCAATGCTGCCCACAGCTTGCACCCGATCGCCGGGCAAGGGTTCAACCTGTCCTTGCGCGACGTGCAGTCGTTGGCCGATGCGTTGCTCGCCGGCCCGCAGACACCGGGCGATTTCGCGACCTTGCAAGCCTATCGGGAGCGTCAGCGCCTGGATCAGGACATGACAGTCGGTTTCTCCGACCAAGTGACCCGGTTGTTCGGCTCGTCGCAGCCATTGCTCGCCACTGGGCGCAACCTGGGCTTGCTGGGTCTTGACCTGTTGCCACCGGCCAAGCGCTGGTTCGCCCGCCAGGCCATGGGCCTGGGTACCCGTCCAGACCAACCGAGCTGAGCATGTCGACCAATCCAAAACTGGCGCGCCGGGCCCGCTTGATGCGTTGGGCGTTGAATTTCTATCCGCCTTACCTCGGGGCCGGCGTACGCGTTCGCCACATCAGCCCGGACTTTCACCACGTTCAAGTGAAGATGGGCCTGGGCTGGTACAACCGCAATTATGTCGGTACCCAGTTTGGCGGCAGCCTGTATTCGATGGTCGATCCCTTTTTCATGTTGATGCTGATGCACACGCTCGGGCGCGATTACATCGTCTGGGACAAGGCCGCCAGCATTGATTTCATTGCGCCGGGCAAGGGCCCGGTGTTTGCCGACTTCCAGATCAATGAACCCTTGCTCGACGAAATTCGCCAGCAAACGGCGGCAGGCGATAAGTACCTGCCCAGGCTCCAGGTTGACATTCGTGACGGCGAGGGCACGTTGGTCGCCCGGATCGACAAAACCCTATATGTGCGGCTCAAGCCGCAAGCGAGACAGGCTTAAAGCATGGACATGCGCGCAGATTTGTTGATTGTCGGTGCCGGGATGGTTGGCAGTGCCCTGGCATTGGCGTTACAGCACAGTGGCCTGGAGGTCCTGGTGCTCGACGGCAGCCCCTTGAGCGTCAAGGCCTACGACCCGAACGGGCCCTTCGAACCGCGGGTCAGCGCGTTGTCGGCGGCCAGCCAGCGAATCCTCGAACGCGTTGGGGCCTGGGAGGGCATGCGTGAGCGGCGTATCAGCCCTTACCAGCACATGCAAGTCTGGGATGGCAGCGGAACCGGCCAGGTGCACTTTTCGGCGGCCAGCGTGCACGCCGAGGTGCTGGGCCACATCGTCGAGAACCGCGTGGTTCAGGATGGCCTGCTCGAACGCTTGCACGACAGTGAAGTCGGCCTGTTGGCCAACGCCCGCCTGGAACAGATGCGCCGCTCCGGCGATGAGTGGCTGCTGACTCTGGCCGACGGTCGCAATCTGCGTGCCCCGTTGGTCATCGCCGCCGATGGCGCCAACTCGGCGGTGCGCCGCCTGACCGGGTGTGAAACGCGCGAGTGGGACTACTTGCACCACGCCATTGTCACCAGTGTGCGCTGCACCCAGTCCCATCAAGGCACGGCATGGCAGCGCTTTACCGACGACGGCCCGCTGGCTTTCCTGCCATTGCTGCGCGCTGGCCAGGACGATTGGTGTTCGATTGTCTGGTCGACAACCCCAAGCCAGGCCGAGCGTCTGATGGCCCTGGACGACGAAACGTTCTGCCGGGAACTGGAGCGGGCCTTTGAAGGGCGCCTGGGTGCCGTGCTCGAAGCCGACCCCCGGGTTTGTGTGCCGCTGCGCCAGCGGCATGCCAAGCGTTATGTGGCCGAAGGCCTGGCCCTGATTGGTGATGCGGCGCACACCATTCACCCGTTGGCCGGGCAGGGCGTCAACCTGGGTTTTCTCGATGCCGCCGTGCTTGCCGAAGAGCTACAGCATGCACTTGAGCGTGGAGAGCGCCTGGCGGATGTCCGCGTCTTGAGCCGTTACGAGCGTCGGCGCATGCCGCACAACCTGGCACTGATGGCGGCCATGGAGGGCTTTGAGCGCTTGTTCCAGGCCGATCCGTTGCCGCTGCGCTGGCTGCGCAACAGCGGCCTGAAATGGGTGGAGCAACTGCCCGAAGCCAAAGCCTTGTTTGTACGCCAGGCGTTGGGCTTGAGTGGCGACTTGCCGGAGTTGGCCAGGCCCTGAGTGCCTATGCAACATCTGGTAACTCCTCGCTGGCGAGTTCGGTTGAGATGGCAAATGTGAAGCACTACCATTTCGGCCTTCTTCCGATATCGAGGACCACCCCATGTTCGCACGCAAGCAACTCCTGGCTGCACTGGCATTCACGGTGTTCGGCACTGGTGCCCAGGCGGCCGACGAGGTGGTGGTCTATTCCTCGCGGATCGACGAGTTGATCAAGCCGGTATTCGACGCCTATACCGCCAAGACCGGCGTGAAGATCAAGTTCATCACCGACAAGGAAGCGCCCTTGATGCAGCGCATCAAGGCCGAGGGCGAGAATGCCACCGCCGACCTGTTGCTGACCGTCGATGCCGGTAACCTGTGGCAAGCCGAGCAGATGGGCATTCTGCAGCCGATCAAGTCCGCCGTGATCGACGCCAACATCCCGCCGCAATACCGTGCCTCTTCCCATGAATGGACCGGCCTGAGCCTGCGCGCCCGGACGATTGCCTACTCCACCGACCGGGTCAAACCTGAAGAATTGAGCACTTACGAGGCCCTGGCCGACAAGAACTGGGAAGGCCGGGTGTGCTTGCGTACAGCGAAAAAGGTCTATAACCAGTCGTTGACCGCCACCCTGATCGAAACCCACGGCGAGGCCAAGACCGAGGAAATCATCAAGGGCTGGGTCAGCAACCTCTCCACCGACGTATTCTCCGACGATGTCGCTGTGCTTGAGGCGATCAATGCCGGGCAGTGCGACGTCGGCATCGTCAATACCTATTATTACGGCCGCCTGCACAAGCAGAAGCCGGACCTGGCGGTGAAACTGTTCTGGCCGAACCAGGCCGACCGCGGTGTGCACGTCAACCTATCGGGCATCGGCCTGACCAAGCATGCACCACACCCCGAGGCCGCCAAGGCCCTCGTAGAATGGATGACCGGCGCCGAGGCACAGAAAATGTTCGCCGACATCAACCAGGAATACCCGGCCAACCCGAAGGTCGCGCCCTCCGATGAAGTTGCCGGCTGGGGCACGTTCAAGGCCGATACCTTGCCCGTGGAAGTGGCCGGCAAACGCCAGGCCGAAGCCATTCGCTTGATGGACCGGGCTGGCTGGAACTAAGGGACTTTGGGTTCCTATTTCGCGGGCAAGCCCGCTCCTACAGGTATGATGTGCACCTGTAGGAGCGGGCTTGCCCGCGATTGGCCGCGAAGCGGTCACAACACGAAATAATCAGAGAACCCCAATTGGCCCACCCTGCCCAACGCCGCTGGTATCCCCTGGTCGCGATCATCGCCGCGCTCATACTTCTCCCCCTGAGCGTGCTGGTGCTCTCATGGCAGAGCGTGGATCAACAGATATGGGTACACCTGCTGGATACGCAGATGGCCCGCCTGTTGGGCAATACGCTGACCCTGGTACTCGGCGTCGGGGTCGGCGTAACCGTGCTTGGCGTGAGCCTGGCCTGGCTGACCAGCCTTTGCGAGTTCCCCGGCCGGCGCTGGCTGGATTGGGCACTGATGCTGCCCTTCTCCATTCCCGCCTACGTACTGGCGTTTGTCTTCGTCGGCCTGCTGGACTTCGCCGGCCCCGTACAAACCCTGCTGCGTGAATGGTTCGGGCCCATGCGCCTGCCCCGTGTGCGCTCCACCGGTGGGGTGATCACCGTGCTGGTGCTGGTGTTCTACCCCTATGTCTATCTGCTCGCACGCACGGCCTTCCTGGCCCAGGGCAAGGGCTTGATGGAGGCCGCACGGGTGCTGGGCCAGTCGCCCTTGCGAGCGTTCTGGCACGTTGCCCTGCCCATGGCGCGACCGGCCATCTTGGCCGGCGTCGCCCTGGCCTTGATGGAAACCCTGGCCGATTTCGGGGCCGTGGCGGTGTTCAACTTCGATACCTTCACCACGGCCATCTACAAGACCTGGTACGGCTTCTTCAGCCTCTCCAGCGCAGCGCAACTGGCCAGCTTGCTGTTGCTCGCGGTGATGGTGGTTCTCTACGGCGAACGACGTGCCCGTGGCGCCGTTCGCTCGAGCAACGAGCGGCCGCGAGGCAAGGCGCTGTATCACTTGCGTGGCATCAAGGCGTTGGCGGCCAGCGGCTGGTGCCTGCTGGTGTTTGCCTGTGCCTTCGTCATTCCCGTGCTGCAACTTTTGGTGTGGTTCTGGCAGCGTGGCCGTTTCGACCTGGATGAGCGTTATACCGGCCTGATTGTGCATACCTTGTACCTGGGCGCCATGGCCGCACTCATCACCGTCAGTGTCGCCCTGGTGCTGGCGTTCGCCCGCCGGCTGGCGCCAACCCCGGCCATCAAGGCGGGCGTCAACCTGGCTAACCTGGGGTATGCCTTGCCGGGTTCGGTGCTGGCAGTCTCGATCATGCTGGCTTTCAGCTACCTGGACCGCGAACTGGTCATCCCCTTGTCCGGCTGGTTGGGCGGCGCCGGCAAGCCCTTGCTGCTCGGTAGCCTGGCGGCGTTGCTGCTGGCCTATCTGGTGCGTTTTATCGCCGTGGCCTATGGTCCGCTGGAAAACAGCCTGGCCAGGGTCCGGCCTTCCTTGCCTGAAGCGGCCCGCAGCCTGGGCGTCAGTGGCCCGCGATTGTTTTTCCAGGTGTATCTGCCGCTGCTGCTGCCAGGGACCCTGAGCGCGGCTTTGCTGGTGTTTGTCGATGTGCTCAAGGAGATGCCGGCAACCTTGCTCATGCGCCCCTTTGGCTGGGATACCCTGGCCGTCAGGATTTTCGAGATGACCAGCGAAGGCGAATGGTCGCGTGCTTCGCTGCCGGCGCTGACGCTGGTGCTGGTAGGGCTGTTGCCGGTCATCGGCTTGATACGACGTTCGGCACGGCGTACCGGTCAAATTCACTGACGCCCCAGCACATAGGTGCCAGCACTTCGCCTTGCAGCTACAATGCGCGGCATTCGATGCGGTCGGTTATTGCGATCGGCTGGCTGGGATGCTTGCAGGCCCCCTTATTCAGCGGCCTGCGGCTCAGGTTGCAACGTCCGCATCTTCGCCACGCCCGGAAGGAGAAACCCATGGGACAGCGTACGCCTCTTTATGACCTGCACCTCGCGCTAGGCGCGAAGATGGTCGACTTTGGCGGTTGGGACATGCCCCTGCATTACGGCTCGCAAGTCGAGGAGCACCATCAGGTGCGCCGCGACTGCGGGGTCTTCGATGTCTCGCACATGACGGTCATCGACGTTGCCGGCAGCCAGGCCAAGGCCTGGCTCAGGCATTTGCTGGCCAACGATGTCGAGCGCCTGCAGGAACCGGCAAAGGCCTTGTACAGCGCGATGCTCAATGAGCAGGGCGGGGTGGTCGACGACATGCTCGTCTACCTCACCGAAGACGGCTACCGGTTGGTCGTCAACGCCTCGACCCGGGACAAGGACCTGGCCTGGATGCAGGCCCACAGCAGCGGCTTCGACGTGCAATTGCAGGAGCGACCGGAATTGGCGATGCTGGCCATCCAGGGTCCGCAGGCCCGGCACAAGGTCGCCGAACTGGTCACCCAGTCACGCGCCGCCTTGATCCAGCAGTTGAAGCCCTTCGAAGGGCAGACGGACGGCGACTGGTTTATTGCCCGTACCGGCTATACCGGAGAAGATGGCCTGGAAATCGTCCTGCCTGCCGAGCAGGCACCGGCTTTTTTCAACGACCTCGTCGGCGCTGGCATCGCACCCAGTGGCCTGGGTGCACGCGACACGTTACGCCTGGAAGCCGGCATGAACCTATATGGCCAGGATATCGACGAAGCACACTCTCCGCTGGTCTCGAACATGGCCTGGACCCTGGCCATGGAACCTGCCGACCGCGGGTTTATCGGCCGTGCGGCCCTGGAGGCCGAGCAGGCCGGTGGCGTAGGTGCCAAATTGGTCGGCCTGGTGCTCGAAGAACGGGGCGTTTTGCGCGCCCACCAGGTGGTTCGAATCGCTGATATTGGCGAAGGAGAGATCACCAGTGGTAGTTTCTCACCTACATTAAGCAAGTCGATTGCACTGGCGCGGGTGCCAATGGCCACCGCAGACCGAGCCGAGGTGGAAATACGCGGCAAGTGGTACCCGGTTCGCGTGGTAAAACCCACGTTCGTTCGTCATGGCAAAATCCTGATCTGAATAATTCTGGCGGGCCTACCGCTGCCCCTGTAGAGGACAAAAATATGAGCGATATCCCTGCCGACCTGCGTTTTGCCGAAAGCCACGAGTGGGCTCGTCTGGAAGCCGATGGCTCCGTGACCGTCGGTATTTCCGATCACGCCCAGGAAGCCCTGGGTGACGTGGTGTTCGTCGAACTGACGGAAGTGGGCAATGTCTTCGCTGCTGGCGATCAGGCTGGTGTGGTCGAGTCGGTGAAGGCCGCCTCGGACATCTACGCCCCAGTTGCCGGTGAAGTGATCGCGGTCAACGACGACCTGAGCGCCAACCCCGAGCTGTTGAACTCCGACCCGTACGGCGCCTGGATCTTCAAATTGAAGCCCAGCAATGCCGCGGATCTGGACAAACTGCTCGACGCTGCCGGCTACAAAGCCGCCATCGGCGAATAGTTTTCACGCACAAACGGCAATCCCTTTCTAGACTCAATAAGCCTCGACTCGTCGAGGCTTGGTCTTACAAGAGAGAGCCGTCATGTCCCAGTTGCCGTCCCTGAGCCAACTGCAAGACCCGAATGCCTTCCTGCGCCGCCACCTTGGCCCCGATGCCAATGAGCAGCAGGCCATGCTTGCGACGCTGGGCCTGAGCAGCCTGGTGGAGTTGATCGAGCAGACGGTCCCACCCGGAATCCGCCTCAACCATGACTTGCACTTGCCGCCTGCTCTGGATGAAGAAGCAGCGTTGGCCAAGCTCAAGGGCTATGCCGAGCAGAACCAGATCTGGACCAGCCTGATTGGCATGGGCTATCACGGCACCCTCACGCCGACGGTTATTCTGCGCAACGTGCTGGAAAACCCCGGCTGGTATACCGCCTATACCCCTTACCAGCCGGAAATTGCCCAAGGCAGGTTGGAAGCGTTGCTTAATTTCCAGCAGATGACCATTGACCTTACCGGCCTGGAACTGGCCAATGCGTCATTGCTCGACGAGGCAACCGCGGCCGCCGAGGCCATGGCCCTGGCCAAGCGCGTGGCCAAATCGAAGAGTAATCTGTTCTTCGTCGACGAGAACTGCCATCCGCAAACGCTTTCCGTGGTGCAAACCCGTGCCGAAGGCTTCGGGTTCGAGTTGGTCGTCGACTCTGTGGATAACCTGAGTCAGCACAAGGTGTTCGGTGCGTTGCTGCAATACCCCGACACTCACGGCGAAATCCATGACTTGCGGCCACTGATCGAGCAACTGCATAACCAACAGGCGTTGGCTTGCGTCTCGGCGGACCTGCTCGGCCTGGTCTTGCTGACCCCGCCCGGCGAACTGGGGGCCGACGTGGTCTTTGGCACCTCCCAGCGCTTTGGCGTGCCGATGGGCTATGGCGGGCCGCATGCGGCGTATTTCGCTTGCCGGGACGAGTTCAAGCGCGCCATTCCCGGGCGGATCATTGGCGTGTCCAAGGATGCGCGCGGCAACATGGCCCTGCGCATGGCCCTGCAAACTCGCGAGCAGCATATCCGTCGCGAGAAAGCCAACTCGAACATCTGCACCGCTCAGGTGCTGCTGGCCAATATCGCCAGTTTCTACGCCGTGTATCACGGTCCCAGCGGTTTGAAACGCATTGCCCAGCGCGTTCATCGCCTGACCTGCATTCTCGCCGCTGGCCTGCAAAGCAAGGGGATGGAGCGGCTCAATCGGCAGTTCTTCGATACCTTGACCCTGGAGGTTGGGGGCAGCCAGACGGCAATCATCGAAAGTGCCCAGGCGGCGCAGATCAACCTGCGCATCCTCGGGCGGGGGCAATTGGGAGTGAGCCTGGACGAAACCTGCAGCGAAGAAACCGTGGCGCGGTTGTTCGACGTGTTCCTGGGCGCCGATCACGGCCTGGACGTCGCGCAACTGGATGCACAGGACCTCACGGCAGGTATTCCAAGCGGATTACTGCGCACCTCGCCTTACCTGACCCATCCGGTGTTCGGTACGCACCATAGCGAAACGGAGATGCTGCGCTACCTCAAACAACTGGAAAACAAGGACCTGGCGCTGAACCAGTCGATGATCCCGCTGGGCTCCTGCACCATGAAGCTCAATGCCAGCAGCGAGATGATCCCCATCACCTGGCCGGGGTTCGCTCAATTGCACCCATTTGCACCCGTGGAGCAGGCCCAAGGCTACAAGGCCATGATCGACGAACTGCAGGATTGGTTCTGTGCGATCACCGGTTTCGATGCCATCTGCATGCAGCCCAACTCCGGCGCCCAAGGCGAGTACGCCGGGTTGTTGGCGATTCGCAAATACCATGAGAGCCGCCAGCAGGGGCAGCGCAATCTGTGCCTGATCCCGGCGTCTGCCCATGGTACCAACCCGGCATCGGCGCAAATGGCCGGCATGCAGGTGGTGATCGTCGAGTGTGATGATGCCGGCAACGTCGACCTCGAAGACCTCAAGGCCAAGGCCGAGGCGGCGGGAAACCAGCTGTCATGCCTGATGGCGACCTACCCGTCCACCCATGGTGTGTATGAGGAGGGTATCAGCGAAATGTGTGAGGTCATCCATGCCCACGGCGGGCAGGTGTACATGGATGGCGCCAATCTCAATGCCCAGGTCGGCCTGACGCGGCCAGCCGACATCGGTGCCGATGTCTCGCACATGAACCTGCACAAAACCTTCTGCATACCCCACGGCGGCGGTGGCCCTGGCATGGGACCGATCGGCGTGCGTGCCCATCTGGCGCCTTTTGTGGCCAACCATCCGGTAATCCCCCTGGAGGGCCCGGACCCGCAAAATGGCGCGGTCAGCGCAGCCCCTTGGGGCAGTGCGAGCATCCTGCCGATCAGTTGGATGTACATCGCCATGATGGGGCCGGAGTTGGCCGACGCCAGCGAAGTGGCGATCCTTTCAGCCAATTATGTCGCGCAACAGCTGAGTGGGGCATTCCCGGTGCTGTACCGCGGGCGCAACGAACGTGTGGCCCATGAGTGCATACTCGACCTGCGTCCGCTAAAGGCCCAGACCGGTATCACCGAGGAAGACGTTGCCAAACGCTTGATGGATTATGGCTTCCATGCGCCGACCATGTCGTTCCCGGTACCGGGCACCTTGATGGTCGAGCCGACCGAGAGCGAATCCAAGGCCGAACTCGACCGGTTTATCGAGGCCATGCTCAGCATCCGCGCAGAAATCGCCGAGGTCCAGAACGGCAACTGGTCCGCCGAAGACAACCCATTGAAGCGAGCACCGCATACCCTGGCCGACGTTACCGGCATCTGGGAGCGAGCCTACAGCATCGCCCAGGCCGTCACCCCTAGCGCTCACACGCAGCAGCACAAGTACTGGCCAGCGGTGAACCGGGTCGACAACGTATATGGGGATCGGAATCTGTTTTGTTCGTGCGTGCCGGTGGACGAGTATCGCTGAATCTGTCGCCTGCAAGCCCGTCCTCTGTAGGAGCGGGCTTGCCCGCGATAGCGCCGGATCAGACAACGAAAATCCGAAGTCGAATCACTCGTCCGTCACCGCATTGCTGGCCAGAATCGCATTGGCCAACTCCATGTCACTGGCCTGCAACTCCGGATTCTCAGCCCGAACCTGAGTCATGGCTGCTTCCAGGAACGGCCCGCGAATGGTGCCGTCGCTGGCGACAAAACTGCTTGCATCTTCCTGCGCTGCCCCGACCAATTTGTGATCCTTGGAGGTCAGATAGGTCGAGGCAGTAGTAGCACCTGAGGAGAGAAGTGTGCGTAAAAAATCGTCGTCAGCCATCGCCGAGCCAATGGGAAGAGAAAGCAGCGCCAGGGTGGCGACAGCTAGTTTATGACGCATGGGGAAACTCCGGGCTTCAGGTTGTGAGCCGGTTGGATGCCGAAGCCGATTTGGAGTTCCCTGACCTGTTTCGCCACTAGGTTTCATTGCGTGGCGTTACGCGCAGCACCTCCTCGATCGTGGTCAGGCCCGCCGCAACCTTTTGCGCGCCGGCGAGCCTGAGGCTGCGCATGCCTTCCTCGCATGCCCGGCGCTTGAATGCGAGCAAGTCGGTGTCGACCTGGATGAGGCCCTTGAGGCTGTCGCTCAGTTGCAGGATCTCATAGACACCGGCGCGGCCCCGGTAGCCGGTGTCGCGGCATTCCGTGCAGCCGACAGCCTTGTGGGCCATGCCAGGCGATGGGCTCGGCCAGGGGCGTGTCAATTCCTTCCAGTCGGCCTCGGCCACCCTGTGTGGCGCCTTGCAATGGGGGCACAGGGTACGCACCAGGCGCTGGGCCATGACACCCACCACCGTTGCCTTGATCAGGTAATGCGGCACGCCCAGTTCCAGCAGGCGACTGACGGCGCTGGGTGCATCGTTGGTGTGCAGGGTCGACAGCACCAAGTGGCCGGTCAGCGCGGCCTGGATCGCCATTTCGGCAGTTTCCAGGTCACGAATCTCGCCGATCATGATGATGTCCGGATCCTGGCGCATCAGTGCGCGAACCCCGCTGGCGAAAGTCAGGTCGATGTTGTGCTGGACCTGCATCTGGTTGAATGCTGGCTCGATCATTTCGATCGGGTCTTCGATGGTGCACAGGTTGACCTGGGGCGTCGCCAGCTTCTTCAGGGTGGTGTACAGCGTGGTGGTCTTGCCCGAGCCGGTCGGGCCGGTGACCAGGATGATGCCATTGGGTTGGCCGGTCATGTCCTGCCAGCGCCGCAGGTCATCGGCGTCGAAGCCCAGTTGGTCGAAATCCTGCAGCAACACCTGCGGGTCGAAAATCCGCATCACCATTTTTTCGCCGAAGGCGGTCGGCAACGTCGACAGGCGCAGTTCAACTTCACCGCCGTTGGGTGTGCGCGTTTTCACTCGGCCATCCTGGGGTTTGCGCTTCTCGGCGACGTTCATCCGGCCCAGGCTTTTCAGGCGGCTGACCACGGCCATGATGACCTGAGGCGGGAACTGGTAAACGTTGTGCAGCACCCCGTCGATACGAAAGCGCACGTTGCCTTGCTCTCGGCGAGGCTCGATATGGATATCGCTGGCGCGCTGTGCGAAGGCGTACTGGAACAGCCAGTCGACAATATTGACGATATGCGCGTCGTTGGCATCGGGTTCCTGGTCGCTGGCGCCGAGATGCAGCAGTTGCTCGAAGTTGCCCGTGTTGCTGGTTTTTTGCTCGGGCCCGCTGGCGCCGCTGACCGATTTGGCCAGGCGAAAGAATTCGACGGTCAAGCGCTGGATTTCGGCGGGATTGGCTACGACCCGCTTGATGGGCAGCTTCAGCACATGGGCAAGGTCCGCTTCCCAGCCAGCGACATGGGGCTGGGCGCTGGCGATGGTCACCGCCTGCCGGTCGATGGCCACGGCAAGAATCCGGTGGCGCTGGGCGAAGGCATAGGACATCAGCGGCGTTACCCTGGCGACGTCGATGGTCAACGGGTCGATACGCAGGTACGGCTGGCCAACGTGTTGCGCCAGCCAGCGTGTCAGGCTTTCCAGGTCCAGGGTTTTGCCTGGGCACCTGAGGTCGGCAAGCTGCTGGCTGGCGATGAACTCCAGCGGATGCTGTTCGCTTTTTGGGGCGTGGTGGCGATTGCTCAGCGCCTGTTCGGCGGCGTCCTGATCAACCAACCTTTGGCTGACCAGTCCGCGCAGCAGCTCATTGAGATCCAGCCAGCGGTCCTGGGATGTAGGTGCGACGGGCATGCAGGCTCCTTCAGGCGACCATTGCGACAAACGCACCCGGCATGGCCGCCCGGCACGAAAGAGCAAGAGTAGACCCGGGGTTGCTGCCTGAGTTGCCACCGGCGAGGGTAAAAGTTACCGCGCGTTTCTAGCGGCTCAGCCAGCCGCCTGCATGGGCTGGGGGGCTGCAAGCTCAAGCAGCACGTCAGCCACGTTGATCAGGTTGCGCATTTTTTGCGCAATGACTTCGGCCCGATGCCAGCTCAGCCCGGCCAGCTCGATGTCGATCAATAATTGATCATCCTGCATTTGCACATTGACCCTGTGTGGTACCAGGTACTGCATGGCGAACAGGTTGAGCACGCAGCACAGGCTGCCGGCCTCGGCGTCGACCAGCAGGCTGTAGCGAACGTGGCTGCAAGGGTTGGCTTGAGCCCAGGCATCGGCGCGCAGGGGAGTGACAGGCATGGGACGTCTCCATAGTTGATGGAGAAAAGTTTTGCATGTCGCTTGGGGTATTTCTTATCTAATATTGGCTGGTATTCGATTGTCACGAATTGATCAATTCGATATTTAACGATTTCAGGAAATAACTATGCATAGCGAGCTGGATGCTTATGACCGACGCATTCTTGCCTTGCTGCAGGAAGACGCTTCGCTATCGAGCGCGCAGATCGCCGAGCAGGTTGGCTTGTCGCAATCGCCTTGCTGGCGACGAATTCAACGCTTGAAAGAGGAAGGGGTGATTCGCGGCCAAGTGACGTTGCTCGACCGCAAGAAAATCGGCTTGAACACGCAGATATTTGCCGAGGTGAAACTCAATGCCCACGGGCGCAGCAACTTCACCGAGTTCACCGAAGCGATTCGCGGCTTTCCCGAGGTGCTGGAGTGCTACGTGCTGATGGGGGCAGTGGATTTTCTGTTGCGCATCGTCACCCCGGACATCGAAGCCTACGAACGATTTTTCTTCGAGAAGCTGTCGATGGTGCCGGGGATCCAGGAGGTCAACTCGATCGTGGCCTTGTCCGAAATCAAGTCCACGACCAGTCTACCGGTGCTGCGCTAAGGCTTACTTGCGCAGCAGGTGCTTCCAGCCGCGGCTCTGGAACACGGCCATGGCCTGATCGGCACGGGCTTGCAGAACTTCGCTGCGAACCTCGGCTTCCACTTCGTCGCTGATCGACTGGTTGGCCAGCTCGTGCAGCTTGTTCAGTTCACCGAACAGGCGGTCCAGGTCCGGGCTCTCCAGCACCTGACGGGCGTGGTGCAGCCAGGCCAGCAGGCGTTCGATCCGCGGCAACTGCTCGGCCAGGTCTTCCGGCTGGCGATGGTACAGCGGCAGGTTGAGGGCCTTGGCTTCTTCGGCCAGCAGCACGTTCAGCCAGTTGGCCAACTGTGCGGCGCCCTGGCGGTCGCCGCGCTTGTTGCGCTCGACGGTCCAGCCACGGGCCAGCAGCCAGCGCGAGGTTTCCAGGGAGAACTGACCCCAACGCACGTCTTCGAGCTCTTCGGCAAACTGCTCGGGCGCGGCGCGGCGGATGTCTTCGTCATCGTTACCGGCCTGCACCAGCGGGCGCCAGTCTTCGAGCAATGCGTCGAGGCTGCTGCGCAGGGCGCGGGTGGACGGGCGCGGTGCCGCCTGGCCCAGGCTGCTGGTCAGTGCGCGCAACTCGGCCAGGCACTCGACCCAGTCCTGCAACAGGCGCCAGTGGCCATTGTGGCGATATTGCTCGGCCAGGCGCTGGCTGCTGGCCAACAGCTGCCAGGCGAGGGCGGCGTAGGCATCGTCCACGGCCATTTCGGCGTCCAGCTCGGTGTGCGGCAAGCCCAGCTCATAGCTTTCGGGCTCCAGCAGGCGGTAGCCACGCTCGGCCTTGCTGATGTCGCAGGGCATCAACGGCAGGCTGGCGGCGAGCTCGGCGGCCAGCTCCAGCAGGGCTTCAGGCGCACCTTCGCGCAGCTCGAGCTCCAGCTCGCAGATTTCTTCCTTGCGCTTGCCGGCGATCACGAAGCCTTGGTCCAGCGCGGCCTCGATCACCACCTTGCTCTTGCCACGGCCCCAGGCGATTT
>RCUU01000775.1_pt1 | contig 16889 bp, 14 predicted proteins | sample 2166211 | NCBI WGS metagenome assembly RCUU01 (sample SAMN09932620, study PRJNA488358) | compost metagenome | feature: garden; material: soil; isolation source: compost soil in phenylacetic acid-enriched culture | place: Germany: Experimental Botanical Garden Goettingen | collected 2016-01-27
AGGCTATACGGACAGCTATTATTTCAGCCGTATCTTCAAGAAATATGAAGGTGTTTCTCCCACCAACTTTAAAGAAGCTGCATTGATACAATCGCAGCGTCGAAATAATCCATCCGTAGTGTTTAGATCTCCCATTGTTGCTAATGGACAGCAACGTTATATTGGTAATGAGTTTGAGAATCATTATCAATATAAGAGAGAAGGGGAATTACGGATGTATCGGAAGTCAAGAACAGCAATGGCAACAACCTTATTATTTTGTTTCGCTCTCTTTTTGAGCGCGTGCTCGACAGGAGGAACGAACGTCACACCTGCAAATAGCAGCTCGTCCAATAGTAATGTAGCAGCTTCTGCAAGCCCGGCTGCAAGTCCGTCGCCGGAAGCAGGAAATGACACAAGAGTGATTAAGCATGCGATGGGGGAAGAAACGCTCACCGGCACCCCTGAACGTGTTGTCATATTGACCAATGAAGGTACGGAAGCGCTTTTGGCAGTCGGCATCAAACCGGTCGGCGCTGTTCAGTCTTGGATTGGCGACCCTTGGTATGACCATATCAAGCAAGAGATGGAAGGCGTCACCGTTGTCGGAGACGAGCTTCAACCCAATATTGAAATGATCGCAAGTCTCAAACCGGATTTGATTATTGGTAATAAGGTCAGACAGGAGAAAATATATGACCAATTAAAGCAGATAGCTCCGACAATATTCTCCGATGATCTGGCTGGTGATTGGAAAATCAATTTCAAGCTCTACACCGAAGCTTTAAATAAGCAGGAAGAAGGAGAACAGGCGATGGCTGCCTTCGATAAACGTGTCGAGGAAGTCAAGGCGAAGCTTGGTAGCAAAGCGGATACAAAAGTGTCGGTCGTCCGCTTTTCCGCCAATCAAGTGCGCATCTATCAGAAGCAAACGTTCTCCGGCGTACTCTTGAACCAATTAGGTATCTCACGGCCAGCATCGCAGGATAAAGACTCTTTTATAGAAGTTATGTCCAAAGAGACGATACCTAGCATGGATGGCGATGTGCTCTTCTACTTCGTGTCGGAGGCTCCGGGCAAGAACGATGCGGCGAAGATCGTGGAGGAATGGAAAAAAGATCCGTTGTTCCAGAACTTAAGCGTTACGAAGAACAACAAGGTTATTCAAGTTGATGAAAGCATCTGGAATTCGGCAGGCGGATATGAAGCAGCCAATCTACTGCTGGACGAACTCGTGAAATACTTTGATGTGAAATAATAAAGGCGTTTCGAATCGACAGGCTGACGCTGTATTCGCGTCAGCTTTGTTGACGATTCCGGCAGTTTTCCAATGAATAGGAGGCTCGGCTCAGGCATGAATGGTTCTTCCCTAATGCGAAGCCGCAAGCGAAAGTTTGCCGGCCTAGTTATCGGCGCTATCCTGCTGCTGATTAGTATGTTGTGCAGTGTAATGTATGGTCTTCATCATTTCGGATTGAAAGACCTGTGGCAAGCTTACAGTCAATTCGACGGGTCCAACGAGCATCTTATTCTGACGACGGCTCGCGTTCCCCGAACCTTGGTTGCGGCATTGGTAGGAGCAAGCTTAGCCGTTGCCGGGGCGATTATGCAGGTACTGACAAGAAATCCGTTAGCTTCGCCTTCCGTCTTCGGTGTAAATGCGGGCGCTGTGCTATTTATTGTCATCGGGCTGCTTGTATTCGGCTCTTCGTTAACAATGAGCGGCATGGTTTGGCTTGCTTTCTCAGGTGCGCTCGCAACATCGACAGTCGTCTATATGCTTGGCTTGCAAGGAGGCGGGTTCGAGCCGGTAAAGCTGACCTTGGCCGGCGCTTGCATGGCAGCCTTCGCTTCCTCTATAACATCCGGCATTATTCTTATTAATAAGCAGTCGCTGGAATCTGCCCTGTTCTGGATGATCGGCTCCGTGGAAGGAAGAAATGTGGAGCATTTACTGATGGTGCTGCCTTATATGGTGATAGGATTGGCAATCTCACTATTATTGACGGGCTCGTTAAATATTATGGCGCTTGGAGACGATAGCGCAAAGAGCCTGGGACAGCGGCTGACGCTGGTGCGTGTGCTTTCAGCTACGGCAATCGTACTATTGGCGGGAAGTTCAGTAGCGGCGGCTGGTCCAATTGCTTTCATCGGGCTTATCGTCCCTCACTTATGCAGATACATCATCGGGCATGATTTCAAATGGCTGCTTCCTTATACCGCATTAGTCGGAGCGATCCTTTTGGTGACTGCGGATTTAGCATCGCGTTTTATACTGGAATCCAGAGAGGTTCCGGTAGGCGTCGCAACTGCGATTATCGGAGTTCCCTTTCTGATCCATGTGGCCAGGAGGAAACAGCATGCTTAAACCGCGTACAGCGAAATATACGTTGATGTTTATAGTTTTAATTATTATCGTAATCGCCTTATCTCTTTTTAGTTTATCAGTAGGAGGGGTTGGCGTTCCTTTGAATGAGGTGTTTGCATCTCTTGCCGGGCGAAATGAGGAAGCCAGCAACCTGATCATTATGCAATTCCGTCTGCCTCGAATAGCGGCCGCTATTCTGGTTGGCGCAGCATTAGCAGTAGCCGGCTCACTATTGCAAGGTGTAATTCGTAATCCGCTCGCTTCGCCAGATTTGCTAGGTGTAACCGGAGGCGCGTCGGTAGCTGTAGTGGCCTTCATGACTTTCGTGACCGGCTACAGTATCCACTGGGTACCGTTCATTGCCGTAGGTGGTGCATTGGTAGCGGCTACCATGAATTATGTATTTGCTTGGAAAAAAGGGGTGTCGCCGTTCCGGCTCGTGCTGATCGGCATTGGTATTTCTACCGCATTGGGGGCGCTCACGACGTTTCTACTTATTAGCGGGCCGGCGTATTTGGCCGCTCAAGTGCTGAATTGGATGACGGGAAGCATCTACGGTACTAACTGGAGCTATGTCGGGGTATTCTGGCCTTGGGTAGCAGTATTCATTCCTTTGTCATTGCTGCTCGCAAAGGAATTAAATGTGCAATCCTTGGGCGAGGATGTCGCTCGCGGGCTTGGGAGCAGAATTCAGCTAAGCCGGATGATGCTATTATTTTATAGCGTTTCTCTTGCAGGTGCTGCGGTTGGCGTAGCCGGGACGATATCGTTCATCGGATTAATGGCTCCGCATATCGCCAGGAGGCTTGTAGGAAATTCTTACAAGCTGATCATCCCCGTATCCGCGTTTATAGGTACAATCATTTTATTGTTGGCGGATCTGGCTGGAAGAATGCTTTTTCAACCGCTGGATATTCCGGCCGGCGTATTCACAGCAGGCATTGGAGCGCCTTTCTTCATGTATTTGCTATTTAAACGAAAGAAGACTTAATTCCCCCTTTCAGGGATGAACGAGAATGGAGCGAGGGAAGGAATGGTGCGGAAATTGGAGCTTTATGACGTAACCATAATCGGTGGAGGGCCGGCGGGTCTGTATGCTGCCTTTTACAGCGGAATGCGCGACATGAAGACTAAGCTGATTGAGGCGAGAGAGGAGCTTGGCGGAAGGACATTGACGTATCCTGAGAAGATCGTCTGGGATGTCGGCGGCATGGCCCCGGCACGCGCCTCACAGCTGACAAAACTCATGATCCAGCAAGCTCAAACCTTTGATCCGACCCTTGTGCTGGGTCAACAAATTACCGATTTGGAGAGAAATGCTGATGGCACGATGTGCATAACGTCTGCGACCGGAGAACAGCATTGGAGCCGGACGTTGATTTTAGCCGTAGGCCATGGGGCGCTGAAAGTAGCGAAGCTTAACCTGCCTGGAGCGGAGAACTACGAAAAGACAAATCTTCATTATACCGTTACGGAATTGGCAAGCTTTCGTGGAAAAAGAGTACTGATCTCCGGAGGCGGGAATTCAGCGGTCGATTGGGCTAATGAACTTGTGGAAATCGCTTCTTCAGTTACTCTTGTGCACCGCCGGGACCTTTTCGGCGGTCTGGAGCGGAATGTGAGACGTATGAAAGAATCGGCCGTTCAAGTTCTAACGCCGTATACCCTTACGGATTTATACGGAGATGGCAAGCGGCTTGATTCTGTTTCAATCACGCCATTAAATCCGGACGAGGAATGGACGGATAAAACGAAGCATGAGCGTCTCGCGGTGGATGCCGTCTTAATTAATCATGGACTGCGCGGCGATCTCGGTCCAATGTTAAATTGGGGGTTAGCTAGAGAGGATTGGAATTTTAATGCGGACGAGAAGCTGGCCACCAATCTTCCTGGTGTATTCGTAGCCGGAGATGCTGCGAATTACGGTAGCAAGCTGTATCTTATTGCTGGCGCTTTTACGGATGCAGCTTTAGCCGTGAATAGCGCTAAGCTGTTTATAGATCAGGATGCGCCAACAAGCGCGCAGGTTTCCTCGAATAACAGCAAGTTTGATGAGAAGAACAGGACGTTTGAGCTTGAAGAGGATCATAATAGAGAACTTCATTAAATCGAAAAATTAGTTTCAAAATAAAACATCGCCAATTACCAAATAATCAATGGCGATGTTTTTAATTGTTTTAGAAGCAGGAGGGAATGAGAAATCAAAGATACTTGATATAATGGATAATATAAAGCTTCACTAGCTTCGCAAGAAGATATATTAACAATGATTTAAGGGTAGAGAGCAGGTGCAGAACAATGATAAATTTGGAGAAATTAGCTAGAGTACTTACCAGGGGGATCTATGAAATAGTAGATGGATATCGTTTAGTCATCCAACCCAAAAGTGTATTACGTGAGTTTACCACTGTAAAACATGGATTTCTTTTTGTGATTCGTGGAGGAGCTAGGATATGTGTAAATGGAGCGGTCTACGATTTATATCCAGGATCAGTATTTCACGCTGCGCCAGGGATGCAAATGGACTCGCAAGTTATAGGACAATCAGAACTGGAGTATTATACACTTTTTTATAGATTTGACATGTCAAACGATATACATCACACTCATGAATGCGACTCTCATTTCAAGCTGGAACCGGGTGAAAATTTGAGAATTATAGAATTACTAATGATGCTCCAACAGAACGTCCATCCCTCTGGAGAGATTGGTAAGCTTCGTGTCAAAGAATTATTCTTAAGCCTCATGCATCAAGTTCTGATGAGTTGCAAGTACAAAGAAAGTGGCAGTTCTCCAAGTGAAAAGATGGTAGAGGAGGCCATTACATACATTGACGGGCATTATATGAATCCACTTACGCTCGGGGAGTTAGCGGACCTTTATGCAATGAGTACGAATCGTTTCTCATACTTCTTTCACAAATATACGGGATTCCGTCCAATCGACTATGTTGTTAATTATCGTATGGAAAGAGCTTGTGACTTACTCAAAGCAGGCAATTTCCCTATCCGCGATATTGCGTTCAGTGTCGGTTATGATAATCCGCTATATTTTAGTAGATTATTTAAAAAGAAATTCGGTGTTTCTCCCTCAGCTTATAGATAAATATACATGTAGAGCTTTTGAATTATAAACGACGTCTGCAACAACTGGTGATGAACCTGTGTGCAGACTTTTTGCTTATTCTCCAACTTTTCCCCTCAAACGCCCTTCGTTTTTACCTAAACCATTCATTTATCGTCAAACCTGAATTATATAATTATGCATACGGAATTTGTGATTTGTTTATTTGAATTTGTTAAAATTCTTGCTAAACTTTGTTTTGATAATGAGAATCATTATTAGTTGAACCTAGGCTTGGAAGGAAGGTTATTTAGGAGTAAATCAATTTATATAAGAAAGGTTGATAGAGTTGACTGTTAATAGACAATTATGTATTGGATTGTCCTTAAATACAACTTGGATGAAGGGAGAGGGCTGGCGGCACCCGGATAGCGAAATAGAAAAAATGGGATCCATAAACTATTATATTGAACTGGCAAAAATGGCGGAGAAGTCAAAGCTCGATTTTCTGTTCAGGGCGGATTATCTATATGTTAGCCCGCAGATGTTAGGAGATTCTTCTAATTTCGGCAGCCCGGATCCTACCTTGATATTTACAGCGATAGCTCGTGAAACCGAGCGGATCGGATTGGTTACGACCATTTCTACCACGTTTAACCCACCGTATGTTGTTGCTCGGCAGCTTCAGACCTTGCACTGGCTGAGCAATGGACGTGCCGGTTGGAATATCGTCACTTCTATTGAAGGTGCTGATAATTTCAGTGATTCACCTATGCCATCACCGCAAGAAAGATATGCAAAGGCTATGGAGTTTACGGATGTTGTATGTAAGCTTTGGGAGAGTTTTCCGAATGAAGCCATTGTTATTGACCGTAAGTCAGGCATGTTTTCTGATAAGGATAAAGTGACAGCCATTAATCATTCCGGTGAATTTTTCAGTGTAAAGGGTCCGCTTACATTACCTTCTCATAAATCGGGGAGCATTCCTTTATTTCAAGCCGGTGCTTCGGATATTGGACGGAACTTTGCCTCTTCAGTAGCGGATGCTATTTTTGCCGCAATGCCCGATATTGAATCGGGAGTAGAATTACGAAATGATTTACGAAAAAGAGCCACAGAACATGGACGCGATCCGAATGCTATCAAAGTTTTGCCGGGGTTATATTTTTTCCTAGCCGATACACGCGAAGAAGCGCTTGAATTACATAAGGCTGCGCATGCACTTTTAAGTCTTGAGCGAAGACATGCCTCACTTCAATCAGTGCTGGGTCTTGATTTAAATGGTTTTCCCTTAGATCAACGTGTAACTGCCGATATGCTTCCTGATCCTAGTCAGGCCGTTCGTAGCCGTACACATGCCGAGCTATTGCGTCGGTATATTACCAAATACCAGCCTACAGTAAAAGAGATCCTGGACAGACCTGAGGTTGTCGGATCTGCGCATTGGGTATCTGTTGGGACAGTCGAGGATGTGCTCAACGATATTATTGAGCGGTTTGAAGCTGGCGCTATCGATGGATTCATCGCCCTGCCAGGTGGTTCGGAGAAATCCATGGAAATATTTTTTGAACAGCTGCTACCGAAACTGGTTGAAAGAGGTTTGTTCAGAAGCGAATATACGGGGAGCACTTTGCGTGAGCATTTAGGGATCTCGTAAACCATTATTGTACTGTATATCATTTATTTGCTGTTTAAAAAAGAAAAGCGAGGCGATTGAACGATGCATAACGAGGAATTGTTTGATGTTACGATAATTGGCGGCGGTCCTGCGGGATTGTTTGCTGCATTTTATAGCGGATTGCGTGAAATGAAAACCAAAATCATAGAGTTTCAGCCCGTTCTTGGTGGCAAGGTACATGTCTATCCGGAAAAAATGATCTGGGACGTAGGGGGCTTAATGCCTATTCTCGGCTCGCAACTGATTGAACAAATGGTCGCACAAGGGTTGACGTTCCAGCCAGAGGTTGTACTTGGTGAAAAGGTCACATCCATCTCGAAAGATGAGGCGGGTCACTTTATATTGCATACGGCCTCAAACCAGAAACATGTCACCAAAACTGTGATATTAGCAATTGGAGGTGGCATTCTGAAGCCGATCAAGCTCGAAATCGAAGGTGCCGATAGATTCGAAATCACGAATTTGCATTATACGGTAAAGTCACTTGCCCGATTCAAAGAGAAGACTGTTCTAATCTCGGGAGGTGGCCATTCCGCTGTGGATTGGGCGAATGAACTGGCTCCGATTGCCAAGCAAGTGTATCTGACATACCGGAAAGAGAATCTAAAGGGGCATGAAGCGGATATATCGCGTTTGGGGAACAATGGTGTCGAGTGCTTGTTAAATACTTCGATCGAAAGATTGATTGCAACGCCGAATCACGAAAGAATTGGAACGGTATCGCTAAAAAGCAACGAGGATGGGGCAGCGTTTGAGCTGACAGTCGATGAGGTCATCATTAACCACGGCTATGAGCGCGACAAAGAATTGCTAGTGAACAGCGAAATTAAGATTGAACTGTTGGATAACCGGATCTCAGGATCAGCGATGAGCGGAACATCTGTACCAGGCATTTATGCAGCAGGAGATGTTCTACATCATGAAGGAAAACTACACCTGATAGCGGGAGCATTCCAGGATGCTGCTAATGCGGTAAATCAAGCTAAACAATACATCGCACCAGATGCTAATGCTACCGGAATGGTGTCTTCGCACAATGACCTGTTCACGCAGAAAAACCGCGATTTAATGAAGCATTTGTACACGCAATAATGAAACATATTGTAGGGGGAAGCTATATGAAAAGATTATTAGGACTGATTGCATCATTCATTCTACTTGTAGGGGTTTTGGCAGGATGTTCAGAAACGCCTGAAACCGTTACTCCGGAAGCAAGCAAGATCGAGGGGGAAGGATGGCCTAGAACAATTGCGGATGCTAGCGAAAATGGGGTAGTGCTCACGAAACGACCAGAACGTATAGTCGTGCTTCATCCCTTGTACTTAGATTACTTTTTTGCTCTAGATACGCCACCCATCGCATCAACCAGCGCGGAGGAAGCGATGAAGGAGTTTGCTACTTTACAACCTTACGCCGGAACTGCTGAGATTATTGATTTGGGTAGCAACGGAGTGAATCTGGAAAAGATTATGGATTCAAACCCTGATGTGATTGTAACCTTCAAGGGTTCTGTAGATAACATTTATGATGAGTTGAACAAGATTGCTCCAGTCATCTTGATCGACTACACCGATACCTGGGAAAAAACGACGATGCTTTGTGCTCAGATTGTTGGAAAAGAGGAGCTTGCGGAACAATCCATTAAGGATACCCAAGAAATGATAGCAAAAACGAAAGAACAGTTAAGTAGTCTTGAGAATAAGACCTTTGCCTTGTTGCGTGTAGACGGAAAATCGAATTTTAATGCGCAAGGATCTAAAAACACAATGTACTACAATCAAACCGCAGGCTTTGGTTTGTTGGCACCGGAGGGATATCCCGAGGACGGCGGGGCGCTTTCTCTGGAGGGGCTATCGAGCATGAACCCCGATTATGTTATTATCCAGCATAAGATTGACGTTGCAAAGGCAGCAGTCAAGGATAAGGAAACTTCGAAGGTGTGGAACTCACTGGAGGCAGTGAAAAACAATCATGTGCTTATCTTTGATAATTCCCTAAACAGTGCAAGCATCCTAGCTGTTCGTTTGGCTGCAGATTATTTTCTGAAATTAGCCGAAGAATAATTTGGTATACAAAAAAACAACTCCATTAAATGGGGTTGTTTTTTTTGTATAAAACCCCACAGTCGATCTGAGTTGGAATTCATAAATATACCGTCGGTCATTTTTTTCGATCTATATAATAACTGTTTATATTGAGATCTAAATCATTTAATTGACACCTGTTTTTAGAAATCTTAGACTTATAGTCATAATTATAAAACTGCTTTTGTACATTACCTTACGGCTTTAAAAAAGAGCATTATAATGTTTATGAACTTGGAGCTGATTACCATCAAGCGCGAGGAAAAGAAAAAAGCAACACGCGAGAAAATTATCCAATCTGCACTTAAGCTGTTCGCGGAGCAAGGGTACTCAACAACAACGATTAATCTAATAACCTCACATGCGGGAATATCGAAAGGGACGTTTTTTAATTATTTCGATACCAAGGAAGAATTGCTCTGCGATATTCAACTCACTTTAGCTTCAGAGGAACTTTCACTTTTAAAGGATCATCCGGGTCCTATTATTCCGCTTGTCCGCGAGTTTCTTATGGATATGTGCCGTCGTCTTCCTGCGGAACGCTCACTCATTCTGGCTTTGATCCAATTGACTTTAACGAATCCAAAACTGCTGGAGTTGGAACAAACAAAAAACAATCCGTTCAAACAAATGTTATCAGAAATTGTGAACATGGCCCAGGTGAGAGGGGAGATTAACCCGTCCATTCCAAGTCATATCATCGCTGAGATGGCTGTACAGACTTATGATGGCGTACTGTTGTACTGGAGCAAAGGCCTTGGCGATGACAAACTATCAAACCAGATGGCGATAAGCTTCGAATTATTTTTTAAAGGGATTACATCATAAATAACGTTCAAGAAAGAAGGGAAATGGATCGAATGAATATAGAAGCCTCCATTCATCGTAAACTAGGTAACTCGAATCTTATGCTCTCGCCTATAGGTCTTGGTTGTTGGCAATTCAGCGGTGGCAAAGGAATCATAGGTAATTACTGGCCGTCCTTGAACAAAAATGAGATATTTGACATCGTTCGAACGAGCCTGGAAGGAGGTATCAACTGGTTTGATACCGCGGAGTTTTATGGGGGAGGCGAGTCTGAGCGAATGCTGGCAAGCGTCCTGAAGGAAATCGGCACCTCTCAATCAGAGCAGGCTCACATCGCAACCAAGTGGTGGCCAGCTTTGAGAACAGCTCGCAGTATTGGAGCGACTATAGGGGTTCGGCTTCAAATGCTTGATAATCGTACGATTCATCTTCATCAGGTACATCAACCATTTTCCTTCTCGACGGTGGCAAGTGAAATGAACGAGATGGCGAAGCTGGTGAAGAAGGGCCAAATTGAAAACGTAGGAATCAGTAATTATTCCGCAGCCAACATGCGTATTGCTGACCGGGTTCTGAAGGAACATGGGCTTCGTCTCGTATCCAATCAGGTGAAATACAACTTACTAAATCGCAAGATAGAACATAATGGTATCTTGGATACCGCTAAAGAGCTTGGCATCGCTATTATTGCTTATTCTCCTTTGGAGCAAGGGATCCTAAGCGGGAAATTCCATCGAAATGATGGGCTCGTAAAAGCTATCAAGGGGCCAAGAAAGTGGAGCTCAGGTTTCCGTGCTTCTGGCTTGAAAAAATCACTGCCGCTTATTGAAGCGCTTGAAGAATTAGCATCGAAATACGATGCCACACCCACACAGATTGCTTTGAATTGGATGATCAATGCTCAAGGTGAGACTGTATTCGCAATTCCTGGAGCAACTAAAGTGAAACATGCCGAGGAGAATGTCAAAGCAATGAATTTCTCTTTATCTCGGAGTGAAATCGATGCGCTTAGTAATGTTTCCTGGACAGTCCTTAAAAAGTAATCCATTCAAAGTTAACAAAAAACATGCAAATCAAAGCCAATTTTTGTCTATTTCTATCTCTTCAATCATGATAAAATTTTCAAATAAAAAAAGATGATACATAAAGGAGAATGTTTAATGGCAACTATTGATGATTTTTTGAAACTGGATATTCGTGTTGGCACAATAATAAAAGCTGAGTTTTTTGTTGAAGCAAAGGTACCTGCAATCAAACTTGTGATTGATTTTGGAGAAGAGATCGGAAGTAAGCAGTCTAGTGCACAAATTACAAAAAGATATGAAGCTGAAGAAATTATAGGAAAACAGGTCATAGCGGTAGTTAATTTTCCTCCTCGGCGAATAGCAGGCTTTAAATCCGAGGTATTAGTCCTTGGGGGCGTACCTGAGCAGGGAGATGTCATTCTATTGAAACCAGATATGAACCTGCCTGATGGAACACCCATTGGATGAAATAAATGGAATTTTGATCGTTACGAATTACCCATAATAAAAGAGGGCTTAACCCAAGTAATGGTTAACCCCTCTTTTATTTATAAGCTCACCTTTATGAGAAGTTTAAGCATAACTGCAGCTAAAATTAGTGAATATCGCATTTGACTCTTGGTTTTCTCCAGTGGCGTACAAACCAATAAGCACACCTGTGAATCCCCCGGCTATCTCTGAGGAGAGATATTTGGTTTGCGCAGCTCCAAGTAAGGTCTGGGTACCGTCTATCTGGATGTAGAAGTGATAGTGAGTTGGGGTGCTTTTGATGACTAATGAAGCATGGTTGCACTGGCCAATATTAATAGTGTTTTCTATTGATTTAATATCACCGATATTCAACCGTTCGATAATTTCGTAACCCTCTAGATGTTCACGCAAGGCCAAATCATAATGATGATTTTCGTCCATGTAAAGCGTAATTCCGGCTTCACCGCTCGTTAAGCTGACTTCACACGAAATTACCGCGTCAAAATCTTTTTGACGAATACCAATAAAAGTCGGGGAGGCCGGAACATCTAACGTAACTGCAGTTCCGTTAAGCTTTACTTTATCGGGTTCTAACTGATAATTCTCTGTCACTGGGTGTCGCAGGTAACACCAGTCTAGATGCCAATCCGTGTTCTCGAACGTAAAGTCTTTTTTCTCCTGCTGAATCAATGTGTCTGCGATGCGATCTGTCTCGAAACTTATAAGAGTGGTACCTTCATGACCTGCTGTAAACCATCCATCCTCCCCAAAGGTAATCGGAGTCAGAAAAACCTCGCGTCCCAAGTGGTGGTACGTAAGATATTGGCCCGTCTGCCGGAATCCAAGATGAAAGAGCCACCAATTACCTTTGTGGTCTTGTATTAAATCTCCATGGCCTACTCCCTGAAGCTCGTAACCGCCCAAATTGCGATTGGTCAATACGGGATTGTGTGTATAAGCTTCGAACGGGCCAGCAGGAGAATTGCCCCTTGCATAAGTGACCATATGACCATATTCGGTTCCGCCCTCAGCAGCTAGCAGATAATATCGTCCATTCATTTTGTATAAATGAGGACTCTCCAAATAACGCCCGCCAGATCCTTTCCAGATTGAACGGCTTGGCGTCAGCTTGTGTCCGGTCTCAATTTCGATTTCACATTGAATGATACCGCTGACGCCGTAATCATCAATTCCATTACTCATGAAGTATGTCTTACCGTCTTCAAAATACAAATCGGGATCAATGCCGCCTTGATCAACATTAATCGGTTCAGACCATTCGCCGTAAATATTATCAGTCCACACATAGAAGTTCTGACGCATAGTGTCATTTGTGGTCGTCATGTAGAATCGTCCATTATTGTATCGCAGAGTAGGAGCGAATACACCACCGGAGCTGCCCACAGTATCCAGTTGAATCTGGCTTTTTCGAGTGATGCAATGACCGATTTGCGACCAATTAATTAGATCTTTGCTCTCGAAAATCGGAACGCCGGGAAAATACTGAAAGGAGCTGCAGACCAAATAATAAGTGTCTTCTACTTTACATACGCTGGGATCAGGATAGAATCCTTTGATGACTGGATTATTGTATTTCATTTCTCCACCTCATTAATAAATTCATATTTATAAGAATTCAATTTGGTTGACTACATAGGAAATTAAACACTATTGCCCAAAGGTTTTCAATGAATTGGAGTTGATGGTGTACACTAAATTTATTAAATTAATATATATGTAATTTCTATAAGAATGGGTCGGGTGATTAAGATCATGATCAAAGCAAACGGTGAAGCAAAATTCATGGCATTATATGAAGCGTTGGCAAGCGAAGTCAGATGGAGAATTATGAGCCTTATTGCTGATCAAGAAATGAATGTGAAGGAGATCGCAGCAAAGTTAGCGCTTAGCCCCTCCATAGTCACTATGCATATCCGAAAGCTCGAACAAGCAGGATTAACTGGGAGCCGCAGGGTACGCCTAAACGGAGGCACACACAAAATGTGTTTTCTTAAAGAGAAAAGAGTTGAAATTGAGCTGCCTATTGCTAGTCAGACCCCGAGGGTCAGAGAGCAGTCTATTTCAGTGGGCCATTATACCTCGTTTGATGTCCATCCGACATGTGGGCTGGGTACGCAAGAAATGGAAATTGGGGTTTGGGATGATCCACGCTACTTTCTAGATCCCGAGCGAGTCAACGCCGGTATTTTATGGTTCGGGAGAGGTTATGTCGAGTACAAAACCCCTAATTATTTGCTCCCTGACCAAACGGCTGAGGCGATCGAGATTTCAATGGAAATCGCTTCTGAAGCACCAGGATTGAGAGATCATTGGCCATCGGATATTGATTTCTTTTTTAACGGTGTGTCACTTGGAACCTGGACCAGCCCGGCAGACTTCGGAAGAGCCGCACGAGGCATATATACTCCGGAATGGTGGCATCGAAATGTAAATCAATATGGATTATTGAAGACGATCCGGATTGACACTTCTGGTACATATATGGATGAAGAAAGGATGTCTGACGTGACTGTCGCGGATGTTATGCTACGGGAACAATTCTGGACACTTCGTTTCACAGTGGATGAGAACGCTATTCATGTTGGTGGATTGACTCTTTATGGGGCTGGGTTCGGCAATCATGATCAGGATATTAAAATTCGTGTGTATCTGAAAGCTTGAACTGTAGAAGCAGGATAATTTAATTATAATTGTTTTCCCTATCCAGTTTATCAGTCGAAGCTGGTAAGCTGTACGTAAATGGATTGGTTTAGGGAGGAGAGATATTTATTCTGAATCATAATGAAGTTGTTAAAATCGGTGATGCCTATTTGCTTCCGTTAATATCGGAGTTGTACGGGTTAGAAGGTTATGAAATCCAGCCCGTTAAGGCCCATGATGGAGGGCGTAACGTTGTTTATACTTGTGAGAAAGAAGGCGCCAGCGCCCAAATCATCCGAATCGCTTTCTTAAATGACAGAAGCCGGGAAGATTTTTTGGGTGAGGTTGAGTATATTAGGTATTTATTTGAGCATGGTGGAAGTGTCTCGGATGTAATCAACTCCCGAAAAGGGAATCTGCTGGAAGAGATCACTCATCATAATCACACTTTTTTTATCTGCCTGTTTAATAAAGCTAAGGGAAAAATGCTTGTAGAAAATAACTATCAGTACCGGGAAGAAGCTCCGATTACTGAATACTATTATAACTGTGGGAAAGTTTTAGGGAAAATGCATGCATTGTCGAAAGGATATACGCCTGTTCATCGTCGTCATAGTTTTTTTGACAGATTCAATGCCGAAAATATCGATAGTTTGATACCCGACTCCTTGTCTCTACTTAAGGAGAAAATAGTAGAGCTTCTTAAAAGCTTAGAAGCATTGGACAGGACCCAAGAGTCTTTCGGTATGATCCATTTTGATTACAATGATGGGAATTATTCGATAGATTTTGAGACAGGACAAATCACTGTATATGATTTCGATAATTCATGCTTCTGCTGGTATTTGTTTGACTTGGCAGCTCTCTGGACACACGGAGTGGGATGGACGCAATTTGAACCAGATGCTGCTAAACGTAAAAAATTCATGGATGATTATTTTGAAGTAGTTCTCAAAGGATACAGATCCGAGACCACGATCGAACTTTCGATGTTGGATAAGTTGCCCTTATTTATACAAGTGACACTCTTGGAAAGTATTGTAGATGCATTTGAGGTAATGCGGAACAATGGTGAAGAGCCAGCCTGTGATGAGGAACTGGCATATCTCATAAAATGCTTGGAAGATGACATCCCATATATGGGGTTTTTCGATGAAATATACTCTTGTGAAGAACCTTTTGAATATGAAGAACGCGTTATCTAGTTTATTTATAGCAGCCTATTGATTATTAATAACAGGAGTTGGAGCGATGACGGCTTACGAGAAACCGAACTTAGCCATGAGTGAAATTGAAAATGTATTGTTGAATCATCTTGGATCTGGTGCGTCTGAGATTACACCGCTGTCTGGTGGTAACTTGAGCACCGTATTTTCTTTCATTCTCGAAGGGAAAGGTTATGTTGTGAAATTCAGCGATCTGGAAGGCGCGTATGAGTCAGAACGTTATGTATCGAATTTGCTGTCTGGCCAGGGCATCCCTTTCCCCCAATGTTTAGCGTTAGGGAGAACTAGCCAGTTAACCTATTTGATCATGGAACGGATGGAAGGGCGCAACCTATCCGATTGCACAGCAGAGGAACAAACCCGTCAGTTGCCGGAGATTATCGACATCTTGACTAGAATGGCTGAAGCGGATATTGGGGCCACTAAAGGGTACGGATGGATCGGACCTGACGGCAACGGATCTCATTCCTCTTGGAAGGACTTTGTTATTGACGTACATGCGGAAGATCAGACGGGGACATTCTGGGAGAACTGGTATGAACTCTTCCGCACGTCATGCTTAGAGAGAGACGTATACGAAGAAATCTATAGCCGTTTGATGACTTACGTACCCTATAATGAATCGGACAGAAGCTTTATACACGGTGATTTTCATCAGTGGAATATTTTGTCCGACGGGACACGGATTACCGGCATCATTGATGGAAATTGCATGTACGGCGATAGCCTCGTAGACCTTGCGATTCTCGATCGGCATTTGCCATCAAGTGGTGTCATTACGGCGTACCAAAACTATCAAGAGAAAGCCGGAATTTCGATACCTAATTTCAAGGAACGGTTAATCGGCGCCTATTATTTCAAGGGACTTGACGGACTTCGCTTCTACGCTAAAATGGGTTGGAGAGATGCTTATCACGGAACACGACAATTTCTTTTAAACCTGAAGGTTTAATAACAGACTATGATTCAGTCAACAGTCCAATCGTGATTCTAATCCTATTAAAAGATTGAGAGCACCCGTTTGTTTAAATGGGGGCTCTTTTATTTATGAAGTGCAAACTGATGCTTACGATTGAGCTTCTAGCTTACGATCTGTAATAATTGCACCTGAACTTGTTATTAATCCACTATCTAGTGCTGTGTCCAACTTGATAAAATGTAAGCGCAATCATAAAATCTATCGATTGGAGGAGTATGGCATGAAAAAGATAGGTGCAGGTTTTATATTTTTATTTGTGATGTGCGCAGCATTATCCACAACTGCGTTCGCTAAACAGCCTTATTCATCCTACTGGTTTCCAGAGCAATTGCTTCAGTGGAGTCCTGCATCTGATCCGGATGCGGCATTTAACCGGAGCACAGTCCCGCTGCAAGATCGTTTTATGACAGACGGGGTCAATTCACATGCGACTAAAGCTCCGAAAGTTATGGCTTTATCAGCACTGAACTCGGGGACTAGTGGCGTGCCATCACAGGGTTCGAACAAATTCGAGGCTAACACATTTAGCTATTGGCAGTATGTTGACA